>Ga0172379_10001408_pt1 | contig 47833 bp, 50 predicted proteins | sample GrowelOW334metaG_FD_119756 | JGI IMG/M metagenome (GOLD analysis project Ga0172379, IMG submission 119756) | Groundwater microbial communities from an aquifer near a municipal landfill in Southern Ontario, Canada - Groundwater well OW334 metaG | ecosystem: Environmental > Aquatic > Deep...
AAAGATTGATGAATTATTGTCTGAATTTTTCCATCGTTTTTCCCACCCGGAAATATTTGAATCGCCCAATAAATTCATTGAAATATCATTCAAGTCCGTTCCATTTGCTTTCTAGTACCCTTTGAAAAAATACTAACTAAATTAAGCAAAAAATACCAAAGCTTATTTCTCTCCGTCCAAATTTCGCCGCCTCTATGGTAAAATGTAAGGAGGTCGGCGAAACTTCTCATATCCCGATACGTTATACGCAATTCAAAAAATATTTTTCCTATGAAAATGAATATTAAATCAACAAAATGCCCATCATGCGGAGCAATCGGAGTTGATAGTATTGAAGCATGTCAAGCAAGGTTCACGAAGATTTTAGAAAGAGAATTTACAACCCCTGCTTTTTTCAAAGTGCACCGATTAACGATAGACGCTTATAGCTTGCAACATCCTGAACAATATATGAAATCAACCAAGTCAGCTGCGGCGCATTTAACGGGAATGTGTTGGTCAATGGAACATGGTTATTCACAACACTTGCCAAGCACTATAAAAAAATGGGTGGATGGTGCACGAACCTACACCAGAATTGCGCCGCCTCTGCCTTTATCAAGAGGTGGAATTACGCTTAATCATGTTATTGAAATTTCCGATCCTGAACAGTATTTTACAGCTGTAACCGAATGGGCCAAGTCAACATGGAACGCATGGCGGATACATTGGCCTCAAGCAAGAAAATGGATCGAAGAAGCAATTTCAGAGTCAAATTGATAAAATGGAAAATATTTTTAAACAGCGCATAACAGCGTGTATGCGGTTCCGTTTCACTCCACCTATATCGCTAGCGCGACATCGCATACACACGACCGTTGTGCGCAATAATAAAAACCTTAACTAATAATCACAAAAATATGTCTAGAGAACATGGCCCATCACCTGAGGATATAAAATTTAGTACTGACGATGAAGAAACAAAATTAGACTCCAATCTTCTTGCTGGGGTTACAAAAAATAAGGCGGGAATACCTGACTATTCAAAAGCTGCAGTTTTAAGATTATCCCCAAAAGAACAAGAGGCTTTTGAACGGGGAAGAGAAAGGATTGAAAAAGAAAAAGTGGAAGCTAGAAGAAAAAAGTTGGAAATTCCGCCTGAAGTCTTACCTGGAACTTCAACAATGGTAAGATATAAATTACGAAATACAGTAATATTAAAAACAGAAAGACTGAATGATCTTACAGGAGATAGTCGAAAACGCATGGAGGCTGAAATTAAGCAATATAAAGATGAGCAAGCAATAGTTGAGGAACTTGAAGATGAAGAGTGGAGTACTCATAGATTAAGGGATTGGGAAGAAAAAAATGGAGAATTTAAAGGATTCGAAACTGCAGAGTGGAATAAAGCCTCGTCAATCCCAGCTGCGGAAATGATTGACATGGTTGATAGATTAGTTAGAAAGTGGGAAGAAATGGCTGAGGAAAATCCTACACTTAACACGGTTTATATCGGTGCTGGTGCCGGCGGAAAAATAGACTTCGCCAAGTTTCTCAAAGAAGCAAGTGATTTAAAATTAAGACTGGCTATTGAGGATACTGAGGCAAGGGCATCACTAAAAGAAAAGTAGCACGGTTTTTTATTACAGCACACAACACGGTTTATGTGGTTCATCCGACGCTTCCTGAAACGAGACTGAAACATCGGTCGGATTCACCCAAATTTCAAGTCATTTTTCCGTGGTGGCCATCCGGCCAATTATACCACAAAAAAGATGACAAAAACTTCAGATAGCCCGATAACGTTAGGTGAAATTTTGTCTGCCTAACATATAATCCAACGTTAATATGTCCGAGAAAGAACGATTTAAACCATACGCCGCCGCCTACCTCGTGCTTATAAAAGACGGGCAAGTTTTGCTTATGAAAAGAGCCAACACTGGTTATCAGGATGGAAATTACGGTCTAGTGTCTGGCCATTTTGATGGCGGAGAGACAGCAAAACAATGTATAATTCGCGAAGCTAAAGAAGAGGCTGGAATTACTGTTTTTCCGGAAGACCTTAAAGTAACTCATGTTATGCATCGTTATAGGCCTGCCAGAGAATATTTTGATATTTATCTTGGTACTGGAAAGTGGTCTGGCGAAATAACAAACATGGAACAAGATAAATGCGACGAGCTTAAGTGGTTCAAAATTGACGATCTTCCGGAAAATTTAATTCCCGAAATAAAGCTTGCCCTTGAAAATATTAAAAACAATATTCACTATGGAGAGTTTGGTTGGGCGGCTTAGTGATATTAAAATGACAATAGACAAAACATCAGATAACACGGGATATCTAGTTCGCACAGAAAATAGGATTTATAATTTTTGCAAAAAGAAAGAGACCGTTTAGAACTCGTAAGTTCATGGCATATCGGTCTCAATAAAGCCTGTTTTAACGGTTCTCACCGTTTCTGTCTATTGGTAGGCCCGCCAGGGCTCGAACCTGGGATTCACCGATTCCCAAACTTGCCTATCCTCGAGGTTTCAGCAAGAAAGATATAGCACCGGCGCCTTCTGCCTGATGAGCAGATGTTCTACCAACTGAACTACAGGCCCACATATCAATTATGAAAACACCGTATCATACCAGATAAAAATCGTCAACCACCACCCCCCCCCCAATAAAAAATTATAAATCCTATTTTCCGTGCTCACCCAAATTTTTGTCCCTTTTCCGCAGTGGTCTCCGACCGATTTTACCACGGAGAAGATGACAAAAACTTCAGATAGCCCGGTAACGTTAGGTGAAATCGTGCTAATTTTTAGCAAATAAAATAAGCCTTAAAAACTATGAAAAAAACAACCCTGATTGTCATCATTGTAATCGCTGTGGTTATCATTGGAGGAATTTATGTATGGCAAAGATTAAACATGCCATCGGAACAAAGCAAGTGTACTAAACAAGGGGGAAATTGGATAACAGGTTCGTCTGAGTATGGCTCAAAATGCATAATTCCATATTCAGATGCGGGGAAAAAATGTACAAGTTCAGATCAATGTTTAGGTCAATGCGTAACTAATATAATAAGCCAACTCGGAAAGGAAGGCATCTGCCAAAAAGATAATGACAATCAGGGTTGTTTTAATGCAATAGAAAGCGAGCGGTTTAATTGTTTGTTGGATGATATAATCATCACTTGTGATAGCAGATATTGGGAAACCATGTGCGATTCACTTAAAGGAAAAGAATTTTTTGAATAAAAATTAGCACGACTATCACCCAACACGTTTTATACGGTTACGCCCCTCGACTCGCTCTCTGAAATTCAACGGGACACCGCTCGCTCGGGGCTCCACCTAACTTTTGTCCTCGCTTATGCGGTAGCGCTCCGCGCGATTATACCGCAACGCTTAAACGAAACGTCTTACAAACCGAAACGTTAGGTGAAATATACCTCGCCACACTTATTTAAAAAACTTTACAATATGAACAAAAAATTATTGGATAAATTGAAAAAAGCTTACAAAGAAATAGAAAATTCTGACAAAATAACTAGTGACTCAAAAGTACCCCATACCGGTGGAGTATATTTGATCAAAAACAAAAAAGGCAATAAAATAATCTATATAGGTAAAGCAACTAATTTAAATCGTCGTATTAGAAACCATACTTCCGGCACAATAAATAAGAGTATTTTTAGAAAAAAATTGCTAATATTAAAACCAAATATTAAAGCAGAACGAGTATTAAGTCTGTATATTAAAAATAATTACGATTTTTATACAATGGAAATTCACGACTTTGATTTTCGTTCATTAATGGAAAGTTTATTAATATATAACAATAGAAAATCCAATAATTTTATATTAAATGACCTTAAATAAAAACTTTTTTTAATAATTAAACATAGGTGGCTCGTCATACATCACCTAACACAGCGTATCTGGTTCAGCTAAAAGAAATTTTATGTCTACTAATATAACAAGCGAGGTAATAACCATAGTAATGTCAGGTAATCGTTCTATGCCAGCACACTTTACTTCTTACAAAGATCGGCGCCAATCTTTTTGTATTGATAATGATTTAATTGACGCTGATGATGAATATAGTATGGCAAGCGAGTCATATTATAAATTTTATGACTTTTTAAAAGATGAGGCATCTGGCAATGGCTTGATTATATTGAAAATAGGAGAAGATATCATGATTGGCTCCTATATTATAAATAAACTTGGACATTTAGAATTAGCTAATGAGTTGAAACAATCTTTAATAAAGGAAAATATTGATCTGTTAGATCAAGATGATTCTGATTTTGTTAATGATTTATTAAAATTATCAGAAACACAACTATATCTAGAACATTGCGTGACCTATGGAAAAAATATTGCTTTAACAAAGTAAAATTTCTTTTAGCTTCACCCAAATTTTCTGTTCACTTCGGGGGTGGCGCTACCGCGCAATTATACCCCCTCAGTTCACAGAAAACTTCAGATACGCACTCACGTTAGCTGAAATATTTCTTTTCTTTTTCCCGACAGCAGTCGGGATTGTTTTAAAAAATTTTAAAATTTCTTTTTCTTTAATTATTGAGGGGTATAAGGTGTTTTCTCCGCTCCGCTACGAAAACGACGAATCAATATTTAAATTTGACCCAATTCCTTAATATGGTATACTGTAAATAACTAACTAAACCATATTAAACATTATCCTATGACTTACCTATCCCCAATCATACAAACTCGCCTAGAAGAAAAATTAGCTAAACTAAACAAACTCCGTCCCCTGCCAAAATCGGCGGTACAAAAACTGAGAGAAAAATTTCAGATTGAAATGACCTACAATTCAAATGCGATTGAAGGCAATTCTTTAACTTTAAAAGAGACATTTTTAGTCATTAACGAAGGCATAACTGTAAAAGGCAAACCTCTAAAAGACCATCTAGAAGCAAAAGATCACCATGCCGCACTGGAATATTTATATGACTTAATAGATAGAAATAAAAAACACACTGTTTCCGAAGCTCTCATAAAGAATTTACATCAAATTATTTTACAAGAAACCGATAAAGAATGGGCCGGCCGATACCGAAACGCCAATGTTATTATTGGCGGGGCGAAACACACGCCTCCGGACGCGCTGCAAGTACCGCAAAAAATACACGATTTAATTACTTGGCTAAATTCACAAAAAAACAAATTAAATATTATTGAACTCTCTGCTTTACTACATCATAAATTAGTGAACATTCATCCTTTTTTTGACGGCAACGGCAGAACAGCGCGACTTTCTATGAACTTATTTCTAATGCAAGCAGGATACCCTCTGGTCGTAATTATGAAAAATGATCGAAAAAAATACTATGATGTGTTGGATAAAGCGGATAGCGGTAAATATGAGCCATTAGTAAAATTTGTCGCTCAATCCATAGAACGCTCTCTTGATATTTATCTAAAAACTTTGACTCCTGCAACCACAAAACAGGAAAAATCCATATCGCTGGCTGAAATAGCTAAAACCACTCCCTTTTCTGCTAAATATCTAAACTTACTTGCTCGGCAAGGAAAATTAGAAGCCTACAAAGAGGGCCGTGATTGGCTGACTTCAAAAGAAGCCATTGAGCGATACATTAAAAACAGAAAGAGACAGCGAAAGATTTCTAAATGATAGAAATGAGCACCGATACGTTAGGTGAAATATGACTTGGACAAAAACTTATTCAAAAATAACCGATAATTTATTAAAAAAGCTTGCCCCATGGCCGACAGAATAAAACTCTTGGTAACTCCTTACAAAAATCCTGATTTAGATGGGACTGCTTGTGCTTTTGCCTATGCTGAATTTTTTCAGAAAAATGATAAAGCCGTAGTGGCTGCAATTTTTGGAACGCCACATAGAGAGGCTCAATTTGTCCTCAATAAATTCAATATTCCGGCTTTAGCTGATGCCGAAGCAGTGATCAATGAAGTGGATGAAATAATAATCGTTGATGCTAGTGACTTGAGAGGCTTGTCCGACAAAATCAAGCCGGAAAAAGTTATTGAAATTATTGACCACAGAAAAATCAATGAAGCGTATACGTTTCCAAACGCAAAAGCGCAAATTGAGCTGGTCGGTTCAGCAGCCACTTTAATTGCTGAAAAATTCTTCAATAGTAAAACTGCCATCTCTCAAGAATCAGCCGCTCTTCTATTTTCAGCTATTATCTCGAACACAATAAATTTTCAAGCTAACGTAACAACTGAGCGTGACCACAAAATGGCTGATTGGTTAAAGACTAATTTTTCCGTTCCCCCAAATTATATTCATGAAATGTTTTTAGATAAATCACAATTCAAAAAATCGCTCAAAGAAACATTCCTTGATGACTTTGCAACTTTTCATTTCAACAATCATAATCTAGGGATTGCTCAACTTGAAATAATAAATGTCAACAAGTTTATACGAAAAGACCTGACCGAAATTAAAAAAATTCTTAAAGAGCTAAAAAAAGAAAGGTCATTAGACTTTATTTTTCTTACGGTCATTGATTTAGAAAAAGCATTCAACGAGATTGTTGTTATTGATGAAAAAACGCAAAAATTAGTTGAGCAAGCATTAAAAATTGAGTTTAAAGATGGAGTCGCTAAAAAAAATGGAATTATTATGAGAAAAGAAATCATTCCATTAATTAAGGATGTGTTAGGGGTAGGCAAGCTTTTTTAACTGACCATTTTTGTCCGGCGCCATACATCTCACAACACGGTTTATAAGGCTCACCCTCGACTTAAATAACTAAAAATTTAATAACAATATTATGAAACCAACAGGAAAAGAATTCGGCCCAGAGCAGCCAATTGATCTAAGAGTACAGACACAAGATTTTTTTGCCAGTCAATTTGGCATAAATTTAGAGGAGTACCCAGGCTATTGGGAAAAAATCTATGACTTATTTAAGGAAGCTCACGAAAAAGGACTGAACCTGGGGGACCTTATAAAAAACCACCTGATTAATGGCGATAAAATTAGTGACTCCGTAACAATGGATCTGCTAATCAGAGCTAACAATGTTATTAGTGGCCTTAATTCTAGAATTACAAGCCCAGAACAAGCCGCACCAGGCACAACGCTACAAACTATGGAAACACCAGTAGTGCCATCGGAGACAACAAATTTACACGAGAAGGCAATTCAAATATTTTTAGATGAAATCGATTACATCTTGGAATCCGGAATTAACAAAATAACAAGGGATGAATTAAGAGAAAAGCTGATTGAGTTATTTAAAGCGGTTGGAGATAAAGATAAATTTTCTAATTTGGATAAACGGCTTCTTGAAACCTATAATCGTTTTAATAGTTGGCTAACATCTGAAAAAGGGATTGATACAAACCAAGCGGCTAAATTTTGTATGCCAATACTAAGACGGATAATAGAAAGGTCATTAAAGTCTGAACAAATAAGAAAAAATCCTGACCGTGATAGAGATAATGTTATCCAATTCAAAAGAGAGGAAAAATAAATTTACGTCACCTAACACCAGCTATGTGGTTCGCTCATCTTAAGGTACGATAAGTGAGATTTCATTTTTACAATCTATCGAAAAAAACTCCACGAACTAACGCCGTCCGTGGAGCAATAATGAGTTCAGATCATCGATGACTAGAAGCATAATAGCCTAACGATGTTGGCAATGATGGCGGCCAGTAGAATCGGGCCCGCGATCTTGTGGCTAGGAACCGGGAGACGTTTCTGCGTCAGACCCTTCGATTCCTTCCAGCCCCATCCGACGATCAGAGCACCCAAGATGACACTGATGTACCAGCACTTGCCGAGGGGGTACAGAAACCCAACGACAATGAGCAGCCCCACCACGATCTTGCTGGCCGAAAACAACAGTACTTCTTGACCGGGGCGAATTCGAGCGGAAAACATCATCCAATCTCCTATTTTACATAAGTTGCTAACAAACTTGTTGTTAGGCCGAAGACAATCTTCGACAATGCATTCTTATCATAATCTATTGAAAAAGTCAAGAGTTTTACAAATAATCAAAAAAAATAAAAACACGGGACGACGCAGAATCGCGTACTAAAAAATTTGACTTCTTCTCTCTTTTTTGGTATAAATAAATATATGAAAGAAATCAACCTAAAAAATGTAATTTGGAAAGAAGGCAAATGTTATGTTGCCTGGAATTTAAATACAGCTGTATCTAGTTTTGGTGACACTAGAAAAGAGGCTTTAAACAGCCTGGGAGAAGCCTTGGAGTTATATTTTGAAGATGTACCGATTTCCAAGATAAATAGAGTAGAACAACCGGGTTTAGTCCATTGTCAGTTCAAGCATGCCTAGGCCAATTCCCCTAAAACAAGTCTTAAAAGTCCTTGTCGCCGAGGGCTTTGTTTTTATATCCCAAAATGGTTCGCATGCTAAATTTCGCAAAGAAAACAACCCAACTCGCACGGTGATCGTTAAAATGGGAAAAAAGGAAATACCGTATGGCACCTTCCAGTCAATTATGCTTCTTTCCGGGCTTAAAGAAAGTGACTTCAGAAATTAACGAACGGGCCAAATTTTTGCCCACTCACCTAATTCTTAAACTTAAAAGTACCCCCCCCCATATTTTTATCGATAAATATTTATATTAAAACAAATAATGTAACTACTATGAACTACAATAAACCAAAGATAATCGTTTTAATATCAGTTTTAATATTAGTTATAGTGGGTGGTTATTTATTTCTTGGGATATTTAGAGAACATAAAGTTTCAACAGGATTAGAAGGACATACATATATAGTGAATAAAACCTTTTTCTTAGCACCTTTAACCCACAAAATAGACTCGGCAACGTACACGATAGAAATTAATAATAATGCCAATGAAAATTTTGATGTTATAATTGACAATTCACAACATGGTCAAGTTGATAGTGATGGCACCATTATTGATAATTTTTATATGAATCCCTATGTTATAATGAATGAGGGCACAAAATTAAAAGTTAAAGAAGTTACATATAAAAATTATTTTGAGGGAGAAAGACATATGATAAATGTGGAAATAGAAAATATTGCAGAAAAAACTTACATTTATTATAATTCGGATTGTTTTAAATCTGTTCGAAATAACAAATTATTTGCATTCTTTAAAATTAACAGACACGAAAATATTGGAGAGGAATGTATATTTCAAAATAATTTTCTGCAAAAGATTGACTAATTATAATAAATTAGATTTAACAATAATAAGCAGTAAAAAATTTTTTGCCAAAATTTGCCTTCGCTCCGCAAAACATCAGATATACGCATACGTTGTCGGAAATAATTAAAATTTTATGAGTAAATTAAAAAAAATACTTTTAATTCTATTGGCCGCAATTTTCCTTATCTTTATCGGTTATTTCTTCGTTCCAAAATCCGTAACCAAATGTGGCAGCACGGCCGACCCAATCTGCTTAACTTGCAAATGTAGCATGGGAATTCCGTATGACCCAGCACCTATCGGGGGTCAATTACAGCCACACTGTTTTATGGGAAAATTACTTGAATGTAAAAAAACAGATTATACGGAGTAAAATATAAATTTCAATTTCAACGAATGGACTATGAATGAAGGTTTATCAAGGCAAGAACAAAAACAGCGACAGCTAGAAGCTAGTTTTGATAATGCTTTCCATCAATTGCAAGAAATTGCCACCATATTAGCTGAAACGGGACTCAATGTCAGAACCTATGTCAGTGATCCTGATATGATAAAAACTGAATGGATGCGTAATACCGCCTTCCCAATTGTTTCAGATGGATTAGATGGCATAAGGGTAAGCCGCAATAGAGAAAATAGTGGTTTTATAGTTTGGTTCACTAATGGCTTTGAAAAACCCGATAACCCTCAACGACAGGAAATTACTGCAAAACTCAAAGCGGCTGGATTTGAAGTAGTTTAAAATTTACATCCCACAATACAGATTTATAAGGCTCCCCCCCCCGACTAAAGATAATCAGCTCGCGAAATGTTGAGTACGCTATAAAAAACCTCTTTACTTTTTAAACTAATTCTGGTAATTTAATATAAATTCTGAGTATTAATTAATAAATAAAAAATCATTATGAACGAAAGAATGGACGCCGAGACCATGGCACTAGCCGACAATGGTCGAGAGCAACAACTTAAAGAAGCAATCAGGCTAGGAATTTTAAGCGAAGGCGCAACAACTGACGATTTAACTCCGGAAACTGCACAAAAAATGCTTGACATTTTTACGCTGAGAGATTGTATTGGAGTTGGTATTCTTCCTGCCGGATCAAGCGCCGAAGATTTAACGTCTGAAGTTCTTCAAAAATTTGTAGATCGTAATGGCGGAAAAACTTATCGGTTTGAAGGCAATGAAATAGTGTTTAAATAAAAAAAGGTTGTACAAAAAATTCGTCGAGCTTACTCTCAAATAGAATATGGCAAAAACGTACAACATTCCAGTGCGAAATTTTAAGTTAAAGCTTGCAATAAGCGAGGCTGGCTTTCCCCTCTCGCCGGCTAGTTTACTTTTGGCTAATAATTTCAAAATTAAAAAGGGTGAGGTAGCCTGCGATATTGGGACTGGCTGCGGAATTCAAGCCATAACGGCAGCAAAACTTGGGGCTGAAAAAATTTATGCATCCGATATTAATCCGCATGATTGTAAAATTGCTAAAAAAAATGCGGGACTTAACAAACTTAGTAAAAAAATCTCAATTTATCATGGTAGCCTGCTTGAACCCTTCACGGATTTAAAATTTGACGTCGTTATTGCTAATTTGCCCCAAACGCCTGGAAAAATTCTTAAATCACCGCCGAAACTCCTAGGTTACTATGGCGGTGATGACGGAACCGACCTTGTCAGAGAAGTCATCAAAGACCTGCCAATATATTTAAATAAAAATGGACGATTTTATTTTCAATGGGGTCAAATTTCAAACCCTAAACGCGTTGAGAAAGAATTACAAAAAAAATTTACATTCAAAAAGATAGCAATGATCAGTGCGCCTTTCGGGTTTATAGAGTTTGAGGTAATTGATAAATTGCTGAGGATGCAAAAAGAGAACAAAGCTATTTTTTATAAAAAGTCAGGCGTGCTACACTATAATAAAGTAATTTTCGAATGCAAGCTGAAATAATAGCATCGCCGTTTTACTGGCGGCGGCTAATAATTTAAAATATGAACCGAAAACAAGCACCGGAGCTTTCACCAATTGAATTGCTAAAATCACAAGAGCAAACTGCCCTGGAAAGATATAATGGATTGTCCCATAATTATGGACTCAACCCCAGGGATGCAGAATTAAGAGAATCAGCAGACGCAGCTTATGCTGAATGGCAGAGAATAAAAAAGGAAATAGCAGATATTGAAGAAAGGGTATAATTTCAGCGCTTAATTTCCTTAATATGGCACATCACCTAAACATTGATTGGGTTTACCCAAATTTAAATCCTATTAATATGAATCTTCCATTAACAGAGGCTATTCAACACTTTAAAGAAACATGGCAACCATCTTCATTAACAGAGGCTATTCAACGCTTTAAAGAAACCCCCCAGAGTGGCATCGATATAGCTGTTTTAGAAAAAGGGATAAGTAATGGTGAATTAAGTCCTGAAGAACAGGCAAATTTAAATGAAACATTTATTACTAGCTATAATCGATCATTCGTTGCTGGTTTTCCACGCGATGCCTTTAATATGTTGCGCGGACAAAATTTGATTGCTGAAAATATCCCACCAAGAGAGGACCTTGACCTTGACGAAAATTGGAAAGAAATCGCAAAACTAGTCGAACTTAATATCCCTCAACAAGAAATTACGACCAACGTAGTATATAATCACTTTAAGCGATTTATACATCAGGGTAACAGGATACCAAACCATGAAAATATTTCCCAAAAAATTTCTCAGTACATATCAGAGTGCATTCGAAGAGCTCATAAGAAAAATGACCCAGAATTATTACAAAAGGTAATACCAGCATTCAAAACCCTAGCATACCTTATTAAATCACAAGGGTCGTGGGCCTACTCCTGCGAATCGGAGTATGACGTAATGGTAAGGTTTGGCGTTGATTCGAAAAAAATGGATTTTAAATTTCTTGATGATGATGAAATAACTGAAAAAATTCTAACAAAACATTTGGCAAGATTACATAATTAAAATTTACTACACCTAACACGGGCTAGCCGGTTCGCTCGGTAAATTTGACTAAATTTGACTTATTTTCTCAATTTATCTAATATTACAATAGCTAAGAATACAAAACTACCTTATGAAAAACTCTTTATTTACAGTCTATATTGAACAAGATGAGGACGGCGTCTTTATTGGTTCAGTCCCTTCTGTACCTAGTTGCTATGCCCAGGGCAAAACTCAAGAAGAAATGCTTGTTAACCTGCGGGATGTTTTGAAATTATGTCTTAGAAACATTGACAGCAAGGTTTTGGAAAAAATCAGATTTGTCGGAATTCAAAACGTAAAAGTTACTCATGCCTAAACTTGTGCCAATCAAACCTAAAAGGTTTGTCAAAATTATGCTTGAGCTTGGTTTTACAAAGCGTGATGCCGAAGGGTCTCACGTATTTTTAAAACATTCCGATGGCAGAACTACCGTAGTTCCGATTCATTGCCAAGAAATTAGCAAAGGATTGCTTAGAAAAATACTCAATGACATCCAGCTAACCGTAGAAGAATACGATAAATTAAGAAAATAAATATTAAATTTACCTTGCTCACCCAAATTTCGTTTTCATTTATGCAATATAGCGCTCCCGCCTACGCTGGAGCTTCGGCGGGCAAGCCGCACGATTATACTGCGCCACTCGAACATAACATTAGGTAATATATAATACATTCTTACTACCGTTGCGGTAGCGGAGTAATCGGGACAATTTTATAAACTTTTTTTTCTTCTATGCTTAAGCAAAGGAATAATCACGAGGCTGGATCATCAAAAAATTTAGATGAGTTAAAACAGGATTTGCAAATAGATATTCATGATTTATATTTTCAAAGACTTTTGGAACAAGAGGAAGCATTATCTTTACTGAAAATAGCATCAGAGGCCAAAAATATTGATGAGTTATGCGAACTTGAAAGAAAATTTTATGACAGCGATGCTTTTTTTGTCCGCCGAAATGGGGAAAGTGTTGACGAATTTATCGAAATTGAAAATTTTAAAATATTTTTCGACAAAATTATTGATAACGTTGAAGTTTCTAATTGGAAAGAAAAAATTATTCTCTTACTAGAAAAAATCAATCAGTCTTATATACAAGATTACCACGAGATACTTATTAAATCATGGCTGGCCAAATTTCTTGAACAAGTCTACCAAAGTTATATCACAGAAAATATAGATATCCAAATTTTTGGTAATCAGTTACAAATTATTTTAGCTGAATTTGCACCAAAACTCCCAGCTTTTCTCAAAACAGCGGGAGGGATAGATCTCGAGAGGAGAAAACCGAGCTTCATTGAAAGTGTTGATGGCACCATGGAAAGATTTTATAAAATCGAAGAGCTAGAAGATATTCTGGAAGATTTGACCGATGGTATAATAGTTGGAGGATCTATGAGCTATGGTCCATTTTTTAACATACGAAAATCACTAGATGAAACAGGAAGCTCTGACATTGATTTGATTATTATCCTAAAAGAAGATAAATTAGACGCCTCTCTGTGGAACAAATTACAAAATTCTGATATTATTAGTGAGGGAGAAAAGGATATTTTTTTTGAAAGAATGAAAAAATTTCGGGATTTATTCAAAAAAGGAGAAGCGGACGTATTTAGTCAAAAATTTAGCATCCAAGGTACTGATTTTGATGTTAGCATCCACTTCTTCGCTCCTTCAATCTTTGACAAAATGACTGATAGAGACTTTGGAGGTGATCTTTCTGCAAATAAAGACAAAGTAGCCACGATAAGAGATTATAAGGCGAAAGAATTTCCACATAAAGTTTGTGCCCAACAAAATTTTTTAGGAGAAAAATATGAATATAGCGTTCCTCCACAGCGACAGGTTGACGGTGGCGTTATAGTAGAACTGCCATCATATATAATCCAAAATCAACATTTTTATCCCGGAATATACCAAAATTTGATCTCTCCCTGTTTTTCTATATCTTATGATCGCACTGGCAATACCTCGAAAAGAGTAGCAAAATTCAAAGATACGATGGAAAAAAGATTACAAGAAGAGATGGGCGAACAACCGAGAGCTGAGTTACTAAAATCCCACATTCGTTATAGAATCTTTTCACCAGAATTATTTAAAAAATACCAGCAATAAATATGCAAATACCATTCAAAAAAGGACTCTTTTTAAACATCACATCCCGCAACAAAAGCAAATGGGCAAAAGATATAGAAAATCTCAGCAATTTTCAATTTTTAGATTTTATTGAAATATGGATAGAGGAAATTGATTTAAACACCGATGAAATAGCGTGGCTAAAGCAAAAGCTTTCCCCCTATGAAATAATAATTCACGCCCCTTTCATAAATCTCTCATTGATTTCAATTCAGAAATCAATTAACGAAGCAACAATAAATATACTCAAAAAAAGTATAGATATTGGGGAGCAATTGAATGCTAAAATTATTACTATGCACGGAGGATCATTCCCATTATTTTTAAAACAACCTGCAGTAAAAAGAATATTTGTAATAAATTTTCAACAATTAATAAACTATGCGGATAATAAAATAGAAATAACCATAGAGAATACTTCCATTAAAAAAAATACTCAAATTTCATATCCTGTTTTACTAAATGAATTGTCAGATATACAATCTTCAATTCCGAATATCAATTTTACATTAGATGTCGGCCATTGTATCCAAAATAATGATAAATTTGTTAATTTTTTACTAAAAAATAAAAAATACATAAAGAATATTCATCTGCACAATGCAATAAAAAATGGAACCGCTCATTTTGGTTTTAATAAAAAGGGAGACTTAAAATTGAAAAATTTCATGGATTCTCTCAAAAATATTAATTATTCAAATTTTCTTAGCTTAGAAATCTTAGGTGAACAGGATATAAAAAAATCATGGGAATTATTGTTGAAAAGTTTATAAGATTTTTTTCTTCAAAATAAACCTAATGATTAAAATATAAAATTATGAGCGAAATACCAAAATACCAAGGGCCAGATGCCCCGGAAGGTAAAGAATTGGAAGCCTTAAAGGAACTTCCAATTAATGGAGTCAAGGATGCCGTTGTTATTTTAGAACTCACTGGAGTCAAAATAACACCGGAGATTAGAGCGGCTCTATCGGTGATAGATTGTCAAGATGGAGAAATAATCGAACTTGCCGCCAAAGCACAAAGAGGCGAAGAAATAACCCAAAAAGCAGCCGACGCAATATTTTTAGAAAAAATAAGCAGCCTGCTAGAAAAGCTAAGACGAACTAAATACAGAACATGCCGAAACAGCAAAACGCTAAAAGAAATAAGAGAAGCGTTCAAACAGCTAACCGGATCTGAATGGATTATTGAAGAAGAAATGGTAACGGCAGAATAAATTAAATTTGCCTCGTTTAGTCAAATCTATACTTCACAACCAAAAAACTATGGGTCTGAAAAAACTGCTGAAAGTCATAATGGCAGTTATCATCTCGGCTATTATATCTACAATTGCCAGCTTTTGGCTGTTTGAAATGGACTGGCTGTTTCTGCCTTTTCCGCTTTTCGCGGGATTAGCTATGGTGTTTGTTCAAAAAGAAAAAAGCAGCTGCAAATTTGTTGATAAACTTTTTATCGGCTCCCTGCTTTTTGGTTTTTTCACTCTATTATTGATAGATACGAAGATGTATCTTCTTTCCGCTGATTTCCCGTTTTGGCCATTTTATAATCCAAAGGAATATCTGATTTTTTCTTTAGTTTTTTGTTTTGTCAGTTTCTTGGGCGGTTTAGTAGGAATTGTGATAAAAGGTTTTTACTCTATCGCTCGAGATTATAGCCGGCGGCAAGCCGCTAAAAAATTTAAGTAAAGCTTAAATGGCAATATTTAACAAATTCATTTTAAGCAACTTAAAAACTTTTGAAATGGCCGGGGTTTTGATGCGCATATTCAGTTTTTCATTGGTAAGCTGGCTTGGGCCGCAAAGCCCTTTTATGTTCGTCTGGATATTCAATACAACCGACGCGATAATATTGTCTTGGTGCTCGGTTTTAAAAAAGGACCGAGCTTATTCTTTGCTGAATATTTTTTGGATAGCGGTCGGACTGGTTGGAATTTTTAGGGCGGCCGGACTTTTATAATGAATAACTAAGACATTACTAAATAAAAACTATGACTAAAAAATTCTTTCGCTGCAATGTCTGTAACGACATCCACCATGGCGCCGCCGGGCCGGAAATTTGCCCAACCTGCCAGACAAAAAATGCTTATGTTGAAATCGAGGCTGAAGCAGCTAAAACCATAATGACTTTATGACCAAAGACGACTTAAAAAAAGTCTGGGCCAGATTTGCCCAAGACCAAGATTTTATTTTAAACCCGGATACCGGCCACGTTGACGACGTTGCCGAGGGGGTTTTGGCCAATAAACAAAAGCATGGTTTGGGCCTTTGCCCCTGCCAACTTCGCGACGGCTCAAGGGAAAGAGACCTAAAAATAATTTGTCCCTGCAATTTTAAAACTCAAGATATTTGGCAAACCCAGAGCCGCTGCTGGTGCGGTTTGTTTGTCAAAAAAAATTAAAATAATAATCCTAATCACCTAATCCCTAAAACCTAATCCCTAATACCCTAACCCCTATGACTAAAATTAACCAAATCTATAAATGCAATGTCTGCGGCAATATCATCCAGGTATTACACCCCGGCGCTGGCGAACTGGTTTGCTGCGGCCAGCCGATGCAGTTATTAGTAGAAAATACCGTTGATGCGAGCACCGAAAAACACGTGCCGGTGATTGAAAAAACCGAAAATGGCATCAAAGTCAAAGTCGGTTCCGTCCCCCACCCGATGGAAGCAGAGCATTATATTGAATGGATTCAAGTCATTAACGGCAATACTGCTTATCGAAAATATCTTAAGCCTGGCGACGCGCCAGAGGCCGAATTTTGTGTTGCCTACGCCGATGACTTAATTGCCCGGGAATACTGCAATTTGCATGGGCTTTGGCAGTTATAAATAAGACCATCGCCGTTACTTAGCCTGACTTCGAAAAAGCAAATAAAAATAGCCGAGGCTTCCACGCCTCGGCTATTTTTATTTTTTTATTACCACCAAATTATTCGCTTAATAATCTGCCAATAAAAATCAAACAGCGGATTGGCGATATATTTTAGCAACGGATTTTGCAGGTCTTGAAAATCAATTTTGCCGACAAAGCGCTTAATAATATCAATATCTTTTATTTTTCTTTGACTCTGAACCATAATTCTGGTCTTAATAATTTTTCGCCAGCTGCCAGGCTGAAAAAAATACCAATAAACTTTCAAATTCTCCCGCCACCAACCAGTCAAAAAAGAATAAAACAGCATCGCCAAATCCATTATAATGCAAGCCGGCGAAATCAATAAAATCGTCGCAAATTTATAATTCTGGAAAATCACCAGCCGGCGGTTTCTTTCCATAAAATAATATTTTTTGATGCTGCGGGAAAATTCATACTTATGATAAACCACTGACTGCGGCGCCAGCGTTATTTTATAGCCATCAAGCCATAGCCGCCAGCCTAAATCCGTATCTTCGTGATACATAAAAAATTCCTCGTTAAACAAGCCGACAGCCTTCAAAGCCGAGGTTTTAAGCAAAACACTGGCGCCGGACGGATAAGTGATCTCTTTGACAGCCATTTCTTCATCAGGCGATTGATGCCCGCCGGCAAAAGCAAAACCGAGATAATGGATTTCGTTGCCAATGCTATTAATCTTGCCTTTATCTTGATACAAAAGGAGTTTAGACTGAACTGCGCCAATTTTTGAGTCAGTCTCCCCGACCGCCACGGCCTTTTCCAAAAAATCAGGCTCAACGGCGGTGTCCTGATTTAACAAATAAGCATAATCAAACCCATTGCTAATGGCGTATTGCATGCCTAAATTATTGCCGGCGGCAAAACCGATATTTTTTTCGTTGACGATTAATTTAATCTCAGCCCAATTATTTTTTAAATACTCCGCCGAACCGTCCGTTGACGCATCGTCAATCACTAAAATTTCAAAACTGTCTTTGGGATAAGTAATTTTAGCCAGGCTAGACAAACAGTCGCCGAGATAGTCGGCGCCGTTATAAACTGAAATTACAATTAAAACTTTTTTATTGCTGGCCATTTTCTTTATTTTTTAAAGCGGTGTTTCGGACGATTTTGGTAATATCGCGGTCAATTTTTTCCTGTTTGACAATCAGGCGGAAGGCAACAAAAAATAAAACAATAATCGAAAGGTAAACCAGCAAATCAGCCCCCCGCTCAACTCCCAGCCATTGAGCGATGACATCAGTCCCTTTTGGATTAACCGCCGCCGCCGCGACTAAAACCCAAAATACCAGCCAAATCAATAATTCGCGGCTGGTAATGTCCCCTTTTTTAAATCTTAAAACCGTCCGCCACAAAACAAAGAGGATGAAAATAATGATGATAAATTTGATAATCATTTTGAAATCCGGCCAATAATTAAATCCCAAATTATCCGGAAAGAATTGGATAGTTTTTGCCCTTTTTGCAAAGAATACTCAGTATATCTAATCGTTACCGGCGCTTCGATAAACCGCAACTGGTGAATTTTAATCTGCTCAATAATTTCCGAAGCATGAGCCATGCCGTCTTGCCTGATTTCGATTAATTCGGCAGCTCGGCGGCTCAAAGCACGAAAACCGTTATGAACATCCGTTACCGGCAAACCGGTATAAAACCGGGTAAACCAAGTCGCTAGTTTTAAAACCTGCTTTTTCCAAAAAGGAATCTGATTTTTATCACTTAAAAATCGAGAACCTAAAACTACATCGGCCTTCTGCAAAAGCAACGGTTCTACTAAATCATCAATTTCATTGGCTTCGTGCTGGCCGTCAGCATCAAAAGTAACAATAATATCAGCTTGCAAACTTAAAGCAAAATCAAGGCCAGTCTGAAGCGCTGCTCCCTGGCCTCGGTTTAAGAAATGATTAACCACTGCCGCCCCGGCTTGTTTGGCTAATTCACCGGTATTATCCGCTGAACCGTCGTTAACCACTATAACATCGTAAGCTTTATCTTTTATTTTTTTGACTACTTGGCTGATGGCCTTAGCTTCATTATAAGCCGGTATCACGACTATCGTTTTCATAATTAAATTTTGTAAGCTTACTTTTTAAAGCGGCTCAAAGGAGAAAGAATTGATCGATGGGCGCGGAAAAAATCAATTGCTCCTTTAATGCCGTCTTCGAGCAAAACCACCGGAAACCAGCCCAGTCTTTCTTTGGCCAAGGTAATATCGGGTAAGCCCAGTGGCGTCATAAAAAGCAGCGGTTTTTCAAAAACAATTTTTGATTTTGAACCGGTGATCTCGATAACTTTTTTTGCCACGTCAACCACTTTGTAATCTAAATCGCCGCCCAAATTAAACGGCCCAGCTTCGCCGCTTTTCATTACTTTGACCATTCCTTGCACGACATCGGCAACGTGGCAAAGCGAGGTGGAAAAACTCTCATCGCCGTAAATAACTAAATCTTTATTTGCCAGCGCATTATAAACAAAATCAGGAATCATCTGGCCGATTTTGAGTTTCATTCTCGGTCCGTAAGTTCTGAAAATTCTGACAATTTTTGCGTCTAAGCCGTAAACTTGGCCGTAAGTCGTCGTAATCGTCTCGGCAAACCTTTTGCCCTCATCGTAGCAAGCCCGCGGACTCAGCTGATCGACTATTCCCTGATGGTCTTCCTTAAAATAAGGATCATTCAAATCGCGCGGACCATAAACAACTGAAGAAGAAGCTAGCATAAATTTAGCTTTATACTTGGCCGCCAAATCTAAAATATTTTTTGTCCCGACGGAGTTAGTCAAAACGGTCTGAATTTTCGTGCTCTCAAAATCTTTGGGCGAAGTCGGGCAGGCTAAATGATATATTTCCTGGATCCCTTGAAATTTAATCCGGAATTTTTCCAGTTCGGCTAATGACTCTAAATCAATCGGCTCATTGATATCATGCTTAATAAATTGAAAATCGGAATTTTGCAGCAAATGGTCAATATTAGCCTCATCGCCGGAAATAAAATTATCAATGCAAATAACCTTACTGGTTTTAACCAGCTCGTCGCAAAGATGCGAACCGATAAAACCCGCTCCGCCGGTAATCAAAATATTTTTCTTTTCAAAAATGGCTTTAGTAGGCATAAATAAAGGATAAAAACTTAATTAAACTAAATATATTATAGCTTAAAACCGCCGAAAATTCAAGGCTTATTGCAATTTAAGCTGACGAAAAGTCCAAAATCGATTAAAGACAAAATTCCAAAGGGTAATTATGCCCGTAGCCGCTACCCAGGATAAACGATAATCAATCGCTATAAACTCAGTCAAACTATAAACGATTAAAGTATGAACCACCAGTCCCGAAGAGATAACGATAATAAACTTTATCATCTGCCAATAAGCCTGCCGGCCTTTTTCTTTATTGCGGAAAGTCCAATTTTTATTGCTGAAAAAATTAAAAATTCCGGAGACTACTCCGCCGCAGACATTAGAGATTACATACCAGATATTCAGCCATTCCGTCAAAGAATATAAAATCGAAAAATTGATTAAGGCGGCCGTACCGCCAACAATACAAAACTTGATAAATTGCTTTAGCAGTGGAAATTTCAATAAATATTTATCCAGCAAGATTTTAATCATACTAATACTTCATTACTGAAACTCTTGCCCCGCCTTTATAATTAGGCTGGTCGATTTTAATTTCCGCTTTAAGTCTGCCGACATTATTAAAAACTTTTATCATCGGCTGTTCGCCAATGCCAGTACCGGCGACGATTTCATCAAGCCCATCATTGTCGATATCACCAGTGGCGACATAAACTCCTTTTAAAAAATTCGGTTCAAAGGCAAAAAAGCTGCTAAGCATAACGCCATTATAGGTAAAAATTCTAATTTCCGGCATCGCTTCTTTTTCAATACTAACGATAATTTCCGGATTATTATCGCCTTGAAGGTCGCCGGCGGCAACGTTCACCCCGCCCTTGAAATTTTGATTAAAGGCAAAAAACTGCGAAATAATTAAGCCATCAGCGCGGAAAACTCGAACGTGCGGCCCGCCGCCGGCACCGGCGCCGGTAATAATATCGGCTAAACCGTTGCCGTCAATATCGCCAACCGCCACCTTGACCCCGCCTAAAAAATTCTCACCGTAAGCGAAAAATTTAGAAATAATTTTTCCCTGATAAGCAAAGACTTTAACTTCCGGCTTGCCGCCTTTACCCGGACCGGCAATAATCTCCCCTTTGCCGTCATTATTAATATCACCGCAGGCAATATTGACCCCGCCTCTAAAATTCTTATCATAAGCAAAAAATTGGGAAACCAATTGTCCTTCCAGATTAAAAATTCGGATATGCGGCCCGCCATTACCAGTCGGGCTGGTAATAATCTCTGACTTATTATCCCCGTTAACGTCGCAGGCGGCAACATTAATTCCGCCGCTGAAATTCGGATCATAAGGATAAAAGGCTTTGAAAACCGAACCGTCAGTTTTTAAAACTTTAAGCTGGGGAAATGACTTGAAGCCCAAGCCGGCAATGATTAAATTCCCTTCGCCGCCCCGGTCGGCCGGCAACTTTTGGCTCAAGGCCAAATCCAAAGCTTTGGCGGCGTCAAGAAAGCCTTTGCCTAATTTATTTTTATAATTTGGATTAAAACCGGAAACATCCTTAGCGGAATCCAAAATAAAGTTTCTTATCTTATCGGCGGAAAAGCCGGGCTGCAAGGCCTTAATCGTGGCGGCAACGCCGCTGACTAGCGGCGTCGATAAAGAAGTTCCTGACCAATAGCCATTATAATACTTGTCGAACCCGGCAACACCGGGCCGATAAACCTGCGTTGAATAAAAACTCTCGCCGGGAGCAACAATATCAACACAGCCGCCGTAGCTGGAAAAATTAGACTTCTTGAAATCAGCGCCGACGGAAGCCACGCCAATTACCATATTTTCATTCACGGCACCGTCATAACAAACCGGGTAAGACTTAGTCACGTCCAAATCAACTCCGTTAAGGGCCGGATTGGTGTTGCCAGCCGCTGCTACCACGATAATATTATTATCATAAGCTCTTTTAATGGCATTAAATAGACTCTGACTGAAGCCATTACCGACAAAACTCATATTAATCACATCGGCGCCATTATCAACCGCGTAATCAATCGCCTGGACAACCGAATAAACATCACCGGCACCGGTACTATCCAAAACTCGCAAAGGCATAATTTGAGCAAACCAGCTGACCCCAGCAATCCCCATTTGGTTATTAGTTGCTGCCGCGGCAATACCGCTAACGATCGTACCGTGTTTGGCGGCATCAACATCGTAGGCGCCGGAAAATGACGGATTAGGATTATTATTATTTTCAACAAAATTCCAGCCGGAAAAATCATCGATATAATTATTTTTATCATCATCGCTGTTATTACCCTTAACCTCATCTTTATTAATCCAAATTTTGTCTTTTAAATCAGGATGATCCAAATAAACGCCGGTATCCAAAACGGCAATTACAGTTTGTTTAACCGTTCGACCCTGCTCTCGGACTAGTAAATCTTTCGACCAAAAATCAGCGGCATTAATCGGTTTGAGATACCATTGCAGGCCATAGTCAGGATCGTTGGGAAAAGCGGCGGCTTTAACTTTGTAGTTAGGCTCCAAAAATTCAATCTCGGCCGAACCTTGGTATTTTTTAATGACCGAATAAACATCTGAACCTTCGGAAATTCGAAACTTATAAATTTCCGGATCATTTTTAAATTTAACTAAAAACTCGCCCGCGACATAGCTGGCGCCCGGCTGGGCGGCCAAAACGGAAAAACCAAAAAATACCCCGCCCAAAGCCGAAACTAACAATAAAAAACTGAAAAAAATAATTTTTATTTTATAATTTTTCATTTATTTAGTTTTATCTAATAATTCTCCTTTTTGCAGCTGGTCTAAAAATACCTTAGCTTCGGCGGCAGAGGCCGGATTTAACGAAACGGCTTTCTCAGTCGCTGCTTTTGCCTTTTGATTTTCGCCGATTTTGGCATAAAGCGAAGCTAATTGAGCATAATTATCCGACGATTCGTCAATTTTAATCAATTGATTGAACAATTCAATCATCTTGTCATATTTTTTAACCCGGCTATAAAGAGAAATCAGCCGCTGATATTCATTGACTCCCGGCTTTAAACCAAGCTTTAACATCGTCTGGTACTCTTGGTCGGCCAAATCGAAATGGCTAGTAACGATATAAATGCTCAGCAAATTCCAATTTGAATCTAAAACTTCGGGTGAAAGAGCAACGCCCTTTTTAAAATATTCAATCGCCTGGTCAAAATTACCAAGCAAACCGTAAGATTGCCCCATTTCAAAATAAAGCTGCGGCCGGGTCGGACTTAAATCAATCCCCGCCTGCATCACCTGCAAAGCTTTCTGCGGCGCGGTTTGGTCAAGTATAAAAACGGAATTATAAACCGAACCCAGCCATAGCCGATGGCGGAAATTAAGCGGCTCCTCGTTAACGCTCTTCTGCAGTTCGGTAACCGTATAATTCAAGACTGACCGAGATTTGGCCTGGTCAATATTTTGGTTTTGGGCCAGCTGGACGGCAAAATTGGATAGCTGCTGGCGGGCTTCGAAACGGCCGGGCAAGGCTTGCTCGATTGCCTGTTTGAAATAACCGAATTTAGTATCAATATTTTTATTAATCTGAGCGGCGGAACATTTATTGTCAGGACTGCTGCAAAGCGGCGCCGTTATTCCTTTAAAAATAGCGGCATTAGCCTCAACGGTTCTAACATTCACCGCCGAAATGACAAATGCCAAAACTAACAACAAAGAAATAACGTAAACATAATTAATGTCTGACCTCAAATTTTCTTTTTCTTCGTTGCCTTGCCGGTCTTTTGGATTTAAGCCGGCCAAAAAAACAATAAAAGCCAAAAGCGGGTAAAATAGAATTTCCGTGCTTAAAGTGTCAAAAACGAACAAATTTTGAGTAAAATAGGCAATTAACAAACCAATCAAAAGCCAGCTTTGGCTAATATCATGCTGATTTCGGTAAACCCGGATTAAGGCAATAATCGCTAAAATCAATACCGCTAAATAGGCGGCTAAGCCTAAAATCCCGGTAGTGACGCCAACGTCAAAAATTATATTATGAGCCCGGTCAAACCAAATCTGCGATCCGTTGTCTTTGTAAATTTCAACCGGAAAATTTTTGTTAAAAGCATAATAATAATTTTCCGGGCCATAACCGATTAGAAATGATTTAGGAGTTTCCGTCCAGCCTTTCCAGCTCGCTTGCCAGGTATTTAAGCGGGACTCCGTGGTAATATCATTCAAAGAAATAGTGGCCAAGCGGTTTAGCGTTCCGTTGGTTTTGATAAAACTACTATTTTTCAAGGCAAACAGAATAAACGGCGAAACAACTATGATGACCAGGCAAACCAGGCTGATTATTTTTATTTTTTTATTAACCGCCAAAAACAAACTGCCGAAAGCCAGAAAACATAATCCTAGCGCCAAACCGACAATCGCTCCCCGCGTCTGAGTATTGAAAAAAATAAAAAAGTCAAAAAGAAAAATTACCGTCAATAAAGCTAAAATAAAATAACGGCGGGACTGCAAATACCAAACCAAAAAAATCAAAACCTGCAAAAGAATGAAAAAGCCCAAAAATAACGGCGGAAATTTATCAACATAATTTGACTTGTCGAAGGTATAGCTAAAAGTCTCCGTCAAAATCGGCACCTTTAAAAAATTAAAAAACTGCCAGTTACTGGCGGAAAATAATTTATAAAATAATGAACTGACTATCAAATAAACATCAACCGCCAAAAATGACCAGGAAAAAAGCTTCAGATTAAACCTTTTTTCTCTGACGGCAAAATAGAAAAGAAAGAAAAGATTAAACAGCAAATAAGCGGCAAAAAAGGTCGGGTTGCCCACGGTAGCTGATATCCGGTCTCCGCCGGAAGACTTCATTAAAAACGGAACTTTCAGCCACTGGGCAAAGCCGATGAAACACATGATAACGCTGACAAAAACCGAAAAAGTAAAAAATGAATACCAGTCCTTTTTTGTTTTGAAAACATTAGCCAAAACAAAAAAATACATCACCAAGTGAATTAGGTGGAAAAGTCCGCTCATTCTTTCGTAATTTCCCCAAAAACTATTATAAACGCCGATGCCGGCGAAAGTAGCCAAGGTGGAAATGCCAAGAAAAGAAAAAACCGACCAGCTGATTTTATCAAATTTCGGCCGATAGGCCTGGTTGATATGAGCTAAAATTAAATACAGAATGAAAATAATTTCCGCGATAATCCGAAATAAAATATTTTTAGGAACAATGAACGGAAAGAAAAAGGTGCTGTTAATCACCGGCGGTAAAAGTAAGATTGAGAAAGCGCCGATTTTAATAATTTTTAACAAAATATCAGAAATTTTTTTTGGACTATTCATAAAATTAATTGCCTATCGATCGCTTAATTTTTAATAATCTTAAATAATAAGCTAAAAAAATATTAACTAATAGTGCAATTAGCTAAACTTTAACGGCTAGACTTTTTTGGATAAATGGCTATTTTTTTCCCCTTGTATAACCTGGTAAATCATAATTTCCACTTCTTCGTTTCACGATAAACTAAGAAAAAGTGATTTAATTTTAACAAAAATACCAAAATTTATCAAATTAAAAACCAAGTTGACTAAAGCTCCCAGATATTCTATAATATAGACTATAAATAATCCTAACTTCAGGGCTAAAATGACTAACAGTTTAACGACCAGCGGCAAAAAATATCTACTACTTATTGGGGATATATTCATCCTCTATTTTTCTCTTTGGATCACTCTCTTGATCCGTTATCAAAACGAATACAACAATTCCTTGTGGAACCAGCATCTCCTGCCATTTACCATTGTATTTGGCTTTTGGCTGATTGTCTTTTTTATTGACGATTTATATGAATTGAATTATATCCAAGGGAAAGCCGGAATTTTGAGCCGTCTTCTAAGAAGTATTGCGATTGGCTTAGTTTTCGCGATTATTTTCTTTTACCTGGGACAAAATCGAATCTTTACCATCCGACCCCAAACCGTTTTGTTGATTAATGCCGCCATTGCCGGTGTTTTAATTTATCTCTGGCACCTCTTTTTTGGCGCCATTACCAAATTATCAAGGATTGCTAACGGCTTGATGATTGTCGGCTTTAATAATTTAACCGAAGAAATTATTGACCGAATAGTTAACAAACCCCAATTAGGCTTTCAGCTAAAAATAATCATCGCTGAGCCGCAAACATTAATTCCGGATAAATTCAAAAATATTGCCCATTTTAATCATTTTGACGATTTAAAAAATGTTTGTCTGGATAATAAAATTAATACCATTGTTTCAACCGTCCATCCCCGGGAAAACCCGGTTTTAGCCAAAAGTCTTTTTGCTTGTTTGCCGCTAAAAGTCAGTTTTTTTGATGTCGCCAGTTTTTATGAAAAAATCATCGGCAAAATTCCGGTAACCACAATTGAACAAATTTGGTTTTTAGAAAATTTAGCCGAAAGCGACAAAAAACTCTACGAAGTTTTTAAAAGAGCTTTTGACATTATTTTCTCGCTAGTCTTGTTTTTAATCTCACTGCCATTTATCCCCTTTATCGCCCTAGCCATCAAGCTTGATAGTAAAGGGCCGGTATTTTTTAAACAGCAACGAAGCGGCAAGGAAGGCAAGCCATTTATGGCCGTAAAATTCCGGACCATGTTTCAGGATGCCGAAGCTAACGGTCCCCAATGGGCCGCTAAAAATGATTCCCGGGTAACGAGGCTGGGAAAAATTATGAGAAAAACCAGAATTGATGAGATCCCCCAATTACTCAATGTTTTACGGGGCGAAATGAGTTTGATCGGCCCCCGGCCCGAAAGACCGGAATTTGTCGAACAGCTGCAAACTCAAATCCCCTTCTACAAAGAGAGATTACTGGTTAAACCGGGCTTAACCGGCTGGGCTCAAGTTTTTGGTCCGGCTTATGGCGGGTCCAAGGAAGGGAGTTTGGAAAAATTGCAGTATGACTTATTTTATATTAAAAATCGATCTCTAGCTTTAGATTTAAGTATTTTACTTAAGACTATTCGAACGGTTTTAAGCAGCAAAGGACAATAAAAAATTTTATGTGCGGCATTACCGGATACCTAAACCTAAACGGTCAGAATAAATTTAATTCTGGTCATTTAGAAACCATGCTCAAAACAATTGAGTACCGCGGCCCAAACGATAAAGGCGTCTTTGCCGATAACCTGGTTGGCCTCGGCCATCGCCGATTAAGCATCATTGATTTAAGCTCGGCCGGCCATCAGCCGATGTTTAGCGACGATAAATCGCTAGTAATAATTTTTAACGGCGAAATATACAATTATCTCGAAATCAAAGAAGAGCTGAAACATTCCGGCTGCAATTTTTCCACTGGCACCGACACGGAGGTAATCCTGGCGGCTTATCAGAAATGGGGCGAGAATTGCGTGGAAAAATTTAATGGCATGTGGGCTTTCGTCATCTGGGATCTCAAAGAAAAAAAACTTTTCGCCTCAAGAGATCGGTTTGGCGTCAAACCTTTTTATTACCAGCTTGACCAGAATTATTTTCTTTTTGGTTCTGAAATTAAAACCATTTTAGCCGTATCGTTAACGCCGCGAAAAATAAATTATCCCTTTCTCTATAATTTTATCGACCGCCATATCCCTTACGGCTGCGCCGAAACCGTTTTTGAAAATATTAAAACTTTGCTGCCGGCCCACAATTTAATTATTAAAAACGGCCAGGTGCAAATCAAAAGATACTGGCAAATCAATCCGGACGAATTTAAAAAGAAGTACGATTACAGCAATCCGGAAAAAACTTTTCGCCAGCTGCTTATTGACGCCACCAAACTAAGGCTAAGAAGCGACGTGCCGGTTGGCGTCTGTCTTTCCGGCGGCATTGATTCAACGACCATTACGGGCATTATTACCAAAATATTAGGCCAAAAAATCAAAACCTTTTCCTCAATCTATAACGAAAAAGACTACGGCGAAGGCCAGTTTATCGAAATTGCCAATCAATACTACCAAACCGAAGCTAATTTGATATACCCTAACGCCGATAATTTCTTTGATATTGTCGATAAGCTGATAAGCCATCACGATGAGCCGGTCAGAATGCCGGGAACCTACTCCCAATGGCATGTCATGGAGTGCGCTGCCAGAGAAGTAATCGTTACCTTGGACGGCCAGGGCGCCGACGAGCTTTTAGGCGGCTACCGGTGGTTTTACCCTGATTATCTGGCCAGTTTAATAAACGAAGTAACTCATTTTAAAGCGGGGACAAAAAATATCAGCAAATACTTGGAAACCAGAAAAGAGCTGAAAAACTATTTAAACCAAACCTACGATAAAGACGTTTTAAAAATCTTAACCCCGAAGTGTCTGCTGAATTTAAAACGGCAATTCAAGCCAGAAAATCGATGGCAAGATCAGATTCTGAACCAAAAATTTCTGGCCGCCAAAACCCCACTGCCGCCGACGCCAAAAATATTTTTTGACCCGCTCAATCAAGCCTTATTTGAAGCCTTTACCACCACCAACTTGCCGCATCTTTTGAATTATGAGGATAAAATCAGCATGGCTTTTTCTCTTGAAGCCAGGGTGCCGTTTATGGATTATCGAATCGTAGAATTCTGTTTCGGCCTGCCCTACTCCTACAAAATTAACGGCTATAAAAACAAAGCAATTCTTCGCGACGCTTTTCAAGATATTTTACCCCCGGAAATTTTCAACCGCAAAGATAAAAAAGGTTTCCCCACGCCTAACGAACACTGGTTCAGAAATGAGCTCAAAAATCAGCTAAAAAAATTATTTTATTCCCCTACTTTCAATGAGCACGGCTTATTCAACACTAGCGATGTCCAAAAAATCTTTGAGCAGCATTTAGCCGGAAAAAACCACGAAAGGCTGCTTTGGCGCATAATTACCCTGGAGCTTTGGCTAAATAAATATTTCAACTAAGTATGAAAATTTTTGTATTCACCAATCTTTTTGCCGAAGACAGCTACATCGGCGGCGCGGAAATTCAAGCTTATTTATTGGCCAGACATTTGGCTTCGAAAAATCATCAAGTCAATTACATAATCTGGGATGGCCGGGGGAATATCAAAGAAAAGCAGGTGGAAAATTTTAAGGTAGATTATTTAGGCAAGTCGGACAAAGGCTTGATAAAACACGCGATTAATTTTTATAAAATCTGCAAACTGAAATCACCCGATCTTTGTTTTATCCGTAATTTCAGATACTTATTCATACTTAGCTTTGTCTGCAAAATTTTAAAAATTCCCGCCGTTTACAATACGACTCATATTGATAACTGCCAGCCTTATCCTAAAAAAATAAAATTTAGCATAAATTTAAAACATACTTTAGGTTCGGCGATGAATGCTTGGTACCATTATCTCAGCCTTAGGGCCCTAAAATCAGTCAACGTGATAACAATCAATCAAACCCAGGCAAAAATTCTAGGGCAAAAATATAAAATCCCGGCAACGCCGATATATAACAGCATGGACGATAGTTATCCTCAAAATAAACCGGCGATAAAAGAAAATATCGTTATTTGGGCGGCAAACCTTAAGGCCAGAAAGCAGCCTGAGCTGTTTATTAATTTGGCCAATGATTTAAAAAATACAAACTACAAATTTTTAATGATTGGCTACTTGCAAAACAACACTAAATTTTATCAGGATTTAATTAATCAGACTCAGGCCAGCAATCCTAATTTCAAATACTTGGGCGGCATGCCGGCCGAAGAAGTCAATAAGCTATTGGCAAAATCAAAAATCTTTGTCAACACCTGCCTGCCGGAAGGCTTCGGCAATAATTTTATCCAAGCCTGGTTTAATGAATGTCCGACTATCACCTTAGATTTTGATCCCGACGACATAATTAAAAACCATAAAATCGGCTACCACTCCGGATCGTATGAGCAATTAGTCAAAGATACGAGATTCCTCATTGAAAATCCATCAACCACCGAAGAAATGAGCCAGCGCGCCAGATTATACGCTTTAGAAAATCACCTCCCTCAAAAAAATATGGTAAAATATGAAAAATTTTTCGAGGCGTTAATTAAAAAATAAATTAAAAAAAGATATGCTAAAAAAAATTAATAACTCTCTAAACAAAATTGAAATGGCATTGGGCCGGAAAAAAATATTTTCTTATCCCAAATATGCCCAGATTGAACCGACCAACCGCTGCAACCAAAGATGTATCATGTGTCCGCGTAACGATCAAATGGATGTGCCTTTGGGCGATCTCACTTTGGAAAATTTTAAAAGCATCCTAAAACAAATCCCGACGCTCACCGATATTCAACTTAACGGCTTGGGGGAACCGCTGCTAAACAACGATATATTTGAAATGATAAAGTGCGCAAAAAGCAAAAATATAAATATTACGGTTACGTCTAATTTGGCTTTAGCTACCTCCGAAAAAGCAAAAAAATTAGTTGCCGCCGGTCCCGACCTGCTAAAAATCTCGATGGACTCAACCGATCCGGAAATTTATCACTCGATTAGAAATGGCAATTTAGAAGATGCTATTACGGGCATAAAAAACGTAATCAGGGCGAAAAAAGAAGCCGGATCCAAAAAACCGTCAATCTGGTTTAACTCAATCATTATGAACAAGAATGTTGACGGACTGATAAAAATTTTAAAGCTGGCTGAAGAATTGGGAGTTGACATGGTCAGATTCAAACCAATTGATACCTTTGATCTATACTCAGATCGTGATCTTTTAGTAGAGAGAAATAAATTAATAGAACGGATTAAGGTTGCCGACGAAGAAAGCAAAAAAATTAAGATCCGTCACAACTTAAGCCACTTAATTAAAAATTTTTCAACCTATTATCGGCCGCAAACTGACCTCCCCTGTTTTTCACCTTGGTATGAACTATATATTCAATATTATGGAGGAGTTAGACTTTGCTGCGAATTTTATAGCAAAAAATATGACATCGGCAATATGTTTGAGGAAAGTTTTAAAAGTGTCTGGAATGGGAAAAAAATGCAACAAATAAGGGCTGAGTTTAAAAAAGGCCACATCCTTTTCCCGGTCTGCAAAACCTGCAACCGATTTCAAAGAAACATTCAAATTCATAATAAGCTAAAGAAACTTAAACTGAAATAACTTTATGAATGATCTAAAATTCTCGGTTATTTTGCCTATTTACAACGAGCAAGATGTCATTAAAGAAGTCTTAACTAATCTTAAAAATTATCTAGAACAAAATTTCAGTGGGCGTTATGAAATTATAGCGGTTAATGACGGCTCTACTGATCAAACAAAAGAAGTTTTAAGCACAGTTGACGGAATAAAAATCGTTAATCACCCTTATAATAAAGGCTACGGCGCCACGGTTAAGGCTGGCGTTAAGGAATCTGACTTCGACTGGGTTTTGACCTTTGATTCTGACGGCCAGCATCGGGTAGAAGATATCGGCAAATTACTCGCGGCTCAAGACGGCTTTGACATGGTAGTCGGCGCCAGAACCGGCTACAAGGGACCGGCCATTAGGCAGCCGGCAAAAAAAATCCTGCATTGGATCGCCGAATATTTGGTTGAAAAAAAAATTCCTGATTTGAATTCCGGGCTAAGGCTTATTAAAAAAGAATACTTTTTGAAATATAAGCATTTGCTGCCGAACGCTTTTTCCTGGACCACGACCATTACCTTAACCTTTTTCAAGGAAAGCCTGAATGTAAATTACATGCCGATAGAAATCAATAAAAGACAAGGCGGAAAAAGCACGGTTAAGGCGAGTGATGCCGTAAAAACTTTCATGCTAATTTTACGAATTATCACCTTATTTTCGCCGCTCCGAGTCTTTTTGCCAGCTACCTTGATGTTACTAGGTCTAGCGGCTATTGATGCCTTGCCTGAAATATTTAAAGGCAATATCAATGACTCAACTATAATTTTGATTATTTCCTCGCTAATCACTTTCTTTTTTGGAATTATTGCCGATCAGGTAGCCGCCATTAGGCGAGAAATTAACAACTAACAATATGGAACTAGAGCTAGCGATAAAGACCAGAAGAAGCGTTAGAAAATTCAAAAATCAACCAGTCGGAAGAGAGCTTATCGAAAAATTAACCGACTTGGCTAATTATGCTCCTTCGGCCTGCAATGTTCAGGGTTGGAAATTCATTGTAGTCGACAAGCAGGAACTAAAAGATCAAATAGTTGACAATGGCGGTTCAATTCTGATAAAAAATGCACCCGTCGGAATTTTAGTCATTTACGACAAAAGAACAAAAAACCTAATCTATCAGGATCATATCCAAAGCGGATCGGCAGCAATCCAAAATCTATCGCTTGGCGCCGCCGACTTAGGTCTGGGCAGCTGCTGGCTTTGTCATTTGCCAACACCAAAAAAATTAAGAAAAATTTTTAAAATTCCGGCTTATTATCAACCCATAGCTTTTATTATGCTTGGCTATCCGGAAACAGGAACAAAAACAGTGCCTCGCAAATACGACCTGAAACAAATCATGAGTTATAATCGATTTTCTGACGATTGGCCGAAAGAAAAAATAAATCCAATAATTTTGCTGGTCAAAAGGATACTGGTAAAAATTTATTACCTAACACCTCGCTTTATAAAAAAAATATTATTTAACAATCTTTTGGATAAAAAATTCGTAAAAAAATTTGACAACTGATGCTTAGAAATAATTTTACAATTGAAGCGGTAGCTGACTTTTGGGATAAAGTAGCCGAAATATATGACCAAACTAATAAAAAAATCGGCTCAACTCACTTCCAGAGATTCACGGAAAGTCTAAAACATCTCGAGGCGAAGCCTGGAGATAAAATTCTGAACATCTGGTCAAGAACCGGTAATGCCATTCCTTACCTAAAAGAAATTCAGGGCATCACAATTTATAACCTTGAAGTTTCGCCAAAGATGGTTCAGATTGCCAAGGCAAAATTTCCTGATCAAAATTTTCAACTTACCAATCTAAAATCATTGCCTTTCCCTAATAATTTTTTTGATGCGATTCTGTCTTTGGAAACTTTGGAACACGCCCCAAATCCCCAAATTTTAATCGATGAATTCTTTCGGATTCTCAAACCGCAAAAAAAATTGGTAATGAGCTTGCCGCCAAAAACAGCCGAATTACCCCTGAAAATTTACGAAACTTTTTTTACAAACCATGGCGAGGGGCCGCATCAATTTCTGCCTTCGAAAATCGTAAAACAAATAATGAAGCAAGCGGGTTTTGAAATTGTTATTCACAAAGGAACATTGCTAATTCCGGTTGGTCCGAAATTATTAAAAGAATTCGGCGAGATAATTATAAAAATATTTCAAAAAACACCAGTTAAAGAACTGGGTATTAGGCAGTTTTATGTCGGAAAAAAGCCACAATAAAATAGCATTAAGCTTTGATTTGGAATACTGGTACTGCGGCATTTACCTGGCCAAATATTTGCCTTCGGATAAAAGCAAACTGGCAAAAATTTACCCTGAAGCGACCGAAAAAATATTAAATTTACTTAGCCAATACCAGGCCCAAGCGACTTTTTTTGTTCTAGGCGAACTGGCAGAAAAAAATCCTGTTTTGATACAAAAAATTTATCGCCAGGGTCATGAAATTGCTTTGCATAGCCTTAATCATGAGTTGGTTTCAAGTTTAAAACCTGGGGAATTCGACGATAAAACAAAACGAGCCAAAAAAATACTCACTGATATTACAGGTCAATCGCCAATCGGTTATCGCGCACCTAATTTTTCAATCACTGAAAAAGAAACTTGGGCACTGTCTGTTTTAGCAGAAAATGATTTTAAGTACGATTCAAGTTTTTTTTCTTTTGTGGCAAATAAATGGGGTAAAACAAAAATTAAGCCCTATCACCCACTGAAAAATTTTGACCTAAAAGAATACCCAATTGCAACCTATAAAATATTTGGTTTTAATTTTCCCTTAGGCGGCGGCATTTATTTTAGGCTTATCCCTTACCCTATATTTTCTTTTTTGTTAAAAAGATTAATTGGCCGGGGAATTATTCCGGTTCTTTATTTTCATCCAGCCGACCTAACAAATTTTATTCCAGACTTAAAAATTCCCTGGCTGCTTAAAACCGTCAAATATTGGGGAGTAAAAAAAAGTTTTAAAAAATTTGAAAGATTGCTTAATGATTTTAAGACCGTGAGCATTAAACATATTTATGAAAATCCTACTAATTAACCCGCCAATCGAAAATATAATTGAAAGCGACATGCCCAAGGAACTTGAATCGGGCATGGATTTTTTGCCACCCTTGGGTCTAATGTATATCGCCAGCTATGCTTCAAAACACACAAAAAATGAAATTACTATTTTGGACTGCCCTTTGGAGAAAACCAGTTATGACAATTTAAATGATAAAATCAGACAAATAAACCCTGACCTTGTGGGCATAACAGCGATGACTTTTACCCTAATTGACGTAATCAAGGTAGCAAAAAAAATTAAATCCATAAATCCAAATATTAAAATCATTTTAGGCGGGCCGCATGTCAATATCTACCCCGAAGAAACCATGGCAAACGAAGAAATTGATTATATCGTTTTGGGCGAAGGCGAACAACCCTTTGTAGATTTATTGGAAAATATCGGAAACACGGAGAAACTAAAATCAGTCGGCGGCTTGGTGTTTCGAGACGGAACAAATATTATCAATACGGGTCGCCGCGCTTTCATCGCCGACCTGGATCAACTGCCCTTCCCGGCGAGAGAACTTACGAAATACCAGCAATATTTTTCCATTATTGCCCAAAAAAATCCAACCACAACCATGTTTACTTCGCGCGGCTGCCCCTACAATTGCCTTTTTTGCGATCGGCCTCATTTGGGAAAAATGTTTCGAGCGAGAAGCGCCGATAATGTCATAGCCGAATTGGAAGAAATTAAAAAATTGGGAATCAAAGAAGTCTTTATCTATGACGACACCTTCACTATCGACCGGCAGCGGGTAATTGATATTTGCCATAAAATTATTGAAAAAAAAATTGACATTAATTGGGATATCAGAGCCAGAGTTAATACGGTCGATGAAGAATTGCTAATGTTAATGAAAAAAGCTGGCTGTGAGAGAATCCATTACGGCGTGGAAGCCGGCACTGAAAAAATCTTAAAAGTTTTGCGCAAAGGAATAACCATTCCGATGGTTAAAGAAGCCTTTAGACTGACCAAAAAAGCTGGGATTGAAGCGGCTGGTTATTTTATGATCGGCTCCCCCACTGAGACAATTACTGACATCAGGGAAACAATAAAACTTGCCAAAGAATTATTTCCAGACTATGTCCATTTTACGGTCCTTACCCCTTTCCCCGCCACTGACCTTTATTACAAAGGCTTAAGTGAAAGAATTATTAAAACTGATTATTGGCGCGATTTTTCCAAAAATCCAAAACCGGGCTTCAAGCCCCCATGCTGGGAAGAAAATTTTACGCGCGATGAACTATTTAAACTGCTAATTACCACCTACCAATCATACTATCTTAACCCAAAATACATTCTAAAAAGAATACGGGAGATGAGAAGCTGGGATAATTTAAAAAATAATTTCAAAGCCGGGGTAAGATTAATATCTCTGATAATCAAAAGCAATTTATCAAAAATAAGTAATGACTAAAATTTTAACAAAATACTCATTTATTATTGGGTTTATAATTTTGGCATTGATAGCTTGGAAAATGGATTTTTCGACGATTTTTGAATCACTTAAAAACGCAAACTACGTTTTAGCCCTAATGGCAACCCTGCTTGTCATACCATTATTATTTATAAAATCTTGGCGCTGGAACTATCTGAAAAACGTCCAGGGTATTAAATATAAATTAGTGGATTCTTTCATTATTTATAATATCGGCTTTCTAATTGGAATAATTACCCCGGGAAAAATCGGAGAAATAACAAAGATTTTTTACTTAAAAAAAGAAAATTTTTCTACTGGAAAATTAATGGTTAGTATTTTTATGGATAGATTTTTTGATATTATTTATCTGCTAATCTTCGGCTATATTGGCATTATTATAAGCCTACGAGAACTGCAAGAAAAAATAAATTATATTTACCTGATAGCAATAATATTAATAATAATTTTAGCCATTGCAACAAGAAGCGGTTTATACAAATTACTTTTAAAAAAAACTTTTTACTTAATAATACCGGAAAAATACCAACTTAAATGGCGGACTAACTTTTCCGATTTTTGGAGCGATTTAAAATTAATTAAATTTAAAAGTTATCTGATAGGTTCTCTATTTACAATTTCTACCTGGTTACTTTATTATTTTCAAGTGAATCTGTTTGCTCAAAGCATCAACCTCAATATACCATTTTTTCCCTTGGCCATTGCTGCAACAGTATCTATACTCATAGCCCTGTTGCCCCTATCAATTCTGGGAATCGGAACCAGGGAGGCGGTTTTAATAATAATGCTAGGGTCTTTCACTAACGATTTCTCAAAATTAGTAATTTTATCCCAATTGATTCTTCTAGCCAATGTGGTGTCGGCTTTCATCGGGGTAATTTGCTGGCGAATTAAGCCTTTACCAATTAACGTATTAAAAAATGAAGGTTAACAAAAAACTAGTTGCCTGGCTGATGTCAAAATTCAACGTCGGTAAAATCGACAGGATTGTTTCCAATATGCCTCTAATTAGGATAATTTATAAATTACTAATTCAAAAAACGATTGACTACGACTTCCCTACCCATTTATTTATTGAATCAACCAGCGCCTGCAATTTGAGCTGCAAAATGTGCCCCCGAACCGAAGGCAATACCCTAATTGGTAATATGGATTTTGAAATTTTTAAAAAAATAATTGATGAGGCAAAAAATTACGGCCCAAGAAGCTTTTGTCTCCATTTATTCGGTGAGCCGCTGTTAGCGCCAAACCTGATTGAAATGATCAAATATATCAAGGCAGCAAACTTGAATAACACTATTCTTTTGACCACTAATGCCACCTTATTGACTGGGGAAAAGGCCAGGGCGCTGGTAAAATACCAAGTTGACAAAATTGCCATTAGTTTTACCAGTCCTGACCCAAAAACTTATTTTGAAAAAACCGGAGTTGATAAATTAGCGATAGTAGAAAAAAATATCAATAACCTTATTATGGTTAAAGAGGAAAACAAATCAAACAACCCGCTAATCTTTTTACGAATGATCGTAGCTAAAGATACCTCAGACCAGACAAAAGATTTCATAAAAAAATGGAAAAATAAAAAAGTGATCGCCGAATTGCGAGAAATGCATAATTATGGCGGCAATATTAAAGAATCAAATATAAAAAACCAAAAGAAAAGATACCCTTGCTACCATCTTTGGCTTTCACCGGCTATTCATTGGAACGGCGATGTCTCAATTTGCTGCGATGATTATGCCAGAAAAGCATTACTGGGTAACATTAAAAATCAGCCGCTTTATGAAATCTGGAATGGCCAAAAAATCAGCCATTATAGAAAATTACATCTTCAAGGTAAATATAATCAAATGCCAATTTGCGGCGATTGCGACGTTTGGAATATTTACTCCGATTTATTCTTTGACTGGCAAAAAAAATGAAACTAGATTTGCTCACAAAAAAAGACTTGGAGCCGCTGCTTATCGCCCGGCCAGACCAGCGGGACTACACTTTAAAAAGGTATTTTACACTCTTTCAAAAAATCCCTTATTTAGCCAGGTTTAAAATGGCAGTCCGGATAATGGGAAGAGAAAAATTTAATAATTTTTTGGACATCGGAGTCGGTAGCGGCATTTTTATTCCTGATTTAGCAAAAAGAACAAACAATTTTTACGGCATCGACATCCACCCTGAAATTAAATTGGTCAAAGAAATAATAAGGGTAAAAAAAATACCGGCTCAGATTATAGAGGCCGATATTTTCAAGCTTCCCTTTCCTGACAACTATTTCGACGGGATTTTATGCTTAAGCGTCTTAGAGTTCATCAGTGATATTAATCAAGCTATTGCTGAAATAAAACGAGTTTGCAAAACAGATGGAACAATAATAATCGGCGCGCCAATAGTCAACCCGCTAACTAATTTTATTTATAATAACATAATAAAATTTAAGAGCCATTCAAAACTTCATCAATCCGACGATAAAAAAATTATGGAAGAAATTAAAAAACAACTTAAAATAGAGAAACTAATTTATTATCCCTCCTTTTTTCCGGCTAACTTTTCCTTATTTTTCTTAGCTAAAGCTAAAAAATTTACTTAACTTGTTTGCCGAATCCAATTCCTAGATTTTCCGCAATCATCGATGAATCAAATTTCGGTTCCACGGCCGAGATGTTATAGCCCTGATAGCCGTTCTGTACATCGCTATCTTTGACTTCAATTGATGAATTCTGGTCAACGGTGATTTGTTCTTTATTATTCCAAACAATACTACTTTTAACTTCAGCTTTGTTTATATCAGTGTAAATAAGCTTTTTTTGATACAAACCAATCCCTTCTGATTTACTGTTAACTATGGTATTACTAATTATTTTAGCATCGGAAGAATCTTTGACAGCTATCCCGATATTGCAGCCGTTTATTAAATTATTCTGAATTAACGGTTTTGACCGCTCACCGACACTGATGCCTTTGTCGCCTGATTCAATAATTTTGTTATTTAAGATCTGCACCGGCGAACCGGAAATATCAATACCATCATTTCCGTTCCGAAAAAAAGTATTATTAGCCACCACGCTGCCGGCCAGAACGTAGTCAAAGTCAATGGCGTCAAAACCGCTATTGTGAAAATAGTTATCCCTTATTTCCGCCAAACCGTATTTAACATTGAGATTATCATCACCCGATGATTGAGAAAACTCTGAATTACTAATTTTTACATTAGACCAATAAATTGCCAATTGACCGGAGAAAAAAATGCCATTTACATAATCGGGGCTGCCGCCGGAAATTTTCAAGAAATCAAACTCATTTAATTTTTCCCGCTGGCCGACCACCGCGAAAACTCCCCAAGGCTTGTCTGGCTGCGACCGCTGAATAACAATTGGCAAATCTTTAGCTCCTTTAGCCATAACCGGCGCATAACTGATAATTGATGCTCCAGGCGCCATATTCAGAGTTGCACCGGGCTCAATCACCAGCTTTTCGGCTTGGCTGGGAATAATGACTTTCCCCTGAAATGAGTGGCTGCCAGCCGGCAACTTTAAGACGTTACCTTGCCGCTGAAATTCCGGATGGCGCCTGACAAATTCGTCAACACTAACTAAGACATCATTTAAATAACTAAACGTCGTTTCATCAATATCAACTGAATTGTAATTTATTGGTTTACCCGTCGCCGCATTTTCAATATCAAACTTAACCTTGCTTAGCAAATCTAAGGCTGCCGTACTTTGCGGCTGATCAGCTACAATAAAGTAACTGCGCGAAGTTACCTTGAGGCGTATCGGTTTCATTAGCGGGCCGATGCCGGCGTCAAAGTCTTCGCTATTATAATCAATATTTTCAGGGATATTCCGTTCTGCCAATATCAACCCATCGACAGCCGAAGCGACCAACTCGTCATTTTTAACCTCAAATTTTCCAACTGCCGTATCTTCAATATCAAAAATACCATTATTATTTGAATCGTAATAAAGCGACAGCTTGCCATTAACCGAGGTCTTTGGCTTTGTTACTAAATGGATATTTTTTAGTTTAGCGCCGCTAAAACTATCGACTGAAAATTCTACCCGCACGATTGGGTAAAGCGCGGCTGCGCTTTTTGGCTGATTTTGCGAATAGTCAATTTTTACCGATACCTCACCTTGATTTAAAGTCTCTTGGGCTTGCTGGTAAAGATCAACCAAATGCTGCCGCCGCAATTTTAATTTTTTATCAAAATAAATACTGCTATAAACTGTTTTATGGTCTTTATATTCCGCCCAACGTATCTGCTGGTAGGCATTATCGAAAAACTTCAAGTCATCGTCTAGATTATCATTATTTTTGACGTAATCCCAAAGAATTTTATTTCTTTCATAAACAAAAATCGGATTTTTAACGATGCGAGTCATCAAAGGATTATAAACTATATCAACCGTCGGAGAATCAGAAAAACCAACATCATCGGGAATAAACTTAAATTTACCAAGGCTATTATCAAAATAAATTTTCATGTTATGGGCAAAATCTTGATGGTAGTTGCCAGCCAACATGCTTGAGACGCTCCATTTATACAAATTGTCCATATCCACTATTTGCGAAATTTTGGCGAAAAATTCCTCATCACTGCTTTTATTTATTAAATCTAAAAGCAAATTTAGCTCAGCATAGTTATTAATACCAGAAATTTTATCAGAGTTAAGCTTCTTCCACTCAGTGATGTCTAAGAATAAACGATCGGTAATCCTATCTTCATTATAAATATTAACATCCGGCGCTTGACGATTTTTTTCGAGAACGTCGCTGCTAACTATCTCTTGTTGGAGGTATGGGCCAAAATATTTTCCGTTAATAACCAATTGAACCAATTTCATTTCAGGAACCACTAATCCTAATTTTTTGGCCCGGTAATTATTCAAATATTCCATGATATATTCCCGATCAGACGGTATGACAAAATCGACTTGAGACAGACCGTTAAAGTAAGTGCCTTTGGAAAACGTAACCCGCCAAGATTTTTTCAATGAAGACCAATGGTTTGAACAGCTGCCTCTCACCCTGGTTTTTACATTAAACTCTTCGCCTTGGGAATAAAATTTACCCTTAACGTCGTTTTGAGCGACTGTCGGCAAGCAATTACAACATACCCCCGCGCCCGTTGGTAAGGCTTTTTCCAAATCAGCGAGATATTTTTTATCTATTTCTAAACGATATTCGGGAAGCGATGAAGGATGCAAGGAAAGCGGAAGATAATAAATATCCAAGATCTTCGGCAATCTCTCGGCAAATTTAAAATTGGGATGGGTATTAATAAAATTTTCAAACCGGCCGGTATATTCATACCAAAATAAGCACCCGGAAAAAATAAAAAACCCGGCCAAAATCGCTGCCGCTAAAACTAATCTCCGGGTAAGCACCCGCGAGTTTAATTTTCTTTGAATTAAAGAAAAAAGTTTTGATTTAGTCATATTTTTTTGTTATCTTATTTATTAGCGGCTTAAAAATAACAGCTACTTTAATAATAAATTCAGTAAAATTCCATCGCTAGCTGATTTTAACTCTATTGTTATTATTTTACCAAATTTAAAAACCACATTTTATTATTCATTTCTAAATCTTGATTATCTGTTTGAATCATACTATCGGCAATAATTACTGCCCCAGTGCTACTGGCGATTTGAGCTGAAAGTTCCGGACTATACCCTAAAATATATTTTACTCCGAATTTATCAAAAGCTTCCTTCAGCTTATTCTGTAATAAAAGTTTGCTAACCGTATCTTTGCCAAAAACCACAAAAGATTTTTCGGTATTAAAATTGAGGTTATAAGCATCATTTGCCGTCAACGGCAACGCAACAACATCTTGACTGCTGATATTTTTTTCTTTTACCCTATCTGCATAATTTAAAACTAAAGGGACGGTACTGTTGTCATATTCTTTGCCCCACATTACATGGTCAGCCAATACTAAACTGTAAATGACTAAACCCGCCATCATTATTGTAAAAATTCGTTTATATTTTCCTCCGTACAAATTTTTACTCAGAGAATCGGCCAAGACAACCAGGCCCAAAGCGGCGCAAACAGCGATAGCAAAACCAAAATCCATCAAATGGTTGCGGCCAGCCAAGTCAACATAAGACATTATAAATAAACTGCCTAAAAGCCAAGATAAATAATAACTAAACCAATAATTTTCCTGTTTTTTCAATATTATCATCCCCAGTAAAACCAGCAAAAAAATCAATGGCCCGCCGATTTCGGTAATTGAAAAAAACCTAAATAAATGCCTGACAAATAAAGGCGTTCCAATTTTAATATGATCAATCAAACCGCTAGTTTCAACCCCCATATTAGTCAATACCTTATTCATTCCAATTTGTCCCATCAAATCTAAATCCTGGATACCGATATTCTGTTCTTTGAGATAAGATTCTTGGTCAAAATGATAAGTGTAAGGATCGGGAAATAAATGGGCATAATAACTAAAGTCAGATGATTTTAATTTCTCATCGGCTTGATTGGTAAAAAATAATAAATAGGTATTTTCACCCGAAATAAAACTTGGCAGCCAAAAAAGGCAAAGAATTACAACCGCCGGAATAAAAATGTAAAATACGATTTTACGTAATTTTGAAAATAATAAAAATATAAATAAAATCGGCAGGATTAGAAGAAAGGCCTCCCGACTCAAACAAGATAGAATTAAAAAAATTCCGGAGATAACGAGATAAAATTTATTAATCCAAGTATATTTTTTTATCTCTTCCGCTTCTTTCGTAAACCCTCTGCTTCCCAAAGAAAAAAATAAAATAAATAAAGAAAGAAATAATAAAGCAAATTCATAGCCTACTAGCATTTGCGGGTTCAACCAATTAGACGGTAAAAAAATGTAGACCAGAGAAAAAATTATGGCCATCTCAAAACCAAACAAATAATTGACAGCGATACTAAAAAAGACCAGAGCTAAGGCCAAAATAACACAGTTGGCAAAAACTGCGGAATTATTTTGGGAAATTTTAAAAAATTTTATTACATAAGAATATAAAATAGTTCCTAATTTATTGCCATAAAAAGATTTACTACCATCGGCAGGAATCAGCTCTGGCGCCAAAATCACATTCAGTTTATTTTCGGTAGAATATTTACCTGTCAAGGCAAAATTTTTGGCTCTCACTAACGAATGGCTGGCAGTTGTTTCTGAGTTATAACCCTTGAAGAGTACTGGCGAATACCAGACTGCTACTGCCAGGAAAAAAAATACAGCCGAGGCAAAGATTAATTTAATTTTTTTCATAATGATTATGATTGATAATATTTTAATATTGTTTCTACCTGCCTAGCTAAAGAAAATTTTTCTTTCACCCGTTCAAAACCCGCCTGGCCGAACTTAGCCGCTAAATTTTTATCTTCCAATAAGCTGACTACTTTTTCTGCCGTTGTTTTAATATCAAGCGGATTGATAATAAAGCCGGTTACATTATCAACTACGGCTTCGCCTGAACCGCCAAAGCAAGTGGCGATAACCGGCTTGGCAGCGGCCATAGCTTCCAAATTTACCGTTGGGAAGCAGTCAAAGCAAACCGACGGTACGACTACCAAATCACTGCTTAAATACGCTAGCCTCAGTTCTTGCCCGCTGATCCAATCGGTGCAAATTAACCAATTTTTGTCTTTTTCACTTTTAGTAAGACCAAAATATTCCTCACTTTTTCCAACAATAAGTAAAGCTGCATCCGTTATCTGTTCTCTAACTTTTTTCATTACTTCGATAATCACCCTTCCTCCTTTTAGCGGACTTAGCCGACCGGCGTAGAGAACAACTGGTTTTCCGGCGAGTCGGTACTTTTCTTTAAAACCGGCGATAAGTCCCGAATCAATTTGCCAGCCGGTCAGATCAATTCCGTTATGGATAACCGCGACGTTGCTAATTTTATTCTGCTTCAAAGCGTCGGCCAGCTCGTTGCTAACGGCAAAAATTTTATCAACATATCCTAAATAGTAGCGGATTAATAAATTGCGGAACGGATTAAATCGTTTTTTAAATCTTTTTAATTGCTGCCATAAAGTTACCCGGTAATTATATTCATTTTTGACTGAATAATCATTTTTATCGATAAATTCAATCAATTTGCCGGGAACAAATAACATCACATCATGGGCGGTTAAAAAAGTTTTAGCCCCGAATTTTTTTGCCGTTTTAAATAGACAATAACATAGACCATCGTGGGTATTATGAAAATGAACTACGTCCGGTCTAAACTGATCAAGAACTCTTCTAAACTCTTTAACCACTGGCCGATTGAAAACATTGTAATAATTCCGGTAACGTCGATTATAAGTAGAAATTATCCGGTATATTTTTAGGCCGTCAAAAATAATTTCCTTTGGCGCGTCCGGCGTTAAAATTGACGAAAAAACCATCACTTCATTACCTCTTTTTTGCAAGTCTTTGGCGATGTTATAAGCAATTACCGATGGTCCAAATACCTTCTCCGGATAAAATTCGTCATTAACTATTAAAACCTTCATAATATTCACTTGATTTATTTTCTAAAATTTGACTATTAGTTAAATAAGTACAATTAGGGCGGTTGCTGACATATTTAAACAATTCTTCAAGCTCGCTCCACATCCCATACCTTTCAATTTCCCAGGAATGCCCCCAGATATGAAAAACTCCGCCATGTTTCAAGAAATAATCAAATAAATTTTTACCCAGATTGGGCCAGCTCAAAAAAGTAGCCATCGGTAGTTTTAGTCTTAGAATATCATTAGCGCTATTTTTTACGGGATCGAACAAAAACCTGGATAAATGGAAGCTATCTTTGTCTTTTTTCCTCATGGGGAAGGGATAAACTTGAATAGTTGGGTTGAACTCAAATGAATCATTGACCCCAAAAGAAAATTGTTTTGCCGTCCTGGCTCCCAAAAAACCGGCATTTTTGACCATTTCTTTGATATCGGAATTATATTTTCCGACGGGATAACAAAACATTTTTATATTCTTCCCCAACATGTTCTCTAAATAAATTTTTGATTCCCTTACTTCCGAAGCAGCGATTTTATTTTCCACATCAGTCAGCTTGACGTGATTTATCGTATGACCCCCGACTTCCTGCTCATTGCTAAACCTAATCACTTCGCTGTCGGTCAATGACTTTAAATCAAACTTTTTTGGAATATAAAATGTCCCCTTCAACGCATAAGTATTGAGCAATTCTAATAATTTCAAATCCAATTTATTTCCATCATCCCAGCTGGTAGTAATATTAAACATAATTATCCAATTGCTTTATAAAGACAAATTAATCTTTGCCAAAAACTAGTTATTCCGCCTTTAAACAAACCAAAGATCACGCCCAATAAAACCACTCCTCTCTCTTGCTGTTTAGCCAGAAAATGTCTGCTCTTAGAATCAGCCAGCCTGACAAAATGCTGCCTAATAAGAGTTCTGACCAGCCAAGTGTCATTATACTGAATCGAAAATTCAATCAAATTCAACAATATTTTATAAAATGGCAGATTAACAAACAGCGGAATGTGCGGCGGAGCGGATAAAATATAGTTAGATTCATTGTAATATTCCTTTACCCAGCTGAAATTGTTCATTTGCCCCCTTTTGAGCGCCTCAGCTTCTAGTGGACTGCCGGGATATATTCTAAGCGGATTAACCACTCCGCTTTGAAACAGGTACTTTCTTAACCGGCGATGTTGCTTAATATTTAAGCCGATATCGCTCAGAGCTTCGCCTGGAGTATTAATTAAAATACCGCCCCTGACCTGAATATTATATTCATCCAGCAAACTGAGCGAATCCCAAATTTGCTGTGAAGTAATTCTTTTATTCATTAGTTTCAGGGAATTATCACTTAGATTTTCGATGCCTAAACCGATTATCCGCGCCCCGGTCTTGTAGGCGCGGTCAATAACTTCCTTGTTTATAGAATCAATCCTGGAATTAAAAAAATATCGGATTGGCTCGGGCAAAGTTTCCAAAAGATCGCAAAATCTAAAAAACCACAATTTATTAGTAACCAAATGATCGTCCTGAAAAGCAAAATGCCTAAACCCCCGATCGTAAAAATATTTTACTTGCAAAAAAGCATTCTCCGCTGACAAAGACCTAACTTTCCTTCCCCACAAAGCATCGGTCGAACAAAAAATACAATTGAAGGGGCACCCCCGGCTGAAAATCAAGCCAGCCATATTCATTTGTCCGGATCCTTCCTTCCAAAAAATGCCTTTATTGCCTTTCATGTGGCTATCATCAGGGATGAAAGATTTATACTCATCTAAGTCAAGCAGTTGAAACGCCGGAAAAGGAAGCTGATTCAAATCGCTTACCATTTCTCTGGCTTCATTAACCATGACTTCGCCTCCATACCTATAAGTTATTCCCTTGACATCGGCCAATGAAATTTGTCCGGCCAAAGCCTTAACTAGCTCCAGGATCGTCAAATCGCCTTCGCCCCTGACAATTACATCAAAATAAGGATGCTCCTGAAGTATCTCCCGATGCAAAAGATTGGGAAAAGGCCCGCCGCCGATTATCTTTGCCGCCGGCATGGTTGATTTCGCCAGTTTGGCGGTTTCAAAAGCCGCGAATCTGTCTTCAACATTAAAACCAATTCCGATTATATCAGGATTGTAATCCAACAAAACCTTTTGAAACTCTGCTGCCGTGCAACGTTTCAAATACGAATCATAAAGCATCACCTGATAGCCTTTTTCTACCAGAGTGCTGGCAACTGCTAATATTCCACTTGGCGGCAGGACTATTTTATAATCCGAGTAGCCGATTGGATTAGTTAAAAATATCTTCATTTTATTTTTTTCTGGCTAAAATAAGCCAGCCTAATGAAAATTTATTATTGGCCTTGTTTTTGTCCAAGGTATCCAACCAGATCATAAATTTACCATAACACTTAATAAAAGGCTTGATTAGGTATGAAACTTTTCGGTGGTAAAGATTGAACCTATCAATCAGGTATCTTATGTTCATTTGGGCAATAGTTGAAAAAAAACCGCCTCTTTGGTCAAGCGCTAAAACCTCAAAACCATGTATCTCAAATAATTGTTTCAAGCCAAAGCTGGTAAAGCGCCAAAAATCATTTGGTTCATCATGCAATTCGCAGATAAAAGATTCCGTGAGCAAAATACTGCCATCTTTTGTTAAAATTCGGTTAAACTCCGAAATCGCTTTGCCGAAGTCTTTCACGTCGCCCAAAACCTGATTGCAGATAATCGAATTTACTGATCCTTCCTCCAAAGGGATGGCTTCAACACTGGCGACAATATCCGGATTATTTTTTGGGTTAATATCAAGCTTAATCATTTTTTCACATTTAACCAAACTTCCGTATCTGTCATATTCACCGCAGCCGGCATCTAATGCCACGCCGGTAATCCTACTGGCATATTTTCTAATCTGCTCTCTTAATAAATATCTTTCCGGCTGAAAAATATACATATCATATTTCCTTTACTGGCTTAATTTTTTAAAATACCTTAAAAAATAAAGGTGCGCTAGCAAAATTGGAATAAGAATGGAAAAAATTACTGTAATTGCCATTCCCAACAAATAATAATTTTTAATCATTAGATAAAATATGGGAACCGTGACGACCAATGAAATTATATTGATAGCTACCGCCACTTTGACCTTATCCAAGGCTCTAAATAAAGGGCCAAGACCTACCCCCGCCGCGGAAATCAAAACGTAAGGCCAAATAATATAAATAAGGGTAACGCTAGATGAATAATCAGATCCGTAAAATAATTCTACCAACCATTTTGCCAGCAAAAGCATGGGCACAATTACTATCTCTACTATCACCACTGAATAGATGGTGGTTTTAAAAAAATGCTTTTTGAGCTCAGCCATCCCATAAATCCTTGATTTTGGTAATTGAACTAATAATAACCTCGAAACCCCTTTCAGTGAAATAAGCGATAACCCAACATAGCTAAAAGCAATTTTAAAGAAAGCAAT
>Ga0172379_10001409_pt1 | contig 47828 bp, 39 predicted proteins | sample GrowelOW334metaG_FD_119756 | JGI IMG/M metagenome (GOLD analysis project Ga0172379, IMG submission 119756) | Groundwater microbial communities from an aquifer near a municipal landfill in Southern Ontario, Canada - Groundwater well OW334 metaG | ecosystem: Environmental > Aquatic > Deep...
GCCCGCACTCATCCTGATGACCATCTGGGGTGGCCTCGGTTACGCCATCCTCATCTATACCGCCGCCATCCAGACCCTGCCGCAGGACCTGTACGAAGCCGCCGACATAGACGGGGCGGGGCCGGTGGCCAAGTTTTTCGCCATCACCGCGCCCCTGCTCTCGCCGACTACCTTCTTCCTGGTGGTCACCTACTTCATCACGAGTTTTCAGGTATTCGCACAGATCCAGGTGATGACGCGCGGCGGTCCGGGCACCTCCACCAACGTCCTCGTCTACTACGTCTACACCACGGCCTTCACGTTTTACCGGATGGGTTACGCTGCCGCGATCTCGTGGGTGCTGTTCCTGATCCTCTTCGCCATCACGATCGTCCAGTGGAGGGGACAGAAAAAATGGGTAAATTATTGAGGAAGGAAATTGAACGCAAGGCGGTGCTCGTCGCCGCCAACTTCGTGGTCTGGGGTCTCGCGCTCACCATGATCGTACCCTTCGTCTGGATGCTCTCCGCCTCGCTCAAGCTGCCGTCGGAGGTGCTCGCCCTGCCCATACGCTGGATACCGAAGAAATTCCACTGGGAGAATTTCGGCGTCGTGTGGAACATCGGCAAGCTCGCGCCACGGGACTACCACTTCCCCCTGGCGTATTTCAATTCATTGAAGATCGCCGGCATAAACATGGCAGGCTGCCTCCTCACCAGTTCCCTCGCCGGCTACGCCTTCGCCAAGATTCCCTTCCGTGGCCGCGACGGGGTTTTCCTCCTGTACCTGGCCACCATGATGATCCCCTCGCAGGTTACCCTCATTCCCAAGTTCATCCTCTTCGACAAGCTGCATATCCTGGGCACCCACCTGACCCTGATCCTGCCGGGCCTCGTGACCATTACCGGAACGTTCCTGATGAAACAATACTTCATGCAGGTGCCGAACGAGCTGCGCGAATCGGCCAAGATAGACGGAGCCGGTGAATTCCACACCTGGGCGCGCATCATGCTTCCTCTTTCCTCGCCCATGCTCGCGTCCCTGGCCCTCCTTGTTTTCCTGTGGAACTGGAACAACTACCTTGAGGCTTTGGTCTTCCTGCAGAGCTGGCGCCAGTACACCATCACGGTCGCCCTCGGCGCCTTCATCGACGAGAGCCTTACCGAATACAACCTGATCATGGCGGCCTCGGTTTCCGCCCTCCTGCCCGTGTTCGCCGTGTTCATGGCGGGGCAGAAGTATTTCGTGAAGGGCCTCACGGCCGGCGCGGTCAAAGGATAACGTAATGGATTACATCAATGAGGGCGAACGCAGGATACCCGTCGCTGCCCGGGTGGACGTGGTAGTGGTCGGCGGCGGACCCGCCGGTACGGCAGCGGCCGTACAAGCCGGACGGCGCGGGGCGTCGGTGGTACTTATCGAACAGTCGGGCATGCTCGGAGGGGTGGCCACGGCGGGTCTCATGAGCCATTGGACCGGCGAGACCCGGGGTGGCATCTACGAGGAGATTCTGGACCGCTGCATGGCCCTGGAACAGTCCTGGGGAGTCGTGGCCGATCCGGTCACCACCGAAGGTGCTGACGGCATGGGTACCCACGGTAACCGGCGCCAGCTGATAAACCACGAGGTGCTGCGATCTGTCTTGTTGGAAATGTGTGAGGAGGCCAGGGTCGACGTGCGCCTGTACAGTTTCGCCAGCGCGCCGGTCATGGAAGCCCCTGCGACCTCCGGGGCGAATCCGCGCATACGCGGCGTCATCACGGAGAGCAAGTCCGGCCGGGAAGCATTCCTGGGCAGGGTCACAATCGATGCTTCCGGCGACGGCGACATGGCGGCTGCCGCAGGCGCTCCCTTCATCAAGGGCCGCGAGTACGACGGCAAGATGCAGCCCATGACGGACATGCTGAAAGTCGGCGGAGTGGACACCGACCGCGTGCAATACGCGCCGGGCTTCGAGGATACCTATCAGATTCCCGCAGGCGACCTGCAGACCGTTGCCCGCACGCGCATCCCGTACCCCGCAGGGCACGTGCTCATCTACCCCACGAGCCTGCCGGGCACCGTTGTCCTCAACATGACCAACTGCATAAAGGTGGATGGCACCAAGGCTGCCGACCTGGTCCGGGCCGAGCGGACCTGCCGCAGCCAGATCAGGCCGATCATCGAGTTCATGCGCGCCGAGGTCCCCGGCTTCGAGAAGGCCTACCTCATCCAGTCCTCCTCCGCGATCGGCGTGCGGGAAACCCGCCACTTCAGCGGGGAGGCCACCCTCAACGAAAAGGACATCCTGGAAGCGCGGATCTTCGACGACTGGGTGGTCGCCCGGGCCCACTTCAACTTCGACGTGCACAACCTAGAAGGCGCTGGCCTGGACGAGACCGGCGCCCAGCAAAAATTCCTCCAGCGCCGGGGCTACACCATTCCCTACGGCTGCTTCCTGCCCAAAAAGGTGGACGGCCTGCTCATCGCCGGCCGCTGCATCTCCGGCACCCACATGGCCCACTCCAGCTACCGCGTTATGCCCATCTGCGCCAATATGGGCCAGGCCGTCGGTATCGCAGCCGCCTTCGCCGCCGCCTCCGGCATCGAACCGCGGGCGGTCGGAGTGCCGAATATCCAGGCTGTGCTGCGTGACCTGGGTGTGGATCCGGAAGCGACCGTCGAGGTCGCACGGAAGGAGAGGGCGGGCTTCGGAGGGTAAGGGGGTTTTCGGGGGGAAGGGAAGGGCTTTTCGGCGGAAAGGGAAGGGGAACAGCATCCTCTCATGGTCAATAAAACCGGGGTACCGTAAAACCTTGCTGCGATACCCCGAGCGCACTATCCCGTAGGGGTGCCTGTGTTATTTGAAGATTGAGTCGAAGAAGGTCAGCATTGATGCCCAGGCCAGGTTGGCCTCGTCTTCATAGTAGGTGGAGCCCTTGGGATTGGTGAAGTTGTGGGCGGGAAGGTTGCCGAAAACGATGTAGGAGAAATCGGCACCCGCTTCCTTCATCTCCTTGACGAACGCTTTCTGCTTGTCTTCAGGCGCTGACGGGTCCGCATCGCCCTGGATCGCCAGGACTTTTGTCTTCACATCACCCGCCTTCGCGTTCAGGCCGGTGTTGATGCTGGAGTGGAAGCCGACCACACCGGCGATATCGGTACCCATGCGGGCCATGTTGAGTACGATCCCGCCACCGAAACAATATCCGATGGCTGCGATCTTGTTTGGGTCAACGTAGCGGGCTTTCTTGAGGATATCCAGGGCGGCGTTGAAGCGCTTCCTGATCAAGGGGAAGTCCGACCCGACCTTGCCCGACATGGTTCTTGCTTCGGCCATGGGAATCTCCTTGCCGTCGCCGTACATGTCCAATGCAAAGGCCACGTAACCTTCCCCCGCCAAGTCCACAGCCCTCTTCTTGGCGTATTCGTTGATGCCCAGCCACTCGTGGACCACCAGGATTCCTGGCCTCGGGGCGCTTGACGACGCGTCATACGCGAGATAGCCGATCAATTCCTGCCCGTCCACCGTGTAACGTATGGATTCGGTCTTTATGTTGCCTGATACGGATTGGCCGAAGGCAAGCTGCCCGACCGACATGAACGCAATAAGAGCAAGGATCACATTAGTTTTCATTTCACTCTCCCTTTGGCACGTATGATATCCCACAGCACCAATGAGCGAAAAATAGTAATGCTTACTTAAAAAGTCAAATATAATTTTGGTATTGATGCCATGCTGCTGCAGGTGGGAGGCTATTCAGGAAAAACCTTGGTTGGCGGGAGATCCTATCGTCATCCGCCATCTTCTAGGGCGCGAGGCCAAGACATCCGCCTCGTGCTGAAGCCCGCCGAGCCCCGGTCCCACTAGGGTGATGTTCTCCGTCTCCAAACTTTGGTAATCGGAGGAGTAGAGCGAAAAAGCCTCATTGTAGCCTCTGGGACCTACCACGGGGACGAAGTACTCCGCAGTGGAGTAGCTCAGGTCCTCGCCCGAGGCCACATAGCCATAGTCGGGAACATAGGTGTAGGTCGCCTGGGTCGATCTTCCCGAACCTATTTTGATGACCGTCAATGCTGTATATAGAGGTAAAATATGGCGCGCTCCGGCGGATATTCATAACCATCCAGAGCGCGGGAGGACCTTGGTGATACTGCCCTGAACTGAGCTCGTGCTGGCTCAGCCCACACCTTTAATGTAATTATATACCCCAATATTGCTTTGTAAGGGGGTATTTGATAATCCCCATGGTCTGTCCACTCTCCAGTACTTCACTGGCAACGGCACTCACAGAATGAGTCTGCGTTGGCAACAATGCGCAACTTGTGGTATACTGCTTATATACCCAAGATTGTGCCCCATGGTTGTTCCCGAAAAGACGGGAGGTTTCCATGTTCAAGCGCTGTGCCATCCATTCCCCGATAGCCATCTCCCTCATCGTAGCAAGCTTTATTTTATTAGCCTGCCCCACGCCCAGCGGTCCTTCAACGGATCCGAATGATAAACCTGACGGAGAAGATCCGATCAATGGAAACGATCCGGGAAACGATCCGGGAAATTTTCCAGGTGGCGTTGGCGTAGCATCATCCTTCTTCTGGGGAGGATGGATGCGGATGGATAGCGACCTGCGGTACTATGTTTCCGATACCAAGGTGCGAATCGGAGAATCCGAGTTGACGGTGGCATCTTCCAATGAGACGAACCTAAGCTTCGATGGGGGATCCAAAATCCTGGAGAAAGAATCGGAGAATGTGGTCAGGCTGCAGGATGGATCGCGGATCTACTATCTTTTCAGGGATGGGGGAAAGAACACGAGCTTCGGCGGGGACGTGAAAAAGCAGACCGTGGGCGCTTCCCGATCCGCCTCCAGGGGACTCGCGGCGGTGGGCGGCATCCAGCTGGTAATCCGCAATGTATTGAATACCCGGGATGTGCAGACGGTGACCACCGAAAGCGACGGTTCCTTCGCCGCGGAGGCGGTGATTCCCGGAGATGCCTATACGGTGGAAGCCGCCGCCCATGAGGATGCGGAACCTGTTTCAGTCACCCTGACCGCAGCCGCCGACGGTGCAAGCGTGGGAACCATAACCTTGACCCCCAATCGCTATAACATCAAGGCGTGGATCGATTTCGGATATTCCGCCGAAGACCGCGTCCATTTCTACCCAGGGCAGACCTATAGGGGCAGCATCAACATTCAAAACGTGGGTACCCAGGATATAGGGTCCGCCATCTGCGTCATCGCCGAGTCGCCGGGGCTCAATCTGAAACTCATACCTCCCAACGGCTCATCCCTCGGACCCGAGGACCGGGAACTCACCCTCATGACCATCGAACCGGGCAAGACCCGGGTCGTAGAGGTGGATCTTTCGGTAGATTCGGTAAACGGCACCGAGTTCGAGGATAAAACCATCGCGGTGCGGACGGAAATATTCAATGATGAGACATACGAGGTCGATGTGTGGGAAGATTCCTTGGCCATCCGCTTCAACGGAGAACCGATGGACATCGTGGTCAAATCGTCGACGCTCTACGACAATCCCCTCAACGGGGTGGTCCTTTCGCCTGACAAGGAAGCCTATTGGTTCAATGTTCCCGCGGGGGGAGAGGAAACGGTGCGGGTTCCCTATCGCGAGACGGGTTATATGATCGTCCTGTCGGGTGCCAGCGCGGATACGGAAGTGGGGTACGCCGTCGGCATCAACCACGATCCGCCTTCAGCCCTGGAGATAGAACAATGGGGGTTGAGAAACGAGGTACTCTTTGAACCCAACGACGGGGAGACCCTGGCCAAGGACATCCCCATGTATTCCAGCATCATTTCGTATTTGCGCAAAAACGACATAGACTACTTCACCATAACCCGACCCGATGGAGCCTTCACCTTCAACAAGACCACCATCGACTCCGGTTTCTGGGCCGGAGAAGAATGCCGGATTATCCTGGACGGGCAGGAGAGGCCTTCATTTTTCTACACCGCCGGAATTGATTCCGGCCTATGGAGCACCCGGGAGCTTAGGTATGCCTGGAAGGAGGGAGAAACCTGGAAACATCAATCCATCTGGCCGAAGTATGCCAGTCAACCCAACCTCAACCAGTACACTACTCCCAGGAGTTCGAATAAATGGAATGTCAGTTGGTCCTTAGATGACTCGAATAATCCCTGTTTTTTTGAACTGCAGAACCTGTCCTCCGCTTGGCTGATCTGGCGCGATCCCGATCCCCTCAACGCATGGTCCTTAGTATGGAATCAGACTTCCGGCCTTCTGGACACCCGAAGCGGACTTTCCATATTTACCATGCAACCAGCCTTTTTCGTATTGAACGATGAAACCTATCTTCGTTATAGGTTGGTGGTCCCCAAGGGGGATGCGACTGCTTTTGGTTCCATCGATGGACAATTGGATTATGCATATCTTGGTCTGTCGAACGCTGCTGCCCGTAGGGATGAAAAGGGAGGACTGCACACCGCCTGGCTCAAGGGCGAGGAATTATATTATGCCTATCAGGATGGAAGTCCTTTGACGGAATATCTGGGCGGGGACAGCCAGGAAGGATCGGAAGACCCCACGTATCCTAGTATTGCTTGGAACAAGACCAATCTGAGCGCGTTGACTACCCATTACGGTACCGCGCTGAAGAATGAACGGTACCTTGCGTACTGCCTTGCCTCGGATGCCGATGGACAAGCCGCGATCGCATATCGCTGCGAGCTTTCGGATGGCTACGGTCTGGTCCTGGCCCGTAAGGTCCCACAGGACCAATGGACCTTCGAACTGGTGGACGAGTACGGCAATACGGGCCGGAAACCCGTTCTGGAATTGGACCCTTCCGGAATGGCCCACATTCTGTATTTTTTGGACAATGCGACCCCGTACTCCCGGGTGCCGCCGGTACTCAAATATGCCCGGGAAACCGTCAGCGGTTGGATCATCCAAATAGTGGACCAGGAGGTATTCCCCTACGGCTGGACCGGCGAGTACTACGCGGACCTGGAGCTGGATTCCCAAGGTCGGCCGCATATCTGTTATTATAAGAATGGAGACCTGGTGTATATGGATGCGAGGGATTGATCCGGATCAATTAAGGTCATGACGGAATATTCGATGCCGGGTGGGGTAGAGGCAGGCCTTCCCCAGCCCCGCTCATCATACGCATTCATGCCGACAGTAAAGTATTAAATATGTATTTATTAAAAGGAGGAGCTTGTGAAAGGTCATGTGGATGATAAACCACAAGAAGCCTTCAAAACGATGTTCCAACCATCTCTTTATACATCAAACCCCAATATAACCTTTGTCCCATTTACTCGTTCGATTCGTATCGAGCCATCCAACTGTTGTGCCAAAGCATAGACAAGCTGCAATCCAAAGCCGGTTGAGTTCGCAAAGGAAATGGATTCTGGAATGCCAATGCCGTCATCGATGATAGAGACCATTACATGATTGTTGTTCTTTGAAACTGATACGATAATCAGTCCGCTATCTTTTCCTTTGAACGCATACTTCATGATATTGGTTAGCAATTCATTTATGATGATACCAAGTGGTTGAAGCCGCTTTACATCAAGAATAAAATCTTGAACATCCTTTTCCATCTTTACCATTTGGTTGTTTGGAAAGTTTGCTATGATCTCATCTACCAATAAAGACAGATAATCCTTGATGGAAAGTTCGGAATAGTCTTGAGATCGATACAGCTTGTCGTACAGCATTGACATGCTTCGAATTCGATTTTTGGCATCATCCAATGCGAGAATTGCCTTTGGTTCATCGATTTTACTTGCATGAAGCGACAGCAAACTGCTTACGGTGTTCATGTTGTTTTTGATGCGGTGATGGACTTCTTTGAGAAGAAGTTCTTTTTCCTCAAGCAAGGATTTAATTTGTATTTCAGCTTGTTTACGTTCGGTAATATCAGAATGTGTTCCAAATATCATCAATGGTCTGCCATCATCAGTCCATTTAATTATTTTTCCTTTACTCCATATCCATACCCAATTTCCGTTTTTATGTTTCATTCGATATTCTGATTGATAGTAAGGTAATGCACCGGAAACATGCATTTCAAGAAATTTAGTAACTTGATTTAGCTCATCGGGATGAACGTATTTTTCCCATGTCACATTAGTAATTGAAGCTAACTCATCAAGTGTATATCCAATTATCTCTGTCCATATAGAATTAACCTGTGTCTTCCCTGTTTGCATATTCCATTCCCAAGTGCCCAGATGACTGCCTTCAAAAATACTTTCCAAACGCCTGACATTGATTTCTAATGCTTCTTCCATTTTCTTGCGTTCAGTTATGTCAATATGACATCCAATCATCCTTTTCGCTTTTCCCTCATCAGTCCACTCAATTACTTTACCTGTACATATAACCCAGATAGTAGAACCATTCTTGTGATGATATCGTACTTCGTTGTAGAATGGAACTTTCCCCTTGCTTTCAACATGTGAGTTGAACTTGTCATATACGCTGGGCAAATCCTCGGCAAATATCAACTTCTGCCAAGATTCAGCCTTGTTCTCGATTTCGCGGTCCTCATATCCGAACATTTTCTTAAAGGTAGGGCTCAGGTATTCATCACCTGTAGGAATATCCCAATCCCAATATCCCGCCAGCGATTGCTCAATTATTTGCTCATTCAGTTCTCGCTGTAAAATTAAGTCGGCCACCATTTTTTTACGTTCGGTTATATCCTCACCAGAGCTGAACAAACCAATGCTTTTCCCTTCCTTGTCTTTGAGCAGGGAATCATGCCAAAGGATGGTTTTCCTTTCTCCGTTTTTTGTAACAACATCACTTTCATGACTGACCAATGAAGCAGATTCACCTGCCAACAACAAGCCGAAATATTTTTTGATTTCTTCCCTATCCTCTCCGGGCAAACAAGTATCGAACCAGTTCCTGCCAACAAGTTCAGGTGATTCATATCCAAGTATTCTGTGCCCGGATTCGTTCAGGAGTGTGATGCCACCATGTGAATCAAGAGAAATAATAATTTCTGCAGCTACATTCAACAACAATTCAGTTTTTTGCTTGCTTTCTTGCAGTGCTTCTTCTGCATGTTTCCTATCTGATATATTCTGTGATAATATCTGGATTCCCAACAAGTTCCCATCAACATCTAAAACTTTTGTGAAGGTACTAAGAAAATACACAGTTCCTGTAGGAAGGGTTACAGTATCCTCATAGACATCAGAAGTTTTCGAAGTGCTGGATTTTTTTATTCTATCGAGGTATACATCGGCATCTGGTGCTGCATATAAGTCATGGATGGATTTTCCTATAAAATCTTCAGGAACACCACCCATATGCTCCGCGGCGAGTTTATTGTAAGATAGAACGATGCCATTGATGTCATAGTAGCCAATTCCAACTCCTGCATACTCATGTAACAATCTGTATTTTTCTTCACTTTCCCTGATAACTTTATTAGCAGTCAACCTTTCAGTGATATCTGTAGCTATCCCCGCGACCCCGGTTATATTACCGTTATAATCCCTAAGAGGAGAAACGACAGTTCTGAAAGTCAGCCCATTATGTGTATACTCATAATTAATACTCTCTCCGAGCAATGCCTGCTGATGTGCGACCAAAGACACATTTTTTGGGTCGCTGGTTTGCAGAAATTCAGTCAGTCTCATTCCAATAACTTGATCAGGTTGTAACCCAAGGGAAACAAGACCCTTACCTCTTGATAATGTGAACTTGAGGTCTAAATCAAGCGTCCACATGGTACCATCCAGTTCATTCATGGCAAGCTGGAAGCGATCATCTGTTGCTTTCACCACTTCCATTTTCTGTTGAAGAGTATTCTGTGCATAAAAAAGCTTGAAAGCCATTTTAATGGAAGCATCAAGAACGGTGATCGACGAATTCTTGACAACATATCCGTAAGAGGTGATCTTCTCGGTTTTTTCTACGACTTCCCGCTCGCTATGGGATGAAACAAAGACTATCGGTATATCATGGTCTTTTAGGATGATCTCAGCGGCTTGTGTGCCATCGATGCCATCACCAAGATTGATATCCATAAGGATCAGGTCAATGTCGGTGGAGGTTTCGACCACTTCTATGGCTTTTTCACCATTCGTGACCGTTTTTACAACATAGCCATACTTTTCAAGTTCCAACTTCTCGTTCATCGCAATGAGAAACTCATCTTCTACGAGGAGGATTGTTTTTTTCCCACTCTCAAGCATATTAACCTCAATCAGCCTGATTTGTTTCTGTTTTGCTTGTAAAGTATAGAGACATTTGAGAAATTTGCAACGAGTATCCTGATTTGCAAACAATACGTTTCCACAATCAGGTTGATTGCCAACTTCACTATCCGTCTCCAAAATCCGGCAGTGAGGCCTTCCTGGGCAAGGCCATGGTGACATGCTTGGGGCGCGGATCTTCGACGACCAGGAGGCTTTGAAGCTCGGCAAGCTTCTTTCAGGGAAAGGGAGTCTCCTGGTGATAGGAGGCCCGATAATGGCAGGCAATGTGCCGGAGAAGCTCATCCGTTGGGTTCTACGCAAGGTTCCGCCCACGACAAGTGGCAAGGCTCAAGGCTTTACCTCATCCGATGGCTATGATCTTGACCAGGACCAGATCCTCGACGATCGAGTAGACAATGTGTATCCGTTTGCGGTCGGCGTACATTTTCCGATAGCCGGTCAGGTCGTAGCCGTGCCGATTACCCAAGAGGTCGCCCAGGTAGGGAAACTTCGCCAGCTTGGCAAGCTGCTTCGCGACTACGGCGCGGACACCACCGTCGAGGGACCGGAACTCGAGCAAAGCCGCCGGGTGGAAGAGGATCCGGTACTCGGCCACCTTACGCGTCCGGTTCGGCCACCGGCGAAGCCAAGGCATCGTCGAAGGGGACGTAGCGGTCCAAGGGAGTGTCCAGCCGTTCCTTCAACTGGGCATAGAGGTTTTTATATTCGTCCTTCTCCATCACTTCCAGCATGAGTTCGTATTCGCGCAGGGGCAGGATGATCGCCTCCATCTCGCTGTTGCGGATGACGGCGATCTTCTCCAGCCGACGGGACTTCAGCCTGTTGAGCAGGGAACTGAAGGACCGCGCGACCGTGGTGGAGGAAATGATTTCATCCTTCGCGAAAGTGACCATGTGGTTTCTCCCCTCTAATAGTATATGGCCATACCTATTGACTGTCAAATATTACGCATTATATTATACGCATTATAACGCACATTTTATTACACCTATGCTTCGAATCTTTGGAAGCCGGTGGCCTCATCCGGTTCGATGTCCAGTCTGCTCGGCTCCATCCCAGATCCAGTCCGCCAAGGATTCGGGCTCTGAAAGCTTGATATTCCACCGTTGCCAGACCAAGTACAATGAACCAAGTTCAGTGGGGACCCGAATGCGTATTCGATGCTGACCCACTATCCAGGGCCTGTGCGCAGGGTGTGAGTTCCATGGATGCCACCCCCAAACATTGACAGCGCCACACTATGGACGGATAATGGAAATGCCATTTTAACTCGGATTTGCCAAGACAGGGGATATATGATATATTCATATAAAATATGGAATTATAAAAAGTAAAAGCTTGTGAATGACCATGTGGATACGCTCAAGCGAAACAAGCTCTGCTGGATCGTGCAGGCTTCCGTTCTTGTGCTACGATATCGCACGGGATTGGGTGTGAGGAGATAGTCATGATAACCAGATTCGCAATCAAGAACTTCAAGCGCATCGGAGAACTTGATCTCGACCTATCCGCTCGGGTTGCGCTGGTTGGACCCAATAATTCCGGAAAAACAACGCTACTGCAAGCCTTGACTATCTGGGATATCGGCCTGCGCAAGTGGGCCAGCCAACGTAACGGATCAAAGGCAAGAACGCGCACAGGCGTAACTATAAACCGCAACGATCTCTTGTCTACACCAATACCTTCAGCGCTACTCTTGTGGAAGGATTTGCACGTCAGAAAAAAGGAATACAAGGAAAACGGCAAGACAGGGACACAAAACATACGATTTGAACTCTGCGCAGAAGGTGTTACCGCGGGTAAGTCCTGGAAAGTAGGACTTGAGTTCGATTATGCCAACACAGAGTCGCTCTATTGTCGCTTACTGGAAGAAAAAACCAACAAACCATTCCCGGAATGCGCCTTGACCGAGCGCATGGGATTCCTTCCGCCTATGTCGGGGCTTGCTCCATTCGAAGATCGCCTGGTCGAGGATGTCCTATTCAGAAAAATCGGTGAAGGCAGGACTTCTGAAGTTCTACGTAACCTGCTGTGGATTCTTTGTACGGAGCAGCCGGAAAAATGGGATATCCTGACTGCGGATATCCAGCGCCTTTTTTCAGCACAATTGTTCAAGCCGGTACTTTCCGAACCTGGTGGCGTCCTCTCCATGGAGTACCAGGAGACCGGAGGAAAAAAACTTGACCTTTCCTCTGCCGGTCGTGGATTCCAGCAGATGCTCCTGATTCTTGGATTCTTGTATTCTGGCCAAAATAGCATCTTGCTTCTGGACGAACCGGATGCCCACCTTGAGGTATTGCGCCAGAAAGAAGTATATCAATTCCTGAGTAAAAGTGCCGCACAGACTGGAAGCCAGATCATAGTAGCCACCCACTCCGAAACGGTTCTGGATGAAGCAGCTCAGACTGGACAAGTAATTGCATTTGTCGGAAAGCCTCATGATCTTATAAAAAATGCTGAACTCAAAAAAGCACTCAACCTGATCGGTTATACCGATTATGTTCAAGCAGAGCGTTTTGGCCGTATAGTCTATATGGAAGGTTCTACAGATCTCAGCATGCTTAAAGCCTTTGCCGAATTGCTGGATCACCCAATAAGGCAACTGCTGGACTGGCTCTTCGTCAAATATCTGTCAAACAATAGACCAGATGATACCTATGCCCATTTTTTCGGATTGCGGGAAGCCTTCCCCGATTTACGTGGCTGGGCCTTGTATGACCATATCGAAAAGCGGATAGGTGAAAGGCCGGGAATCACTGAAACCATGTGGGAACGGCGCGAATTCGAGAATTATCTCAAGGTGCCGGATGTTCTCTATCGATGGGCGGAACAACTCTACAATCCCGATATGGCATTGTTCCAGCCAGTCAAGGAGGCTATGCGTACTGCTGTCGAAAAGACAATTGCGCCGATGCACCTTGAAGACCCGGCGGATCCGTGGTGGTACGACGAGAAAATGAGCGATAACATATTGGCTCCGGTATTTTCCCGCTACTACAAAGAGCTGGGACTGCCTGTCGCCATGAACAAGGGAGATTACTATCAACTGGTCTCTTTCATGCAGCCAAAGGAAGTTGACCCGGAAATCAACAACAAGCTTGAAGCACTACTGGAATTCTTAGAGGCCAAGCAAGATCTATGACTCTCCCAATCGCCATCGAAGATGTACTGAATGCCCGCGCTGTACCGCAACGCTACCGCAACCGTCGCCTTGGTGATTTCCTCAAAGAGATAAAACTAACCGAGGGACGTCTGACGGGCATCCAGATGATTCAAGCCACCATGCTCCAGAACGGTTCACCCGATCCGCTTTTCGAGATCGATGAAGACAGGACCTGGTTCAGTGTTGTCCTCAGACCTCATCCATCGTTTGAGAAGCCTGAAACACCGGTAGAGGAACAGGAAACCGTTAAGCCCGCACAAATGCTTACTTCTATTCTGAGAAAAGCATTAATGGCCGGTAACCAAGCTGACGACCAAGCTTTGCTCGAGAAAATGGTGATGTTGATCCAGGGTTGCATAGGTTCCGAGAAAAAGCGTGACGACCTGCTTGATCTTGTCGGCTTGAAAAGACATGTAGATACTATCAAGCGGTATATAGAACCCCTGGAACACATCGGTTGGCTTGAAAAGACTATCCCTGAAAAGCCAACGAGTCCCCGGCAAAAATACAGGCTAGGTACATTGGCTCTGGATGCTCTGGAAAAGGCAGTGGCACAGCCGTGACCTATCATGACGTTCAGGGCCGCCCCTGCCCCTCACCCATTCCCACCTGCGTTCCAGCGGCTGGGCGGGACGCCTTGCGCCTCGGCGAAGGCGCGGGAGAAGTAGTTGGGGTCGTCGAAACCGGCTTCCAGGGCAGCGTCGGTCACGCTTCGTCCCGAGCGAAGCAGTTCCTTGGCCGCTTCCAGACGGAGGTGCAGCAGGTAGGCCCGCAGGCTCAGGGCCATGGTGCGTTTGAAGACGTGGCTCAGGGTCGAGACCGAGACGTGGCAGGCCGAGGCGACCTCCCCGGCGGTTACGGGCGACGTCAGGTGGCGGCGCAGGTATTCGGCGGCGTGGAGGCAGAGGCGGCGTTCACGGGATAGGCGTGCGGCTTCAGGCACCACCAGGCTGCCCTTCTCATTTTCCAGCCTTTCGTAGAGGTGCAAGAGTTCCGAGCCGGCCATGCCGAGCAGGGCGCGGGCATCCTCCGGTGTTGGTGCTTCCCGGCTGATGGCGGCGTCGAAGGCTGAAGCCACAGACGTTGCCGGCACCGCCACCCGCGGCACCTCAACAGCCGCAGCAGTCCCGGCCAAGGTGCGGCCGGCGCGGCGCAGGTCCCGGGGGCGGTCGGTCACGAAGCCGCCGATCGCGATGGTGGCCAGCACGATGCCGTCCTTGACGACGGGGATCACGTATTCCTCGCGGCCGCAGAAGCAGGCACCAAGGAAGCAGGAAGTAGCGGAGGCCGCGGCGGCGCAGAGGGCGGTCTTCCTGCGCAGGCATTCGTTCCACAGGCGCGATTCGGCCTTGACCGCCATGCAGAAGGGATTGCGGTGGATGAGGTAGGGGGCAAAACGGGCGGCTTGGGCCTCGTCGGAAACAATGAGGCCGGAGAAGTCGTTGACCGTGAGCTCGTAGCCCAGCCGTTCGATCAAAGCGAAATATTCCAGCAGCACGTCTTGTCCGGCCATTCCTCCAGCATGTCACGCCGATTGCACGTATGTCCAGATCGATCCGCAGTCCTTTCAAGGCGCGTCGGGCGCGCGCGGGTTACTATCGGAACATGAAGGCAATGACAAACCGGGAGCGTCTCTTGGGCACCCTACGGGGAGACCCGGTCGACCGCGCTCCCATCTGGCTGCTCTTCCCCTGGCACAAAACCTCCTACTACACGGACGTCCGTAGCGAGCCCACTTACCGCGGCGTGGTCGAGGCCATGACGCGGACTGCCTCCGTGTTGGACCGGCGCAACCTGGACCTGGAGCCGTTCTCCGCTCCGCCAGCGGGTTCCGGGCGATTCCTGAGGTCCGAGGAGGACCTGGACGCCTTCACGGCCCTGCCCGTCAACGACGACCCGGACACGATTGGCACGGCGCTGGAACTCCTGCTTCCCGCTTATCTTGCGGAACGGGCGGAGTTCCCCCTGGACCTGGGGGCGATGATGCTGGACCTGGGCGAGCCGATCGGCGTGCTCTACCACGCGGCCGACCTGTCCGAATACCCCATCTGGTCCCTGACGCGCCGGGACGGGGTGACGGCCTTTCTTGGGCGGCTGCAGAAGCATTTTCTGGAGAAGTACCGCTGGTGCCTGGAGCGCGACCTCGCCGACGTCTACTTCCTGGTGGGCAGCGAGCTGGCCGCGCCGCCCATGGTTGGCCTGGACGTTTTCCGCGAATGGGTCGTACCCTTCGAGAAGGAATTGATCGACCTCATCCATTCGTACGGCAAGCTGGTCATCACCCATTTCCACGGACAAATCCGCGGCCTGCTTCCCTACTTCCTGGCAATGGGACCGGACGGGCTCCACACCATCGAGGAGCCGCCCATCGGCGACTGTCCCCTGGACGAGGCGTTCCGTATCGTCGGGGACCGCATCGCCCTGATCGGTACCATCCAGTACGACGAATTCCGCGCCCTGGAACCGGAGGCGATGCGCACCGAGGTCCGCCGGGTCCTAGATACGGCGCGCGGGCACCGCTTCATCCTGTCACCATCGGCAGGGCCCTTCCATCCCGAACTTCCCGCGCGCATGCGCGACAACTACCTCGCCTTCCTGGACGAAGGCGACACCTACAATCCAAAGTCAGGAGAACAAAGATGAGGAACGCGACCTACGATATGGATTTCTGCGTAGTCGGCGGCGGCATGGCCGGTCTTTCGGCTGCGATCGCGGCCGCCAGGCGCGGCTGCAGGACAGCCCTGGTACAGGACCGGCCGGTGCTCGGCGGCAACGCCTCCAGCGAGATCCGCATGTGGATCTGCGGCACCCACGGGGAGGACAACCACGAGACGGGCATCATCGAGGAGATCCTGCTGGAAAACGCGTACCGGAACCGCTACCCGAACTATTCGGTCTGGGATTCCATCCTGTGGGAAAAGGCGCGCTTCCAGGAAAACCTGACCCTCCTGCTGAACACCTACGTCGACGCGGCGGAGACGAAGGACGGGCGCATCCTTTCGGTCAGCGGCAACCAGATGACCACCGAGACCCGCGTCTCGGTACGTGCCGCCTTGTTCGCCGACTGTTCGGGCGACGGCATCCTGGGCGCCCTGGCAGGCGCCGAATTCCGCATGGGGCGCGAGGCGCGCGCCGAGTTTGGCGAGTCCATCGCCCCCGAAAAGGCGGACAAGAAGACCATGGGCCTTTCCTGCCTCATCCAGGCCCGGGAGACCGACAAGCCTCAGCCTTTCATCCCCCCCGCCTGGGCCTACCGCTACGACGACGAGGGCTCCCTCCCAGACCGCGAGCACACCGTCACCGGCAACCAGAACTTCTGGTGGCTCGAGGTGGGCGGCATGGGCGACACCATCCACGACAAGGAAGAGCTCCGCGACGAACTGCTCAAGATCGCCTTCGGCATCTGGGACCACATCAAGAACCGCGGCGACCACGGCGCGGAGAACTGGGTCCTGGACTGGGTGGGCTTCCTGCCCGGCAAGCGGGAAAGCCGCCGCTTCGTGGGCGACCACATCCTGAACCAGAACGACGTCGAGGCTGCCGGCCGGCATTTCCCGGACATCGTGGCCTACGGCGGCTGGACCATGGACGACCACTTCCCCGAAGGCTTCTACAAGAAGGAGGCGGGCACCATCTTCCACCCTGCGCCCTCACCCTATGGCATCCCCTACCGCTGCCTCTACTCGCGGAATATCGAAAACCTTTTTTTCGCGGGACGGAACATCAGCGCCACCCACAGCGCCCTTTCCTCCACCCGCGTGATGGCCACCTGCTCCACCCTGGGCCAGGCGGTGGGTACGGCCGCCGCCATCGCCGCGCGCGAGGGTCTGACCCCACGTGGCGTCCACGAAAAGCGCCTGGAAGAACTGCAGCAAAGCCTGATGGCGGAAGACTGCTACCTGCCCTTCAACAAACGCAAAATAGGTCCCCTCACCGCGAAGGCCACGCTGACGGCGTCCGGGGGAAACCCGGAACTCCTGCGCAACGGGTACGACCGGCAGATCGGCGGCGAACGCAATTCCTGGGACGCCTCCGTCGGGGACTCGGTGGTCCTGGACCTGGGTGTCCTCACCCAACTCCACTCGCTGCGCCTCGTGTTCGACTCCGACCTCTCGCGTACCACCCACAACATGGTTTCCTACTACACCCTGGCCGCCCAGGACTTTACCGTCCCTGCCCAACTGGTCAAGGCCTTTACCGTGGAGGCCGACACCGGCGACGGCCTCTGGCGTTCCATCGCCGAGGTCACCGACAACCACCAGCGTCTGATCCGCGTACCCCTGGCCTGCTCCGCCCGCCGCCTCCGCCTCACCGCTAAGGCCACCTGGGGAGCCCCCGCCGTACGTGTCTTTGCCCTGGATCTGGAGTAAGGGAGGGGGGACATGTGTAAAACGGCTGGTATGGGGCGTTAGTCCTTTTGTCCGGCCGCCGATAGACGCGACGGTCCCCCCTGGCTCCAGCCTCCTCGGCTACGACGTTCCGCATTGGCGGAACGCCGCATCCTGCGGGGTCTTCCTCCACCCCCCTTCCTCAATGGGCAAGTATCGCGTTGGCCGTTCTGTAGGCTCGTGGCGAGCAGCCCGCACTTTCACGGAAGCGACGCTCGAAGTGGCGGACGCTCTTCCAGCCGCTCTCTTCGGCGACACGCGCGATGGGGTAGTTGGTAAAACGAAGCAGGTCCTCCGCGCGTCGGAGCCGGACTGAGGCCAGGTACCGGGAAGGTGTAATACCGAGATGTTGGCCCAAAGATCGGATCACATGTTCGGCGCTGTAACCGCTCTTCAGGATAAATTCCCCCATGGACGGGGGTTGATCGCGCTTTTCTGTCCAGACCAGCAATTCGGCAAGCCAGCGCGGAGTAACAGGGAGTGGCGGAGTGCCGGTCGCGCCAGCCGTCTCCTTGGATGTGTGTGGCTGGGGGGGCTCCACATAGGAAACCAGTTGGGAAAAGAGCGTCGCGAAGGCGGGTACCGCCTCCGGTGTACGCGCGGCACGCAGGAGCGCATCGAAACGGCCAACCAGCAGTTCCCGTTCCGCCTGGGGCACCAGGGCCTGCGGAACCGTGTCCGCACCTGCCAGCTCATTCCGCAGGTCCGACCTTCCCGAAAAGGTCGCGAGGCGATCCAGCCAGAGCGGTGGAAAGGCCAGGTTCACATAACTGAAGGCCCTGCCGCTTAGGGCGTGGATATCAGCATCCCGTATCAGCGTTATCCGGCCTTCCTCATGCCGGATCCGGCTCCCGTTCAGCTCGTGGAAAAAGAATCCGGAAACGACATAGACGAATTCCCAATGGTTCTCATGGTCATGGGCTGGATAGTTGAAGTCTCCCCGGGAGTCGTACCTGTTGATATAAAACAGCCTGTTACTACCCTGGGTATCCCATGAAATTCGTTTCATTGGAAGCGATTATCAATATTCGTCGCATATATGTCAATAATTGACGCCATATTATCAACCCTGTGTGTGATACTGGGCCAATGCAGAAGACTATCGTTTCCCTTGGCGGAATGTGGAAAGCCCGTTCGACGGACGGCATGTACGCAACGGAAGTCCGGGTTCCCGGATCGCTCATGGAAGCCCTTGAAAAGGACGGCGTGTTCGGGCCGGAGGGGCTTTTCTACCGGGAAAACAACCGGAAGGCCGAGGACATCGCCAAGCGGGACTTCGTTTTCTCCAAGGACATCGAGCTTGAAGCCAGCTTCCTGGAACCAGGCCTCCTGGAAGCAAGCACTATGGGAAAAGGCTTCCAGGGAGCAGGTACCCCGGCGCGCATTTTCCTTGAAGCCGACGGTATCGATACCCTGGCCACCATATTCGTGAATGGAAAGGAAGTGGCGCGCACGCAAAACATGCACCGCCGCTATCGTTTTGCCCTGAACAGCCTCCTGGTCCCGGGGAAAAACAGCCTTGAGATCCGCTTTGCCAACACCATGGATTTCATCACCCGGGCGCAGGAAAAGAGGAAGCTATGGCACGCGTATTGGGACAAGCCCGACTATGCGACGCCGGGCTTCAACCGGATACGAAAAAGCCAGTGCAGCTACGGGTGGGATTGGGGGCCCATCGTTCCGGATATCGGGCTCTGGCGTGACACGCGTCTGGTGCGCTACGAGGGTGCCCGGCTTGGTACCCCTACGGTACACCAGGTCCATCTGGAGGGCAGGGTCGAGTTGGACCTGAACGCCGAGGCAGCTTGCTGGCTCGAGCCGGATAACCCGCTTGCCGAAACCGGTTTGGAGTTTGAGTTCGAGCTATTCAGCCCCGGGGGAGTATCCCTTTCCCGCACCCGGTCAGCTCCCCGGCCAGGTGCTTCCGGTGCCTCACCGGCAGTCACCACACGTATGGTGGTGGAAAAACCCGAAATCTGGTGGCCCGCCGGTTTGGGGTCCCAGCCCCTGTACCGATTGGTGGTGCGCCTGTTCGATCCAGCCGGACGGCTCCTGGACGAGCGCTCCCTTACGCTCGGTCTGCGTACCCTGGGGGTCCGTCGCGAGAAGGACCAGTGGGGTGAATCCTTCGCCTTCGAGGCCAACGGCATCCCCTTCTTTGCCCGGGGCGCGGACTGGATTCCCGAGGACGTCTACCTGACGCGTCCAACCCGGGAAAGCACGGAACGGCTGATAGCCGACGCGGCGCTGGCCAACTATAATTGCCTGCGCGTCTGGGGTGGCGGCGTCTATCCCTCCGACGACTTCTACACGCTCTGCGACGAATACGGCCTGGTGGTCTGGCAGGACCTGATGTTCGCCTGCGCCATCTACGACGTGAACGATCCCGGCTTCCTCGCGGAGATTAAGGCCGAAGCTGCGGACAACCTGGAGCGCCTGCGGCATCATGCGTCGATGGGGCTCGTGTGCGGAAACAACGAGATGGAATGGGGCTTCGTCGAATGGGGCTTCCCCCACACCAACGAGAACAGGACGGAGTACCTGAAGCAATACCAGTTCGTCCTGCCGGAGGTTGCGGCCGCAGCGGCACCGGATGTCTATTATTGGCCGGCTTCGCCCTCCTCGGGTGGCGACTTCGAGAACCCGAACGACAGCGACCGCGGCGACACCCATTTTTGGGCAGTCTGGCACGGCAACAAGGACTTCAAGGAATACGAGAAATATTATTTCCGCTTCATGTCCGAATTCGGTTTCGAATCCTTTCCCAACCTCAAGACGATTGGAAGTTTCACGAACGAGGAAGACCGCAATGTATTCTCGCCGGTAATGGAAGACCACCAGCGCTGCGATGGCGGCAACCAGAAGATCTTTGCCTACCTTTCCAAATACTTCCGCTTTCCCGCCGACTTCGCCAGCCTGGTCTACCTGTCCCAGGTTTCCCAGGCCGAGGCCATACGGCACGGCGTGGAACACTGGCGGAGGAACCGTGGACGCTGCATGGGCGCCGTCTACTGGCAGCTCAACGACAACTGGCCTGTCGCCTCCTGGTCCAGCATCGACTACTACGGCCGGTGGAAAGCCCTGCATTACGAAGCACGCAGATGCTTCGGAAACGTACTGCTGTCCTGCCCGGTAGAAGGGTTCAAGGCGGAACTCCACCTGTCCAACGAAGGTCGGTCACCCATCGCGGGCACCGTCTTCTGGATCCTGGTCGATACGGCCGGAACGGTGGTCAGGACGGGAAGCTCCCCGGCAGAAGCGGCACCCCTCAGTTCCTCCCTGGTCGTGAAACTGGATTTTTCCGCGGACCTGGCGGATCCTTCGGGAACCCTTGCCCGGGACCGCCTGCTCTTTCATCGCTTCGATCATGCTGACGGAAAAATCAGCGGAGGAGCGGTCGCCTTCGTTCCCGCCAAATCATTATCGCTGCGTCCGGCGCGCCTGGCCGTCCGGGCAGCACCGGGAAAGGGTGTGGACGTTCAGGGCCGCACCCTCCTGGCCGTGAGCTCGGATGTCCCGGCACTTTTTGTGGAGCTGGACTGCGCCGATCGGGATCTCCTTTTTTCCGACAATTATTTCCCGCTGGACGGTAAAACCGAACGGATCATTACGGTCGAACGGGGAACCCTTGAAAGCTCGGATATCGCGAAGGTCGTCAGGCTGCGCAGCTTACGGGATTGCTACTGAGGGGGCATATAATACCTGCAACAAAGTAATAGTATGGTTTGCCACCTGTGGAACTAAGACCACAGTATCAATCAAATCTTGCTTGCCAAGGATCATTATAATAAACTGGATGCATACTGGTTCAGGCAGTATTGTGAATAAAGCGGCGCTACTTGCGGGGCATGAACGGAGAGGGGATGCGGCTGATCTTCACCGGATTTGATTCGATGGTCCTGATAATCGCCCTGATGGCTTGCGTGAATCCTGCAACGGATGATCGCGAAGCTGACGGCGACGAATTCAGCGATTGGAACAAGGTGTTTCTCGACCCCGGCGATGACCTGCACCAGGCTGTGCTCGATGCGGTGCCGTCCACAGTCATAACCCTGGCGGAGGGCACGTTCACCCTGGAGGGTCATGGGTCCTGGGATTACGGTGTACTGATCCAGGACAAGGCTGGTCTGGTCATACAGGGGCAGGGCAAGGACCGAACCCTGATAAGCTTACCCGCAGATTTGGATTTCGGCTTTTACCTACATAACAACATCAGCGATTTTACCTTGCGGAATCTGGGAATAGCCGGAACCTTGCCCCTCCAGACGAATACCCACGCCGTAGGGAACTATACCGGTCCCGGTTATACGACCAATGTACGCCGTATCACTTTCACCGACCTGCGTATCCGCGACGTTGCGGTGGGCTTGAGCCTCGCTACCCACCACGAGGGAAGCGTCTACGAAGGAGTCCTGGTCACCCGTAACATCATCAGTGATACCGTAGGGACCGAATCTGGCTGGGGATACGGTATCCATACCCACAATCCGTCGAATGTGGTCATAACCCGTAATTTTGTGCGGAACTCCACGCGGCATGGCATTTATTTTGGCCGTGCCGCTCCCGGTTCGAATATCTCCATTACCCACAACCTGGTGTACGACCACGACCGTCTATCCGATCCGAACGCCCTGCTAGTTGCCAGCGCGTTGGTCTGTGCGCGGTCCAGCGATGTGCGGCTGGCCTTCAACACAGTCCTGAATTCACACTTATACAGCATGAGCGTGGAACCCGACGAGGATTTCGGATGGCCCAACGAGGAAATCGCTCTGGTGGGCAACCAAATCCTGGGAGCCAAGGTAGGCGGCTTGTGGGTTCGGACCGGCAATACCCATGCGGCGCTGGGCAACACAGTCATCCAGCGGGTTGAAAACCCATTCTGGTCCGATTACGGGATCGAATTGGAAAATGGCAGCCAGCTGCAGGTTCCCGATGGGCGCTGGGAAGACCAGGATATGGTCTTCGACCATATCACCTCTCTCGACAATACTGTTTTCATACTCAGAAACGGGATTCTGGACAGACTTTCTCCCTTCCGGTCGGAAGATGCCTTGGATTGGGGCTATACTGCCTCAAACTTGGGTCTGCGGGATCCCCGCTACCTAATCGCAGGATACAACCATGCCGGCGAGCGCATATTGTACGCGGGACTCGCTGGCGGAGGGTGCGTGGCCGTCGATCCTTCGACACTCACCGCAATCGGCGGCGAGGATCCTCTGGATGATGTCCTGGTCATGGAAACCGCTGCTGAAGCCGGTCCCTGGATAGCCGACGGTTCCACTGAATACACTCTTGATGTCATTCTGGACACGACGGGGCTGTCGCGGGATGAATTTTTCCTGGCTGAATGGGATCTGAAGGTTCCCTCTGGCCTGACGATCGTCCGGGCCGAATTGCCGGTTGAGGCCAGTGATTATTTCGCCGGTCATGTCATGGCCGACAACTGTGATATGGTCGATGCGCAGGTAGATGCAGATGGATGCGCCACGGAAAACGTACGCCTCGTCCACGATGCGTTCCTGGCTCCATCCGGGCGCAGGGGACTTCTGGGCCGGTACCTGCTCACGGTTGACCCGGATTGTCTGCCAGGGACCAAAGTGCCCGAATTGCTTAATTGCGCCACCGCCACGAATGGCATTGCCGTCTACGGCGCCCATAATGGATTGACTGTCCGCAATGCAGGTATCGATATTGCCCAGCTGGCGCGCTGAAGTAAAAAGGACGTTTTAGGCTTTTTCTGTAAAGGACTATTTTTACCTTCCAGGTTACCAAAATTGTCTGGAGTGCATTTTCACGGCTCTTGGATTCTTCCCACCGAATCGCGAATCTCAAGATGTACCGGCAGCCGCACATTCGCTTCTTCTACCTTTTCATTCCGGATGAGACTCATCAGCATCAGGATGGCGAGTCGTCCCTTCTCCCCGGAATCCTGGTGGACAGTCGTCAGGCGGGGTCGTATCAGGCGGGAAAAAATATTGTCGTCAAAGCCGGTAACCGAGATGTGTCCGGGAACCCCGATGCCTTTTTCCTGCAGGAAAAGAATCGCCTCGGCGGCGTAATAGTCGGCTGAAAAAACCAGGGCGGTGTACGGCGGACCAAGCTCAACGAGGCGGCTGTACAGGGTTTCGCGTTCATGACGGTCTTTTGGTAGCGGTACATAGTGATCCATCGTCAGGGGAAGGCCCTCTTCCCTGAACGCTTCCTGGCATCCGCTGAAACGGGCCGGGTCGCCACCGGAAAACAGGGGATTGTTGGCAAGGAAAACGATGTTCCTGTGGCCCATCGAAAGCAGATAGCGGGCAATCTCGTAACCGCCTCGCTGGTCCTGGAGTCCGATGTTGTGGTATACGTGCTTGGTGTCTTTAAAATAGCAGTCAATATACACCAGCGGCGTATCAATGCTGCTGCTGATGACGCGGCAGATGTCGCCGGGCACCCAGACCAGAACCAGCCCATCCAGCTTCCAGGCTTTGGATAGTCGCACCACCTCATTCTCGTCGCTGGTGGTATGGAGCATCACGAAGTAGCCGTTGTCGCGGATTTCCCGTTCCATCGCGCCGAGGATGGCCGATGAGAAGGGATCTTCCAGGACGGTCTCGTTCCGGCGCGGTTCCATGAACATGATCACGCCTATGATGCGTGAATTGCTGTGGGCCAGTATGATCGCCCCCATATTCGGGGCGTATTTTTCTTCCCGGATAATGGCTTGGACTTTCTCTCGGGTGGCAGGAGAGACTTTTTGATCCTTTCCGTGCAGCACGTTCGCTACGGTGGTGGGACTTACACCCGCCTTTTTGGCGATTATCTTGATTGTGGACATGGTCGCTACCGTACCTGAGAAAAAGGCTGAAGGGCAACGAGCGGAAGCATACCACTTCGATATAGTCTGCGGTCCGCCCGTGCAATGTTACTATTTCAGATATCCAAGCCACTTGTGTTGCTGGTCGATCATCCTGTCCACCATGGCGGCTAACGGTTTTGCCTGGTGTACTACCGGATTCGCCAGCATGGCCTGGATCACGTAGTCTTTCCTGCCATGGATGATCGCCTCTGCAGTAAGGTCGTACACACCCGTGTAGGATCTGAGCAGGGCAAGATAGCCCTTGGGCATATTGCGGATCTTGATACCCTTGACGCCATCCTTACCGATAAGCGCCGGAACCTCCACCGCGATCCATTGGGGCAAGTCCTCGATGAGACCTTCATTCAGTACATTGACCGCGGACTCTTCAAAACCGGCGTCGTTGAGTATGCCATCGATGATGGGCACCACCCGTTCGGAGGTTTCCAGTTTGATCGAGGGTCGCGCTTCCCGGGTCAGCATGATTTTGTACACATCGTAAAAATCCAGGATGCCCCTATGATCGACTATATCCCACGCCCAGCCCAGGTACTCGCCAAAGTGGCTGTCGGTAGTGATCGGCAGCAATCCATAGTTCTTCAGCATGAATTGGACCAGCCTTCGATCGGCCCATTCATAAGAGCTCTTCTTGTCGGAGCCTCCCTTGTGGAATTTTTCGGATTCTTCGAGGCTGCCTGTACGGCGGTACTCATCCAGCAGGTCGCTGTAGCCCGGTTCGCGCAGGAAGAAATCCCCGGCCTTTGCCAGCACCTCGGGATACAGGTCCCTGCCGCTCTTTGCATCTTTCAGTTCGAGCATGCAGCTGAAGTGGTTCAACCCGGCCGCCGTGAAGTGCAGGTCTCCGAGTTTCATTCCGAGCATGCGCGGAAGCCATCTGCCGAGCCAACCGATCTCGTGGCACATGCCGACAAATTTGGCTTGGGGAAACGCCCGCTTTACCGTGGTGCAGATCGCGGTCATCGGATTCGAATAGTTGAATATCCAAGCGTCGGGAGAAACTTCCATGGCGTCTTTCACAATATCAAGATAGATGCGTCCGATGCGCAGGGCATGGAAGATTCCTCCGGGGCCGCCGTTCTCGCCGTACACCTGGTGCACCCCGTACTGTAGCGGGATTTTCCAGTCCTCATCCCAGAGCTGGAACCGATTGCCGATTTCTATGGAAGTTATTATGAAGTCCGCGTTCCTGAATGCGGCTCGCCGATCCAGGGTGGCGTTCAAGGTGAATCGAAGGGCGTTCTGCCCGACGAAGTCCTTTGCGGTCTGCAGCACGAGATCCAAAGCCTGGCTGTTGATGTCCAGCAGGGTTATTTCACTCCCAGCCAGGTTTTTACTGCTGAAAATATCTCCCAACGCACCGTATCCGAATTGGATACTCCCAGCGCCAACCAGTACGATCTTCATTTTTTCCTCCATGGACCTTATTTGATGGAACCTTCCACCATGCCCTTTATGATGTATTTCTGTGCGAACAGGTACAGAGCGATAACCGGAAGCATTGCGATAAGCGTCGAGGTAAGGATCAAGTCCCATTGTTTCAGGTACGCACCGGCAAAAGCCGTTACCGCTATGGGTATGGTTTGTATGATGCCATTCGAACCCAGCAGGAGGAGGGGAAGCAGATAATCGTTCCAGATCCAGATGCCATTGAGGATGAGGACGGTAACGATGATCGGCTGCAGCAGGGGGAACACGATGACGAAAAAAGTCTTTGACCGGGTGCATCCATCGATGGTCGCGGACTCCTCCAGTTCATAAGGGATGTTCTTGATGAACCCGTGGAATACGAAGATGGAAAGGGGACTGCCAAAGCCAAGGTACGCGAAGACGATGCCCGGAATGGTGCCAAGCAGGCGGATATGCATGAAATCACCGCTTATCCGCATCCAGCGGACCAGTGGATACATCAATACCTGGAAGGGAATGACCATGGCTGCGACAAAGGCCATGAACAGCACCATAGACCAAGCCGTCTTGTTGCGTACCAGAACCCACGCGCACATGGAGGAAAAAAGCACGATGACCAATAACGAGAACGCGGTGATCAGGATGCTGTCGAGAAAGGCGCCCAGGTAATCGACTGTTGGATTATTGAATATGAGCGAGACGTTTACTGCCAATTGGCCCCAGTTGGAAGGCAGGGCAATGGCGTTGAATATGATTTCCTTGGAGGTCTTTGCGGAATTCAGGACGACCATCCCGAAGGGAACCATGAATAAAATAAAAAGGATGATGGTGGCGATATCCAGAACCAGCATACCCGGCTTGATGGAAGCGCGGGGATACTTTTCACGTTGTATGCTATTACTCACATCTCCACCTCTTTCTTCTTGTTTATGGAGACCTGCAAAAGGGAGACAACCAGAAGGGCGATGAAGAGGACTACCGCTTTTGCCTGCGCTTCGGCCATGCGGTTGGCCGTGGCGGTATTGAAAATGTTCATGGCCAGAAGCTGGCTGGCCTTGACCGGAACATCGAGGAATCTGGTAGCCGGACCCCCATTGGTAAGGGTTAGGTTCATATCGAATTGTTTGAACGAGGTTGTCAGGGTAAGAAACAGCGAGATTGTGAAGGCATTCGCCATCATCGGAATTAATATGCGGAAGACCCTGGTAAAAAAGTTCGCGCCGTCTACATTTGCGGCTTCCATGAGCGAAGCCGGGATGCTCTGTATGGAAGCGACGTAGATGAGCATGATATAGCCGGCGTATTGCCAGGTATTCACCATCGCCATGGTCCAAATGACGGAGTTGGGCAGGCTTAGGAAGGAGGTCTGCAACGCTTCGATCGACAGGGCATTCCCGATACCAACCAGAATGTTGTTCAGCAGGAACTGCCAGATGTAACCAAGGACGATTCCGCCTATGAGGTAGGGGACAAAAAAACCCGCCCGGTAGAAATTGCGGCGGCGAAGCTTGCTGGTCACGATCAGGGAAAGGGCAAAGCTGACGATGTTGACCAGGATGATGCTGATGACCGTATACGCAATGGTGATCAGGAAGGAATACAGGAAATCGGGAGTGGAAAGCAGGTACCTGAAATTCTTGAAGCCCACGAAAGCGGCGTCGTTGTTGATGCCGTTCCAGTCGGTCATCGAAAAATAAAGGCCAAAGAAAAAGGGTATGATTATGATCATGACAAACGCGAAAGCGCAGGGCAATATGAATAATATGTTGACCAGACGACTCTGTTTCATGGCATTCCGCTCCCGTTATGGGTGTTTTCTGTAGAGAGTGCGGGAGATCCAAGGATCTCCCGGATGGGACTCCCGCTAAACGAAAGTGCTTTCGCGGGAGTCGCGAGGACTGTTACTTGGGAAGACCCGCAACGGCCCGTTTCATATCCGCGATGAACTGGTCAAGGTTATCCGGATTCTGGGCAAAGAGGTCGAAAATGGGACCGAATATGTTCTGGCCGGCGCCGTCGGGCAACATTCCGAAGAATACGCCGTAATTGCCGCCCTTCGCGTTGGCCGCCATCAAGGCCTGGCTTAGCTGGCCGGAGGGCTTGAGCGTTACCGACTTGAAAGCCGGAATCATGCCTGCCTGGTTGACCATGTAGTCGTGGCCTTCCGGGGTCGTGGCGATGGAGGTGAGGAAAGCCTTTGCCGCCGCGGCGTTCGGACTCTTGGCATTGACGCAATACCAGCTGGGAGCGAACAGGTACAGGCCCTTCTGTTCCGTCGTCAGGAAGGCGTGGGGCGCATAGCCGATCTTGAAGGTGACGCCGAGCTGTTTCAGGTTGGGGTCCACCCAGTTACCCTGATGGAGGAAAGCCGTCCGGCCCTGGGCAAAGGAGCCGACCTGATCGTCGTAACTGCCGTTCAGCAATATTTTCTTGTCGGCATACCTGAACAGCAATTGGACATACTTCGCGTATTCCATAAAGCGGGCCTCGTCCAGCTGTCCCTTGAGCGCCTTCTCAATGATGCTGGTATCGTTGAAGCCAAGGCCGCCGCCCCAGTAGGCCGCCAGATTGTGCTGGCCCGCGACCCACCACATACCACCGGCGACGGACGCTGCCATTGCCACCGGTGCGTCGATGCCAAGTTCCGCCTTCTTTGAATCGAGGAGCTTCAGCGCGTTTTCATAAGCTGCTCGGGTGGTCAATTTGGCCGGATCGATTCCCGCTTTCTGGAGGATATCGGCATTGTAGGCCAGGCCATAACCTTCTATGGCCACCGGGAAGCCGACAACCTTTCCATCCACCTTGAAGGACAGGTCCGTGTCCTTTACCCAGGATTCGTCGCTCAGATCGGCGATATAGTCCTTCCAGATAACGTAGCCGCCACGCCCCTCAATCATGAAGATATCCGGCATCTGTCCGGCCTGTGCCTTGGCTTTCATGGCGCCGCCGTAATCACCGCCGCCTCCGAGAGTCTCAACCTTGACGGTCACGCCGGGATGGGCCGCAGAATATTTCGCGGCGTATCCGTCGATGGCATCCTTGATTTCGACCTTGAGCTGGAACATGTTGACCGTGACGTCTTTCGATTCTTCTGCCTTTCCCGCGCAGAAGGCCGTGCCAGGCAGGGCGGCAAGTATCATGCCGAGCGCCAAGGCTTTCAACACTGTCTTTTTCATGGATCGTTCCTCCCTAGAATTAAACTAGTGTTACGTAACACCTAGATGGAAAATGATAGGTGTTACGTAACATCTAACCCAAGTATAGCCCCTTCTACCCACATGTCAAGAAAAACAATCAAATTATGCAAATAGGGCAAGAAAGAGGGAGATCGGCTGTGACATCGAATGTATTACCACGAAATCCCGTGCGAACACTGGGTATCATCCAATATCCGCACATGGGCCTGACTTTTACTTTCGTAAGGCAATTCCAACCTTGGATATCAGCCAGTATAGACCCCGTGCCAGGATGAAAAGCGGGGTGCTTATCACTACGAGGGCCAGCGGGACCATCCAGGTATACATGCCGTAAATGGGCATGGCCCAGGATAATGCCAGGGATAGTCCCGCCAATGCGAAAAAGGCCACAACTGCCACCCCGGCACTTATGCCCAGTTCCACCCAGGTATGCAGTCCAAATTTTCTGGCGCGTCCCTTGATGCGCAGCGCGATGGCGGTCAATACGCTTGCTGCCAGGGGGATGCCTACCAAGAACCAGAGTATCGCCGTGAATGAGGGAAAGAAGAGCGGATGGTCCTTTCCTTTTGCTTCCTGGAAGTGGGCGGCCAATATTTTTACTGGATTGACTCCTGTTCCCTGAGGGGGAACGATGAGCGCAAAGGATGGCTTGCCGGGAGGATCATCCTTTCGGGCTACCGCGATATAAGCGGTCATTGCGCTGTCCGTACCGCTGGCCCTTGAATCGCCACCCGCCATCGAACCGGCCAGAAGGGCCGCGACGAGACAATCAGCAAGCGGTGCACCTGCCTGCTTTGATGCATGGAATGCTGCGAGTGCGTCTGCGACCACGTGCTCGCTGGTCAGAATATTCCCCTGCACCATGACGAATTCATCGCCCGCGTGTCCGGCCCAAGGCGCGCAGGAAGAGCCGGTAAAACCCTTGCTTCCACCATAGAGCGTGGCCAAACCGAATTGCTGATCCGCGATTGTAGAACTAAATTCTTTGTTTGTGATAATTTTCATGATAGCCGCCGGATCGGTTTCTTCCTTGAGCAACGAGATGGCGAGCATTCTTGCGGCTTCGTTTCCGAGCGCCTGCGCGACTATCACACCCTTGCCGCCAACTATGCCCAGGATGGGCCATACCGCAGGGGTATGGGAGGCTCCCGCCGAACCGACTTCTCCGGTTGCAGGATCGACCGCGACGATGGACCAGGTGGCGCTGGCATTGAAGGTAACAAAAAGTGTCAAAAAGGCCATCAAGAAGAGCCGTGCCATTTCTCTCAGATTTCTTTTCATGATTTGCTCCTTACATTTTCACTGATATTGTACTATATCATATTTCCCCAAGAGCTGGATCATGGAGCCTATATGAAATCACACACCTGTTTTTTCGTTGTTGTGGCTGTGGCCCTTTGTGGGGTGTTGACCGTGCCCGGTGTCTTGGCAGACAGTTCCGCACCCGTACCGGATTTTTCCGCAACGGACAAGGCGGTACTGGACCTGGGACCGGTGGGATCCCTTGAGGAACTGGTCTCCGCATTGGAGATGGTAAGCCGGAGCGATATTGAAAAGGCCCGTGCAATATACCGTTGGATGTCGGCCAACATTGCCTATGATACGGAAGCCTTTTTCGGGGATTCGCAAACGGCGGCATTCGAACCCGAAGAGGTATTCCGGGCCGGAAAGTCCGTATGCTCCGGTTACTCGGCGTTGTTCCATTTTCTTGCCAAAAGCCTTGGCCTGAGGGTAATAACCATCGGAGGCAGGGCCAAGGGCTACGGTTACACCACCGGGGATCCGGAGATCGACATAAACCACGACTGGAACGCCGTCCTGGTGGATCGTACGTGGCGGCTTGTCGATGTCACCTGGGGTGCCGGGTATATAAACGATGATCGTGCCTTCCAGCGCGAGTTCTCCACATTCTGGTTTGATTGTCCCCCGGAGTTGTTTGTGCTCTGGCACCTGCCTGAAAGGGAAGCCTGGCAACTCCTTGATACACCCGTCAGCCTTGCCACTTACCTGGCCAAACCCTATTTCAGCCATCAGCAGTTTGAAGCCCTTGCAGATATGGGCGTGCCGTCCGCGAACCTGATTTCCTGGCACCGCTCCGGAACCTTCCCCGATGACATGTCCATGAAAACGTTGATGGACTATGGATTTTCCCTGCAGGCTGTGCTCGATGCGCTCGCCCAGGGTGAGCTGCCGAATTGCCATGATTTCCCGGACCTGGGGTTGAGGATCCTTCGGGCTCCTTTGGGGCGCAAACTCCCCGGTGGACGGCGCTTTTCTGTCTCCATTGAAGCCAAGGACCTGGAGGAGGCCGCCATCATCAACAATGGCGAATGGACCTACCTGAAACGGCAGGGCAGTCAACTTGCCGCCGATCTCGTACCGACAGCCGGGCCCCTGTACCTGAACATCCACACCAGCTTTGAGGGTGAGAAAGCCTGGTGGCGCCTGCTGGAATACGAAGTGGCTTCCGATTAGATTTCCAGGTGCTTTGTACTTTGGTGGCGCCTGCCCCGGTCTGTACATTCATGGTGCCGAATTGTAATTGATCATTCCGGGCATTATGATTATAGGGCCTGTCCTGAACCACATAAGCCAAGCCAGGAGTCAACATGAAACATGCCATCCTGCCTTTCGCCCTTTTCCTTTTAGTCCTCCAGCTGGCAGTAGCGTCAGACGTGCCGGACACCAACCAGTACTATGGACCCGCCGGAATCATGCTCTGGATGCCCGAGGATGCCCAGGTTGTGGAAGAAGACGGGACCTGGTTCTGCTATTCCGGATCTATGGAGCTTTTACTGATGTTCGGGGATTCGGGCCAATATGTGGAACCCGATTTGGTCAGCGAGACTACCCTCTGGTGGTTCGAGGAAGTGGACGGGCTTGAAGATTTTGAGATGGTGGCGGTAGTTAAGGATTCCCTGGCGTACGCCTACGGGCAGGGCGTCTACCGGGACGAGGATGGGGAAACCCAGGATACCATATTCGGCATCCTGACAAATCCCGCTGTACCGGGCAAGACCTTCCGTTTCTCAATCATGTCACCCTCCCTTTCGGAACCCAAGAAAGCCAAGGCCGTAAAGGAGATCATCCGGAGTTTCGCCTACAGCCCCGCCGGCTGAAACTTCACATTCCAGAAACGACGATTCCGCATTTGAATAACGATATGGAAACACAAAAGTACCGGGATTCCCTGATAGAACGGGCTGCCAACTGCTTTGCGCGAATCAACTTATAGGATTATAGGAAACACACTGGTTCCACTTTTTCGGTCTACTTGCCGCGCGTGCTCCTCATGGCCTTGAGCTGGGTCAGTTTCGGATCGGATTGTAGACGGTCGTACTCATCTGTGCCGGCACCGTACAGTGCTACCCGGCCTTGCGTGTCGTGATGGGTGCCCCATCCATAAGTCTTGCCCAAGGCGCTTGCGCGCAGGCAGGGCTGGCCGACAGAAAAGAAGCGCTGCCGCTCGGCTTGGAGTTCATCGGCTTTCAGCATCCGCTTCTCGGCATAAACCGAAAACAGCAGTTCGTCCGACGTGAATGCATAGGGATGCTCCGCAATCTTGTGGTACAGCAGATAGGCGGCGGTTGGTGCGGCCTTGACGGGTGGCTCCGTTCCCCGCTGCACAGGACAATCTTCAGTGACGGCAATGAACGTGTCGGTGTAGTTGGTCGAGTGGAGGCTCATACCATGATCCTTATTCAACTTCGAGTGTCAGGGGGTATGGTCCATGGCCCTCGAAGCGGACCTCGTAGCCCAAGCCGATCCCCGTGAGGCTGCCTGTTCCGGTTCCGGGTACCGCGGATACTTTTGCCCTCACCGCCTGGGCATCGAAACTTCCTTGGTGGGCCAGTATCACTTCTCCGGGAAGTCCATGGAAAGTTCCGGTGAATCGTTCCCAGCCTGAATAGGTTCCGGTTCCGTCTGCCGCGTAGAACATCAGGTACCCCAGGAAAGCGCTACCTTCGAGTTCGCCTTCATAGTTGAATTCGGCGTCGACCCTGGTTACCTTTACCTTGTCGTCCCGCTCGAATAGGGGGGATTCCTTCCAGTCGGCCAAGCGATATTGGGTAGTATGGTTGGGCATGTTTGCTCCTTGATGGTTAATATAGACAAGGAATAAAAGGAAGGCTTGGAAAAATGCGTCATTCGGCGGAGAAGGACACTCAACCAACCACCCATGGCATACTCAAACCCGAGGAAGCCGAAAAAGCCTTTCATCTGCTCGTCCATCCAGCCCATCCTGAATTGAGACCCTGGATCGAATTCTATTGGAACGTCGAATGGGATTTGGGAGACCGGCAATTCAGGCAGACCGTCGTCACCAATCCTACTGTCGACCTGAGTTTCGAGGACGATCTGGGGACGAATGGTCCCGGACGTTTCCTGATAGTGACGGGTGTGGTTCCCCGTAGCTACCATAGGCATTTGTCCGGCAGGGGGGACGTGTTCGCCGCCCATTTTCAACCCGCCCAATTCAGGGCTTGGTGGAGTTCGGGCGTTCAGGCATTGACTGGGCGGACCCAACGTCTGGGGGATGGCCCGCGGGTATGGGAAGCCGGCGCGGCAGCACTCCTTCCCGGTTTGCTGGATCTGTCCTTCGAAAACCGGGTCCGGACTATGGACGAATTCCTGTTGGATCACCGTCCTGAACCCGATCCCATAGCCGATGAGATCCAGCGACTGGTGGCAGTGACGCGGCAAGACCGTTCCCTTTGGGATACAGGAGTCCTTGCCGGTCGCCGGGCGGTTTCGGTCCGGACCAACCAACGGCAATTCCTGGAATACGTGGGGGTGGGGCCAAAGTGGGTGGTAATGCGCCACCGTATCCAGGCGGCCATCGAGACGCTGGACCGGGAACGGACCGGTGGAGTCCGGCAGGACCTGACCAGTTTGGCCCTAAATCTGGGCTATTACGATCTGGCGCATTTTAGCCGGGAATACGCCAACCTGATTGGCGAATCTCCGGATCATTACCGCGCCTGACTGCATTATCTGAAAATTAATGTACAGGTGCAGCTGCCCTGACCATGGATCATCGCTTGGTTGGCAGGCTGTCAAACGGAGCCGGATTCATTTTTTGCCCTTACAGATATGTGGATTCCGTAAACCGCAATACTGGGTTAGGATACCTTCATGGAAACACAGAAGTACCGGGATTCCCTGATAGAACGGGCAGCCAACGCCTTTGCGCTGGACCAGCTGGACGAGGTGGCGTTCGAGGATTTTGTCGCGCGGGTCCAGACCGCTCCTGGCGAAAATGAACTCCGCGCTGCCGAGCTGAGTCTCCCCCGGTCCGTACACAGGGCTGAATTGGATACGGTTGAACAGGGGCAAACCCCTGCGAATGTTAGGGAGTACGTCCTCAATATGGGCAATCTAAAAAAGCGGGGCGATTGGGTGGATGCGCTGGCGTATCGCCTGGATGGTAAAATGGCCAACTTTGAGTTTGATTTCCGTACCTACGCGGAGGAAACCCATTTTTCCATGACCCTGGACGTGGATCTTTCGATGTCCAACCTAAAACTCATCATCCCGCCGGATTGGCAGGTCGATTGCAGGATTACACACAACTCGGCGAGCAATATCGTAGATCGGGGCAGCCCGAATACACGAAGCGCGAAGCGCATTCTTGTGACAGGATCTCTCAACATGAGCAACATCAGGGTCAGACGTCGTGGCGGTCGAAGGCGTGGTTTGCTCGCATTATTTTTAGGCCGGTAGTACTCGGTCGGGTCTTTTGTTGTGTCTCTGACTTCCGGATTTTCTGTCCAGGTTCCGTGATTGCCGTCAATTTCCACCCCCATTTTGCCGATATTTATTCAGGATGTCCGCACCTCCACCGTATTTACGGTGGAGGTGAAAGGATGTGGTGAGGATGCTGAATGGAGTACTGGTATGGAAGGCAAGCTTGGAGCTTTGATGCCCAGGGTTGACATGGACCGGGAACGTTTCGATCGGGCTTCACTATTACGGCTTTTGGACGATGACCTGACGCTTATGGCGGAGCTGCTTCACCTTGCAGCGGATATGAAGGACCGTATTGGAGATCTTGGTGTTTCAATCCGGGTAAACGATATGCAATCCATGAAGGCCAATGCGCACAAGCTCAAGGGTGCTGCGTTGGGACTGACTTTCAATCGTCTTGCGGGCTTGGCCAAACGGTTGGAGGAAAGTTCCGGTACCGACTGCGATAAGCTCATGGAAATTCACCGCGAGATGATGGCCGAATGGGCTGAACTGGAGTCTCTCATAAAAGCGGAGTTGCGGTGACCCTGATACTGATCGTCGATGACGACCTGCCAACCACGCTTATCCTCGAACGGCTACTCCGCAGGGCGGGCTTCGACACCCAGAGCGCCCATGATCTGGAAAGTGCTGAATGGCTGATCCGGTCCCGACAGATTTCCCTAATCCTGCTGGACGTGCATCTTCCCGACGGTAACGGTCTTGATCTTTGTGGCAGGCTTGCCTCGGATGCTTCCACGGCGGGAATACCGATCATCTTCATTTCGGCCTCCGATGATGTTGACATCAAGGTACGGGGTTTCACGGCAGGTGCGGTGGATTACATTACCAAGCCGCTGGCGAGTGCCGAAGTCCTGGCCCGGGTCCGCACCCATCTCCGCCTGCGTGCGGCCTATGATCTGTTGGCCGACCTTCACGAGGAACGCATCCGTAGGCTGGCCAACGCGCAGCAATCCTTCATGCCCCTTCCCGAAGACACGCCGGAGGCGGGATTCCGGGTCTGCATGCGGCAAGCGCTTCTGGCGGGGGGTGATTTCTATGATGTCATCCTGGCCGGCAACCGGATCGTCGACTACATCGTCGCAGATGCCAGCGGTCACGATTTGGGTACTTCCCTTTGGACTGCTTCGTTCAAGACCTTGCTGGCCGAGTACGCGTCCATCCTCTACGATCCCCTGGATGTCTGCCGGAAAATCAACGATTCACTCCGCAGGCTGCTCGGGGATGGACGCTACTTCACAGGCATCCACGCCAGGCTGAACCGTTTGTCCAACAAGCTGATTCTGGTAAGTGCCGGCCACCCCCCAGCCATCCTGCTTTCCACGTCATCTGGCGAAGTCAGGATCGTGGAACAGGAAGGCGACGTTCTGGGCGTATATACCGACGCGGTCTTTGGAAGGGTGGAACTCAATGTCGTACCCGGGGACCGTGTGTTCCTGTACTCGGACGGCCTGGTGGAGTTGCACGGGTCACGCGATACGGGTATCCACCTTCTGGCCGATGCCTGCCGGCACACCGCCGGCATCGCCTTGGGGGATGCGGTCATTTCCATTGTGGACAGCCTGAGCCTTGGAGCGGTGATAGAGGACGACATCGTACTTCTGGGGATCGAAGTGTGAGGGTGGATGCGGGGAATATCCTTAACCGGTCCATTCCGTCGGATCTCGCGGAACTTGACTCCGTTTGTTCCGATGCTATACTGCTCTTGCGCCGTTGTGGACATGAGACACACGCTTTCGCCGTAACACTCCTGCTCAGGGAGTTCGTGAACAATGCCATCCTGCACGGACATCGTTCCGACATCTCCAAACGGATCGGCGTGTTTGTCCGGGTAGGCCGCCGGTGGATTGTCGTGCGGGTCACGGACGAAGGTCCAGGTTTCGATTGGAGGAAAGCCAAGCGGACCGTCCCCGACGCGGATTCGGTAAGAGGGCGGGGATTGGCGATCGGCGTCGCCTATTCCGAGAAGATGAGCTTTAACCGCGCAGGGAACCAGGTTACGCTTTGGATACGAAAAGCGGTTTGAAGGAGAAAGGGCAATGGCTGATTTCACGATTGGACGGAATGGCGGACGTGCTGAGGTAGGATTGGGTTCCAGACTGACCACTGTGGATGTTCCCGGACTCCAGGCTGGATTGAAGAATGAGATTGCCTCCGGTGTCCGGGAGATTGTCTTTGATTTCGCATCGGTCGAGATGCTGGATTCATCAGGTATAGGGCTCCTTGTAGCCACGAACAACAGCCTCGCGGCGGTGCAGGGTACAATCCGGCTGGAGCGTGTATCGGTGGATCTGATGAAGCTTCTGCGAAGCATGCGCTTGGTGGATCGCCTCCACGCGACAGCGGCGGCAAAGGACTGATCGGATGGATGAATATGATGACGAGGTGCTGCAGATATTCGTCACGGAAAGCCGAGAGCACCTGGACACCATAGAAGCGGACCTTCTTCGCATGGAAGAGGGCGGAACAGACATCGACGAGGAACTGGTGAACAAGGTGTTCCGGGCTGCCCACTCCATCAAAGGTGGCAGTGGCTTCTTCGGTCTCGGCAAGGTCAAGGAACTCGCCCACAAGTCGGAAACGGTACTGGACATGATCCGGTCGCGCAGGATGGCGCCCAACGCCGAAGTCGTCAACCTTCTTCTGGCTTCTTTCGACAAGCTCCGCGAGCTGGTCAACAACACAAAGCAGAGCGAGGAAGCCGATATCGCCGAGCTGCTTGCGAGTCTGGTCAGCCTGGCATCGTCCTACCTTCCGGCGAATCAGAAAGCATCCCTGTGTACCCAAGTAACCTTGCAGGCATCCGGGAATGCCGACGGGGTGGTCCTTCCCCAGACCGATACCGACCGCATTGCCCGGACAGGTCTGAGCGCGTACTTGGTTGACTGCGACCTGATTCACGATGTGGAGCAAAAAGGCCTGAACGTCATGACCCTCTTCGGTGCGCTAATCGAGCAGGGGGAAATCCTCGATTGTGAAGTGGACTACGCGGCTGTCGGTACCCTCGACGAACCGGTCGGCAAGCGCCTGCCGCTCCGGATCGTCGTAGCTTCCGCCCTGAATCCGGAAGCCCTCTCCGCGCTTTTTGGCGGCATGGATATTACCTGTATCCGAAAACTGGAACCTGCCCCTGTCGGGACAGTCCCAGTCGTGCTCTCCCCGGTGTTATCCGCGATGGCCAAGCCGGCGTTTGTTGGCGCGGCACCATCACCGGCCACGCCGCCAGCCGCCCCTCCAAGCGTCCCTCCGGCGGAAGCGCCCGCAGTCATGACAGCTTGCCCTGATCCGTCCCCCTCCGCGTCGTCTGTCAAACCCGAGTCCCAGATGGCAGCAACCGAAACCACTGACGAAACGCTCCGTGTCAATGTCAGGTTGTTGGAAACCCTCATGGACCTTACGAGCGAGCTGGTGCTGAGCCGGAACCAACTCCGAGCGGCTGTTGCATCGAATAACCATAAGCTCCTGAGCACAGTGGACCAACGGGTCAACCAGATCACGACCGAACTCCAGGACGTGATAATGGAAACCCGATTGCAGCCTATCGGAAACGTTTTTACCAAGTTCCCCCGATTGGTACGCGACCTTTCGCGCTCACTGGGAAAGGAAATCCGCCTGGAGATCGAGGGGCGGGATATCGCCCTGGACAAGACCCTGATCGAAGGGTTGTCCGATCCGCTCACCCATATGGTGCGCAACTCGGTTGACCACGGTATAGAAAACCCCGAAGAACGCATACGCGCGGGGAAGCCGCCGATGGGGACTGTCAGGATCGACGCGCGCCACGAGGCTGGCCTGGTTGTAGTGGAGATTCGTGATGATGGCAAGGGCATCGATCCCGTGCGCATCGCAGAGGCCGCTGTCAGCAGGGGTCTGCTTTCCGCTGAAAAGGCGTTGGGGTTATCGGATAAGGACAAGCGGGCGCTCATTTTCCTGCCGGGCCTGTCCACGGCAGAGAAGTTGTCCGATGTATCCGGCCGTGGTGTGGGCATGGACGTTGTAAAGACCAACCTGGATCGATTGGGTGGCCAGGTAGAGATAGAATCGGAGGTCGGAGAAGGATCCACCTTCCGCATCAAACTGCCTTTGACGCTGGCTATCATTCCTTCACTCATCGTGTCCGTGGATGGCGAGCGTTTCGCCATTCCCCAGGCAAACATAGAAGAGCTGCTCCATCTGCGTCCCGAGGATGCCCAGAACCGCATGGAAATAGTAGGGGATTCGGAGGTATTGCTTTTACGGGACCGGATGCTGCCCCTTGCGCGTTTCGGGGACATCCTCGGCATCATCCCTTTTTATACCGATCCCGCGACGGGTAAGAAGGAGATTAGCAGACGTGACCGGTTGGCGGATCGTCGCTCCCGCCGGTACGCAATTGACGGCAAGGAGGCCAAAAACCCACCCACGCCGCTTGGGGATGTACGGAACGAGGATGAGCGCAGGCATGCCTCCACATCAGCCCTGGAGATCGCTGTAGTCACTACCGGAATGATGTCGTATGGTTTGGTGGTGGGCGGTTTCCACGACACCGAGGAAGTGGTGGTCAAGCCCTTGGGCCGGCGCTTCAGGTGCCTGCGGGAGTATTCCGGGGCGACAATACTCGGCGATGGGTCCGTTGCCCTGATTCTGGATGTGGCGGGGCTGGCACTCAAGGCGGGACTCTCCTCCGTTTCCGGTTCGGCACGGGCGGAGCAGGTGGCCGCCAAGGCACGCCAATCCGGCGATACCCACTCGCTGATGCTGTTCCAAAACGGACCGGGGGAGCCCTGCTGTGTACCATTGGACCTGGTAAGACGGATCGAGCGTGTTTCGCCCGATCGTGTGGAGCGGCTGGGTTCGTACAGGACCATGCAGTACCGTGGCGGCACCTTGCCGCTGATAGCGCTTTCCGACGCCGCATCGCTCGCGTCCCTGGATGGGGAACCCGAACTGGTCGTACTCGTCGCGAACATGAACGGCCGGGAGGTGGGGCTTCTCGGCTCCATGCCCGTAGACATAGTCAATACCGATGCGGTGTTCGACCAGACTTCCCATAGACAGAAAGGTATTGCCGGGGCTGCCATCATAGGCGGGAGGACCACCCTGGTCGTGGACCTCTACGAGTTGGCGGAGACCATACACCCGGAATGGGCTACGGAACGCACTGTTGCTGGCTCCGTTTCAGACGCTTCGTCCTTTGTGCTTCTTGCCGAGGACTCAGATTTTTTCCGGACCCAGGTGAAGCATTTCCTGGAGGAAGACGGCCTTGCCGTGCTTGCGGCTGCCGATGGGGAAGCCGCGTGGGAACTCCTGTTGAAGAATCTTGGGCGGGTACGTGTCGTGGTGACCGACATCGAGATGCCGCGACTCACCGGTCTCGGTCTGGCCGCCCGCATCCGGGGCGACCAGCGTACCACAGGGCTTCCCGTGATTGCCGTTACCTCCCTTGCGGGAGACGAGGACGCCGCGCGGGGTGCCGCTGTAGGGATTACCGAATACCAGGTGAAGCTGGATAGGGATACATTGCTGGAGAGTGTAAGGAAATACATACCGGTACAAGGAGAGGTGCATGAATAATGGTGAACATATGAAAAGTGTCGGAAAGAAGACGTCCTTGAAGACCAAGGCCATCATTCCCTTGGTCGTAATCCTGGTTTTGGTTGTGGGAGGAATCGTACCCTTCATGCAGAACCAGCTCGCCGGGATACGGGAGCGCCATGTCCGCGATCTGGTCCAGGCCAAGCAGGGCGAGATAGACCGTGCGGTCGCCCGTGGTGCTCGTGATGCCCTGGAAAAGGCCTCCCTGTTTTCCCGATCGCCGGAGGTGCAGGCTGCCTACGTTTTGGCCCTCGCCGGTAATATACAAGACGAGAACGATGCTGGCGCGCAGGCCGCGCGGGTATATCTGCGGGAGAAACTCACCCCTGCGATGAAGGGCTTCGAGCAGGCCGCCGGCGTGCCTATGCAACTCCACTTCCACCTGCCCAACAGCAGGAGCCTTTTGAGGGCCTGGCGGGCCAAGCAGCTCCAGCGAAATGGAGTCGGGGTGGATGTATCGGACGACCTGAGCGGATTCAGGCCGATGGTTGTCGACGTGAACAAGAACGGCAAGGCTGTCGGTGGCATCGAGGTAGGGCAGGGTGGCTTTGTCATCCGTGGTGTGCTCCCGGTGTTTGGCGCTTCCGGCGGGCAAGTCGGTTCGGTGGAGATGTTGTCCGATTTTGATGCCATCTTCAAGGCTTCCATCGACGAAGGCCAATCCATCCACCTGTTCATGAACGCCGGACTTCTGTCGGTGGCCGAAGCGCTCAAGGACTCCAAGAAGAATCCGGTTCTGGACGGACGCTACGTGTGGGTTTCCGGTGTGGGGGAGGAGAATTCCAGGGATCTTATAGGCACGGGACTATTGGATAACGGCTGCAAGGAGCTGACCCTTGCCCGTCTGGGCAAGGACACCGCTGCGGCGTTTCCGGTCAAGGACTATCGTGGGGATCAGATTGGTGTCATTGCCCTCATCGTCAGGACGACCGAGATGGACGGCCTGATTTTCAAAGTGTACTTGGTGCTTGCGATAATGGGACTTATCACCATCCTGCTCATCAGCATCGCGGCGTACTTGGTGCTTACCCGCATCGTATCCCTACCGCTCGGCCGGATCACCCAGCGCTTGGACGTCCTGGCTTCCGGAGACTTTACCGTCCCGGTCGACACCGCCGACCTTGCGCGCACCGACGAGATCGGCCAGGCAGCCGGCGCCCTGGATAAACTCAAGACCCAGCTCGCTGTCATCATCAGGGACATGAGCGATCATTCGCAGGTACTCGCATCCTCCGCTACGGAATTGTCGGCTGTCAGTGCCCAGGCGGGAGATAGCGTACGGACCATGTCCGAGCGAACAACCACGGTGGCTGCGGCGGCCGAGGAATCCAGTGCCAACACGAGTTCTGTCGCGGCCGCCATGGAGCAGGCCTCGGCTAACCTTCTTTCCGTCGCGGGTGCCACAGAGGAGATGAGCGCGACCATAGGCGAAATCGCAGCCAATTCCGAAAAGGCCCGGGTCATCAGCAATGAGGCCGGCTTGCAGGCCACCTCGGTTTCCGCGCTCATGCGTCAGCTCGGACAGGCGGCGCACGAGATAGGGAAGGTGACCGAGACGATTACCAATATCTCTTCCCAGACCAACCTGCTTGCCCTGAATGCAACCATAGAGGCTGCGAGGGCAGGAGCAGCCGGCAAGGGCTTTGCGGTGGTTGCAAATGAGATCAAGGAATTGGCCAAACAGACAGCCGCGGCCACCGAGGATATCAAGACAAAAATTAACGGCGTGCAGACCTCCGCGGTCGGTGCCATCGGGGATATCGAGAAGATAACCAGTGTCATCTCCGAAGTAGGCTATATCGTATCCAGCATAGCCACGGCAATAGAGCAGCAATCGGCGGTGACCCGTGACGTCGCCGGAAACGTGGCGCAAGCCAGCGCAGGCGTGAGGGAAGCCAACGAACGCGTCGCCCAGACCGCGGCGGTTTCCAAGTCCATGGCTATGGATATCGCTGGTGTGGATGCTGCTGCGGGGGATATCCGTTCCGGAGGCGAGCAGATCATGGTGAGCGCGACGGAGCTGTCCAAACTTGCCGAGCGGCTCAAGGAACTCGTAGGGCAGTTCAAGGTCTGACAACGAAGCGGAGGAAATGGAATGGACCACGACGAAGAGGCAGGCGACAGCCTGTTGGCGACTGGATTCACTGTGGGCTCGACCTACTTCGGCGTGGATGCGCGTTTCGTGCAGGAAGTGACAAAGCCAGGCGAACTGACACCGGTGCGCGATGCCCCTCCCGGTGTGGTCGGTATCCGCAATCTGCGTGGCCGAATTGTCACGGTCGTGGATCTCGCAGTACAGCTCGACCTCGGCCGAGTTGAGGAAAGCGAGCACGCGCGGCTCCTCATCATGGAGAATCAGGGCGAAACCTATGGGTTCCTGGTGGATTCCGTGACCGATACCGTCAGTCTGGATGTAGGCCGGATTGAACGGACACCGGCTAACCTGGATCCCGCTCTGAGGGGGCGGCTGAACGGGGTATGGCGCGAGCCGGACCGTATCATGGCACTTCTCGATCCTGACGCCCTATTTGATTGGAACGATGAAAGTACTGATCGCGGATGATTCGGTCCTGTTCCGTAAGCTGCTGGCCGATGTGTTCGCCTCCTTTCCGGAGGTTGAGCTTGTAGGCCAGGCCGCTAACGGAAAGCAGGCCTTGCAGAAGGTACGGGAAACCCGGCCAGACCTTCTGACCCTGGACATGGAGATGCCTGAAATGGACGGGCTGACCGTCCTGGACGAACTCAAACGTCTGGATGGAGCACCTGTGGTAATCGTGGTGAGCGCACAGACGCTCCAAAGCGGCAGGTTGACCATACAGGCCTTGCAGCGCGGGGCGTTCGATTTCATCACCAAACCAGATACTGTAAGTTCAGAGAAAAGTCGGGAACTCCTGACCGCCGAGCTTGTTCCACGCATCAGGGCCCTTTCCCTCAGGATAGGCGTCCGCCATATCCTGCGCGCCACACCAGGTGAAGGTTCTACGCCCATAGCCGCCTCATCAACCACTACGCACAAAGCGGCATCGGCGTCAGCACCCCGGCTTGCCCTGTTTCCCCCGGCCTCATCCAGACCCGAGGCGGTGCTTATCGGCGTCTCCACCGGCGGTCCCAATGCACTGGCGGTCCTGGTGCCGGCCCTGCCTGGGGAATTGGGCGTGCCCGTACTGGTGGTGCAACATATGCCGCCGCTGTTTACCCGGACGCTGGCGGAAAACCTCGACGGGAAAAGCGTGCTCCGAGTGCGGGAAGCGGTGGGTGGGGAATATGCTGAACCGAACGTCGTCTATCTCGCTCCTGGGGGCAACCAGATGCGCCTGGTCTCCGAATCCGGCAGCCGCAAGCTGATCCAGATAACCGGGGATCCGCCTGAGAATAACTGCAAACCTTCCGTGGATTACCTTTTTCGTTCGGTGGCCAACAATTTCCCCGGCCGCGCCCTGGCGGTCATTCTGACAGGCATGGGTTCCGACGGCGTACTGGGTCTGCGTTTGCTCAAGCGCCGGGGCTGCACCGTCATTGTCCAGGACGAAGCCAGCTGCGTCGTTTACGGCATGCCCAAGGCGGCTGTGGACGCCGGAGTCGTGGATCACGTGCTCCCACTGGATGCGATCGCGGCGCGGATCACCGCGATCGTGCACGGGGAAGCCACGTGAACGCCCCCATAATCTCCCGGGAAGAGCTGGCTGAATGGAGCCGCTATATACATGGTGTCTGCGGAGTATTCCTGGATGAATCCAAGGGCTATTTGGTGGAGACCCGTCTGGGATCTCTGTTGCGGGACAGTGGTACGACGGGATGGATGGAGCTCCTGCGCAAGGCAAAGACGGATCCGGGCACCAGCCTCCGGTTCAAGATCATAGACGCCGTCACGACCAACGAGACCTCATTCTTTCGGGATGCCGCGCCCTTCGACCTGCTCAGGCATAAGATATTTCCGGAACTGATAGACCGTCGTGTCAAGTCAGGCTTGCGTTCCGTGCCCATCCGTATCCTCAGCGCCGCCTGCTCCACCGGGCAGGAAGCATATAGCACCGCAATCGTCCTGAAGGAACTTCTTGGGGATTTCCGCAATTACGACATCAGGATACTTGGACTGGACATTTCCGATCAGGCCGTAGCCCAGGCAAGCTACGCCCATTTCAGCCGCCTGGAATTGGAACGCGGCCTCGCTCCCGGCATGCTGGAGCGCTATTTCGAGCAGGCCGGAACACGCTGGAAACTGCGGGACGATGTGCGCTCCCTCGCGACTTTCCGTCGAGCCAACCTCCTTGAGCCTCTCGCAACTCCGTATCCCTTCGACGTAATCTTCTGTCGGAACGTGGCTATCTACTTCACCGAAGCTGACAAGATCGGTCTATTCAGGAATCTTGGACGGAATCTTGCCAGCGACGGCGCCCTAATTATAGGGTCCACGGAATCCATCACCGGGCTTTGCCCGGAATTCGAGCCACAACGCTACCTGCGTTCCGTTTTCTACACCAAAAAAGCGGGCTGATGCAAGCCTTCCCCTGTCCGATAGCTGTTGTCTCAATTCAATAAAAAGTACATACGGTGAATATGCTATCCTTGACTTAGTGAAACCATGAATACGACAGCGATCGATTTGCGCGCCCGTTCCTGAATTTCAGGTCCCACCGGTTGGCGGTGCGGCGGTGGTCTCACGGGCTACCAGGGTGGCGTCCAGGACAACGTGCTTCTGCTTGCCTTCAACTCCGTCCTGAATGAGGAGGTCTACCGCCCAGCGCGCCATTTCCTCGTAGGGTTGGGAGATGGTGGAAAGGGAGGGAATGATCATGGCCGAGGCCGGAATGTTGTCGAAACCAAGTACTGATACGTCCTGGGGTATGCGGAAACCGCGGCGGACAAGTTCCTTCATGGCGCCCATGGCCATCATGTCGTTTTGCGCGAATATCGCGGTTGGATAGGGCGCCGCCGCCCATAGGGTCTTGACCGACTCGATCCCGGACTCAAAATAAAAACTGCCCTCGAAGAGACGGTTGGCGTCGAAACGGACTCCGTTGGCGGCCAGGCCCTCGCAGAAGCCAAGGTAGCGGTCCCGGGACAGGCCGATGTTGAGGGGCCCGGTTACGGTGGCTATTTCGGTATGCCCAAGTTTGATGAGATACTCGGCTGCGATCCTGCCGGCGTTCCGGTTGTTCAGGGTGACGGCGGCCAGGTCCGCTTGGTCAAAAATGCGGTCGATGCTGACGGCAGGAATTTTTGCGTTCTCTATGAGGCGCAGGATGCGGCTTTTGTCGGAGACCCGTGAAAAGATGATGCCGTCCACGTGTCGGCGTAGGAGGCTGTCGACGAAGCGTTCTTCCGTCCCGGGCTCGCCTTCCGTGTTGCCGATTACGATGATGTAACCCTTTTCTCGGGCATATTTCTCGACATAGTTGACCAGGTACATGAAGCTCTCGTTCATGAGGTGTGGAACGACGAGTCCTATGATATTGCTGACTTTGGAACGTAGGCCTTGGGCCATCAGATTGGGGCGATAGTTGATGGCGCTTATGGCTTCCTCAACCTTTTTCCGGGTTCCCTCGTCGACACGGTAATGCTTGTTGAGTACCCTTGAGACTGTGGATATGGAGACTCCGGCAAAGGTAGCCACATCTTTCATGGACGCCATACGTTTAACACCCGCCTCGATTCATTGGTATCCAGAGAAGAGAGCTCTGTCAAGCCGCGCCTTGTTTTTATCATACTATAGAATGATAACGTTATCAAGGTTTTGCTGTTTTTATGTGATGCAGGTTTGGGTGAATATTTGCTACATTTTTTGTTTAAAAAGATTTACATACACTTATAAGGGCGTTATAATCTTTGTCTACTGCCATGAAATCGATTTTATTGGAGGTGTGAACATGGGAACAAACTCAACGATTCAGAATGCGTTCGACAGCGGAGCCGGCATCCTCAGGCTGGTACCAAACTGGGTACCACGAAGTTTTTGCGTTCCCGGCAGGCGCATCAAACTGCATCCGGACGACTACTACTGCCTGGGTGGCGACCGGGGCGGCATCGACGAGCGCTGGTTTTCCTCCACGACCCCTGCGGACAACGGTCCCAAAACGGGCAAGGACGAGGGGTTAAGCTTTGTCGTATTCAAGGATGGCGGAAAGGAACAGCGTTTCCTGCTCCGTGACGCGGTGGACGAGCTGAAAGGCAAGCTGATAGGCGACCGCCTGTGGAAGGAATACGGCCGCTGGCCCATGTTTTCCAAGTTTTTCGACAACCAGGGTCCCCTCCCGCACCATATCCACCATCGCGAGGTCCACGCCAAGAAAGTGGGCATGTCCGGAAAGCCGGAGACCTACTATTTCCCGCCCCAGGTGAACAACCACGGCGGTGATTTCCCGTATACCTTTTTTGGGCTCCAGGCCCACGTGACCAAGGATCAGGTAAAGGAGGCCCTCAAGAATTTTACCGCCGGTGACAACAAGATAACCAACCTTTCCCAGGCCTACCGTCTGGAAACCGGTACCGGCTGGGACGTCCCCCCCGGCATCCTGCACGCCCCGGGAAGCCTTTGCACCTACGAGCCCCAGTTCGCCTCTGACGTATTTGCCATGTACCAGAGCCTGGTGAACAACCAGATAGTCGAGGAACCGCTCTTGTGGAAGAACATGCCGCCAGAGAAGGTGGGCGATTTCGATTACCTGCTGGAAGTGATCGACTGGGAAGCCAACGTGGACCGCGACTTTGCGGAGAAGCGTTTCATGAAACCCAAGCCGGCCTATCCGGTGGCGGAAATGACGGCGAAGGGCTTTGTCGAGAACTGGATCATCTACAAATCCCGCATGATCAGTGCCAAGGAACTAACCATCCTGCCGGGTACCAGGGTCACCATCAAGGATTCCGCCGCCTACGGCCTGATAGCTCTTCAGGGACATGGAACCATAGGCGGACAGGAATTGGAGACGCCGTCGCTTATCCGTTTCGGCCAGCTTACCAATGACGAGTTCTTCGTTTCCGAGGAAGCCGCCCGCAGGGGTGTGGAATTCTATAACCCATCAAGCTGCGATCCCATCGTCATTCTAAAGCACTTCGGTGCCGACAACCCGGACCTGAAGCTGTAACCTGTTCGGCGAAGCTTGTTGCAGGCTTCGCCGGATATCTGGATGGCATAAAAAGGCCGCTGGTTTGTGTTTCCACGAGCCAGCGGCCTTATTTTTTGTGCGCCCGGCAGGGCGCACCTGCTAGCGGGTGAAAGTCCCGTCTGGGCCCGGTAAGGGGAACCAGAAGCCGAACACCAAGGGTGTCTATCGCGAGATGGAATCTGAAGGAAGGTGA
>Ga0172379_10001410_pt1 | contig 47820 bp, 44 predicted proteins | sample GrowelOW334metaG_FD_119756 | JGI IMG/M metagenome (GOLD analysis project Ga0172379, IMG submission 119756) | Groundwater microbial communities from an aquifer near a municipal landfill in Southern Ontario, Canada - Groundwater well OW334 metaG | ecosystem: Environmental > Aquatic > Deep...
CGTGTTTTTTATTCATACACGAGAAATTGTCCCCGAAACTGCTCTTTTGTCCTAATGCTGAGCCATTTTCTGAACACTGAATATACCGAATTTTTCAGTCAAGCTGGCGATAGTATGAATAATTACCAACTGTGCTTGCCATGGCTGTTTTCTTTTTTATAAATTAGGGGTAACAGTTTCGTGTTTTTAGCGTTATAATGATTAGTAATTACTAAGTCGGTATTAATAAATTATTTGTAAAAATAGCATGAACAACGAACAGGAAAAAAATTGCGATTGTAATTGCGGGGGTGGAACGTGTTTCCACAAGAGCGGAGTAAAGACGATTATGATGGTTACGCTGGGAATTCTGGCGCTTTTTTTATTGTCTAAAACAATAGGCGAGTTCCAATCTTATCAATTCATAGGAACCAATCCGACTTCAAGCGGAAGCATTGTTGTTTCCGGAAAAGGGGAAGTTGTTGCTGTACCGGATATTGCCGTTGTGTACTTTACGGTATCAGACGAGGCTTTGGTTATTTCGGACGCTCAAGCAAAATCAACAAAGGAAATGAATGATATTTTGGCTTCGTTAAAAAAGAGCGGAATAGCCGATAAAGACATTAAAACCACAAACTACAATATTTATCCGAGGTATGATTACTTAAGCGCTGCCAGTTCCGTTTATCCATATCCGCAAGGCAAGCAAGTTTTGGCCGCTTACGTTGTTTCGCAATCGGTTAGCGTAAAAATCAGAAAAATTGCCGATGCCGGACAAATTTTGGCCAACCTGGGAGAATTGGGCGCAACGGATATAAGCGGACTGACATTCACGAACGATAAAATTGACGACCTGCAGAAACAAGCCAAAGATAAAGCTATCGCCGAAGCAAAAGACAATGCTCAAAAATTGGCGGATTCGCTTGGAGTTAAACTGGTAAGAATTTTGAATTATTCGGAAGGAGGCGTTTATCCTATGTATGCCAAAATGGATGCATTGGCTACAGGAATGGGGGGCGCGGGCGGATCGGCTCCGGTGCCGCTGTCTACAGGCGAAAACTCTATAATGTCAAATGTGACGATTACTTACGAAATTAAATAAAACGCGGATAAACGCGGAACTTACCCCGTCACCAATTTTACAGAACAAATGTTTAATATTTATGAATTTTTCTCGGGAATAATGTTCACATCGGGGTAATCATAAGTTCGGTGAAATTGATGACGGGGCGAGCGCGGATAGACGCGGAAAAGCCACCGAAAGCCTTTGGCTTTCGGTGGCTTTACACAAGAGCTTGACTTTTCTAGCTCTTTGGAGGTAGTATATTGATAAGCCCACGGGGGCGGTTTTTTATAGAATGCTGACAGACGCAGAATTCACCCCGTCACCAATTTTACAGAATTTATAATTGTCGCTTAAGCATATTTTTATGGATAAAGATTTGTTAAGGTTTTTAATGTTTATTCGGTGAAATTGGTGACGGGGCAGGCGCGGATATATGCGGAATACTAACCTGAATTGCGTTGTATATTTTTATTATTTGAATTAGTATAATTAGTATTAATTAGTCCGCCGTGGCGGAGTTAGAATCGCTATCATGAAAATCGGAGACTATATCAAAGAAACCAAAACGGAACTGCATCATGTAAGCTGGCCGACCAGGAAACAGGCCGTAGCTTTTACCGTATTTGTCATTATTGTTTCGGTAGCCGTATCTTTTTATTTGGGATTTTTTGATTTTGTTTTTTCATCAATTCTTAAAACTATAATTCAGTAATTTAGTTTAGTTAAAAATAATTTTATTTTATGAGTAAACAGCAAGCACACGGTGAAAGAAATTGGTACGCCATTCATACCTACGCGGGTTATGAAAATGCCGTGTCCAGAAATTTAAAACAAAGAATAGAATCCTTGGGTATGGAGGACAAGATTTTCAACGTGCTTGTGCCAACCGAGAAAAAAATTAAAATAAAAGGAGGCAAAAGGGTGGAGGAAGAAGAAAAAATATACCCCGGGTATGTTTTGGTTGAGATGATTGTTACGGACGACTCGTGGTATGTGGTTAGAAATACTCCTAGAGTTACCGGCTTCATCGGTTCCGGAGTTTACCCTGTGCCCCTAGAAAAGAAAGAAGTGGATACCATTTTTGCCAGAATGAATACCGATATGGTAAAACATAATATTGACCTTGATGTGGACGACGCGGTTGTAATTTCAGACGGTCCGTTCAAGGAATTGGAAGGCAAGGTGGCTGAAATAGACGAGGAAAGAGGAAAAGTGAAGGTGTTGGTGTCAATGTTTGGCCGCGAAACGCCGGTGGAATTAGATTTTCTTCAGGTGAAGAAAATCTAATTAATGCAAAATGTAAATATCAAAAATCAAAATTACAATTCAAAATTTAAAATGAAAGAATCTTAATTATTAATTTTTACATCTTGCCTGCCTAAATTTCCAGAAGAAATTTTGGTAGGTGAATCATTTTACATTTTGATTTTTTATTTTTTTAATTAAATATCATGGCAAAGAAAGCAACTAAAGTTTTAAAATTGCAGATTGAAGGTGGAAAAGCCAACCCGGCTCCGCCGATTGGTCCTATTCTCGGTCAAGCCAAGGTCAACATTGGCGAGTTTGTGACCCGTTTCAATGCGGCCACTCAAACTATGAAAGGGGAGATTGTTCCGGTTCTTCTTTCTGTTTATGAAGACAGAACTTTTGATTTCATTTTGAAAACTCCTCCGGCATCAAGCTTGATTTTGAAAGCTATTGGCAAGGAAAAAGGTTCCGGCAAGAATGCCGTCAGCAAAGCCGGCACCATTTCAAAAGCCAAAATTCGCGAAATTGCCGAAAAGAAAATGAAAGATTTGAATGCCAACGACATTGAAGCGGCAATGAAAATTATTGAAGGAAGCGCCAGATCAATGGGGGTTGAGGTGAAGTAGCGCGGAAGGACACGAATTTGAAAACGGATTAACACGAATAAACACAAATCCTGCCACGCAAAACGTGGCGGGATTTGTGTTGGAATTTTATTTGTGTTAGCTTGTAGGCAGATTGAACCCATCAGAAAGGTAATTAGAATATGGAATTAGGTAAAAATAACATACAATCAGTTTTTGCCAATCAACTCAAGGCGAAACGCAGAGAACTTGGCTGGACTCAAAAAGAAGTTATCCGCAAAATTGGGTCGAACCTTCGGGCTTACCAGTATTGGGAAAAAGAAGGAGGGAAACTTCCTCGTTCCCAAATGATTGTTCGTCTCGCGCAGGTTATGGACTGTTCACTTGCGTACTTTTTTAACGAAACACTCTCGGTTATTGAGGATAAAACTGTCTGCAAAGTTCTAGAACTGCTCAAGACAAATTTTGACCTCCGACCGATTCTTGGGAAAATGGGGAATTGTCCTGATACACTTTCTTTTTCGAAGATGCTAGATTTGCTTTATCGCTATTGCTCTTTAAAGAAGGATGGCATCGAACTTTAGTGATATACAAACACTTGCTAAAAGGCACCGATAGGTGCCTTTTTATAACAACTTTTTTTTAAGATCAACAAAAGATTCAAGTTGCGGACAATTGAGAGCAGAATCTTTTTCTTTCTGATTAACCAAAATGACACTGATGCCGAGAGAGGAGGGTGCAATGAAATCTGAAAATGGGCGATCGCCGATATATAAAAATTGTTCCGGTTTTAAATTCGGATAAAAATTGAACCACATTTTGAAAGCGGACAGATCCGGTTTTGAAGCTTCGTCGGCTGTAATAATATTGTTGAAAATGCTTTTTTTAATGCCGATTTCTCTTAACTTGTCATCAACAATGCTTTTTGAGGAACCGGTAATCAAATCAAGATTTTTGTATTTTATTTTTAAATCTTTCAGCAATTTCAAAACTTCTTCATCCGGTTTCAAAAAACTGGCGATATCGGCTTTTTCCAAAGCAATTTGCACGGCTTCTTTGCCGTTTGGAATGCCTAGAGCCTCCATGCTCTTGCTTCCGCTCAAACCTTTGCCTTCCAAATACAAATCTTTAAACATCTTTTCGGCTTCTTCCAAGCTGACTTTTTTATAGTCCGCAATTTCTTTATACAGGTATGCTTGAATAGCGTCGTCTATCTCAGGCGATTTTGGATAGAGAGTTTGATCCAAGTCAAAACCTATGACTTTTATTTGTAGCTGATAATTAATTATGTTTTTTGAACGTTTTCCCATTTAAGTTGCGATAAAATTAAAATGTAAAAATCAAAATGGAAAATTATGGAGTCCCGCAAAGCGGGACAAGACTTATATTTTTTAATTTTAAATTGTCATTTTGCACTTTGATATTTTAATTTTTCATTTTCTAAATGCCACATATATTATCACGATTTCTCCCAGAGGGTATTGCAGTTTTTTAGAATATTCCGTCATCATATAATTGCACAAATTCAAATCTTTTTCTTTGTTTGAAAGTGATCGGTTGGTAAAAACCGCTGTAGCATAAACTTTTTTTCCAAAAACATTGGCTTGGAAAAATACCAGCTGGTCGGCTTGTGAGTCGCTATGTCCGGCAAAATACTCCGTTAAAATCGGATTATTATGCATCACGCCTTTTTCTTTAAGATATTTAACGGCTTTTTCTAAAATGTCTACGCCTTGATAATCTTTTAATCTGTCAAAAATCTCACTTTTCGGTTTTTTGGAGACATTTTTTGCTTTTTCCACAAAGTAAGCCACCCCGCCGGCATCTTTCGGTGTGATAACTTTTTTGCCCAAAAGATAAGGTCCTGAAGAAACATCAGGGGTTCCGATCGGTTTTGATGGCTCGCTTAAAATTTTCTTGGTTCGCTGTTCCTCGGTGATCAGAAGAATGTTGGCGCGATTTGAAAGCATATACATATCTCCGCTTTGGAGACCCAGTTTATTCCGTATCTCCGTCACATAAGCGTCGTGAAGGCCGAAAATATTTTCCGGGTAAGCGTTTACGGCGTTATGCGCGCGAGCAATATGAAATGAATTCAGTTTGCCGTCTTTGATAAAGAAAATATCGTGGGTAAGGCACGGATCGTGGGTGAATTTTGTTTTACCTGTTTCCCCGCCCGAACGACTGTTCAGTCGGGCGGGGCTTTCTGTCCAATAAGACATATCTTTTGAGGGATCAAAACGCTGGATCACAGTCGCTCGCGAAGGATCCTTTTTTAAAATTTCTGAAGTTTTTAAAAGCTGGTCAAAACCGAAATAACTTCTGGTTCGTTCTCCATAAGTATAAGTGCCGTCATGATCTTTTCGGAGCAATTCCTCTTTGTATTTTTTTCTCATGGTTTCCGTATCCTGGCTTCCTTGTTTGTAAAGGCGGGGGAGAGTTTGCAGAGCTTTTTCGGCATTTCGATAAACAGCTAAAACGGAAGCGGTTCGAGCCATTCCTTTATATGAATCGCCATGTTCTTCGGTAATGCCCTCGGTGTAAATTCGGCGAAGAACGCCTTTGTGAATATCAAGAAAATTATCTCCATCCACAATGACAAAAGGCAGTTTCGTTTTATTTATTTTGAAAATGGTGTTGAAATCTTGTATGAACGAATATCCAAGCGACGCGGAAATGGCCGCTCGGCCGAGCTGGGTGCCGATATCAATTCGGTGCAATATATCCATTTCATAATCGTCAAAACGATTTTCTTTTGCCAGCTTGTCAATAATGGGCATAGCTTTGGTTGAAACCAATTCAAAAAATTCTGCGCAAATGTCAAAAGCCATGCACAGCACTTTTATTTTTTTATCCGCAACGCTTACGCGGTAATAAAATTTTTCATCAATTTTTAAAACCACAAGCGATTGTATAGGAATTTCTTCCGATTTTTTGCTTGCGTTTATTGGTTTAACAAAAGAAGGGAATTTGATGCCGTTTGTTATCTGGACGCTCGCTCTTCCGAGTTCAGCGCCTAAAAGCAGCTGCTCGGTCGGAGAAAGGAATTTTTTATCCTTGCCTATAAATTTCATCAGCGAATATCCGACCATAAAAACGTCAGAGTTTGAAATGGTATAAGCCTTTTTATTTATTTCTATATCAAGTCTAACGGCGCCGTTTTCCACGTTTACGGAAAACGGACAAGTAATTTTCTTGTCGTAATTTTCAAGTTCAATGGTCGGAGGCTGAAGCTGTTGGAATTCTTTCGGGTCAAGATAAACATAATTCTTTTTGCTTTCCGGAAGTTTTTTTACCGATTCAATTATTTTATTAAGCGAATCATAATAAATTTTTTCCTTGCTTATCAGCCCTTTCAACAAGTTAAAAAGTTCATCGTTTAGTTTTGGACGAATATATTCCAAATATTTTCCGATAACTTCTTTACTCTTGCTGTTGGCGTACATAAAAACCGGCAGGACGACAATCTCATTTCTGAAAGCGTTCATTATGGCTTCGTTCAAATTCGGATAATGCGCCGATGCCGCCACTCCGCCTTTTATGTAATTGCCTTCCTTTTTTTCGTCAAAGCCGTTCATTATGGCCGAAAGCAAATTTGTGCTCGGCGCAAAAGTAACCGATTCTTCCGAAAAAAGAATCAGATATTTGAGAGTCGGATGGGCAAGAGTGTTTAAAATCATTCTTTCCACTCCGTCTCGACTGACGATAAGCGAACCCAAAACGCAGATATTTTTGCGGTTTTCTTTCTCAATTTCGCTTAAAACCTGCCCCGGCGCCGAAGTGTTGGTACAAATGCCGATTTCGCCGTCCTGGCCTTCTTTGGGAATGAGCAGTATGGCGTCAACAAGAGGAAATTTATTTCTTTTTATACTATTTTCTGCTTGCATAGTTTCTGTCTTGTCATTCCCGCGCAGGCGGGAATCCAGAGCTTTAATTTCTAATATCTAATTCCCCCGCCCGAACGACTTATAATAATTCGTTCAGTCGGGCGGGTAATTTCTAAATAATTTCCAATTCCCAATTTCAAACAAAAAATCTGAAATAAAAAAAACAAAATTAACCTACTTAAGTTTGAATTTAATGATTTTTACGATAGTTTCTTGTGTTACTTTGTTTCCATAATACTTTCGATAGATTTCAAACATTTTTTCTTTGCTTTCAAATTTTTCATGGCCGTCAAAGTCTTTGTCGGTGATTTTATTCAATTCCTTTTCTTTAACTTTGGTAACGGTAGCGACAGCAAATTCCTTTCCGGTTTCTTTATTTATAAATGTTAAAACATCGCCGGTTGAAATATTTTTATCGTCAAACATCCTCCATGTTGTGTTTTTTTCTCCCGACAGTACAAGTGGAACCAAATTTGAATCAAATTTTAAAGTTTTTATTTTGTTTTTTTGGTTGTTGGTTGTCAGTTGTAGGTTGTCAGTTCTGTTGCCCCATGCTTCTGGCAAATATTCTTTAATAAAATGTTTTTCAAACTGATCGGTGTCTTTGGAAAAAGTTACGATTTCAATATTTAAATTGAATTTGGCATTAATCTCCGAAATAAATTGCCGGCAAGCCCCGCAGGAATTGCACGGACAATCCAAAAATTTTGTGGAAACAAGTCCCAAATGCGTAATTTCAAAATTTTTATCCATCAATGCGCTTATTATGGCGTTCATTTCTGAGTGAATATTCATTCTATGTTCAAAGCTTGAGTATTGTCCGGCAATATATACCGAGCCGTCTTTTGTCAGAACTGCCGAGCCGTATCCGGAAGCCGAATCGTAAGTGGGAAAATTTCTTTCAAAACCTTTTAAAGCAAAATCTTTGAGATTTTTTTCAAAGTTTCCTTTTTTTGGAAACAGCGCTTTGTTTTTTGATGGCGGGGTTTTTTGAGAAGTTCTATCCAATTTTACATCTGATGGATTATAAAAAGGCAAAATATTCGCTAAATTTTTTTCTGAAAAGATTTTTTCACCTTTCGTATCAAAAATTTCGTATTCAATTTCTTGTCCGGTTCTGATCTGATGGTCAACTATAATTTTGGCGATGATGGGCGAAAGGGGAGCGTTTTTATCCGGCTTTTCATAAACGCTTTCAATTTTATAAACTTCATAATCGTTTGCCGATGCCGAAAGAGCCAAAACCGCCTGTTCGGAAGAAATGTTTAAAAGATGTGTGTCGGAATCCACGGAACCCGCTGCGTAAATTTGACCGCTCTTTGAATAGGCGATAGATGCCGAGCGAGGATTGTCGAGTTTACTTACGATGCTTAATTTAAGAGTTTCTTTTAGTTTATCTTTTGACATAAATTCGGCATATAAATTAAAATGTAAAAATCAAAAATCAAAATGACAAATTAAAATTTAAAAATTGTTGGATACAAAATAATGATCTTTTCATTTTATGACTTTACATTGTCATTTTAATTTTTGATTTTTTAATTTTGCATTATATTAAATATTGCTTCTGAGTCTGCTCACATTCAAATCTGCTCCGCTCCAGTCATAATGCAAAACTTTTTTCAGGAAGTCGTTGAAAAGGTGAACTTTGTCGCGTTCAATTCTAGGATACATTTTTTCGGATTGCTTGCTTGAAAGGCGAATTGTTGGGTGATAGGGCATCGGAAAAGCGTAATACGGGACAAGATTTGTTTTTCCGCTTTCAACCAAAATGACGTCAATCGGCTCGTTTAAAGTTTCAATTGAATAATCAATGCGATGCATTCCGTCGCAGACAATGTAAAAATCATGTTTGCCGTTGTGTCTGAGTCCATAGTTTATAAGCGCGGCGTTTGAATGAAAGACATCCATTTCCCTGACGGCGCTGACTTCGTCAATATGGAAGTCTTTTAAATAGCGATCGGCGATTCTGTGAAGTTTGTCGGCCGAATCTTTAACATAAAGCTCGTCAAAACAATGAGTCATTTTGTCCAAGTCTATAAAGCCGTCTTTAAGATAGTATGTGTGTTTTTCAATGATCGGCGGAAGCATATGGTAAGTGTCGCGTCCTTGCCAATCGTATTCAATCGCTCCTTTCAGTTTGTTAACTCGCATCCCTTTTCTTTTCAGAAATTGGTCAACCGTTTTTATAATTTCAAGCTGGTTTTGATAAAGAGTTGGCTGGGGAGAGAAGAGCTGTTTTTTTACACCGTTATGAACGACCAAAGGATGATCGGACATAAGCTTGTTCGGCAAAACTTTGGCCAGAGAAAATTTGACGTTTTCGTATGGCTTGGCTTTCTTTCCATTTTTGTCAAAAACCGCCCGAAATTCAAGCTTACGGAGAAGCTCGGAGAGTTCTTTGAAGGGGATGGTATTTGTTAAGGTTAATTTATGTCGCATATTTATTTAGCGATTATACCTTAATAAGCTGATTTTTCAATTGTACAAATTAAATATACTAATATACAAATAATACTAATATATATGAATGCCGAACGAATAATATGAGAACGGCTAGTGTCGGGAAAGCAACATTTGTAATTATTCGTCCGCCACTGGCGGATTAGTATAATTCGTAAAATCCTTTATTTTAAGGCACATTTTGGCGTTTTCAAGAATAAAATCGATAAAAAAGCTTGACAGAATGGCATTAATTTGCTATCCTTTCAGCAGACTTCTATAGTATCTGCTATGGAAACTTTACAGAAAAATCTCTCTAAAACTACAGAAAGGACAGCACTATGACAACAACATTGCAGAAACCGATCGTTAAGCCGGCATCATTGGCTTTCGCAAAAAACTTGTTTCAGCGAGGCACGGATTGTTTTGATCCTGCTCTGGTCTCGGAAGTTTTGGACATCAAACTGCCCGAAGCTTCCCCGATACCATTTGGTGAAGTAGAACTTGCCGAAGCGCACACGCGCGGCGACCAGCTCATCTGGCTTCCCTCGGTAGATGCCAGCGGTAAACCAATCACCATGAAGCGCCTCCATGACGATTTCAAGAATGAGGCTCCTCTCGGTGGAAAACTTCTGTTTGATACCGATTGGTACAAAGACGAGCCTTTTTTCACCGAACACACGGCTCGCACCGGTAAATCGAACCTCGGCTCCTGGCGTCTGGTCGGCATCACTGCCATACCGGACACCAAAGGAGTGAATTACCTTGAGCAGACAATCATCGCGGCGAAGTTTGTCGCGGAAGAAATCTACGGAGGCAATCCTCCCGAACACTTGAAGCCGATTCTTCAAGAACCGACTGAAAGGGAGCAGGAAATCGCCAAGTTGATGAATAAAAACTGGCAAGAAGCCGCAAGAATTCTTGCGGGAATGCCATTCAACCGGCAGTTTCGTGGAACACCGGTTGAACTTCTGATACAAGTGCTTCTCAATCAAAAAGTGAACAGCTTTCGCTTTTTGGAAAACGAATATGCTTGGACAAACGTCCTCTCGTCTCACGGCTACCTCGTTCCTTTCGGCTATGCCGATTCTAGCGGCGCGTACGTCGACCGCTGGCGTCCGCAGCTTGACGACGGCAGCTTCGGTTTCTTTCTCTCCCGCAGTGAAAATGTGGAGAGTGAATCGTGAAATCGTGATCTTCTGTCTGCCCGGCCAGGGCAGACAGACAACCCAGCACTTTCGGAAAGTGCTGGGTTTTTTGATACAATAATCTCGGCTAATGAAGCGTAATTTAAGGATTGCGCTCGCCACTTACACTGCTTGCATAATTTTATCGCCGGTCACAGTATTTACGTATGGCGGGTTTAAATACAAACACAACCTATCCGCCAAATTCGCCACGGCGAATTTGGCGGAACGAAGTGTTTTTGCCAAGGATGGAATTATGCAAAGAAAGAACTCTCGTCGAACGGCAACCTCGTTAATTTCGGCAATGCCGATTCTAACGGCGCGAACGTCAACAACTGGAATCCGCAGAATGACGACGACAACATCGGTTTCTTTCTCTCCCGAAGTGTAACAACAAAACGGCTTTGTGGCCGTTTTGTTGTTTTTAGATTCTGTTAGAGGTTAGATTTTGTACAAGATTTAATCCATCCGCCGATTATTTTTCCAATTTCTAAAATCCTCTCTTCAATCTCAATATATTTATCGGTTGCCATTGATTTTACATCGCTTGAAATTCTTACAAACAATTTTAACATTCGCATTTTTATATCAATTTTGTTGATAATCAAAAGTTTACTCGCGCCTTCTTTTGTATAAGCCAGAAGCGTTAACTCAATTATTTCCAAAAGAATGTTTTCAATTTTAATGCCGATAGTAAATTTGTCTTTCTTTGGAAATTTTTGAATCGCTTGATAAACTGTTTTATATAACTCATACAGCTTATGAATCAAAATCTTGTCAAAATTTTGGCTGGGGGGGGGGCATCATAGTTCTGAATTATATGATGAAATAATATCTTTGCGCAATTTGTTTTTGGCTTGGAGCGAGTTCAAAAAGAAGGGAAAATTAAAAAAAGAAGATATTGCGATTTTTGCCGCCGATTTGGAAGAAAACATATTCAAACTTCACGAAGAATTAAAACTTATAAATTATCATCACAGTGGATACAACAAATTCGTCATTTGCGACCCAAAAAGAAGGATTATACACAAAGCTTGTGTTAAAGACAGATTGCTTCATCATGCGATTTTCAGAGTTTTGTATCCTCTTTTTGATAAAACTTTCATTTTTGATTCTTATTCTTCCAGGGAAAATAAAGGCATACACAAAGCAATACTAAGATTCAAGCGTTTTTCCAGAAAAGTTTCAAGAAATAATACGAAGACAATATATATTCTAAAATGTGACATCAGAAAATTTTTTGATAATGTTGACCATAAAATTCTTTTCAGGTTGTTGAAAGGCAAAATCAAAGACCGGAAAGTTTTACATTTGCTTTGGAATATAATCGGCAGTTTTGAAACAGAAATCGGAAAAGGAATACCGCTTGGGAATTTAACCAGTCAATTATCTTCCAATGTTTATTTAAACAATTTTGACCATTATGTTAAAAGAACTTTGCGGGTAAAATATTATGCGCGTTATTCGGATGATTTTGTCATCTTATCTGATGATAAAGACTATCTTGATAATTTATTACCTACTCTTAGGGATTTTTTGGAGAAAAAGTTATTGCTTTTGCTTCATCCAAACAAAATTTCAATCAGAAAATGGCATCAAGGAATAGACTTTCTTGGTTTTGTATCATATCCGAGTTATGAAATTTTACGGACAAAAACAAGAAGAAGGATTTTTAAAAAAATAGAAAGTAAAAAGACAGACTTTAATAATGGGGTAATAACTGAAAATAAATTAAAGCAAACAGTTCAATCTTTTAAAGGAATTTTAAAACATTGCAAAGGTTTGAAAATTAAGAGAAGAATAAAGGAAATAGCTGGATTGCGGTTTTACAAAAGCAAATGATTTTTTCCGTTATATCAGCTCAAAAAATTTTTAATTTTTTGAGCATTTATTTCAAACTCTTTTTTATTTCCTTTCGCTTCTTTCGGGTGCGGGAAAAGCCAGATGTGGGCGTGGGGAGCTTCGTCGCCCATAATTTTGCTCCAGACAGCTTCGGTGCCAAAGGATTTTTGAATAGCTAAAGCGATTTTTTGGCAAACTTCAAAATATTCTCCCGCATTCGGCACATCCCAAACCCATCTGTAATGTTCTTTTGGAATTACTAAAGTGTGTCCGGGCGATTGTGGATTTATATCCAAAAAAGCCAGGAATTTTTCATTCTCATAAACTTTGTGCGAAGGGATTTCGCCGGAGATAATTTTGCAAAAAATGCAGTCAGACATAGGGGTTAGCGCTCGCCTGCCTAAATTTTGCTCTTCCAAAATTTGGGCAGGTAAACGGTTAGGGTTTACCCTGTGAAATAAAATTAAGAAATTTTAATTTTGTTGCACAAAATTTTTCACAGGGTTTAGTTAAATACAAACAATGCCAATAATTAAGAATTATATAGTGAAAATTCCAAATTTCAAATAAAATTAATTTTATTTAAAAAAAGCCGCCAAATTTTCAAAATTCAGATTTTGAAAATTCGGCGGCGACACCTAGTCGACAAAATTTGGACCGGAATCAGTTGTCTTGGCGAGTGCAATCACAATCTGTTCGGCCGTTTGCATGCCTTGAAGTATGTGGTGCACAAGAATATCCGGTTCATCGCAGACTTCAAATAAAATTCCGTATGGCTGTTCAGATTTTAGTCTGCATACAACCACGATTGCGTTTTGGACGGTGATTCTTCCCTCCGGTGCTGAAGGTTGAACGACCTTTAGTGCAATTGAGCTTCCAATCTCAGGAATAATCTGATCTGATAGTGGTTTCTGGCCGGCGGACTCAACTATTTGTTCCGCACCCAGAACATTTTTTTCTGTAATGATTATAATTTTACTCTCATTATTCCTATTAATATGAGGAGGATTAGTGTCGTGCAAAACAAGAATATTTGGACAGTAGCGAACTTCGCCATAATCACCGTTTCTAATCTGGCCGTCTTTTGCTCTGGCGTTAACAAATGTTAAGACTTTTTGATCGCCAAGCGCTTCTCTCGCGGCAAGTGTGGCCTGTTCAATCAGAATTGTCGTTTCTTCTTTTAGGAGTTCAGCCCCGCTTCTCGTTTGGGCGCTCTCCTCTTCCTTGCGTTTTCTTTCAATTTCTCTTTTTGTTTCAATATACCTGATTTGGCTGTCCAGTAGACTTCCTAAATTTTTTTTGGCTTTTTCCATAACACCTGCCTTTCCCTTTGTTTTTTATCAATTTGCTGTTCCAAAATCAATATTATTCCTTTTGGTTAAACTGTCAAATGGCGTGTGATATACTTTGGAAATGTCCAAATATGCCGTACGAAAAGAGATTCCAAAAAAGGCGGATGAAGAATTAAAAAACTATCCAAAACTGGCGCGCCATTTGCTTTTTCATCGAGGAATAAAAATGGCCGAGGAAGCGGAAAAATTTTTAAATCCGAATTATGACGCTCATAACCATGATCCATTCTTGATGAAAGATATGGAAAAAGCGGTGGAAAGGGTTTTGGAAGCGGTCAAAGAAAATGAAAAAGTGGCGATTTGGAGCGATTATGACGCGGATGGAATTCCCGGCGGCGTTATTCTTCATGATTTTTTCAAGAAAATCGGCTTTAAAAATTTTGAAAACCATATTCCGGACAGAAATGACGACGGCTTCGGCTTGAATAAAGAAGCCGTTCAAGAATTTGGAAAAAATAAAGTTAAACTTTTAATTACTATTGATTGCGGAATTACGGACACTGCTGAAGTTCTTGAAGCCAAAAATCTTGGAATTGACGTTATTGTTACCGACCACCATTTGCCGGCGGAAATCTTGCCGGAAGCTTTTGCTATTTTAAATCCCAAACAAAAAGATTGCGAGTATCCCGAGAAAATGCTTTGCGGCGCCGGTGTCATTTTTAAATTGATTCAAGCCCTCGCTTTTAGTATTCAATCTGATTCTTCACTAAACCCTAAACCTTTACCCGCCAAAATTTTGGAAGGACAAAATTTAGTCGGGCGAGCGCTAAACCCTGTCTCCATCGGTTTTGAAAAATGGTTTTTGGATATGGTTGGAATCGCCACTCTTTCGGATATGGTGCCGCTTACCGGCGAAAACAGGGTTTTTGCCTATTACGGATTAAAAGTTTTGCGCAAAACTCCACGGCTCGGGCTAAAAAAACTTTTACAGAAAATCAGAGTGGACCAAAGAACTTTGGCTGAAGACGATATCGGTTTTTCCATTTCTCCCAGGATAAATGCCGCTTCCAGAATGGGAATCGCTATGGACGCTTTTAAGCTTTTAACAGCCGAAAATGAGAGTGAGGCGGAAGTTTATGCCGATCATCTTGATAAGATAAACAATGAAAGAAAAGGCATGGTGGCTGCGATGGTTAAAGAAATGAAAAAAATTATTTCCGAACGCTATGCAGAACCGCCAAAGATTATCGTCCTTGGCAATCCGAAATGGAAACCGTCTCTCGTTGGTTTGGCAGCCGGCACATTAGCCGAAGAACATTCTTGCCCGGTTTTCATTTGGGGCAGAGAAGGCGAAAGCACAATCAAAGGCTCTTGTCGGAGCGACGGCTCGATTTCTTTGGTTGAAATAATGCGGAAAACCAAGGAAGGAATTTTTATAGATTTTGGCGGACATCATTTATCCGGAGGATTTTCGGTTAGAAGCGAGAGCGTTCATATTCTGGAAGAAGAACTTTTGGCGGCTCACGGCAAAATTGAAAAAGAAGGCGAGGACATTGGCCTGCCTGCGCCGCGGAATTGTTTGGCGCGGCAGGCAGGCAAAATTCCAGTTGATGCAAAGATGGAAATAGACGAAGTTAATGATGAAACGTTCGGCATTTTGGAAAAACTTTCTCCATTTGGCGTAGGCAATGAAAAACCATTATTCCTTTTTGAAAACATTAAAATTGAAGAAGCGAACAAGTTTGGCAAAGAAAACGGACATCTTAAACTTATTTTTAAAAACAGCCGCGGCTCAAGAGTTCCGGCCATTGCTTTTTTTGCCGACGAAAATTCTTGGAGCACTCCGATTAAAGCCGGCGAAAAAATAAATATGATAGCAAATCTTGAAAAATCTTATTTCGGCAATCGTCCGGAAATTCGATTGCGAATAGTTGATATTTTTTGAATTGAGCGATATTTTGTTTGACAAAATATCGGATTGTAATATGATATGGTTTCTCCTTTCTTCCTGTGGCTTCGGGCGAAAAATTTTCCAAAAATATCCTTGTCTTGCGCCACACTTCAGTAACGGTCTGTGATTATTTGGTTTAGAAAAAAAAGGTGTTTTTGGACTTTCGTGTGGAAACCGGCGACTACGAAAGAGCAATAGCGGGGTGTTTCCTTGAGTGCAAGAAGTTTCTTTTGGACTTTTAACCTTGTCTGAATCAAACAAGCACATAGGAGGTGTTCAGGACTCCAGAAACAATATGTTCCTTGAACGAATCGTCCCCGAGGTGCAATTCTGCGCCTCGGGTTTTTTATAAATGCGGAAAATTGCGGAATTTACCCCGTCACCAATTTTACAGAATTTATAATTGCCACTTACGAATATTTTTATTGATAAAGATTTGTTAAAGTCTCAATGTTTATTCGGTGAAATTGGTGACGGGGCAGGCGCAGATCAATGCTGAAACAATTTTGTTGTGCTAAAATTCTTTTTATCTTTAATCTTTAATCTTTAATCATGAACCCCGTTAGAATTTTACATTGTCAGGCCTATAAATTTTTTGTAGCTTAATTTTACTCAATAAAAAATAATATTATTTTATATATGAAAAATTCTAACGGGGTGAATCATGAATCTATCATAATTTTTACCGACGGCGCATCAAAAGGCAATCCCGGCCCGGGAGGGTGGGGAGCCGTTTTGATTCGCCAGTCGGCGAATCAAAACGGCGATTCAGGTGTTGTTGAACTTGGCGGAGCGGAAAGAGTTACTACCAACAATCGTATGGAACTTTCCGCAGCGATTCACGCTCTTTTTTATCTTTTAACTAATACCCTAAACGCTAAACCCTGTGAAAAAAATTCTTTAGGAATTTTTCCGCAAGGCGGAATTTCACAGGGTAGACTTATAAACTTAAAAACTTATAAACTTGTTTTACATTCTGATTCCAGCTATCTAATCAACGGAATTACCAAATGGATATTTGGCTGGCAGAAAAAAAATTGGATTACAGTTCAAAAAGAGGAAGTGTTAAATCGCGATTTATGGGAGAAACTTTTTGAGCTGACCAAAAACTTTGATATTGAATGGAAATATGTCGGAGGACATTCCGGAGTTGCCGGCAATGAAAGGTGCGATGAAATTGCAACAAGATATGCGGAACAAACGCGGACAGAACGCGGAACAAACCCCAGTACCAGAACAGAGTTCGGTACGGGGCACGGCGCGGAAGAAGAAATTAAATTGTTTAACGGTAAATTGTCGGATTATCCAATCAAAAATATTCTTTCCTTGAATATTGATACAGAAAAAACAAAAATTAAAAATGATAGTCATAGCCGGTCAAAGGCCAAAGCTTACTCATATTTGAGCATGATTGGAGGTAAAATTGAAATCCATAAAACTTGGGCCGAGTGCGAAAATAGAGTAAAGGGTAAAAGCGGAGCGAGATACAAAAAATCTTTAAGTCCAATTGAAGAAAAAGAAATTATTTCGGAATGGACAAAAGTGCGAAAATAAAAAAATAAGAAAGCGGCAAACAACAGTTTGCCGCGTTTGCCTTATGGAAGCAAATCCAAAAGATCATTCAAATGTTTCCTGGTTTTATAATCCGGTTCCTCCTCGTATCTAAGGTATTCGCTGTAGTGGAATATTTCGCGTCGCAAAGCTTCTTGATAATCGGAACTGCTTGGTAGATCACCTTGATTGACAAGAATTTTTTCCCTCTCCGCCGAATATCGATTGGCTTCATTTCGGTGGAATAAAACCTTGTTTTTGTTGACGATTTCTCTGTTGAGTGGAATGATTTTTATGATCAAAGAAATTAATTTACACACAATACAGATTATTGCAATAACCAAAGCGACTATCATAAGATAGTTCCATGTTAAAAAAGTGCTCATTTTTTCTCCTTTCTGTTTTAGATAGTAGTAAAAAAGCAGACAAAAATCAACATATAACGGATATGTTATTATTTTGCTATGAAAGATTGGATTCTTTACGCAATTTTGGCCGGTTTTGGAGGAGGAGTGTTTTTAAGATCCTTTTTTAATTTCGGGCTGGCGTTTTCCATTTTTGTAATTTTTTTGGCGATTTTAGTTGCGATATTCCTCAAATTTGGAGCCCAGCCTGATTTTTTTGTCTGCCAAAAAAATCAGACCGGGCTTTTCCTTGTCCCGCTTTTTATATTTTCCGCCGGTCTTGGACTCTTGCGCTATGATTTTTCCGATTTCAAAAAGGGCGATCCGGTTTTGGAGCAAAATATCGGCCAAAAAATTTCTGTTGAAGGCGTTTTGTCGGAAGAGCCGGATCAAAGAGAAAAAAGCGCCAATTTGATAATTGATGTAGACAGTTTTGAATTTAATGGGAAACCTATTGCGGTAAAAAGTCGCGCCCTTGTCATTGCCGAACTTTATCCGGAATATAAATACGGCGATCGTTTGAAAATTGAAGGAATAATAAAAAAGCCGGAAAAGTTTGACAGCGAAGGCGGAAATTCTTTTGATTATCCCGCTTACTTGGCCAAAGACGGTATTTATTATCAATTTCTTCTTCCTAAAATCACTTTAATTTCTTCCGGCAACGGCAATTTCATAAAAACAAATCTTTTCGCTCTGAAAGGAAAGTTTATGGAAAATATCAGAGCGGTCATTTCCGAACCGGAAGCCTCTTTGCTTGGTGGTTTGGTTGTCGGCGCAAAAAGATCTCTGGGCAAGGAAATTCTTGATGAATTCAAGATTGCCGGCGTGGCTCACATCGTCGTTCTTTCCGGATACAACATCACCATCGTATCGGATTCCATTATGAAAATTTTTTCTTTTCTGCCGCGTTATCTGGGATTTTCTTTGGGCACAATCGGCATAATTTTATTCACCATAATGACCGGGGCCGCTTCCACAGCCATTCGCGCCGCCATTATGGCTATGATTGTTATTTTGGCCAGAGCTACCGGCAGAATTTCCGGAATGACTCGGGCTTTGCTTATCGCCGGATTTTTTATGGTTCTCCAGAATCCAAAAATTTTAGTTTTTGACTCTTCTTTCCAGCTTTCTTTCGCGGCCACTCTCGGTCTGATTTATTTCACTCCCATCGCCAAAAAATATCTGGGCTTTATCCCGGAAAAATGGGATAAATTTCGAGAAATAGTTTTTTCAACTGTCGCCACTCAGGCTTTTGTTTTGCCGCTTATTCTCTACAAAATCGGAATTTTTTCAGTTTTTGCTTTGCCTGCAAACCTGCTGATTTTGCCAATGGTGCCGATGACAATGTTTTTTGGGTTTGTAACCGGTATTGTCGGATTTTTGTCCACGGCTTTATCTATTCCTTTGGCTTACATTTCCTACTTTTTATTATTTTACGAATTAAAAGTCATTGAAATTTTTTCATCACTTCCTTTTTCTTATTTTTCAATTTCAAATTTCCCGATTTTTGCCGTAGTTTTTATGTATGGAGTTTATTTGTTCACCATTGTTCGTTTGACGCCAAAATCACAAGAGCTAGAATTAGGTTAGATTAAATTTGAGAAAGGATTACCATGGCGCAAATTTCTTTGTCTTTGATAGAAGTAGATCAAGCAATGCGTGCAGCTGACGAAAAAGCGGTAGGAAACGGGCATAATATTCTTTGGCAGGTTACTTTTGACGGCGCGATGGTTGGCGCATGCGCCAGCTGTGGCGGTAAAGTTGAAATTCCTAAAACCAAAGAGGAATTTGGCCAAAATTACTTTGGCATACCTTTGTATGCTAAGTGTGGCAATCATGCTCTTGGATCTCAAAGTGTCGCTCTTCCTTGGCTGCAACCAGCTTAAGCATAGCTTAATCAAACGGCGCATCATAAATGCGCCGTCTTTTTTTGTTAAATCGCTAATTTGTAATTTTCTTCAATATTCTCCCAATTTAAATTTTCAAAGTAGGCTTCCATATATTTTTTCTTGTCTCCGGGGACATAATCAACCATATAGGCGTGTTCAAACATATCAAGAGTCAAAATAGGGCAGAGTCCGACAAGGTGTCCCATATGCTGTTCATCAACCCAAGTGTTTAGAAGGCAATCCGACATGGGATCATAGTAAAGCATTGCCCAGCCGATACCTCGAGTAAGGGCGATAGCTTTAAATCTTTGAAGCCAGTTTTCAAAAGAGCCCCACTCGTTTGCGGCCACTTTCCGAAAACTGCTGTTTTCGGAAAGTGGCCGCGCTCCGCCTTCAAGCGCTCTGAAATAATATTCATGGTTTCTCATTCCGCCGAATTCAAAACCAAATCGCCTTTGGATTTCACCGAGGGCGTATGCGTTTTTTTCTGAGTCTTTAGACATTTCTTCAATTTTTTCCAAAATCAAATTTGTGTGCTTCACATATCCGGCATAAAGCTTCAAATGCTCTTCAATGGCCTTTTTTGAAATGCCTTTCAATTCCGGAATATTAAATTTTTGTTCCTCGTATTTTTTCATATGTTTTTTGATTATTTATTACTGCTTATAAGTATACATCTAAGTATAACTCATCGTTCTGTTAAAAAGTTCTTGGTTGCCAAAATTCCCTAAACGCTATACGCTATACGCTATACGCTTCTCTATGAAAGACAAACAAATTGAAAAACTGATAAAAGCCGAAAAAGCTCGGCAGAAAAAGGTTATAAACCTCATTGCTTCTGAAAATTACGTTTCCGAGGATGTTTTAAAGGCGCTTGGAAGCGAGTTTACAAACAAATATGCCGAAGGCTATCCGGGCAAAAGATATTACGGGGGTAATGAAAATTCCGATAAACTTGAAGAACTTGCCAAAGAAAGAGCTCTTGAGCTTTTCAACCTTTCGCCGAATGAATGGAGTGTTAATGTTCAGCCGCTTTCCGGTTCGCCGGCAAACGTGGCGGTGTATCTGGCGCTTGTTCCGCCAGGCGGTAAAATTATGGGAATGGATTTGGCGTCCGGCGGACATTTGACCCACGGTCACAAAGTTTCCATTTCCGGCAAAATGTGGACACAGGTTCCTTACGGCGTGGATAAAGAAAGCGGTTTGATAAATTATGAAGAGGTGAAGCAAAAAGCCATTGCTGAAAAACCGGCTATTATCGTCGCCGGCTTCACAGCTTATTCGCGCGTCATTGATTTTAAAAAATTTAGGGAAATTGCAGATTCTTGTGGGGCGATTGATTTTCCGCAGTATTCTGCGGAAAACGGGAAGGGGGTCGGGGAAACAGGAGTTTTCCCGTGGGGGAAAGCAGTGAGCGAAGCGAGCGTTGAGAACCGAGAGGTTCTCAAATCAAAATTGCGTAGCACAATTTTGATGGTAGATATGTCGCACTTTGCCGGCTTGGTTGCAGGCGGAGTTTATCCGTCTCCATTTGAATATGCCGATATTGTAACTACCACCACTCACAAAACTTTGCGCGGTCCTCGTTCGGCAATTATTTTTTCAAGAAAAGACCCGCCCAATATGATTGGTCGGGCAGGTACCCGAGAACTTGATAAAAAAATAGACAAAGCGGTTTTTCCCGGAATGCAAGGCGGTCCGCATTTAAATCAAATCGCGGCGGTTGCGGTCGCTCTCAAAGAGGCGAAATCTCCGGCTTTCAAAAAATACGCTGCTCAAGTGATTAAAAATGCAAAAGTTTTAGCTGAAGAATTGGCAAAACTTGGCTGGAAAATAATTTCAGGCGGAACGGATTCGCATCTTGTCTTGATTGATGTTTGGAATGGTGGAAATCCTTCGACAAGCTCAGGACGGCCGTTAACCGGCCGGGAAGCGAGTGAAAAATTGGAAAGCGCCGGCATTATTGTAAATAAAAATACAATTCCTTTTGACAGCCGATCGCCTATGGATCCGTCCGGAATTCGTATTGGCACTGCGGCGGAAACCACAAGAGGCAAGAAAGAAAAGAATTTCAAGAAAATTGCCGTTCAAATTGACAAAATTCTTAAAGGTACGAGCAACTAAAATTTTCCACAATACGGTTTGACAGATTTTCTTACAGGAGTAATATTCAATACTGTTCCGGTAAATACAGGATGATATACAAATCAAAGCCTTCATTTGAAGCCGGCGATATGTAGAGTCAGTTCCTGCAGTGCAGTTCTGAATAAAGGTGGTCGTATGATCACTAAAGTCTCTTAATCGAGACATGGGCTCTGGACGGAGTTTCTAAACAATGTAGTACCACTGGTACCGCGTTGCACAGAAATTTCATCGAGCCCTTTTTCTTTGGCTGTTTTTTTGGCGGATAAATGTTAGAATTTTCTTATGGTCAAATTAAAGCTGAAAATAAAGAGATTGAATAAAGACGCGCCCATTCCAAGCTACGGACATAAAGGCGACGCCGCTTTTGATTTGTACGCGGCGGAAAAAACTGTCGTGTCGCCGAATGAAAGGAAATCCATACCGGTTGGCATTCAAATGGAAATTCCAAATGGTTATGCCGGATTGGTTTGGGACAAAAGCGGGCTCTCGCACAATAACGGCATAAAAACTTTGGGAGGAGTCATTGACTCCATTTTTCGCGGAGAGGTTCGTGTAGGAGTTATCAATCTCGGCAAAGAACCGTATACTTTTGAAAAAAATCACAAAGTGGCGCAGATGATTATCCAAAAAGTTGAAGAAGTGAAAATTGAAGAAGTGGAAGAATTGTCGGAGACGGAAAGGGGAGAAAAAGGGTGGGGAAGCACCGGAAAATAGCCAAAGGCTATTTTCCGGAATGCAAAATTAAAAAATCAAAATGGAAAATATTACCCGTTTTTAGATTTTTCATTTTTACATCTTGCCTGCCTAAATTTCTGCAAGAAATTTTGGTAGGTGAATAATTTTCCATTTTGATTTTTGCATTTTTAATTATATGAAAGAAAAAATTCAGAATTTAATTGAAAAAGCGCTTAAGAACCTTTCTTTTGAGGTTCACAGTTTTAGTATTGATCATCCCGATGATTTTTCTCATGGCGATTATTCCACAAATGTCGCTTTGGTTTGCGCCAAAGAGCTTAAAATGAAACCGCGCGAGCTGGCGGAGCAGATTTCAGCTAAACTATCTGAACATTCCAATATTCTCAAGAATGTTGGAATATCTAAAGTGGAAGTTGCCGGGGCGGGGTTTATAAATTTCTATCTGTCGCCGGAGTTTTTTACTGAAAGTGTCAAAGAAATTTTGAAAGAAAAAGAAAATTACGGAAAGTCGGACAAAATGAGCGGAGAAAAAATAATGGTGGATTATACCGACCCCAATCCTTTCAAAGAATTTCACATCGGACATTTGATGAGCAATGCCATCGGCGAATCTGTCTGCAGGATTTTTGAGTGTAATGGAGCCAAAATTTCCAGGGCTTGTTATCAGGGAGATGTCGGCCTTCATGTTGCAAAAGCCATTTGGGGAATTTTGCAGGACAAAAATAATTTTCCCGAAGATAACGCTCATCTTTCAACAAAAATCGCTTTTCTTGGCAAATCTTATGTTCTCGGTTCTCAAAAATACGAGGATGATCCGAAAGCCGTGGAGGAAATAAAAAATATAAACAAGCAAATTTTTGAAAAATCAGATACGGAAATCAATAAAATTTATGAAAAAGGCAAGAAATGGAGTCTGCTTCATTTTGATGAAATCTACAAAAAACTTGGAACAAAGTTTGATCACATTATTCCAGAGTCGCTTGTAATTAAGGATGGCGAAGAAATTGTCGCGGAGTTTTTGAAAAAAGGAATTTTTGAAAAAAGTGACGGAGCCATCATTTTTCGCGGCGAAAACTACGGTTTGCATACTCGTGTTTTTATAAATTCTCAAGGTTTGCCGACATACGAAACCAAAGATATCGGATTAGCCAAGAAAAAAAACGAGCTTGAGAAAAATCTTACCGCCTCAATCGTCGTAACGGCCAACGAACAGAACGATTATTTCAAAGTTGTTTTTAAAGCTTTGAGCTTTATTTTTCCCGATTACGCGAAAATTTCCAAACATATCGGCCATGGAATGTTGCGTTTTGCCAGCGGAAAAATGTCTTCCAGAAAAGGTAATGTTATTACCGGCGAATCTTTAATTTCGCAAGTTGAGGATATTGTGAAAGAAAAAGTCAAAGACAGAAATTATTCGGAAATAGAAAAAAAGGATATTGTTGAAAAGGTGGCTATCGGCGCCATTAAGTATTCAATTCTTCATCAAGCAATCGGCGGAGATATTATTTTTGATTTTGATAAATCTATTTCTTTTGAAGGCGATTCCGGACCGTATCTTCAATATTCGTATGTCAGGGCGCAATCAATACTTGCCAAAGCGGGGAAGATTGAATTACGAAGTATGAATTATGCTTGCCCCGTAGCGAAAAATTCTGATTTTTCTGCTACTGGGGAATTACGAATGAAAGAAAAGACGGGGAAAGAAACGGAGAAATTAGAAAAAATGCTTTACAGATTTCCGGAAGTTGTGGAGAGAGCGGGCAGAGAATCGGCTCCGCATTATATTGCCACTTATTTGACCGAACTTGCCGGCGCTTTTAACGGTTTTTACGCCAATGAAAAAATTGTGGATGAAAAAGATCCCAATTCTCCTTATAAAATTTCTTTGACCGAAGCGGTTTCAATCGTTCTCAAAAACGGTTTGAATTTGCTGGGAATAGGAGTGCCGGAAAAGATGTAGTTAAGATTCAAAATCAGAATTTTGAATTGCGACACCACAAATGTCGCTCATACGAATGAAGAAAAAACTGCAGCCGACCCGCGAAGCGGGGCGGTTGCGGTTTTTGAAATTCAAGCCAAAAGTGTTAAAATGCTTTAATTATGGAGAAAGAGCAAAAAGAAACAATAAAACCTAAAATTGAAGTCCAGAAATCAGAAATCGCCAAACGCGAGGAGGAAATTCTGAAATTTTGGAAAGAAAATAAAATTTTTGAAAAAACTTTGGGCGAGACTGACAAACTAGCCACAAAAGGAAAAATCTCGGGCATTTTTGGCGGAACAAAAAAGAAAGAGTTTGTTTTTTACGATGGTCCGCCGTTTGCGACCGGCGAGCCTCATTACGGCCATCTTTTGGCAGGCACTATAAAAGACGCAATTCCGCGATATAAAACTATGCGCGGGTTTCATGTCAAAAGAAAATGGGGCTGGGATTGTCACGGTCTTCCGGTTGAAAATTTGGTTGAAAAACTAATCGGTCTCAAATCAAGAAAAGACATTGAAGAATACGGAATTGAAAAATTCAACGATGAAGCCAGAAAAAGCGTTTTGAAATACGATCAGGTTTGGAGAGAAATCGTTCCGAGATTTGGGCGGTTTGTTGATATGGAAAATCATTATAAGACTATGGATCCGTCTTATACCGAAACCATCTGGCATATTTTCAAGCAACTTTACGATAAAAAATTGGCTTATGAAGGATTTAAGTCAATGCATATTTGTCCTCGTTGCGAAACAACTCTGGCCAACTTTGAAGTTACACAAGGATATAAGGACATAAACGATTTATCCGTTTATGTAAAATTCCAAATTCCAAATTTCAAATTCCAAATAAAATCCAAAATTCAAAATCCAAATGAGGAAACAGAAGATAAGACATATATTATTGCATGGACAACAACGCCGTGGACATTGCCGGGCAATGTGGCGCTGGCGGTCAATCCGGAGACGTCTTATGTAAAAATTCAAAATGTAAAAATCAAAAATCAAAATGACAATTCAAAATTAAAAATTGAAGAAAATAATTGTTTTATTATCGCTAAATCGAGAGTTGAAGGAGTATTTAAGGATTACGAATATAAAATTACTCAAGAATTCAAAGGGGAAAAGCTTATCGGTAAACCTTACAAACCGCTTTTTGATTACTACTCAAAAGACGAAAAATTGGAGAATAGAAAAAATGGCTGGAAGATTGTAGCTGCCGATTTTGTAACGACTGAAGACGGCACTGGTGTGGTTCACATTGCGCCCGCTTTTGGAGAAGATGACCTTAATTTGGGCAAAAAGGAAAAATTGCCTTTCGTTCAACATGTCGGTATTGACGGCAAATTCAAACCTGAAGTGGCGGAATTCGCCAGCATTTCGGTCAAGCCGAAAGGCAATCCTCGCGAAACAGACGAAAAAGTAGTCAAATATCTTGAAGACAAGAACTCGGTTTTTTCAAAAGAGAATTTCAATCACTCTTATCCTTTCTGCTGGAGATGCGAAACTCCGCTTTTAAATTACGCTTCAAATTCTTGGTTTGTGGACGTGCCGAAAATAAAAAATAAAATTATTTCGGCAAATAAAAAAATTCATTGGATTCCAAAAGATATTCGCGACGGCCGTTTTGGAAAATGGCTGGAAGGGTCAAGAGATTGGGCGATTTCACGCTCCCGTTATTGGGGCGCATCCATTCCTGTTTGGAAATGTGGGAAATGCAAAGCCATAGAAGTTTTTGGCGGTGTGGATGAATTAAAAAAGCAAACTGCGAGCAAAAATAAATATTTTGTTATTCGCCACGGTCAGGCTGAAAACAATGTTTCCAGTGTAATAAGTTCCAGTGAAAATGACCCGATTCATCTTACGGAAAAAGGCAGGGAACAGATAGAAGAATCCGGCAGACTGTTAAAAGGGGAAAAAATTGACGTAATTATTTCTTCGCCGTTACTTCGAACTCTGGAAACTTCGGCTATTGTTGCCGAAAAAATCGGCTTTAAAAAAGAAGACATAATTTTTAACCAAAGAATCAAGGAATTAAACGCCGGCGCGTTTGATAAAAAGACAATCAAAGAATATTACGGATTTTTTGAAAACTTTTCCGAACATTTTGTAAAAACTCCCGAAGGCGGAGAAAACTATTCTGATATCAAAAAAAGAATGGGTGATTTTATCTATGATTTGGACAGCAAATATTCCGGAAAAAATATTTTGATTGTTACTCACGAAACTCCGGCCTGGCTTTTGTTTTCGGCGGTTTCCGGACTTGATCTGCAAAAAACCATTGAAATTCGCGGAGGCAAAGATTTTATAAAAAACGGCGAGATTATGAAATTGGATTTTGCCAAAATTCCGCATAATCGGAATTACGAGCTTGATTTGCACAGACCTTTCATTGATGAAATAAAACTTTCTTGCAAATGCAATGGCGGGGAAATGAAAAGAATGCCGGATGTTTTTGATTGCTGGTTTGAATCCGGTTCAATGCCGTACGCGGAAAACCATTATCCTTTTGAGAATTTAAAAACTTTCAATCCCAAGAAAGATATCGGTTTTCCGGCGGACTTTATCGCAGAGGGACAAGACCAAACAAGAGGATGGTTTTATTCAATGATTGTTTTATCAGTGGCTCTTTTTGGAAAATCTTCTTATAAAAACGTCATTGTGAACGGAATTATTTTAAATGATAGCGGACAAAAAATGTCCAAACATCTTAAGAATTTCCCCGACCCGATAGACGTGGTTAATAAATATGGCGCTGATTCCGTTCGTTATTATATGTTGGCATCTCCTGTTGTTCGAGCGGAGGATATTCGATTTTCGGAAAAAGGAGTGGAAGAAGTAGCCAAAAAAGTTATTGGTCGCCTTCTTAACGTTTTAAATTTTTATAAAATTTACGCGGATAGCAATCGTACTTATAGTGAAATTAATATCAACAATTCAATTAATATCTTGGATAAGTGGATTATCGCAAGGCTTAATGAAACAACAATTAGAATTACAAAAAGTATGGAGGATTACGAATTAGATAAAGCAACAAGACCCATTGCTGATTTTGTTGAAGATCTTTCAACGTGGTATTTAAGACGTTCCAGAGAACGTATTAAGGGTATTATGTTTTTAGGTAGTAAGAAAAATGCGGAAATGGCTTTAACAACAATGCGATATATTTTCTTAGAATTTTCAAAGATCATTGCTCCGTTTATGCCATTTTTGGCTGAACATCTATACAAAGAAGTTCGAGGAGAAAAAGAAAGCGTGCATTTGGAAGAATGGCCTTTTACAAACAAAGTTAATGAGGATTTACTTGTCGAAATGGCGGAGGTACGAGCCGATATATCTTTGGCGCTTGAAATGCGTGCAAAAAATAATGTGAACGTAAGACAGCCACTCGGTTGTTATCAAACTACAAGTCAAATTGTAGCATCGCCCCCGTATAATATTATCGTTATGGATGAAATAAACGTTAAGAAAATCATTTTCGGTAAAAAACGCGAACTTGATATGACTATGACGCCGGAGTTAAAAGAAGAAGGTCAAGTCAGAGAATTTATAAGGGCAACGCAAGAATTGCGCAAGGAAAATAAATTAAGCCCGTCCGACAAAGTCGCGCTTATGATTGATACAAACGATTCCGGCAAAAAATTTGTGGAGAAAAATAAAAGTGAAATAATGAAAACAACTTCGCTCAAAGAGTTGGCTTTTTCAAGCGTTCAAAAAGGGGAAGAAATAAAAATAGACCTCATGGCTTTTAAGCTTCAAATACAGAGATAAAAACTTAATAAAAATTCAAGTTTTGAATTTAAACTCCAACCAAATCGGACAAATATCACTTGTATACTATCTTTCGCTATAGGAGTTAGATAGTATCAGTGGTATTTTATGGTTTTATTATTTTTTCAGTTTGAAGCGTTCCAATAAATATTTGTCGTTTTCTATTTCTTCCACCACAACATACAAAAGATCTTTGCCGATTTTTAGCTCAGCTTTTAAAAGAGCAATATAATCATCGCATGGGTACGGATATACCCATACGCTGTCTTGAACACGCTCAAATCCCGCGGAAAAAAGGCAGGCTCTGATTTTTTCTCTTACCCAGCGACGATTTTCAGGAATGTCGAATATAAGCATTCGCCATTTTTTATCCCACCACCTCGGTATCTTTAACTTATAATCCATAAGTTCAAAGTTGCTTAACAACCTTTCTCCTTTAGGTGTAATGCGCAAAAATCCATCTTTATTTTTTATCAAGGATCCGTTTTTAAGAAGTCGGTCGCGGGCGCGATTGATAACTGATTTTTCCATGCGCCCATTAAGTCTTTTCAAAAGTCCAAGCTTTTCTAAAGATTGTATGGCGTTCGGAGCCACAACCGCCATTGTTAAAAGTCCTGCCGTTATTACGGTTTTAAGCACCACTTTCTGAATATTCCTTTTTATGGCTCGGCTATGAACTTTTTTCTCAATTTGCTGAAGATCTTTAGCGGGCATATTCCGGTTTTCGTCAGAACGATCTATCTTCATTTTTTTGTTTGCTGATTTTTCGTAACCAATCTTAATCTTTTTATTAGCGACGTAGAGCGAGAGAAATGGAAAAATTCTGATTTTTCCATTTCCGAGCCGAGGAGCTAATATAGTCCAATACTCCGCAGCAAAGCCTTGGAATTAGAGCGAGGCTTTGCGAGCGCCGACATTACCTCGGGGCTCTGCCCCGAGGGACTATATTTTCCATGTATACTATCTTACTCCTATAGCAGAGAATAGTATACATTTAGGTGGCGTACAACATAATACGCAATATTAGTGATAATTACCGTATTTGCATTGCCTGCGTTAAGTTTTACAGAGTATTAAATACAAGTTGTCCCAAGCTTTAGCAATTTTGATAAGTAAAACAAGGGGTTTTTAAACCATTGACAAAATAAGATGCGTTATGTTAGAATACTGGCAGACAATCAAGTTCTTTGATAGGAATTTGATGTTTGAAATTGTAAAAATTCAACGAAGAAAGGCAGAGACATGAAGATAACTGAACCAAGAATCGTCGTGGCGGCAGTCATTATCTTTTTAAGCGGATCATGGTTTCATGGTCAGCATGTCCGAAAAGCCGCTTTGGGCTATCCGGCCACAGTCAGCAGTCTCGAGAGCAAGGAGATCTACCGGGTGACGGGAATCGTCAAGTTTTCACCGGAAGAACCAGTAGTCGTTATTCTTCGGGTGGGCGATAAGACAAACAACATCCGTTTTTTCCAATTGGAAAACTCCGATAATCTAAAACGAGGGAGGCTCTACCAGTGGGACGGCAGTGAAATGAAATTGTTGTCCACTGTTGAAGTGGTCACAAACTATGTTCCGATTGTGGCTCAGCCGGAGCTTGGACTCCCAACAAAATAGGATCAAACATCTCTTATCTCAACCCGGCGCTTTCCGAAGCGCCGGGTTTTTCTTTTTTCCCCATATTATACTATATACTTATACTAATTCCTTATACTATTTAACGTGTCTTACCACATCTACCAAACCGAAGGATTTATTTTGGAAAGCCGCCCTCTTGGGGAAGCCAATAAAAGCTTTCTTGTTTTTACCAAAGATTTGGGAATGGTGAGAGTTTCTGCTCAAGGCGTTCGGCTCCAAAAATCAAAACTGCGCTACGGACTGCAGGATTTTTGCCACTCCAAAATATCTCTGGTCAGAGGCAAAGAAGTTTGGAGGATAACCAACGTTTCTCTTATTGATAACTTGCATTCAATATTTAAAAACGACGGCGAAAAAATGGCGGTTGTGGCTAGAATTTTTTCACTTCTTGTCCGCTTGCTCCACGGAGAAGAAGAAAATGCCGGGCTTTTTAACGTTTTGTCAGGTTTTATGGAATTTTTTAAAAATCAAAATCTGACAAATGAAAATAAAAGAAACGCTGAGGCCATTGCGGTCCTTCGAATTTTAAATTGTCTGGGCTATTTGGGAGACGGGGGAGAAATAAGCGAATTTACAAAATCGCCTTATTTTGACGCCGAACTTCTTTCAAAAATGAGCGCAGTTCGCCGGCTGGCGTTTGAGGAAATAAATAAATCTCTAAAGGAGAGCCATCTTTAAAAAATTTTCAATTTTTAATTTTGCCCGCCCGCCTTGTTTCGCCGACCATTCATTGGAGTGTCAATTTTAGAAAGGTAATTTATGTTACGTATTGATAATGCTATTTATTCAACAAGGCGAAACGGGCAGACAATTTTCAACCAATTTTTAAATTTTCCAATGATTAGAACAAAAAATCCCTCCTGAATAAGAATTCAGTGCTTCTTACAGAAGCTGTCCACTTATTGGATTTTTTATTTCATTATTATTCATAAAAAATCTCAATAAGTCTTGCGAAGTGAAGACTTTCACTTCTCACCCTTTACCAAAGGGAGAATTCCGACCCCGACTTAATTCCTCCTTTGCTAAAGGAGGTGTCGAGTCTGCGAGACAGAGGATTTTGTTTGAAAATCAATTCAGTGAAAATTGTAAATTGCAAATTATCCCCGCTGTCGGTTTTTTGTGCTATAATTTTTCCCATGTTTCCCGAAGATGAAAAAAAAGACGGCATTGAAGAGCTTCGCGAGGAGCTTTATTCAAGAAACAGGCCTGAAAATCCGAGAGAGGAGCGCGATGTTCAATTTAAGAAAAACGTTGACGGCATCAGAACGGATTGGAAAGCATGGGAGACCGAGAAAAAAGAAACGCCTGACGAAACGCTCGTTAAAAAACCTATGCCTTTATTAAAAAAACTGTTTGTCGCGGCCATTATATTTTTTGTTTTTTCCGCAGGCTTGTCGGCCTACGTATTTTTTGGCGGCGGAAATGTTGTTTCCACTAAAAATGTCGGCATCAAGGTGAACGCGCCGGTTGCCGTTTCCGCCGGAGATGAGTTTCCCATGGAAATAACTATCAACAATCAAAATAACACGGCTCTTGAGGAAGCCAGCATCCTTGTTGAATTTCCGACCGGCACCAGAAAATTTGAAAATATTCAGTCCGAATTTCTTCGTCATCGCAAAACACTTGGTGAAATTCCGGCCGGCCAGGCGACAACCACGAAAGTCTCGGCTGTTTTGTATGGACAGCAAGGCGACAAAAAAAACATCAATATTTCAATTGAATATCGCGTGGCAAATTCAAACGCCATTCTGGCCAAAAGCATTGTTTATGAAGCCATAATCAGCTCTTCGCCGGTCACCCTTTCCGTAACTTCTTTGAGTGAAGTCAGCGCCGGCCAAGAAATAGAAATCGGTCTTGAAGTTTCTTCCAATTCGGCATCAATTATAAAAAATCTTTTGTTGAAAGGCGAATATCCATACGGATTTACTTTTAAAAACGCTGCGCCGGTTCCGACTTATGACGCCAACACTTGGGATCTGGGCGATTTTAGAGCGGGTTCAAAAACCAGCTTGAAAATTCGAGGTAAAATTGACGGCCAAGAAGGCGACCAGAAAACTTTCAAATTTTCCATCGGTTCGCAAGATCCGGACAATGAAAAATCCATAAGCGTAACTTATGTAAATGCGGCCCAAACAGTTTCCATTCAAAAGCCTTTTGTGGCGGTTGACCTGTCGCTGAACGGCGATAGCGGAAATCCATACATCGGCAGAGCGGGGAAAAACATTAAAGCCGATCTGAATTGGACAAACAATCTATCTTCGGCGGTTACCGATGTTAAGGTTGAAGCCAAGCTCTCCGGTTCCATTTTTGATCAAGGTTCTATTTCCGCGGGCACCGGTTTTTGGAGATCTTTGGACAATACTGTTATTTGGGATCAGACTACGGAACCGGCTTTCATAAGCATAAATCCGGATCAAAACGGCAAAATCGGATTTACTTTCAATACTCGGCCGATGGCTTCAGATTCCGGAGTGATAAAAAATCCGCAAATGACCATTGATGTTACTGTGAGCGGACGCCAAGTCTCTGATTTAAGCGGACAGCATTCCGTTATTGGAACTTATTCAAGAACTATAAAACTTTCGTCAGATCTTGGCCTGGTTTCTAAAATTATTTACTCAAGTGGACCATTCTCTAACACCGGACCGGTTCCGCCGAGAGCCGATATGGAAACCACATATACGGTAGTCTGGACATTAACCAACACTTCCAATAATCTTTCCAACGTAAAGGTTTACGCCAATTTGCCCAACTATGTGAAATGGCTCGGCAATGTCAGTCCAAGCGCTGAAAATGTCGTTTATAATCAAACCGATGGATCAGTCAATTGGAATGTGGGCGATTTGAAAGCCGGCACAGGCTATGATAATACTGGCAGGGAAGTCGCGTTCCAAATTTCTTTTACGCCGAGCCAGAGCCAAATCGGGGCAACTCCAAATCTTGTAAATGAAACTACCGGAAGCGGAACTGATAAATTTACCGGAACAGGTATAATGAGCAATGTAAGAAGCGCTTTGACCACTTCGCTTGTGAACGATTCGGGGTATTCAAGCGGGAGCGGAGTGGTGGGAAGATAATTCAAAATTAAAAAATCAAAAATCAAAATGACAGTTCAAAATTAAAAATTTTAAGATTCTACATTGTTCACCCTATACACTTTTTCACAGATATTAATTTAGCAATAATCAAACAAAACTTTGTTTAAACCATTACCTTAGAGAACAAATGTTTGTTCGGTAAAAAAGTGTTCAGGGTAAATTTTACATTTTGATATTTACATTTTAATTTACCTAACCATTTTGTGACTGGAATAATAGTGAACGAGTAAAATTTAAAAATATGAACAGTAAACAAACAAAAGACGATAAGATGGAAAAGATAATTTCGCTTTGCAAGAGAAGGGGATTTATTTTCCCCGGCTCGGAAATTTATGGCGGACTTTCCGGAACTTGGGATTATGGACACTATGGTTTGGCGCTTAAAAATAATATCAAAAACTTTTGGTGGAAAAAATTTGTTGATGACAGGGAAGATATGTATGGAGTTGACGCGGCCATTTTGATGAACCAAAAAGTTTGGCAGGCGACAGGGCATGTGGCGGGATTCTCCGATCCTTTGGTTGAATGCGAGAAATGCAAAAAAAGATTTCGCACTGATACCATTGCCGACACCAAGAAATGTCCTGATTGCGGGGGGAAACTTGGAACAGAAAAGCAATTCAATATGCTTTTCAAGACCAATGTCGGCGCAATTCAAGACGAAAGCTCAATTTCTTATCTTCGCCCCGAAACGGCGCAGGGAATGTTCGTAAATTACAAAAACGTTATTGATTCTTTCCATCCGAAATTGCCTTTTGGAATGGCTCAAATCGGCAAAGCTTTCAGGAATGAAATTGCTCCGCGAGATTTTATTTTTCGGACTCGCGAATTTGAACAGATGGAAATTGAGTATTTGATAAAACCGCCAAAGGGCGACGAATGGAAGAGTATTTTTGAAGAATTTAAAAATGAAATGATTGATTTTTCAAAAGATATCGGCCTCCAAGAAAAACACATTCATCCTATAGAAATTGCCGAAGCTGATCGCGCTTTCTATTCAAAGCGGACAATAGATATTGAATTCGATTTTCCATTCGGACAAAATGAACTTTATGGGTTGGCTTACCGAACCGATTACGATTTGAAAAAACAAAGCGAATCATCCGGAGTTCCGCTTGAATATTTGGACGAAGAATCAAAAGAAAAGTTTACTCCGCATTGCATTGAACCGTCGTTCGGATTGGACAGGACAATTTTGGCGGTGTTGTCGGACGCGTACACGGAAGATGAAATGGGCGGAGAAGTCCGAACTTATTTAAAACTTTCGCCAAAGGTAGCGCCGGTAAAAATTGCCGTGTTTCCATTGCTTAAAAATAAGCCGGAACTGGTCAAAAAGGCCAGGGAAGTTTACGGCGCGCTCAAAAAAGAATTTGGCGCGGTAGAATTTGACGATAATGGTAATATCGGCAAACGTTACAGAAGGCAAGATGAAATTGGAACGGTGTGGTGTGTTACGATTGACTTCGACACAATTGAAAAAGATGACACTGTAACTGTCCGCGATCGTGATTCTGGCAAACAAGAACGAATTAAAATTTCAGAGCTAGTTTCACTCATTAAACAAAAAATGGCCTAGGCCATTTTTTGTTTCTAAAGTTTTTAAATAATTTTTCTGATAAATTTAATTTCCATCATTTAAAACTGATCGTTAATAAATGAGGGAAATTAGTAATAAACCTATGTTTTAAGCCATAATTTTGCTATTTTGTAATTATTCAGGCGATCGCTTGAATAATTACCAAACTTGAAAATTTACAAAATGCTTGACAAATATACTGTTTCGTGTATAATAGTAAGTAGATAAATCAACTTAGCAAAGGCTGGTTTTTAGCCCCAAAAGGCATTTTTAGCTTCGTGTGAAGCCGAAAATCTTGCTAAAAAGCAAGCCAAAACTAAATCTTTTGTTTGGTTGATTGGAGAACATTGAAAATGAAAAAATTCGGATATATCTGCAATTTATTGTCGCTGGTTTTCGGTTTAATCGCCCTGTGCCAGTATCCTTCGGTGGTGAGTATGAGTTCGCTCGCAGTTGGGATTCTATTCTTTGCGGCGGCGCAATTCTGGCATGTTGGTTTTGAGACCGGTTTCCTCAAAGGACTGCGGGTATGGCTCATGGACGAAACCAACTGGCAACGACTGTTTGGAACAGTCTCTGTTTGTTTGGTTGTAACGGCGGTGACCATGTTGGTTTACTACTATTTCGTTCCGCTTGAGATACTCGGCTGGCTTGCTTTTGTCGCCGTCCTCGGTTGGATATCAAAGTGTTTCTTCAAATCAGGGAGTACAGTCTCTGGAGTAGCGATCGGCGTATGCGGACTATTCTTTCTCGTTTGGCCTTTTATTGCGATTTACTGCATGAAGGCTAATGGTAACCTCTGATAATCTGAAGATTTTCACACCCACTCTTTCATTCGCTTTTGCGGATTGAAAGGGTGGGTTTTTATTTTGTTTGTTGCAAATAAAAACAGTTTGTGTAATATTTCAATCAGAAAATAAAAAGAAAGGATACAAATGAATGCTATAAAGGAATTAACTTCGCTCGTGATTTTTCCGAACCACGGCAACTTGGCTGAAGAACTTGACCGACAATTGACTCATTATAACGCTCGATTGACCCTGCCAATTTTTGAAGAGCCAGAGCCGGCTCAAAGCCAACAAGCATGGCTGGTTCGCTTTCGCGTTACGAATTTAATGGTTCACGAAGCAATGAATGCTTTTAGAGAAGAAGTTTGTCAAACCGAAAAATCGGAAAAATGGGTTCGGACTGGATTATGGGAAGGATTTAAAACACCCTTTCCGGAAAATGTAGCCTTTGGCAGACTAAGGCATCTCCTAGGTCAAAGAAACAATCCAATGTTGCCAACAGGCCACGTTTGCTCGGTGATTGGCATATGCGATCATGGTGATAAGATACTTGCGGCAGGCGATGATTGGAAACCGGCGGTTCCCCATCAATCACTTAATTTATCGCCCATACTTCGTCGTGATGGCGAGGCGAAATCAATCAACCTCTTTGATACAATGTTAGGCAAGAAAACAACCCCTGACATTTGGTGGCTCTTTGTTGAGAAAGTTGCGAAAGAATAATGCAAGTATGATGACAACTTAAACCCTTGAGCGAATTTTTATTTCGCTCTCGGGTTTTTTCTTTTGTTAACTTCAACGGCCGAACGGCAAATGCCGTTCGGCCGTTATGTCAGATTGACCCATTAAATTATTTTTTGCCAAATTTTTGTTATATATGTTAAACTCATTTCATTAATAACTAAACCCTGTGAAAAAGTTGCGAAGCAACTTTCGCCCCGCTTTGCGGGGCGAATTTCACAGGGTAAACCCTAAACGCTATACGCTAAACCCTATTTAATATGATTTATCACAAAAAAATTCTCCCAAACGGCCTTCGCGTCGTTACCGTTCCGATGAAAGACAATCCGACTGTCACCGTGCTCGTAATGGTTGAAGCCGGTTCAAAATACGAAACCAAAGAAGTGAACGGCATTTCTCATTTTTTGGAGCATATGTGCTTCAAGGGCACCAAAAATCGCCCGAAATCCATTGATATCAGCCGGGAATTGGATTCTGTCGGTTCCGAATACAACGCTTTCACTTCGCAGGAATTTACCGGATATTACGCCAAAGCCGACTACCGCCACATTGATAAAGTTTTGGATGTTGTTTCCGATTTATATTTGAATCCCACTTTTCCGGAAGCGGAAATGGAAAAAGAAAAAGGGGTTATTACCGAAGAAATAAATATGTATCAAGATTTGCCTCAAAGAAGAGTGCAGGATCTTTTTATGGAACTGCTTTATGGCGATCAGCCGGCCGGGTGGAATATCGCCGGTCCCAAAGAAAATATCAAGAAAATGAAAATTGGCGATTTTTGGAATTACAGAAAAGCTCATTATCTTCCGGGCAAGACGGTAGTGGCAGTTGCCGGCAATTTTCCGGAAAAGGCAGTTTTGAAAAAAGTTGAGCAGAAATTCGGAGAAATGAGTCGCGGAGCAAAAAATGACAAATTGCCGGTCAAGGAATCGCAGGAAAAGCCTGAAATAAAAATTGAATTTAAAAAAACCGACCAGACTCATTTGGTGCTTGGCGTCCGATCTTTTGATATGTATTACAAAAAAGAGCCGGTCATGCAGATTATCGCCACTATTTTGGGCGGGGGAATGAGCTCCAGAATGTTCCAGAAAATGAGGGAAGAGCTCGGCATTTGCTATTACGCCAAAGCCGGAGACAATGCTTTCACCGATCACGGTTTTTTGGAAGCTTTTGCCGGCGTGGACAATACGCGCTTGAATGAAGCAATTTCGGCAATTCTTGAAGAATTCAGGAGGTTGAAAGACGAGCCGGTTTCCAAAGAAGAATTGCAAAAAGCCAAAGACTATTTTATCGGCAGTATGTTTTTGGGATTGGAATCTTCGGATTCTTTGGCGGAATATTACGGAGGCCAGGAAATTTTCAAGAAGAAAATAAAAAATCCGGATCAAGTGGCCAAGGAAATTAAAAAAGTGACAGCCAAAGACGTGGCAAAAATCGCCAAGGAGATTTTTCAGGACAAAAACCTGAATTTGGCTATTGTAGGGCCGGTGGAAAACACCTCCAGTATTGAGAAAATTTTGAAGATTGGTTAATACAATTAGGTTCTAAGGCGATGTGGTTAATCGTTTACATTTTAATTTCAAATTTCCAATATCAAATTTCAAACAAAATTTCCAATGCCAAATTTTTAAAATTTTGTCATTTCGGGCATTTTATTTGAAATTGGGAATTTGGTATTGGGAATTAAATAATAAAGATATTATTATTTTTGATAATTTTTCAATCGGTTTTCTACCCAATCTTCTATAAGTATGTTATTATTTATTTATGCCCGATAACCACAAAAACGTCAACATCACCATCACTTCCGGCACCATTATAAAGACTCTAATCTTTATAATGCTTCTCGGAGTTTTGTTTGCCATAAAGGACTTAATTTTGGTGGTTCTTGTTGCCATAGTAATCGCTTCGGCCATTGAACCGTTTGTCCGCTGGCTCGGACGGCACCATATTCACAGAATTGTGGCGGTTATTTTAATGTATGTCATTTTGGCTGCTGTTTTTATCGCCATATTTTATTTCTTTGTGCCGTCGCTCTTGAATGACGCCGCCAGCTTTATCGGATCGGTTCCAAAATATGTTGATTCGCTTTCCGCCTTCGATCCTTTTGGAAAAATAGGTATTGCCAACCCTGGCCAGATTGCGCAGAATTTGTCGGAAGGATTATCTCAATCCCAAAGAATTGCCACCAGTATAAACAGCGGATCATTCATTCAAGACATAAATAACATATCAAGCTCTCTCTCAAGTTTTTCGGAAGGATTCACAAATACGGTTGGCGCCATCTTTGGAGGCCTTTTGAGTTTGATATTGATTATTGTCCTTTCTTTTTATTTTGCCGTGCAGGAAAACGGCATTGCCAATTTTTTGAAAGTGGTTACTCCGCTTCAGTATGAAAAATATGTGGTTAATTTGTGGCGCCGAGCCGAGGACAAGATAGGCAAGTGGATGCAAGGCCAGCTTTTGCTTGCGGTTATTATCGCCGTTTTGGTTTATTTGGGTTTGACCATTCTTGGAGTTAAAAATGCTCTATTTCTGGCTTTTCTTGCGGGGCTTTTTGAAACTATTCCGCTTTTCGGTCCCATTCTTTCGGCTATTCCGGCAATCGTTTCGGCATATGCCGGGAGCGGTTTGACTTCGGCTTTGCTGGTAACCGGACTTTATTTAATTATCCACCAGTTTGAAAATCAATTGATTTATCCTCTAGTTGTCAAAAAAATTGTCGGCGTTCCGCCGATTTTGGTCATTTTGGCTTTGATTATCGGCTGGCAACTCGGAGGATTTTTGGGATTGATTCTTTCGGTCCCGGCCGCCGCTACTCTTATGGAATTTTTTGACGATTTGCAGAGCCAAAAACTGACCAAGACGCGGACAGACGCGGATAATTAAAGATGAAATCGTTTTATATAACAACCACTTTGCCATACGTAAATTCCGATCCGCATATCGGTTTTGCCATATTATAGAAATTTATGCAGAAAATTTGTCTTTCAAAAATAGTATTAAAAAATTTATATACTCGCGATAGAATGACTACTTATCAGATAGCCAATAATTTTGGTTGTTGCCAAACGACAATTTGGAAAAAGTTAAAAGAGTTCAAAATTTCTCCCAACCCTAGATTAGACCTGTGTAAATTAAAAAAAGAGACTCTGACCAAGTACTACAACAAAGAAAAATTATCTACATGGGAAATTGAAAAAAAATATGGTTATTCAAGAGGAACAGTTTATCGTAAATTGAAAGAATTCAATATTGTTCCTAGGAATTTAGCAGTTTCTCATATTAAATATTGTCGCACTTCCTTTAGTAATGACAAAACTGAAAAAGCTTATATGATAGGTTTTGCTATGGGCGACTTAAGAGTAAGAAAATTTTACACTAACAGTGAAACTATACATATAGATTGCGGTTCAACCCATAAAGCACAAATCGAGCTTATTGAAAGTTTGTTTGAAAGTTACGGAAGAGTATGGAAAAGCAAACCTGATAAAAGAGGATCTATTCAAATAGAATGTTTTGTTGATAATTCCTTTGATTTTTTACTACACAAGCGGCTTGTGGCAGATAAATGGATTATGGACAGTCAAAAAAACTTCGCGGCTTTTTTGGCTGGTTTTTCTGATGCGGAAGGCTGTATCTCAATCAATGGAAGGGGAATGGCTTACTTTTCTCTAGGCAACTATAACACCGCATTGCTGAAGCAAATCAAAGAAAAATTGTCTGCTTTTGGTATTGTATGTACAAAGCTTTGCACTAGTAAAAATAAAGGCAGAATTGTTTTTGACAAGTATAAACAAAATCAAGATTATTGGCAGTTCGGTGTCCATCGTAAATCAAGTCTTTTAAAACTATTTGACTTAATGTGCCCATATGTTAAACATAAGGAAAAGCAAGAAGCAATTTTAAAATCGCGGAGTAACATTGCAATTAGGAATGCTATTTTCGGCAATTCTAAGTAGACAATTTTATGACTAAAAAAACTTTTTTTATTTCTACATCAATACCTTACGTTAACGCGTCTCCGCATATCGGCCACGCTCTTGAATTTGTGCAGGCTGACGTTATCGCTCGTTTCCACCGCCTAAAAGAAGATGATGTTTTTTTTCTGACTGGTACTGACGATAATGCTTTAAAAAATGTTCAATCGGCGGCGGAAGCCTATACTCCAGTTCAAGAATTTGTTAACGCAAACGCATATAAATTTAAGACACTGGCTAAGAATTTAGGCATATCAAATGACGATTTTATCAGGACATCATTGGATGAAAGGCATATTTTAGGGGCGCAGAAATTATGGAAGTCATTAAAAGCAGGCGATATCTATAAGAAAAAATATCGAGGGCTTTATTGTTTAGGTTGCGAAGAATTTAAAACGGAAAAAGATTTGATTGATGGCGCTTGTCCTGAACACCCTAATAAAAAACCGGAAATCGTTGAAGAAGAAAATTATTTTTTTAAATTATCTGCTTATCAAGATAAGCTAATCAAGCTCATTCGTGATGATGAAATTGCAATAATTCCAAAAGAGAGAAAAAATGAAATCTTAAAATTTATTGAAAGAGGGCTGGAAGATTTTAGTGTTTCTCGTTCAAACGAACGAGCAAAAAATTGGGGAATATCAGTTCCGGGCGATTCAACACAAAAACAATATGTATGGGTGGATGCTCTTTCAAATTATATTACAGCGCTTGGCTATGCAACCAATGATCCCCGCTTTAAAAAATATTGGGAAAATGGAGATCAAATTGTTCATGTTATAGGAAAAGGAATTAATCGATTCCACTCGATTTATTGGCCTGCTCTGCTCCTTTCAGCTGACATTAGACTGCCTAAACAGATTTTTGTGCATGGATACTTAACTGTAAACGGTTTGAAAATGAGCAAATCGCTTGGTAATGTTATTGATCCATTTTCAATTATCAATGAGTATGGAGCGGAGGCTCTACGTTATTATCTTGTCCGCCATGTAAGTCCGTTCGAAGACGGGGATTTTACAAAGGAAGGATTTAAAGAAGTTTACAATGCCAATCTGGCCAACGGCTTGGGCAATTTGGTTTCCAGAGTGATGAAGATGGCTACGGGGAATGAAATTAAATTTGACGAAAAAATCGCCAAGAAATTTGCCGAGTCAAAAGAAGTGGAAGAGCTTTATAAAAAACAAATTGACAGTTTTGAAAAATTTAATATTCAGGAAGCGGCAAACTCAATTTGGGAATTGATTGGCAGTACCGATGCCTTGATTCAAAAAGAACAGCCGTTTAAAAAAATTAAAACAGACAAGGTTGCCGGCGAAAAAGATATCAAAGAACTTTTGGCTCGTCTTGATATGGTCGGCACCATGCTCGTGCCGATTTTGCCGGCAACCGCCGCCAAAATTATTGACTTGATTAAAAATTCCAAAATGCCGTCCGAGCCGCTGTTTATGAGAAAAGAGTAGGAAAAGGGTAAAGGGTTTAGCGTTTAGGGTTTAGTTAAGAAAAACCAAATTCGCCTCCGGCGAATTTGGTCTTTTAACTTTTTAATAGAAACAGAAAGCGTTGGCGCCGCTCCAAGATGGAACTTGATGATAAAATGGGCTTGTCGACATACCTGTTTTAAACCAAAAAATTACCATACCTTTTGCTTCCGGAGAATTTCCGCAGCCTGCAATTCTTGCGTTTCTGTTATTAATTTCTCCGACAGATATTGGTGCGGGAGTTGTGTAATTTTTCCATATATAAACTATGAAATTGTCGGCAATTTCTGATGCCATCGACGCACTTGGTAAAATTCCTTGGATAACAAAAAGAGGGATAATGCCACCGGTTAAGTCTGTTCCATTTCCATCTGTATCCGGTACTATGGGGGGCAGATTGCCGTCATTGTATAAAAGATATTGTTGAAAAGCTTCGTAGTATTGACGCACTAAAATTTGCTTTTTGGCATCTTCCGCTTTTACTCTGGCTGTATTTAAATTTGACAAAACAACCGATGATAATAATCCCACAATTGAGATAACCACTAAAAGCTCAATAAGGGTGAACCCTGTTAAAAATAGGCTCTTCTTTGTTTTTTTGTTTTTCATTTGATTTGAATTTTATTATATCACCGCTTTGAAAACAGTTCGAGGTAATTTTGTGTATTTTTCTTTCTTGTATTATTCTTAAATCATAAATCCCCGACGATTCGTTTTACGAATGTCGGGATCCCGACCGAAGCGTCGGGACTTAAATCATGAATCTATCTTTCATCGACATTCACTCTCACATACAATTCCCCGATTACGATTCCGATCGTGAAGCGGTTATTAAGCGCGCACTGGACGCAGGCGTAGCTACAATCACGGTCGGTGTTGACCTTGAATCTTCAAAAAAAGCGGTTGAATTGGCGAATACTTGCGAGAATGTGTGGGCGTCGGTTGGAATTCATCCGACTGAAATGGGAAACTTGGAAAATTTTGATGAACTTGAAAAATTGGCAAAAGAGCCGAAAGTTTTAGCGATAGGGGAATGCGGACTTGATTACTTCGTAAACGCGGATAAACGCGGATTGAAGACGCGGATGGACGCGGATAAGAAAAGGCAAGAAGAAGTTTTTAGAAAACAAATTGATTTGGCGATTTTGGTAGATAAACCGCTTATGTTGCATTTGAGAAGCGGAGAAGGCAACGATGCTTATGAAGAAGCTATAAAGATACTTACAACCTATGGATTCGACAAACTCACCACAGGCAACCAACAACTTACAACCAAACTAAAAGGGAATGCGCATTTCTTTGCCGGAACTGTGGAACAAGCCAAAAAATTTATAGATATGGGTTTTATGCTTTCTTTTACCGGTGTCATTACTTTTACGCATGATTATGACGAGGTTATGAAAAGTGTTCCACTTGATCGCATTATGTCGGAAACTGATTGTCCGGACGTTTCGCCCGTGCCTTTTCGGGGGAAGCGAAACGAGCCTATAAATGTAAGGGAGGTGGTCAAGAAAATAGCGGAGATAAGAGGGGAAGAATATGAAAAAGTGAGAGAACAAATGGTAGAAAATGCTATCAAATTATTCAAATTTTAATTCCTAAAGAAAAATTAGTAATATTAATGTAAAATTAAAACATCAAAAATCAAAATGACAATTAAAAATTAAAAATTTTAAGATTTTGCATTGTCATTTTACATTTTGATATTTACATTTTTAATTATTGTTGAAATATGTGTAATTATTCACGAATTAGGCAAAACGTTTGCTTTTGTGGAGGTATTATGCTAATCTTTCGCCTATGACTGACGACAAAAACACGCGGATAGACGCGGAACAAACGCGGATTCACGCGGAAAAAAACGAGGAAATGGCTGATGATGTTGTTGATAATGAAGCCAAGATTTACGAAGTTGGCTTTCATATCTTGCCTTCCATTGCTCCTGAAAAAGTGGTAGCCGAAGTTTCGGCTATCAAAGAAGTTATGGAAAAGAGAAAATCTGTCTTTCTTTCTGAAGATTTTCCCAAATTAAAGCAACTTTCATACTCAATAAGAAAGCAAGTTCAGGGCAAATACCAAAAATTCAATTCCGCCTATTTTGGCTGGGTTAAATTTGAAACCGAGCCGGAAATGCTTCTTGAAATAAAAAAAGAGCTGGATAAAAATACCAATATTCTCCGATATTTGATTATAAAAACGGTTAAAGAAAATACTCTCGCTTCGGCAACACAGAAAGCTCTTTTGATTAAAGGGGAAGGAGTAAGGCCGCCGGCAAAAGAAGCAAAGAAAGAAGCGGAAGTAAAAACGCCGGTTTCGGAAGCGGAGTTGGATAAGACGATAGAGGAACTTATCGTAGAATAATGTAAAATTGAAAAATCAAAGTGTAAAATGACAAATAAAAATGGTAAAATAAAAAGAAATTAATTTTTTAATTTTACATTGTCACTTTTCATTTTGATATTTACATTTTAAATTAAACCATTATGTACTTAAATAAGGCTATTATTTATGGTAATTTGACTCGCGACCCGGAAATGAGGGCTTTGCCTTCCGGAATCCATGTTACGACATTTTCAGTTGCCACTAACAGAGTTTACAAAGACAAAGACGGCAATAAAAAAGAACAGGCAGATTTTCATAATGTAGTTTTGTTTGGCAGACAAGCGGAAACAGCGGCTCAATATTTGAAAAAAGGCAGGCCGGTGATGGTGGAGGGCAGAATGCAGACCAGAAGCTGGGACGGAAAAGACGGAGAAAAGAAATATAGAACCGAAATCGTAGCCGACCGATTCCAGTTTGGTCCAAGCGCTCCGGGATCGCAGGGAAGCGGAAGTTATCAGAAAAGCTCGGGACCCAAAACAGAACCTTCACACGAAGAAAAAGGTTCTCCGGCTCCGATGGATACCATTGAATATCCGGAGGAAGACATAAAGCCGGAAGATATACCTTTTTAAGGAATTGGCCTAAATTTTGGAGCTTTGAGCGAACAAAATTTAGTTGCCAAACCTTAACCCAGCACTTATTTTAGAGAATCAAGCATAAGTTTAAAAAAATTATTAGATTTAAATCAAACGATAAGCATTAAACGAAAGTTGGGTGAAATAAGTGCTGGGTGGAGATTTTGTAACATTTCACCTTCACTCGCTTCGCTCGTTTGGTTCAATTAACAAAATCATCCACATGAAGCAGTGCTACTTTTCACAAAACAACATAAAGCATATTGATTATAAAGACATTGAAGTCTTGAAGAAATTCCTGAACCCGCACGGAAGGATGCTTTCGCGCAAGAAAACAGGCATTAGCGCCAAGTATCAGAGAAAACTGGCAGAAGCCGTCAAACGCGCCAGGTTTATGGCAATATTGCCATTCGTGACCCGTTAGAAATTCAACAAACATCGCCTAAATGATAGGCGATGTTTTTGTTTGGCAATGAAAATTCATTTATAGATATTGGCTGTGAAAATTTCTAATAGGTTGTGTCCAGATAGATTTCAGTTGAAGGATTAAAGATTAAAGTAAAATCGCCGAAAGCTAAAGCTTTCGGCGATTTGCGTTAATGATCTACCAATCAAGATCAAGATCCCACCACTTGATTTCTTTTTCTTGAATGGTTGGCAGGATTTCCCACATTCCTGTTCCTAACAGGCAGTGGACGTCAAGAACGTGTTTGTATGCCAAAGTTATTACCTCTTGGTCGGTCAGAAGCGCGTAGGCTATAACCGGATGAATTTTGGCGCCGACCACGGAACGAAGAAATTCATAAATCCTCGTTATTATTGATTTTGAATCATGTATATCCATTGTTGGGTACACACTCTCATACATATATTCTCTGGCTGACTTGAGAATAATGGAACTCTGGCATTTACAGAAAGAAATATGTCCGCGTTCGGCTGACTCCAAACAGACATCTGTTATAAGCCGGTTCACGCGCTCTTTGCCAGTCTTTCCGAGCTCTTGCATTATAGTGGTGAGGTTGCAGGGTAGGGGTATGCCTAATCTTAAAGCGTCTTCGTAATCTCTTGTAAGATATGCCAGCTTGTCGGCAATCATTACGACGGCCGCTTCCGGAGTCATGCCATTATCAATTTCCAACCTTTCTTTTCCTCGAGAATGCTGTGACATTCCCAGAAGAACTTCGCGGTTCAGGTTTAAGCCTTTTCCCGCGTGTTCTATATGCTGGGCTATCACAACTCCGAAGATTTCATGCTTGAGCGGAGGATTGACAAAATCGCGCAAAATTCGTTCAGCGGGATGTCCGAGAGGCAAGTGGCCAATATCGTGTCCGAGGGCGATAGCTTTGGTGAATTCAATATTCAGTCCCAAGATTGCCGAAATGATTGAAGAGATAGCTACGACATCTCCTGTGTGAGATATGCGAGTAAAAGTATGCGGATTGTTCGGATCGGTTACAACTTGCGCTTTTCCGTGCAGGCGCCTGTGGGCTTTTGATCTCACAATTTTCATTTCGCAATCTATGAGGAATGGGTCAATACACGGCAAAAGCATATCCTCATCGTTTTCTTGTTTGTGCCGCCGGTGAGCGCTTGTGGTTTTTTGAGAAGCCAGCGAATTATAGACATCTTCGATTTGTTTGTTTACAAAAAGTTCTTGAGTTTCCATTGGAAATCCTTTCTTTCAAATTTCTATTCTGAGGCTAATACTATATTTCCAATTTAATTTGTCAACAAAAACTCCGTTCGTCTAGGCGAACGGAGTTTTTTGTTGTTAGTTACCCGAATAAATCTGAATGACTTCCCAAATCAATTAAAATCAAAAACAGAGCTTTTTTATCGATTTGATACACAAGTAGCAAATCGCTTTCTATATGGCATTCTCGAAAATTCTTTAATTCTCCGGAAAGGGAATGATCGCCATGTTTCTTGTCTAAACTTTTTCCACAAGCTAGAGTATTAATTACTTTTTCAAGTTTTGATAAATTAAAACTGCCGGATTTTGCCAGTTTCTTTATCGCTCTTTCATACTTCTTGCCGTAATGTATTGAATACATTAGTTTAATATCATTTCAAAATCGCTTCGTGCAGTTCTTTAGCCGTTTTAAAACCATGGCCTTTTCTTATTTTTTTCGCTTCTTGAAGCATTTCTTTTTCTTGCGCCGGTGTAAATCCGTTGGCGGTTCGAACTTCAAAGGGAATAGAGCCGGTTCTGACAACCTGACTTAAAAATATTTTTACGCCGGAAGACATATCAAGACCCATCTCAGCAAAAATTTTTTTGGCGGCAGTTTTTGTTTCTTTATTTAATCTAAGTTGAAGTGTGGTATTCATGCTTCAAGTATACATCCTTGCATTACATTGTCAATACAGATTAACAGATAACTAACAACTTACAACCAACAACTTACAACGAAATCCGCCAAAAGCCAAAGCTTTCGGCGGATTTTCTTTTTTTGTTTCCCCCATACTCTGTGCTAGAAAAAAGTAGACATTTAACTTGCCAAGACATATCAGGGGAGGGTATTATTAAAGCATTACCATTTAATTAAAAATTATGGCAGAAAATTTTGAAGGACAAGAAAAGACAATTGAAGAACTTAAAATTGCTTGGGAACAGGCAGCTGATAAAGCAATTGAACTTTCTCTAAAAATTAAGGATATGGCCGATGATAATTTTGGACTTTCGCCTGACTTGGCTAGAGAATATCGGGGAGCATGTGAAGAAGAACGAAAAGCATTTGATATATTCTTTAATAAGATGGAGGAAAGTAAATAACCACACTATTTTCTTTTGGGATGTAATGGTTTGGGTTTAAAAAATCCGCCCTGAGGCGGATTTTTGTTTTCCTTATACCTATACTAGTTCCTTATACGATTTTAGTTCACCCTTTCTACATACTCTCCCGTTTCCGTATTCACTCTGATTATTTCGCCCTGTTTGATGAACATCGGGGCTTGAATTTCGGCGCCGGTTTCCAGTTTTATGGATTTGGTTCCTCCTTGAACAGTGTTGCCTTTAACCGCGTCCGCCGCTTCAGTAACTTTAAGCTCAACTTTAATAGGCAATTTTACGCCTATGATTCTGTCGTCAAAAATCAAAGCGTCCACTACTGAGTTTGTCTTTAAAAATTTAACGCCATCTCCAATCATTTCCGCATTAAGCTGAAAGCGTTTTGAAGGGTCGCTGATTTCGCAGAACCAAAATTCGCCTTTGTTTGTGTAAAGGTATTTGATTTCGCGCCTGCCGAGCTCGGCTTCCTCGGCTTTGTCGCTAACGTGATAAGAATGCTCAACAATCCTTCCCGTTATCATATTGCGCATTTTTACGGCATTAACGGGCTTTCTTTGCTGTTTTCTGAAGACATGAGAAGCCAGAACCTCGTATGGCTCTCCCTCAAAAACGACATATTTTCTAAGTGTGACTTCGTTGTATTCCAACATGGGAAGGGTAGAGGGTTTAGCGTTTAGGGTATAGTGAAAATACCAAAAACACCGCCCTTGAATTACTTTAATATTGCGGAATTGTAGCTTAAAAACTGACCAAAAGCAAGGTTTGCAGTTTTTTATGATTAGCGAGCTTTCTAAATGCTTTCTTTGAGTTTTGCTCTAATAACCTTAAGAATTTCATTTTCAACTTTTGAATTTTCCTTTAA
>Ga0172379_10001411_pt1 | contig 47817 bp, 43 predicted proteins | sample GrowelOW334metaG_FD_119756 | JGI IMG/M metagenome (GOLD analysis project Ga0172379, IMG submission 119756) | Groundwater microbial communities from an aquifer near a municipal landfill in Southern Ontario, Canada - Groundwater well OW334 metaG | ecosystem: Environmental > Aquatic > Deep...
GGCAATATTTTGCTATTTCATTAGTTCTATCGATAGTAGAGGCTCCAATTTCTAGAACTATAAAATTTGGTCTTACTATGTTTTTATATGTTTCCATTAAATGGAACCAATCGTAATTTTTCATTTTTTAGAAAAATCTTTTAATTTTTTAAGATATTTAAAAGCGTAATTGGAAAGATGTCGAATATCTTTTGTAGATCGAATAGAAATTATTTTTTTTAAAATAAATTTGGGAGTGAGAATGCCTTTGAATAGACCCTGAACTAATTTTAATTGATGAGCGGAAGAAATCGGCGTTTTAATCACCGGTTGACGCATATCAAAATCATCCCAATTATTGGTTAAAAGTAAATTATTTTCCTGACAATATTTAAAAAGTGGGGTGCCAGGGTAAGGAATTAAAATAGTGGCTTGAAGACTGTCAGCTAAACCGTCTTTAAAAATTTTTCTGGCTAAATTTAAAGTTTTTTGAGCGTCTTCCAGAGTTTCATTGGGATACCCAATTATGACGGTGATGTGTGGTTCGAGTTTGGCAGCCTTAGCAATTTTTAGAGTTTTTAGAGCATCAGAGGTTTTTTCATTTTTATTTATAAAATTGAGAGTTGATTGATTGGCGGATTCAAGACCATATAGAATGAAACGAAAGCCGGCCTGGTGCATTAATTTATATTCTGACAAAGAAAGTGCACCAAAACGCATATTACAGCCGATTTTTACTTTTTTATTTAGACCGCGACTAATTAAAGCCTGACATAATTCTTTTAACCAAGGGCCGATAGGAAGAGTTCCTGAATCATCAAAAATTTCTTTGATACCAAAATTATAAACAAGATTTTCAATTTCTTTTAAAGTGTGTTCGATAGAAAAATGGCGAAAGTTTTTACCTGGAAAAAGAGTTGTCCAAGAACAAAAAGTACATTTTCCCCACCAACAGTCACGGCCTGACATGATGTATGATCCTGGCTTATATTTATAATTAGTATTATTGTAAGCATAAAGTTGCCATTGAGTTAGTTGTCGATCAATAATTGGCAAGGAATTTAAATCGTGACCTTTTTGAAGTTTAAAAATCTTGTTTTTTGGAGTTTTACCTTGATTAATTAATTCGATTAATTCATCTAATAAAAAATCATAATCGCCACCAATTAAAACAAAATCGACTTTTGAGTTTTTGGTTGATTCTTCTGGAAGAGCGCTGACATGATCACCCATTAAAACGATAATCGGTTTCCATTTACATTCTTTTTTTATTTGATTGATAATTTGCCAATGTTTTTTGACGACTGGGGTTTTAGTCTCAATAGCAATTAAATCAGGTTTGTTTTTTTGAAACTGCTTAAACCATTCTTTATAGGTTAAATTTTGAGCAATGGCATCATCCCAAAAAATTTTTAAATCTTTACTTTTTAACAAAGTGGCGGCATAGGCAGGAATAATTGGATAAATTACATTTCCAGTATTTGTCCATTGAAATTGACGATTTTGGGATAAAAAAGGAGTGCCTTTTTTAGATTCTAATGGCGGATAGGAAATTGAAACTGATTTAACCACCGATGTATTTTCCGGTTTGTGGATCGAAGTTGTGAGGTTTAAATGTAACTTCTTTTTTGAATAAGCCATGTAGGAATAGTATACCGTAGTAAAGATGAGTAAGAGGTATGGAAATTACAGCTAAAAATGAAACTTTGGGATTGTTTTTTTGAAAAATAAATTTTAAAAAAGTAAAAAATAATATTGATAAATATAAATATAATGGTAGTTTAAATAAAAAATTTAATGGAAAAATTGTTATTAAAATAATATAGAGAGTAAATATGCTGGGAATAAAATAACCAATTTTTCGACTGGTTTCTGGAAATTTTTTGACAAAAAAACCACGCTGGATGGCGTAACGAGTAATTTGTTGGAGATGGGGAATAATTACTGAACGACGATGGTGGTAAACAATTAAAGATGGGTGATAATAAATTTTTTTATTAAGTTTTTTGACTAATTTTAAACAAAGAACAGTATCTTCGCCGGGCCAATAAGAACTGTCAAAACCACCAGCTAAATTAAAATCACTTTTTTTGACAATGAGATTAACAGAAGGATAATCATCAACAAAACGGGTTTTTTGAACACTGTTTCGATAAACACCAGCACCGCCACTACCAAACCAACTAGACCAAACTAGACCAGAGGCTTTTTGATATAAATTATCTTTGGGTGGGGTAATACATGGACCACAAAAAGCGGCAAAAGTGGGATTTTTGGTGATTAATTTAAAAGCGTTTTTAAAATAATTTTTACTTGGAAAAGAATCGTCGTCAAAAAAAACCAAATAATCCCCTTTAGCTGTTTTAGTGCCGAGATTTCTTTTTTCTGAAGGATTGGCTGATCCAGAAATTTCGTCGGTTATGACTAATACTTCAAAATTCTTAACTGATTGTTTTTTTAATTTTAATAAAGTTTCTTTTAGATAAGGATTGATTTGTCGGACTGGAATAATAATCGAAAAGATAGGAGTTTTCATAATTATTTTCCAGTATTAATTCTCATTTCTAATTCTGGATCGTAAACCCATTTTCTTTTATTTTTATCGTCGTAATAATTTAGAATTTTGAGTCTATAAAAAACAGCGAGAGCTTCCATAAGACAACTATAAATAGTTTTAAGACCAGTGGCGTGAGTTAAACTTTTAAAGTCGTAATTTAATTTAATTGGGGCTTCGTAAATTTTAGTAAATCCTAATTTATTAGCAACCGATAAAATTTCTAGATCAAAAGCATAGTTTTTGACTAGAAGGCGTGGAAGAACTTTTATTAAAACTGGTCGTTTGAAAATTTTTAATCCGGCTTGAGTATCGTGAACATTAATTCCTAATAAAAATTTGGAAATAATATGGGCACCAAAACTAATAATTCTCCTATCTAATGGGTAATTTACCATTGATGCTGGGTGACGCTTGGAAGCAACTATTATATCGGCGTTGTACCATTCCATGTGTTCTAATACTAAAGAAATCCCATTAGGGTCGATTTCCATGCCGGAATCAATAAAGGCAATGTAATCGCCTTGGGTTTTGGCCATGCCATAACGAACCGCATAGCCTTTACCATGGTTAGTTTTGTAACCAAAAGCCTTTAGGTTTTTTAATTTTAATTTTTTGATTTCTTTAAGTGATTTATCAATCGAAGTACCATCAACAACGGCGATAATTTCGTAGTTGTAACGAATTTGTTTGAGAGTTTCGTTTATGGTTTGAAGATCTTTTTTAATGGTTTTTTCTTGTTTATAGATAGGGATTATGACCGATAGAAAATGATTACTATTTTTCATTTGATAACACCAAATTATAAAGGGTAAGTGTTTGAAGAGCAGTGTTTTGCCAATTAAAATTCTTGGCGCGGATTAGCCCAAGTTTAGCATATTTTTGTCTTATATTTTGATTATTCCAAAATTTTTTTAAAACTTTTTCTAATTTTTTTGGAGAATGGGGATCAAATTTAAGACCATTGGAGTCCATAATTTCATCTAGGCAAGAATCTTGACTGTATGCCACAGGACAACCGGATTGCATGGCTTGAATTAATGGCAGACCAAAACCTTCAGCAAAAGATGGTTGGCAATAGACGGTGGCTAGATTATAAATAAAAGGAAGTTCTTCATCTGGAACAAAACCGGTGAAAATTAAATTTGAAGATTTTTGCGATTGAAGCCAAAGAAGATCTTGAGTCCAAGGATGATTTGGAACATCTTTTTTGGTAGCAGCAGAGCCAACAATTACTAATGGATAATTTAGTTTTGAACAGGTTTTGACTAATGTTGGAATATTTTTATTCCAATTAATATCTCCAATAAATAGGATAAATTTTGACGGAAGCTTGTATTTATCTTTGATTTCTTTTAATTTTTTTGAATCGGATGAAACTTTAAAATTTTTATCGGCGGCCAAATAGGTGACAAAAATATCGTTTAATTTATATTTAGTGATTCTGTTAATAATGTTTTTAGAGTAATGAGAAACAGTTAAAATTTTATCGACTTTTAAAAGACGTTTTTTTTGTAAAAGCCACTTAATGTTGCCTTTAATGCCGACCGGAAAATGACTTTTGAATTGAATAGGAATAAGATCGTGAACGGTGACAATAGTGGGTATTTCAGTTTTTTTAGGCAAAGTCGTTTTAAAAGGATCGAAATAGGGATAGTGAATTAGGTTATAGGTTGTAGACAATAGATCGTTGATATTTTTAATTAGATCAATTTGATAGTTTTTATAATCTGGGTTATTTTTAATTTCTTTTTGAAGGGCGGAAACTAAATTTGATGTGTAGTATCCAACACCACGAACAGCATTTCCATCTTGAGTTGGAGAAATATCAATGGCGATTTTTATTTTTTTATCCATTTATTTTTTATCCCAATCATTTTTTAAGTCGATTTGACGATTGGTTTTGACCAATTCCCAATATTTAGTGTAAAAAATTGGGAATCTTAAGGCGGAATAGAAAGAAAAAACAAAACCAGGAAAGCCGTCAACATAGCCACGGTGACGAAAAAAAGTTTTTAAAAACCACCAGGTCGGTTTATAAAGGTAAAAATTTATAAAATTTATAAAATTTATTTTTGTTTTTTTCTCTTATAATTCTTGGGCTAAAAGTGTGGTGTAACGATTATGGCGAAGAAGATATTTGGAAAAAGAAGTGTCGGCGTAATGTTCTAAATCATTTTTAAGCCAACCCACAGCCCCTTCTATTTCGGCTTGTTCATGGACATCGACACACGGAAGACGTCCTTTTCCTTTTTTATAAAATCTAATGGTGGGGTCGGGATATTGACCGCCTTTTTTTAAAAAAGCACCGAGAAAATAATTTTTCCTTGGAATCCAAAAACCATTTTGTTTAACATCATCGATATTTTTTTCTAAATACGAAATGATTTCTTTTTTGAGCTCCGGGGTGACAATTTCATCAGCATCGAGTTGAAGAATCCAATCACTAGTACAAGCGTCAATAGCAATATTTTTATTGATATGAAAAATTGGTTTGTTGGTGGTTTTTATTATTTTGACCTTTTTAAATTTAGAGGCAACCTCGATGGTTTTATCCTGAGAATTACCATCGACAATGATTATTTCGTCGACCCAGTCAGACACGGCGTTTAAACATCGCTCAATATTGTTTTCTTCATTATAAGTGGCAATAGCTACTGAAATGGTTCTTTTTGAATTTTTCATTGTTTTGAATAGATTTTAAACCCTGGTTGTCCATTTGGGAAATTAATAATTTTAAAAGGTTCAAGTGGAACTAATTCATCACTGGTTACAACTAGTGAATTTGGAGGAATCTTACCCCATTCAATTTTTTGAAAAATGTATTTATCGAAATTTAGGACAGTAGAAAAACCATATTGATCAGGGGAAGTTAGTTTTATTTCTTGTTGAATTTTTTCTGGCGGATATTTAGAAAAAAATAAAAATAAAATATATGGTTGGTCATATTTGTCGGTGACGTAAACTTTGTCGTAATTATTTTTTTGACTTTCCAAATAAGGGACTAATTGATCAAAGCCATATTCCCAGGCATAAGGGTATCTTTTAGGATAATGAACAAAATAAGCATCAAAATAATAGGTGACAAAATATCCATAGATAGTAATGAATATGATGGAAATTACCTTTAAAATATTTTTATTTTTAAAAAAAGAAAAGAAAGAGTAAATTCCAAGAGCAATTAAAATTGATAAGGGAACAACCATAGAAAGGGCTCTGAGGGCGGATGGTGCTTGATAGGTTAAGGATGAAGCAATTGGGGCGATTAATAAAAAGGCAATAAGAAAGATTTTAGATCGTCGATCATAGATCGTAGATTTGAGAAGAAAAATGAGACCGAGAAAAAGAAAGGGCAACTCAATTAAATAAATTTGACCCATTTCGGGAACTTTAGAACGAGGGACTTCGTCGCCATTAATAGCTAAAAAATTTAAATCAAAATGAGAAGTATATTTTTGACTCCAAGAAATTAAATAAAGAAATCTTTTGTTGTGCATGATGCGATTAATTAATTTGACATTATTATGATGATTTAAAAGCTCGTTAGCACGCCAAATTGGGCCTTGATCGGCAGTTAAGCCAACACCACCGATACGGGCGGTTCCTCCATTTTGTAAAAAGGAATAAGTTACCGGTATGGCCAAAAGAACACCAATAAAAAGAGGAATTAAAATTTGAGGGAATTTTTTAATTAAATTTTTGAAATAAAGAACAATCAAAGTTAATGCTAAAAGTGGAGCAATTAGACGAGCTGAATGATAAATGTAAAGTGATAAAACATAAAGAACAACAAACAAATTAAAATTTAATAAAAATTTTTCTTTGATTGATTTGAAGAAAAAATAGGTGCCAATTATAATAAAAGAGAGGGCTGCGGAAGATTCCCAGGCGCCGCGACTAAAATGAATGTGCCATGGTGAAAAAGTTAAAACAGCAGCAGTTAAAACTGCTAGTTTATTATTTTTTGATAAAAGGAAAATTAATTTGTATAAAAAAAGGATAGTTAATATAGAAAGTATCAAATTTGGCAATCTGACAGCCAATGGTGTGAGGCCAAAAATTTTGACGAAAGGTATGGCTAAATATACATAGCCGCCCGGTTTGTAATCCCCAAATGATTTAAAATGAAGAGGCCAAGAGATGCCGTGTTCGTCTTTACCGGTTTCGATAAGGGAGTAGGCATTGTAACCGAGAGCAGCCTCGTCGGCATTAAGTGATGGCATGGAGCCAATATTAATAAAACGAATTAAAATGGCAACGATAAGAATAATTATTAATGGTAATTTATTAATTTTGGTAAGCATAAAAAGTGGAAATATTATTGATTGGGCTTAATGGTAAGAAGTCTTTAAAATTATTGGATTTATCGATAAATTGGCGATAAATTTCGTTGTAATTAAAAATTGCTAATGTGTTGGGTTGATTTTTGATTGAATTATAGTCAGGAGTGGTAAATTTAATATTATCAATTTGCTCGATTTTGCCGGTGTCACCTGATAAATTTTCGATTAGTTTAGCTTGTTGCTGATAAGATTGTGGCGGATATTTTGAATAGAAAAGATAAAAAATATATGCTTGGCCGTAATAATCACTCATGATAATGTTTTGAAATTTATTTTGATTTTTGACCAAATATTCCATTGATTGTTGATAGCCATAAAGAAAATCATCGGGACTTTTTTTAATCATGTGATTCAAATAAAGGTCACTGTAATAAATGAAAGAAAGTAAATAAGCACCAAAAATCAAGCAATAGAGAAAAATATTTTTATATTTGTTGACGATGAAATAAATACCAAGAGAAATAAAATAAATTAAAGGAATGGAAAAAGACATAGAACGAAGGCCTTGAACAGTGTCGCGAGTAAGAGCGGCAGGAATTGGGGCAATTAAAAGCCAGAGTAAGAAGAAAATATTAATTTTGTCAATTTTTGGGCGACTTAAGGCAAAAAATATACCTAAGATTAGAAAAATTAAACTTGGATAAAGAATTACACCAATATAAGGAGCTGATTGTCGAGGATTTTGCCAATCACCTTCAAAGGCTAAGAATTTGGGCGAAAAATGATTAAAATAGCGAAGTAAAAATCCGCGACCAAAAAAAGAAGTGTGATTATGGAAAATTTCATAATCTAATTGGTTACTTTCATTAATGATAATATTGGACTCTTGAGCGGAGCGAGGATAAGAAAAAAGACTGACGACTTTTAAGCGATTGGCATTACTTCCGAAAAATAAGCCATAAACTATGGGGGCTGAAAAAATCAGAAGGGGTAAAATAAAATTTAAAAATAAACTTTTGATATTTTTTTTGTTGACTATTTTGAAATTGATTAAAAATAAAATAACGATCAAAAAAAGACTGATCATTTTTCCGGCCTGATAAGTAAAAAGTGTCAAACCAAAAATAATTGCGGACCAAAAAAGATATTTATCATTTTTTTTGTTGATGTATTTAAAAAAGAGAAAAGAAGCCAATACTAATTCAAAAGTTAAGACATTACTTTCCCAGGCGCCACGAGAAAAATGAATTGAATAAGGATTGAAGACAGTAATAAGAGCGGCAAAAATAGCGGTCTTGTGGGCTTTGGGGTTGATTTCTTTAATTAGAAAGTAGATTAGAATTGGCAGAAGAGAACCTAAAATTATTGACGGTAAACGAGTAGTGGTGGTTGTTAGTCCAAAAATTTTAATAAATGGAATGGCTAAATAAACATAAAGACCAGGTTTATAGTCGCCAAATGATTTAAAAATAATTGGTAAAGTTTGGCCATATTCGTCTTTACCAGTTTCAATAATTGAATAGGCATTGTAACCGAGTGAAGCTTCATCCCAAAGAAAAGTTGGATATTCCCCTACCTTGTAAAACCTTAAGAAAAAGGCAATTAAAAAAATAATTATTAGAAAAAGTTTATTGTTTTTGATCATTGATGCTTAAAATATCAAAAGCCGGTGTTTGGTTGAGAAAATAAACGGTTTTGATTAATGCGCTATTGCTTTTATTATAATTGCCTGGAGAGGTGATTAAAAGGGTTTTTTTATCTAACTTTTCAGTTTCTTTTTTGATTTCCCAATCATTGATAAATTTAAATTTATCAAATGCATTTACCCAATACCAATCGGCATGGAAATCCCAATTTAAATTTGGGTCGTTTTGGTAAGATTTTGGGTTCCATGGCCAATAAAATAAAACAAATTCATGGGCTTCGCCATATTTTTTAGTAAAAATAATTTGATCGTAACTATTATAATTTTCTTTTATATAATTGACAGTTTCTTTATACCCGTACTGCCAAGAACTAGAATAATTTTGGGAATAGTCGTTAAAATAATTTTTGAAATATGAAAATGATTGAATAATTAGAATTATTAAAAATAAAATAGTAAAAATTGTTTTTGTTTTGGAATTTTTTAAAAAGGAAATGGTTTTAAAAAAACCATAAACTATAAAGATTTGAGGAAGCGGCAAAATTGTCATGGCCCGAATAATAGGAAAATCACCGATTGTGATAACTGCGGGGATTAGACCGATTAAAAACCAAAAATTAAGAAAAATATATTTTTTATTTTCAGGGGAGCTTTTTTTTATGGATTTTAAAATTAAAATTATTAGGCCGATGTAAAAGAACGGTAAGTAAACAGAATAAAGAACGCCAGTGTTGGGGATATTAAATTGAAAGTTTTGAGTGCTGTTGAAAAATAAAATTTTAGGATTAACAAAATCTAAATAATTTTTGAAAACGGTAGTGCTAAAAAGAGTAACTCGATTATATTTTAGTTTGGCGACTAATTGACTGCCTTGATAAATATTACGATTATTTTCAATTTCATTAATAGATGCTGGATTAATAATAAAAACCCAGCGACTTCGGGCTTGAGCTTCTTTATTAAAAGTGTTGATTAATTGAGGGATTACTAAAATGGAAAGAACTAATAAACTGATTGTAAAAAAATTTTTATGTTTTGAAATTTTTTGTTTAATCTCTTTAAAGAAAATAAGGAAGTAAGTTAAAAGTAAAATTGGAACGACAATTTTAGTATTGTGATAGGCGTAGGTAGAAATAGAAAAAAAGAAAATCCCGAGTGGAAGAAATTTTATTTTTTTGATGGCTTTGATTAAAAATAAAAGTCCGAGAGAGAAAAAAAATTGAGCAACTGTTGACTGAAAAACACCGCGCGATGGAAAAAATGTCCAAGGAGATAGTACGACTAATAACATTAATAAAAGAGATTTTTTCTTGTTTTTAAAAATTTCTTGACCTAAGAAAAAAGCGATAATAATTAAGCCAAAGCCACAAAAGGCAGAAACAATTCGAACTGTCCATTCGTTGAGACCGAAAAAATAAATAAAAGGCATGGAAAGATACATATTGAGAATAGTGGGATAATCGCCGTAGGCTCGGAAGTTAAAAATGGGCCAAGATGTTGACCATTGATCTTTACCAGTATTAATTAAACTGTAGGCGTTGTAACCATGACTAATTTCATCCCAATTTAGGGCAACTGGAAATTTATCTAAATTAATAAAACGAGTTAGTAATCCAATGACTAAAATGAATCCAAAAATAATCGTGTAGAACTTAGACATGTTTGTATAATGTTAACATTTAATTAAGCTATAATGATTAATATGAAACGTTGTATTTGGCTATTAGCTGTAGTTTTATTTACGATTCCAGCTTTTGTGACAATTCTTAAACCAGGAATTCATAATATTCAGGATAGTATGCAATATTTTCGAATTTATGAAATGGAGAAATGTTTTGAGGATGGTCAAATACCTTGCCGTTGGGTGCCTGATATGGGGTATGGTTTTGGGTATCCGTTGTTTTTATATTATTCACCTGGTCCTTATTATTTAGGAACTGTTTTTCATAATTTAGGATTTCAATATATTGACTCAGTAAAAATACTTTTTATACTAGGTTTCATAATATCTGGAATAGGAATGTTTTGGTTACTGTCTACTTTATTTACTAATTCAATAGTCGCACTTACTGGTTCTTTGTTGTATGTTTATGCTCCAGTAAGAGCAGTTCAAGTTTATGTAAGAGGGTCGTTGGGTGAATTTTTATCTTTAGCAATATTCCCATTTTTGTTTTTATTTTCGTATCGAATTATTAAAGGTTTAGGTAAAAATAATGTTTTATATTTTGGTTTGGCAATTTTTAGTTTATTTGTGACGCATAATTTAATGTCTGTGGCGTTTTTTCCAATATTAGGAATATGGATACTTGTTTTATTAATACAAGAAAAAAATATTAAAAAATTATGGAAAATTTTGTGGGCCTTTTTAATTGGAGCAGGATTGGCTTCATTTTTTATAGTGCCTTTAATTTTTGAAAGAGGTTATATCCATCTCGATAGTATGACTGGTGGTTATTTTGATTATCGACAACATTTTGTAAATTTATATCAATTATTTATTTCAAATCATTGGGGATATGGTTCATCTCAATTGGGCCCAGGTGATGATTTATCGCTTTCAGTAGGACAAATACATTGGATACTATCTTTAATAGGAGTAATTTTAGCCATAAAAAATTATAAAAAATCTAAGAAAAATAGTATTATTATTTTGGTTTTGGCTGGAATAAGTTTGTTAACTATTTTTCTAATTCATCAAAGATCGGCATTTATTTGGGAAAGTTTTGGTTTTATGGCTATGTTCCAATTTCCTTGGAGATTTTTAGTGGTTAATGCTTTTCTTTTATCATTATTATCTGGATATGCAATTAATTATTTTAGTAGTAAGGGTAAAAAAATAATAATGGTAGTGACAGTTTTATTATTATTTTGCTTATATGGAAATTTCTTCAAACCACAGAAGTGGATAGAGATTAATGATCAGCAATTATTAACTGGTCAAGAATTTTTAAAACAACAAACCGCAAGTATTTTTGATTATTTACCAAGTAATGCTGTTTTACCGCCAAATTATAAAGCACCTGAAGTTCCGGAAATTACTGAGGGAAAAGCAGAGGTAAAAAATTACAAAAAAGGGAGTAATTACCAGACTGGGGAAATAAATGTGGATAGTGATGTTACCAAAATAAGATTACCTATATTTGATTTTCCGGGAATGAAAGTGACTGTTGATAATTTGCCAGTTTCTTTTAACCATAATGATTGCAGTAACCAAGATTTTTGTTTTGGACAAATAAGTTTCAACTTGAATAAAGGTTCGCATCAAATAATTGTTAAACTGGAAAAAACTATTCCGAGGCAAATAGGAGATATCTTAAGTTTGTTAACATTAATAAGTATGATTATAATTTTTTTTAGTAAGAAAAAATATTTATTATGAAAATAAAAGAATTATTAATATTGGTTTTATTAGTAGTTCCTGCGATGTTGGCCTTAATAAGGCCTGGTTTTTTTGGAGCATCTGATGACATGCACATTGCTTGGTTGCAGCAAATGGATCAAGCTGTTACCGAAGGACAGATACCACCTAGATATGTGTCTGATTTGAGTTTTGGGTTTGGTTATCCTTTATTTAACTTTATATTTCCACTCCCCTATTACTTAGGTGAAATATTTCATTTATTAGGATTGAATTTTGTATATAGTATCAAAGCTGTTTTTATCTTTAGTTTATTAATTTCCGCGATTACAATGTATTTTTTAGCAAGACATTTATCAGGAAAATTTGTGGGTATGGCGGCAGCAGTGCTTTATATTTATACTCCATATCGCTCAACTGATATTTATGACAGAGGAGCATTGGGCGAGTCTTTGGCTTTTGTGTTTTTACCATTAATAATATTTTCTTTAATTAGATTAGCTGAAGTAAAAAGTAAAAAGGAGAATTTTAAGTGGGTAGGAATTGGGGGGTTATCAATAACAGCATTGATCTTGACTCACAATATTGTTTCTTATATGTTTATTCCATTTGCTTTATTATTTGCACTTTTAGTTATGAAGAAGGAAAAAATAAAAGAGTTTTTCTTTTTGTTTTTCTTGGGATTAATAGGGAGTATATATTTTTGGTTACCAGCTCTTTTGGAAAGTAATTTAATGAAATATAGTACGGTTTTTAATTTTTTTGATCATTTTCCGACATTAAAACAACTAATAACTCCTTTTTGGGGATATGGAGCGTCGGTGCCTGGGCCTTATGATGGAATGTCTTTTTTTGTTGGAGAAATTAATTTGATAGTTTTAATAGTAGCGACGATTTTTATAATTTTTCGTTTTTCTAAAATTTCTTTAAAAATTAAAAAAATATCAATTTGGAGTTTATTTTTGGTTGTAGTTTCAGTGTTTATGATGAACTTTAGGTCTTATTGGTTTTGGGAACATATTCCGCTTATTGCTTATTTTCAATTTCCCTGGCGATTTTTAACTATGATTGTTTTTGCTTCGTCGTTACTAGTTATTTTAATTAAAAACTTTAAATACTCAAATATATTGGCGGTGATAATTATTATGGTTTCTATGGTTATAAACACACCCCGTTTTAGGCCACATGATTTTTTAAATAGAGATGATAGTTATTATATTAATCGTTATATTCCAGTTCCGACTCCAAGTGAGGAGTATCTCACTCTTCAAGAAGAATATTTACGATTACCAAAAACTACTGAAATTAGACCGACTCAGATTTATGACCGAGTTTATCCAGTCAGTGAAGCGATTGAAAATATAACTTTGGTTAATAGCTTGGAGACAAAATTTATAACAGATTCTGAGTCTGAATTGGTTTTAAATTATAATAAATATTATTTTCCTGGATGGAAAGGATTTATTGATGGTGAAAAATTAAATTTAATAGCAAGTAAACCTTATGGTCAAATTCAATTTTTGGTGCCAAATGGAAAACATGAAATTACAATTAAGTATGAAGAAACTATTTTAAATAAAATATTGGATTTAATAACATTATCAACAATAATTTTTTGTTTCTATTTAGTTTTTGCTAGATCAAAAGTGACTAAATAAAATTCTTCTTGTTCAGTATATTTTTTAGAGACTTTATCTATTTGATTAAAATTAATTTTGTCTTGATGATTTTTATTGTAATCGTTAAGACTGTTTTGAGCTCTAATTAAGTCCTGATTGGGAATAATAAAAAGAGCATTTGAAGGAGGATTATTAAACAAAACAGACCATTCAATATTGCCGAGATAATATGTGTTATCAGCCTGCATACCAGTAAAAAATTGATTGTTTTCAGAAACTAATGATAAAGCAGGAGAAATATTTTGTTTTAATGGTAGATATTCAATATAATTTAAAAAGAAAGGAGTAAATGGCTCATAAGAATTAATAAAATAGATTTTTTGATAATTTTTATTTTGAACTTTGATAATGGCTTGTTTCATTCCATAATGCCAATCACGAGCAGAAATGTTTGGATAATGAAAATAATATTGGTGGATAAATCGACCGAAGCAGATTACATACAAAAATAGAATAAAAGCAATTAAAAATTTGGATTTAGTAATTTCAAAAATTTGTTTAAGTCCAAGAATGGAAAAGAAAATTAAAAACGGTAGCATCAAGATTAGACGAGTGGCATGAGGATAGAGAGAATCGCGAGTTAAAGCAAATGGAATTGGAGAGAGAATTAAGTTGATTAGGAAAAATAGATAAAATTTACTATTTGATGATTTTTTGACGAAAACTATAGAAATTCCAATGATAATTAAAAAGAAATCAGGAAATAATAAATTACCAACGGTTTGAATACCTTGTCGTAGATTACCGTCGCCTTTTAAAAAGAGAAAATCGGTTGAAAAGGAAGAAAAATAATTTTTAGTAAACATTTCTAAACACTGAACTGGTTTGTTATAAAAAATTTTAGAAATAAATAGAGGTTTAAGACCTATTTGAGGGCCATAAACCATAGCAGAATCCTCTTGACGAGAATAATCAACAGTTTTACTAATTGTTGGATCGCTAAAAATGTTAATGTAGGAAAAACGATAGCCGGCACGACCTTTGAGGGTGTCTGAAAATACTGGTAAACAAATTAAAATTACTAAAAAAATGGTAATTAATTTATTTTTGAGAGAAATTTTATTGATAATTTTAAACCAAATTAAATAAAGGGTTAAAAAAATAAAAATTAGATGTAATTTAGCGGTACTATAGGAATAAGTTAGCAGAGAAAAAGAAATAATGGAAATAAAAAGATTTTTGACTTGATTATTTTTAATAAATTTTATCCAAAAATAAATACCTAAAAGGGTTAAAGAAAGCATATTAGTTACAGCAAAACCAGTACGACTGTAGTGAAAAAGCCAGGGAGAAATGGTCAGCAAAAATCCGCCGATAATTGACCAAATATTACTGTTTAATAAAAGTTTGATAATTAGACAAAAAACCAGAACTGTTAAAGTTCCAAAAACAGCCGCTGGAATTCTGACTGAAGAATCAGTGTGGCCGATTATTTTTTGAGTTAAAGCAACTGAATAAATAAAAAAAGATGGTTGCCAGTCAGAATATGAATGAAAATGAATAGGAAATTTATTGCCGTAATAATCGGTGTGATATTTATTAAAAATAAAGGCTTGGTAATTAATATCGGCTTCGTCTGAATATAAAGAAGGTGGAATTGTGGTGTTTTTGTATAAATAAAGAAATAAAGAGAAAACAAGAAGAATAGCCAGGGAAATTTTAAAAATAATCGATTTATTTTTCATTTTAAGATATTTAATATCTTATCTTAAATTAAGATAAGAATATCGACTAGGAAAATTAAGAATAAATAAAAAACGGTTTGAAAAATATTTCTTGATTGAAAATTAGCTATTTGTTGATTTAAATTGTCCTTGAACGATTCTTTTATATTTTCAGCGGTGAAAGTGGTTTTGAAATTAATATTTTGAGTATTTTGATCACCATAAACATAAAGAAGATTATCTTTTTGACTATTACTACTAATTTTTAAAAGAAAAATATCACCTTTTTTTGAATTTAGTGGTGGAAATTTAAAATTTAACCAACCAGGATCTTTTACACCACGACCAGAAATACTAAAAGATCTGAGTGTTTCTTTATTATTATTTTGGATTTCTATATAAACGATATCTCTACTTTGCAAGCCAGGATTCTTTAGTAAAACAGAAACGGAATTTAAATTGTTTCTGTCGGAAATAATAGATTGGGTATAAGAATGATTGACATCTAGGGGTAAATTTTTTTCAAATGATGTTTGGGAAACTCCTGGTCGTTCCCAAATAAAAATAGTAGATAAGATTACAAATAATAATCCTAAAAAAAATATTTCAATGATGACTAAAATTAATAATTTACTTATTTTTGCCATAGTAATATGATCCAACAATACCGAATAGTAAAAGTAAATTATGAATGTTTTTTTGAACAATGGAGGGATTAATTGAGGTTCTTAAGTCGATTAGTTGATAGGGTGAAGTTAAGTTAATAAAATTTGAATCAATAGGTATTAAATGTCCCCAAGTTAGATAATTATCATTAAACAAAATAATATAAGCGAATATAAGTGCAAAAAATATTGTGAAAAAGATTTTGTTTTTTATTTTTGAATTTATAAAAAAAATAATTATAAAAGGAAGAAACCACATAATCCATTGAGGATGAAAATTAACTAACCCGATAAAAATTAAAAATGTTTGCAAAATGGCAATTTCAAATTTATATTTTGATTTAGAAAAAAAGTAGGCAATTAATATTAAAATAAAAATCATAGGGAAAATTGATAGACCCGCGAATTTATATTCGAGAATTTTTTGAGTGAGTCCGGAACCAAAAAATGAATCATAAAAACTTTTTTGTTTTAAAAATGGAAGAATGCTTAAAAACAAAGGAGCTAAAGAAAAAACAGCATATTTAATATTTTTGAACATATTTTTTTTGTCGTAGAAAAATAAAAAAGGTAAAAACATGATGGGGTACATTTTGAGAGCAATGGCTATACCAATACTAAGATATGAGGCTAACTGCTTATTGTTTTTTATAAAATAAAAAGCCAGAAGGGTTAAAAATGTCGGAATGATGTCAAAATTACCTAAAGTATAGATTAAATAAATAGAAATTGGATTAAAAAGCCAAAAATATAAGACTTTTTTATTTTGATATATTTTGTATAAAAGAAAACCGATTAATAAATCAAAAATTAAATAGGGAATTTTTAATATCAACATAAAAAAGACCATATTGGAATAATCATTTTGGGTTATTCCCCAATCATTAATCCATTGATAAAAATTATTACCTAAAAACGGTCTAGAGATGGCTTGAGTGAGTCCAAAAGTGTAGTAGGTTAAAGGTAAATAATTAAAAGTATCTTTGTATCCTAGAGTGGATTTATTTTGGTCTAAATAATCGTAAATATTGAAAACTCCTTGGGAAAAGAATTGAAAATGAAAATGTTGAGATTTTATGTCGGGGTGATAAAAAAAAGGCATGACTAAAAGCCGGATTAGAATGGCTAATAAAAAAACTTTTTTCATATTATTTATTTACAAGTATTTTTTATCAAATTTTCAGTTTTTTCCTTTTCTTGTGATAGATAGTTGGTATCAATTTTATCAATAAGATTGTTTAAATAAGATGTTCCAGTTTTATAATATTTTTGAGCCAGTGATAATTGTTTATTTCCTAAATCTGACAATTTATGGTCACAAAGTATTTGGGATTCTAGGGCTCTTTTTTGAGATAAGGTAAAATTCCATTCAGATGAATCTCTGTTGCCCATAATGAATAAGGATTGTATTTGTTCTCTGGTTGTTTTTAAATAATAGACAGGAGAAACTGGTGTGGGTTGTTTAAAATTTAAAAGCAGAGAAAAATTATTTGGTTTTAATTTGAAATAAAATACCCAACCCACTATTAAAAGAATACATAAGAAGAATACAACTCTGTGATTCATTAATATATGATATCATTTTGAAGTGACTAATATTAACAAAATTTTTATTCCACTTTTGGTAGTTTTGCTGTTAGTTTTGAGATTTTCTTTTATTTTAAAATCACCTTTATATTTAGATGAAGGTATTTATATTTCTTGGGCTGATTTGATTCATCAATCAAAAGATTTTGCTTATTTGAGTCTTCAAGATGGAAAAACTCCTCTATTTTTTTGGATGATATCGGCGTTTGGGCCATTTATTAATAATTATTTACTGTCTGGAAGACTAATCTCTTTATTTGCTGGTTTGGTGACGGCGGTTTGTTGGATGATTATTTTTTCTAAATATTTTAATTTAAGAAAATCAATTATATATTTATTTCTATTTTTAATAGCCCCTTATGGTTTTTTGGTTGAAAGAATGGCTCTGTCTGATAGTTTATTAATGGCTTTTACTAGTTTATCTTTAATGTTTTTGGTGTTGTCTAAAAAAATATTAGATGAAAAAAATAGAAGAAAAATAATAAAATTTATTGCTTGTATGTTATTTTCTGGAATTTCTTTAGGGTTTGCTTATGCAACGAAAACAACTACTAGATTATTTTTTGTAACTTATTTAATGATTGCCTCTTTTTGGGTAATTGGTTATTTAAAAAATAAAAAATTTAAAAATATTTTTTTAATGTCTTTGGGTTTAATCATTTTGATGTTTTTTTATAAAGAGGTAATTAGCTGTTTTAGAGTTGGAGGTCATATTTTATGGAGTTCTATCGCAGAAAAGGAAAAATTGATGATATATTCACCTCAAGAAATAATAAAAAGATTAATAGATAATCCCCTGTCAGCTTTTAATTATTCAAATTTGCTTCTTCAATATTGGGGAGCATACTTATCTGGTTTAATGATTTTTGTTTTGATTGGAACATTTAAATTAATTTTTACGAAAGAAAATCGTAAATTTTTATGGTTGTTATTTTATTGGGTTTTTGTAACTGCGGCTATTTGTTTATCTGGTAAGGTTATGGCTTCTAGATATATTTATGCTACTTATCCAATAATGTTGGCGATTGCAGTTTTTGGAGTTGATTTTTTGTTGTCATTTAAGAACAAAAAAATTGACATGTTTGTTTGTTTATTGATGGTTTTAGTTTTAGGACAAAGTTGTTTGTTGGTCTTTAATCCAGAAAAAGCAATATATGCCAAAGATGATCAATCTTATTTTGTATCTTCAGGGTTGACGGCTTTAGGTTTGCCTGAAGTAATTAAATATTTTGACAATAAAGATAAATCGAAAGTATTAGTTGGTGTTTGTGGAACTTGGGGTGTACCAGAGGGATCATCGATTTTATTAAGAGAAGCTGGACTCAAATCAGAAATTATTAATGTAAATGAGATTCTTTCTAGTAAACCATTAGAAAATAATAAATGTGATAAATGGTGGATTAAAAAGGATAGTTTGTGTTGGAGATTAGATTTTGGAATAGGAGATGAAAGCAATACTGTTAGATATTTATTTGTGGCTGGTGATGATAAGGCGGTTGAAAAACTTTTGGAGGTGGGAGTGAAAAAAATCTATCAATTTGATAGATACAAAGGAATAACAAAAAATTATTTTTTGGAAGTTCCTAATTTATTGGTAAATTAATTTGCTTTAGAATTTATTTTTGAAAATATTTTTTGCCATTTCTGACCAGACCAAAGGATTGAGTTGATTAGATAGTGTTTAAAAAGACCATGGTATTTTTTACTGCCGGGTATTAAACGACGCCATTGATTAGAAAAATCGGCTAATTTGACACCGCTAGCGCCATGACGATGAATGATTTGACATTTGGGAAAATAGATTACGTCTTTACCAATTTTATTTATTTTTCGACAAAGGTCTAAATCTTCAAAATAAAAAAAATATTTTTCATTCCAGCCACCAATGGATTCAAAAAATGATTTTCGAGTAAGAATACAACCACCAGAAATAGCCCAAACTTTGATGGGGTTATTGGTTTTTGGAGTATATTTTGAATAAGAATTTTTTTTAAATAAAAAAAATTCTTTAAAGGCATTTAAGGCTGATTGCTTAGGGAAAACTGATGATTGGACAGTGAGATCTGGATTTAAAAATTTTGGACCAATAATACCAATATTATTTTTGTCTTTAAAGTAATTTAGTAAATCATTAATAGAATCATTGATTAATTCGATATCAGAATTCATAAAAAGAATATATTCATTCGAAGTGTATTGGAAACCGATATTGTTGGCTTTGGAAAAACCTAAATTGGAATTATTTTTTATTATTTTGACATTTTTTTCTCGAGAAAGAAGTTCAACTGTATTATCTTTAGAGCCATTGTCGACAATAATAATTTCCGGATTGTCTAGAAATTTATTAATTGTCTGAACACATTTTTGAGTTATTTTGGCAGTATTCCAAGTAATTATAATAATAGATAACTTCATTTTAATTATCGGAAAAAAGTTTAAAAATTTCTTGATCGGTTAGTTTTGGAAAAACAATCGGTGGTGCTGATTTTTTAATTTGTTTTTTGGCGGCGCGAATAATTTTTATATAATTGGGGCCAGATAAAACTCGGCCGATCATGGCAAGTTTATTAATTGAAAGAAATTTTGGATCGTCGATATTTCTCCAAACAGACAAAAGGCGATTTCTTTCTTTGACATAATTTAAAAGGCTTTTAGAAAATTTAGACATAGTCGATTCATGACGATGTTCAACAATACATTTTGGTTCCCATAAAAGTGTATATCCCGATTTCCAAGCTCTGAGACCAAGATCTAAATCTTCGCAATAAAATGGTTCGTAAACTTTATCAAAACCACCTAATTTTTGAAATAAATCTTTTCTGACAATTGAACCACCACCAGAAAGCCAACCAGTGATATGAGTTTTTTTAATATCTTTTCCGGGTTCGTGCTGAAGATAGCCATTTTGCCAAAAAATCCTAGCCCAATTTTCATTACCTAATTCAGCAAAACCAACACCAAAAACTTTTGGATTGGAAAAATGATGGAGGGCGTTTTTTATGTAATCTTGATGAGGAAAAATATCGCTATTTAACATAACGACAAAATCACCTTTACTTTTAAAGATGGCATTATTTGAATTTTTACCGAATCCTAGGTTGTTTTTATGAGTAATTAATTTTAGTTTAGAATATTTTTTTTGAAGCTCTTTTATATAATGAACACTTTTATCAGAGGAAGCGTCGTCAGCAACAATAATTTCTTGGGCTTCAGGGCTCATTTTAATTACCTGTTCTAAATTTTTTTTAAGTAAATCTAATCCATTCCAATTAGTGATAATGACCGATATTTTCATATTAATTTTTAATTAAATTAAGTAAATCTTTTTCAAAATTATCCTTTGAAAATTTTTGACATTTACCGATAGCTTTTTTTGACATTCTTTTTAAATCGTCTGGCGATTCTATTAAACTTTTGGTTTTAAAGACTAATTCATCGATGATTGTCCATAAATATCCATCGACACCATCGGAAATAATTTCGGGAATACCACCTTTAGCAATTACAACAGGGACCAAACCTGAAGCCATAGCTTCAACAACAGTCATGCCAAAATGTTCAGTGTTTTCTGGATGAGTCGTTTCGTCAATATCAAATCCGGCAGCATGCCAATATATTTTTGATTTTGAATAAATTTCTTTTAAATCATCAAAGCTTGGATTAATTATAAATTCAATTGGCAATCCGGAAGCTTTTTCTTTTAAATATTTTAAGTAAGAATTTTCGTCAGGATTAGTAAGACTGCCACCGGCTAATATTAATCTCCAATTAGCTACTTTTTCTTCTTCAAATAATTTTTTAAAAGCATCGATTAAAATGTCTTGCTTTTTGGCATTTAAAATATTATCAAAACGACCAACTGATAAAATGAAATTCTTTTTATCATCTGATGGTTCGAATTTATCAATATCAACTGGCGGGTAAATGATATTAATTTTGGAAGGAAGACTGTCTTGATAGAATTTGGCAGTGAATTGAGAATTACAAATTATTTTTGAAAATAACAGTAATTTTGAATTGTTAATTATCTTATTTACAATATTTTGATTGTCGGAAAAAGGAACTTGGATGTGAAGAAGGTTTTGTTTGGCAAAAACAATAGGAATACTACCATCGCCTAAATAAAATAAAATGTCGTATTTGCTGGTAGTTTTTAATTTATTAATAAAATTAATAAATTTTTTATGGATTTTTTGAGGATTAAGAGATCTATTAATAAATTTGGATAAGTCTTGTTCTTCTTCAAGAAAATCAATTTGTTTTGGTTTTATTTGAAAAACATCTTTAACTAAATTTAAACCATCTAATTTTAAAGAAAATCTTTTGGTGGCTTTTTCTATTAATTTTTGATCACCAGACCAAAATAAATCAACTTTATAACCATGTTTTAATAAAATTTCAGCAACTGTTAGGCAATATCTTTCGCCACCACCTAATGTATCTAAATAGGGATCGTAGATTGCAACTCTTTTTACCATCAAATTTATAATAGCATTAAATCTGCTTGTTTTGTTTTTGTTGAATTTCCCAAAGGCGGGCGTAGATTAAAAAAGTATCAAAAGTTTCAAATAAAACAGAAATCCAACCAACAGTGCCGTCCCGCCACATTTTTTGAACTATTAGTCTTTCCCAAATTTTGGTTAACATCATTCTAATGAAACGCCACCAAACGACAGGTGGATGATTATTTTGAAAAAGAGCTTGGGCTTCCATATCAGTCCAAACTAAAGTTTTGTTGACCATTGAAGTGAGATCACGGTGGGTGTAGTGTAAAAGGTCGGATTTTAAATGTCCTAGAGGGCCGTCAACGATAGGTTCTTCATGAAGAATGCCTTGGTAGCCTTTAAAATATTTTTTACAATAGAGACGTTTAACATAATCTGGATAAGAACCGCCATATCGGACTCTTTGGCCTAGATAATGATTGGCTCGAGGAATGGCGTAATGGGAAATCGGGTTATTTTTAATATTTATTTTTTTTATGATTTCTTGTTTTAGTTTTGGAGTAATTCTTTCGTCGGCATCGATATATATAACCCAATCTTTAGAGGCATTATTAAAACCTAAATTACGCCATTTAGAAAATTTTTTATTATATTCATCAATTGTTTTGATTATTTTTATTGCGGGAATGGTTTTTCTGGCAAGATTAACAGTATTATCAGTGGAATTGGCAGCGACAAGAATAATTTCATCAGTCCAATTACAAGATTTGAGACAATTAACAATCATTTTCTCTTCGTTGCCAGCTAAAATGATAATGGAAAGATTTTTTATGGTCATTACCAGCTCCCCTTATTCATCTTATTAGTATAAATGTCTATAATAGCCTGTTTTTGCCATTTTGATTTACTAAATAATATTTTTAGAGATTCTCTAAAGATGGCAAATTTTGTTCTTATTTTGGCGTATTTATAGGCAAAATAAATTCTATTTCTGGTTATAAAGTAATTTTGTAAATCTCCTGGACCACTAGTTGAACCGGAATTCACATGCCAAATAATTGATCTTGGAATACAGGCCATTTTAAAACCAGCATTTTTGGCACGCTGACAAAAATCAACATCTTCAAGATACATAAAATAATTCTCATCTAATTTTCCAATTTTTTGGAAAACTTGGCGACTGGCCATTAAACAACAACCGCTAATAAAATCAACTTTATTTATGATTTTTTTGAATTGGCCATGATCAATTTCATCAATACTAATATTACTACCATAGATATTATCCCAATCCATTTGACCACCCATTGACCAAATAACTTTGCCTAAATCTTTTTTTTGATAGCGATCTTTATGAAATTCAAAACCAGGAGCAAAATAAATTTTAGGGCCGAGGAGGTCGTAATTGGCCGATTCTTTTAATAATTCATCTATAAAATTTGGATCGACTAAGACATCGTTATTTAAAAGGACAATAAAATCAAAATTATTTTTAAGAGCATAGCTGATACCAAAATTATTACCACCAGTATAGCCAAGATTGGATTTGGTGTTTAAAATTTTTATTAATTTATTATTTTTGTATTCTTGATTAAAAATTTTAATAGAATCATCTGGAGAACCATTGTCGATTAAAATTATTTCATAATCAAATGAACTATGCTTAATCTTAAGAATGGAATTAATGGTCTCTATAGTAAGCTTGGGTTGTTTCCAGTTTAAAACAATGATGGCAATTTTTTCCATAAAACTAAAAGTTTTTAGTTAGATAACTTAAAGTTAGGCGAATTTTAAGTAAAAATCTTTTGAAAAAATTAGTAGAATATTCGTTTTTGAAATATTTATTAAACCAAAAATCATATTCGAAAGTAGTTTCTTGACTAGTAGAAACAAAAGATTCTTTGGTAATGGATTTTTCTTGGCAACCTTGTTTTTCCCAAAGTCTGACATAGATTAGAACAATAGAAAAAGCTTGAAGAAGAGAAAAAATTAAACCGTGGAAACCATCTTTGTAACCTTCGGCAAAGAAAAAACGGCTATTAAATTCCTGAATTGGTTTCAAAATAAAATCACTGGTTTTAATTTTGTAATTTTGAGCAGATAATTCATCTGCTTGAATTCCACTATAACGAAGGGCTCGAGTGATAAATTGACTGATGCTAGTGTAATTATTGTGTTGGATAGCCATTTTTTCAGAATCTAAAAGAGTTATACAATTGCCTTTGGTTGTTGGCTGACTGTGAATTTCTTTTTTCCAAGTGACAGCGCCCTTTTTGAAAAAGCGAATTAAATAATCAGGCCAACTGTTAGAATGACGAATCCATTTTCCAAAAATAATATTTTTGCGAGGAATTTTAACAAAATCAACATCGGTTCTTTTGGTAATAGTAAGTAACTCAGTTTTGAGGGTTTTGTTTAAAAATTCATCAGGATCAAGAAGTAAGATCCATTTGCCAGTAGCCTTGGAAATGGCAAAATTTCTAGCTGGTTCGACAAATTTCATTGGACGATAGGAAAAAACTTGAGCTCCAGCTTCTTTAGCAATTTCATGACTGCCATCGGTAGAATTCATATCGACAACGATTATTTCATCGGCTAGGTTTTTAATGGAACGGAGACATTTATTTAGAGCTTCGGCTTCATTTCGAACATTAATGACGACCGAAATATTAGGTTTATTTTTCATAATTGAATGTCTTATTTTATCACCTTTGGACTTTGTAAATCCTAACTTGGCTATTATTAAAAATCTCGTTAATTTGGAGATCAAATGTACTTAAGGAAAAATTTTGATCACTGATTAAGTAAATGTAACTAATGTTATTGTTGATAAGAAAACCACGAGCGAAAAATTGGTCAGTACTTTTAAAAAATTTTTCTTCTTCATCACGTCTCTGTTGCCAATCAAAACCAGTAATATCTAAATTCATTTCATCTTCTAAAAATGTTTGTTTACCACTGAAGGCGGAAACATAGGCAGTAGTTTCATAAGCATACAAAGGAATAGGGGTGGTCATTTTATCTTTTTTATATTTATTATAAGGATAAGTTAAAACAAAACCGTCGTTTTGATTTTTCAAAAAATTTAAAGCTTCAATTTCAGAGTTAGGGAGACAACTTGGAGGTGGATTACCAAAATAATCCTTTAAAGTACTAAAACTGGTAAGACAAGAAATTAATAATAAAATTGAAACTAAAGCTTTATGTTTTGACCAGAGTTTTGATAGAAATTGGGCGAAATAAAAATTGGTAAAAAAGAGAAAATAATAAAAAAACTGAATAGTGTTCCAAGCGGTCCCCTTTTGAACAAAAAGGAGGGGAATTAAAAAGGAAAAAATAAAAATAAAAATAATTAATTTATCAAAATCATTAATTTCTTTTTTAATTTTCTTGGAAAAAAGGAAGAGAAAGCCCAAAAACCTGGTACCAAGGTTACCAATTAAAAAAATAAAAACCAGTCCAATCTCTAAAATTGCAGAAATTAGAATATTGGTTTGATTGAATCTGAATGAGGCTAGTTTGGGTAAATAAAATTTATCAAGAGATTCAATCATAGAATGAGTAAACCAAAGTGGTTTAAATTCTAATAATTGATCACCTTTTAAAACACCTAAGCCAAGGAGAATTAAAAGTGAAGTTAAACCCATAATTAGGCAAATAATAAAATTAAAACCAAAAATTTTTTTGGAACGAATCGCATTATAAAGCCAGTAAAAGGAGAGTGCTAATCCAACTAAAATTCCGGCATAGACCTTAATACCGCTTAATAGAGAAAAGACCAGACCGATTAAAACAGCTATTTTAACTGAATTTGAAGAATGATATTTAAACCAAAGAATTAAGCCAAACAAAATTACTATTAAAGATAAAGCGAAGGGTGGATTTAGAAGAGTTGATACTGACTGCATTGACCAAAAAAGTGACTCCCCTTCAATTTGATGATTTTTAAGAAGAGTGTAAATCCAACCAAAAGAACCGGCAAAATAATTTAATAAAACAAAAAAAATACTGGTAATATTATTTTTGGTAATTAAAAAAGCAAGTTTAAAAGATAAAAACCCAATCAGTAAAGAAAAAATAATAGGCAGTATTTGAAAATAAAGAAAACTTGAATCAATAGTGGTTATATTAGAAATAACTGCGACTAAAAAATCAAAACCCCAATGATAATTTTGTAAAATAGAACCAGAATATATTGGATTTTGAGGCGGAATTTGTTGTTTTAGTTGATTAATTAAACTTAAGTGCCAAATGGCATCGTGACCATTTGGGCCCCAAAAACCTAGCCCAAATTGATATTTTAAACCACTTCTAAACATGGTTAGGGAGAATAAAATTGTGCTTAAGACAATTACAATAACAGATATTTTTTTTATTTTTTTGTTTTTAAACATGAGAGTTGGCGCCAAAACCAAATAATTTCATCTTTGGAGAATAAAAAGGTGTAAAAACCGTAGACTAAAACTGAAATTAAAATTTTACCGATAATATTGGTTAAACTACTTAAATTTAAAAATTGAAACATTAAACAAGGACCAATCATTAAAATAGTAGCAATGGCGGGATTAGAAATAGTTTTAATAATGTGAATGTCAAAAACTTTTTGAGCCATAAACCAAACGATAAAAGAACTGAGACTAACAATTAAAACAGCGTAAGCAGTACCAGTGTAGCCAAATTTAATACTTAAAAGGGGATAAAAAAACAAAGTTAAAACAGTCCACATGATCATAAATTTAGTGGTGAGAGTAATTTTACCAATGGCATTAAAAGCATTGGTTAATGGAGTTGTAATTGAGGCAATAACAACACTAATGGTATAAAAATAAAGAGGAAAAATGGCCGGTGACCATTTTTTATAATTGGGAATCAAATTAATTATGTCCGGAGCAATTAGAGCAATTCCGACAGTCATGGGAAATACAACAAGAGCAATAAAGTAAAGACTTTTCTCAAGTGATTTTTTTAAAATTTCTTTATGGTCTTGAAGGCGAGCAAAGGTAGGAAAAGTAACCCTCATAATAGCATCCATAAAACTTAAAGGAATTCTTGGACCTTTTTGAGCCCAAGAAAGAATACCAAAATCGGTGCGACCAATAATACCGGCAACTAATAAATTTGATAGACGATCTTTAATCATAGCAATAAAAGAATTTAGCTGAAAGGGAATACCGTATTTAAAAAGTGATTTGGCTGATTCCCAATGAAAGGAAAAACCAATTGGCCAAAAACTATATCTGTAAATAATAATTAGCCCTAAAAGACTTCGAATAAACGTGGCAAAAGCATAAGAATAAACACCAAAACCTAGAAAGGCGAAAAGAACAGCGAAACCATAAAAACAAGCATTTTCAACAATATCGACAGTGGAAATTAATTTGAAATTAAGTTTTCTTTCGAGAAGAACGGAAGGAATAGTTTTGAGTGAAGCACAAACAAAAGAAAAACAAAGAGAAATAAAAATCCAAAATTCTTGAGGGCCATATCCTTTATTCTGACTAAATTTAGTAAAAATAAAATAAGTAACAATTAAAGAAATGACAACTAAAATCTGCTGAATAGTAAAAGTTGTTTGCAATTCTTCTTTTTTAACTTCATCTTTTTTTTGAATTAAAGCAGCGGCTAAACCGAGGTCGGAAAAATAACCTAAGATACTGACAGATTCAGCAACAATAGCAAAAAGGCCGACTTCGCCAACGCCTAATAAAATAGTTAGAAGAAAAAAACCGATTACAGAAATTGCCTGAATACCAATATTCCTTAATGAAAGAAATAAAACATTTTTTGTGGTTTTGTTTTTTATTTCTTGAAGATCAATTTCTTCCATAAAGGGTTAAACAAATAAAATATTAATCCTAACCAGGCAAAAAGAGAAATATAATTCGAAATAGTCCTGATGGGGGTGTTTTTTAATTTTACATAAATTTGATGATCGCCATTTTTTAAATTGACAACCATACGACCAAGTTCTGGTTCAATTTCATAATCTATTTTTTGACCTTTATCAGTGATTTCAAAATTAGGAAAAGCTAATTGAGAAATAGTAACCTTGGCATCTTGATTTAAAAATAAATTAAAAAATAGCCAATCTGTCCCCTTTTTCTGACCGGACATATTAATCAATGCTTCGTTAGGATTAATATTGTCAATATAGGGAATGGCAACTGATTTAGCGGCAGATGATGCTGTTTTTGGTAAATAATCGTAAATACTAGCAGAAATTTGACGTTCCCAACTTGATCCAGAAAATTTTTCAGCATCGGTAACTGGACCACTATGGACTGGATAAAAATGAGAGATATTAGTGGCAAAAAGAATAATTAAAATCAAAATAGTTGGAATTAAAGCAAATTTTTTTGGAAAAATCTTTTGGCAGATATATGGCAAAATTCCAGCTGATAAAGAAAGTAAAAAAGCTGTGTGGTTTAAAAATCTCCATGGAAATTGAATTTTTTGGAGAGGAGTGAAAATTTGCCAAATAAAAGTAGATTTTTCGTGAGCCATAAAGGCGGTTCCAAAAGCCATTAATATTAACAGAGTTGGAAGCAAAAGTTTTTTATTAATTTTTTTGTTTTTAATAGAAGTGATAATAAAATAAAAACTAATCAGAACCGCTAACACCCAATGGGTGAAACCAATCATAAAAGACATGGTGTCGTTTGGACCCCACACAGAACCACCATCGTTCCAATAATTACTTAAAAACATTTGTTTTAAACTAACAAAATGGGCAGAAAAAGAATAATATCCTTGAAACATAGATTCAACTTGGATAAATTTAGTTTCGAAAAGAAGTGGAAGAGTAAAAAAGGCGGCTAATGAAGCGCTTAAAACTCCAGAAATACCTAGTTTAATAAAAATAGGTATCATTTTTTTAAAATTAAGCCCATAGGTTTGCCAAAACAAAAACAGAACCCAAACAAAAAGAATAGGAGTAAATGTTAAAACCATGGGATTATGAGAAAGTAAAAGAAAGGCAAAAGAAACACCTAAACCAATAATATCGTTAGATTTAGGTTTTAAAACTATTTTTCTGGCAAAATAAAAAATTAAAGGAAAGAAAACAGCAGCCCAGGCCTCGTTCATAGCACCTCGAACATAAATATTTAAGGCATGATATGGAACATAAGTATAAAAAAGAGCGGCTACAAAACCTCCCAATTTACCAAAGAGAGATGAAGCCAAAATATACATAAATAATGCAGATAAAATAAATTGGACAACGGCGGTAAATTTAATACTTTGGGTAAAGGAAAAAGAAAAAGTTCTAAAAACTTGACCAACGATATTTGGGAATGGAGGATAAAAATTAAATAATGGGTAGCCGTAACCAAAACCTAAATCTGGAGTCCAACGACATGGAATTTGACCGTCTTTTAAGCATTTCTCAAATTCTAATTGACGAATCATTTGCATATCGTCGTGCATATTCCAATATAAAGATCCGGGTTTTAAAAAAAAGAAAAAAGCAGGAATAGTTAAAATTAATAATAAAACCGGTAATAAAAACTTTTTTTTAAGCACTTTTTTTAAGATGAGTAAAGGCTAAATAAATTGATATTCCGGCGAATATGCTACGAAAATAACTTTTTAATTGATTAATATCAGTGGCTTTAGTAATAATCGATTGAGTGCCTTCAAAAGAAGCCAGGGATGGGTCGAGTGGTGCAAATAAGCCAATTGAAAGAGAATTCTCGAAGGTAAAAACTATAAAAATGTAAATAAATAATAATCCTAAGTATATCCAAGCTTCTTTGAAGCGATAGTTTATTAATTCAATAATTAAAAACGGCGTGATCCAAATAAACCACTGTGGATGAAAATGAGTAACCGAGAAGAGAAGTAAAAACATAACAAAAAAGTAAGAAATATAAAATTTTGGTCGTAGTAGTTTATTTTGTGATAAAAGATAAAGCATGATTAAAATTAAAAGAAAAGGAAATAAACCTTCGGCACCAGAAAGCATCCATTCCATATGAAGCATTTTTTGACTCTTTGGGCTAAAAACCATATATCGATAGGCTGAGGAAAAAATGAATGGAAGGTTGGTAATAATTACAGGAAGAAAAGAAATGATTAATAATTTGATTCGCTGAGACCACTTATTTGCTTTAAAAATAACAAATGGCAACAAAAAGAGAGGGTACATTTTAAAAGCAATACCAAAACCGATAGAAAGAGCAGAAAAAGACAATTTTTCTTTTTTTAGAAAATAGGCCGATAAAACGGTAAAAAATACAGGGATTATATCGAATACACCCATACAAAAAGTGGCATACAAAGTAACTGGGTTAAAAAGCCAAAGAATAAAAGCTAAATATTTTTGACGAGGATTATTAAAATATTTATATAATAAAAAAGCAACAGCTAAATCAAAAAAAAGATATGGAAATTTTAAAATAAAAAGATACCAGGAGAGCCCAGGTATACTATATATGTTAGTGCCTGACATAACAGTTTCTAAAAAATTACCTAATCCGGTGAAAGCAAAAATTTTTTGAAAAGTGCCGAGAGTGAAATAAGTTAATGGCGGATAAATAAAAATATCATTCACACCAAAGTTTCTGACTAAAGGATGGTCTGGCGGAAGGGAGAGAAGATGTTCATAAACATTGGTTACATTTTTAAATCCCCAAAAGTAAGAAGACAAGCTTTGACCAGCAAGATCTGGATGATATGTAAAAGCCATTAAAAAAATACGTATGACGATACCAATCACGAGCGGAATCATTATTTTTTTACTGATTTTTACCATAATAATATTGTACAGTAGCTTTTTAAATTTTATACAAAAGCAACTGATCATTGTTTGGTTTATCAAATGATTTTATTAGTTCTAATTGATTCAATTGATTTGAGTTTATTTTGAGACGAGATTTATTAATTAATAAATAAACTTCATCGCCATGATTTTTAGCATCAATTAGATTTACTGGTAATTCGGAAAAACCTAAACCTTCACCAATTATCGTTAATCGAGGAATTTTATTGCAATAGATTTGAAGACCGTCGGGAAGAGTACCAAAAGCACCTTCAGTGCCAACAATTACATTAGCAACTTGTGATCTTTGTTTTAGAAAATCTGCTGATTCTTTGATTCCCCACCCGGAGGTCCAATCGGAAAGATAACCAGTTTCAGTAGAATATATTTTTTGATGGATAGGGTCAACGGAAATTTTGTAGATAAAATTTAGATTTAAAGTAAAAACAGCAATAATAAAAATAAATTTTAAAAAATTTGATTTGATTTTGGCTAAAAAATTTAGAAAGCCAATAGAGATTAAAATAATTAAAGGTGGAAGGGTAAAAAGAATGTAGCGGGCAGTAAAAACCTTAGCCATAGCAGTGTTGGCAATTAAAGGTAGAATCCACCAAGAAATTAAGATTAAATATTTAAAATTTGAACTTTTAGATTTTTTGGTTTTGATTAAAAGTAAAATTAACCCAACACAACTAAAAATTAAAAGTGGCCAAGAAATATATTGATTATAGAGAGATAAGGTATCTAATAAATGTGGATTTAATGGATCAAAAGGATGTTTTAAAATTTCAGAAATTGACCAAATATAATCTTTATTACGAACAGAAATCTGACTAAATTGAGGCCCAAGACGGAGAATATTATAGATAAAAAAAGCAATAATGGATGAAATTATTGGAAAAATAACGGATTTAAAATTACGGTAGTTAAATAATAAAAAAGTAATAATAGATAGAACAATAAAATAAATTGCTGGTGATTTTGTTAGCCAAGAAAGACCTAAAATAAAACCTAAAATTAGGGATAAGTCGAGTCTGGGATATTTGGCTAAAAAGAAGGAAAAAAGCAGAGTTAATAGACCAAAAAATGAAAGCAAAGTATCAGCCAGAGCCATGCGATCGAAGAAAAAAGAAAAAGGAATTAAACAATAAATCAGAGAAGTAAAAATAGATGGATAAAAAAAATTATTGATGCTAGTTTTAATAAATTTAAAAATATTTTTTTCTTTATCTTCATAATTTAAAAAAATAGCGGTAGTAAAAAATAAAAGTAAGATTAGGCCAAAACCAGCAAATATAGAAATGATGCGACCAGAGATGAGTGGGTCGGAAATAAATTTAAGAGTGGCAGCGTTAATCCACATAAACAGTGGTTGTTTACCATCGGTTTGGGGGATAAATCGAAGAGTTTCCTCAGATTGGATGATTTGAGCCCAACGAATATATATGGCTTCATCACCAAAAACAGGGATTGAAGTTATATTTTGAAAACGAGAAAAAAAATAGAATCCTGAAATTAAAATTAAAAGAAAAAAACGGAAGAAATTATTTTTGGTCATAGACACCTTGAAGATTATTTCGAATAACTCTAATTATTTCTTGTATCATTTGTTTTGATTCTTTCTTAAAACGCGTATTATCATCCCCTTTGGTAGTGCTTAAATCTTCGTTTTTCCAATCAACTTCGACTTCTTTAATTTTATAACCCCATTTTTGAGCCATAAATAAAAGTTCTACATCAAAAGCAGAAACACGCCAACCTTTTTTGTCTGATTTGTCTTTAAAAAATTGGAGATTTGGGAATATTTTTTTGGCTAGATCAGTTTTTATAGCTTTAAAACCACACTGCGTGTCAATTATTTTGGGAAGTAAAACTAAACGACGACCCAGAAGAAAACCTCTGGCCATAATTTTTCTGGTTAAAGAATTGCCTTCACGAGAAACACCCCTAGAACCTATGACAACGTCGTAACCTTTGTTAAAAAAAGGTAAGAGTTTTGTTAATTCTTTTAAAGGTGTGGATTGATCCATGTCTGTAAAAAGTGTAATTGAATACTTGGCTTCTTGGATTCCACCCCAAACAGCTGATGGTTTACCACCATGGGGTAGATCTAAAACACAAAAACCTTTATGTTTTGAAACAAAATTTTTAATTAATTTAAGACTATTATCAGTTGATTCGTCATTGCAGATTATGACTTCCCATTTAAATTTTTGATTTTTAAGAAAATCGGAAACTTCATCCAAGACGCCTTTTTTTAAATTATTTTCTTCGTTATAGCAAGGAATGATAATTGAGATTGAATTCATTTAATGAATTATACAGTCAATTTGATTGATTGAAAAATAGACATTATGTTAACATCAAATAGATGTTGAAAATAAAAACCAAACTTAATGGAAAAACTCTAATAATACTGGGAATGATTTTAGTGATTGGTTTAATAATGAGAGTTTATAATTTTGAAAAATCGTTTGCTTTCGCTCATGATCAAGATTTGTATTCATGGATTGCTAAGGATATTGTAGTGAATAAACACATACGAACTGTTGGACAAATAACTAGCGTTGATGGTGTTTTTATTGGGCCTCTATACTATTATATGATGGCCTTTGTATATTTTTTGTTTGGTATGAATCCAATTAGTGCCATTGTTCCGCTAACCACGATTGGCTTATTAACAATAGTGAGTTTTTTTATTTTGGGTAAAAAATATTTTTCTGAAAGAGTTGGAATAGTAATGGCCTTTATTTACGCCGTTTCTTATGGAGCGGCCTTGTATGATAAATGGTCGTGTCCAACTGAACTGGCAATTCTTTGGACGGTTTGGTTTTTGTATTTGATATTTGGAATGTTTAGAAAAAATTTGAAATTAATGCCGCTTTTTGGTGTTTTAGCTGGACTTACCTACCATATTCATATTGCCTTAATACCTGTTTTACCAATTCCGATTTTGGCTTATTTTATGTCTGGTGGAAAATTTAAAGAAAATTTAAAGAAAATAAAAATTAAAAATGTTTTAGTAACTTTACTGTTATTTATGTTGATTAGTAGTCCTTTTTGGATTTTTGAATTGAAACATAATTTTTCTCAGGTTAGAAGTGTGATTACTGCTTCCCAAAAGGATCTAGGTCAACCAGTAGGATTTGTAAAATTTAAAAAGGTGATTAATGCATCTGCTATTGAAATACAACAAAGATTATTGATTGGATTACCAATTAAACCTGTGGAAATTGTTTGGCCTATTTTTTTATTAATAACTTATGTTGTTTATAAATTTAAGAAAATAAAAGGGAAAGAATTAATCGCCTTTTTTGTTTGGTTTTTTATAATTGGTTTAGCTCAATATACCTCGAAAAGAATAGTAAGTGAATATTATTTCACAAATTATCTGGCCATTTTTGTAGTTATAGTTTCTTTATTTTTTGATATATTTTGGGATAAAAAATATTTTGATAAAGTTATTTTAGGAATTGGCGGAATTTATTTAATAGCTAATTTTGTTTGGTTGATAAAAATTACTAATCAAAATAACGATTCTTATTTGTATAAAAGACAATTAGTTGAATATATCCGGGCTGATCAATTAAAAAAAGGTTATCCTTGTATTGGGATAAATTATGTAGCTAAATTTGGAGATGGAGTGGGTTTCAGATATCTATTTTGGTATAAGGGAGTTGAAATAATTAAACCAAGCGGATCTGTACCGACATATAATGTGATAATTCCTTGGGAAACAAGTGCCAATGAGATTAGTGAAAAATTTGGAAGATTTGGAGTTGTTTTACCGGTTCAAAAGGAAGCCTCCAGTAGTGAATGGTGTAAGGCGAAAGAAAATCAATTAGATCCGTTATTAGGATATACAGAATAGGTTATTCTTTTTTACCGTCTGAGTTATGTATAAGTTTAAAAACTTTTATACCATTTACTTCCCATTGGTTATCGATTTTTGCCCAACCAAAGGCGGCAACAGACCATTCTGGATTATTAATAGGGTTACATTCAATTTGGAAGGGTTCACAAACAATAAATAATTGTTCGGCCATTTTATCGGGAAGATTGACTATTTTTGCTTGTTTATTACCTAAAATATAACGATATGGAGGATCGTAATTTTGTTTTGCAAGCAGAGCAAAGTTAAAATCTTGATTATTGGAGTTGGTAATAATTAAATCGGCAATTTGAGTGACGGTTTTTAATTGGCTGTTGGGTTGATAACGGAAAGGATTTTCTAAAAAGGAAACAATAGTTATTAGAATTAAAAAAGGAATGCCTATAAATTTAAATTTATTAATTAAAAAACCGGCGAGAATAAAAACAACGGGAAAAAGAAAGGCAAAATAATGATCATAGATGTGTTGTTTATAGAGAGCTAAAGCAATTAAACCAGATAAATACCAGAAAAAAATAATCCAAAAGGCGGGTTTTTGTTTTTTGAATTTTAAAACAAGTGGCACAAGACTAATAAAGAAAACAATACTGACGATTAAACCAACTGTTTCGTTTTTACCAGTTAAAAGTCGAGTGTTGACCTGATTGAATAAGGCTGGCAATTCAGGAATAGCTTTATAAGCCTTAATATTAACGGTAGTTTCTCGATAGGTAAAAAAATTCAAAAGAGCCTTGAAGTTTTGACCGTCATGTTTAATATCAAAAAGAATTTGAGGAGTTAGGGATAAAATAAAAATAAAAATGGCTAAAAAAGTGTATTTTAAAAATGGTTTTAATCGTTTTGATTTTGTTTGGATAAATTTAATTAAATTGTAAAGCCAAAAAAGACCAATGAATGGTAAAAGGGCCAAGCCAAGATAATGACTGTTAATAACCATGATAAAAGCCATTGATGCGTATAAAAAATAGTGGTATTTTTTAGATCGGAAACTTTCAAAAAAGAAATAAATAAAAAGCAAACTGAAAAAGGGCATAATGTTGGGATTCCAAATAAAATTGGAATACTTAATAACTACTGGAGAAATGGCGAAAAGAAAGGCAGAAATTAAACCAACCGGACGACTAAACCAACGCTTGCCGACAAAATAAATTAGAAAAACGGTGGCAATATTGAGAAGAGCGATGAAAATTGCCGGGCCAACAGGATTATAGTTGGATAAAAATAAAGATGGTGCGATTAAATAATAAAAATAAGGACCAAGATACATATTACCAATACTAGTTTGAGGGCCAATGAAAAATAAATTGCCGTTTTGGAGAAAATCTTTAATGATGGTAACATCTCGACCTTGATCACCTAAGAATTCCATATAACTGGATATTTGATAGAGACGAAGAAATGAAGCTAGAATTAAAATGGCCACTAAAAGCCAATGTTTTTTAAAAAATTGTTTAATCACGATGAAAATTAATTTTAAACCAGAGTCTAACAAGATCGGAAAAACTCTTGATGATAACTTTTATATTTCGACCAGTGGCTTGACCTTCGAGTCGAGGATAGTGATGAACACCAACCTCAACAATCTTAAATCCGACTTTTTTTGATTTAATTAGAAATTCACTACTTATAAAAGCTCCCCTTTCAGCTTCTAATTTGGGAATAATATCGACCACTTTTTTATTAATCAACTTAAAACCACAATCAATGTCGGTGACATGGAGACCGAAAAGAATAAAAACGACTAATTCCCACATTTTTGAGGTAATAATGGCAAACTTAGAAACCTGACGAGCTAGGTAATAACCAATCACAACATCTGCTTTAGTTTTTTGTTGCTTTTTAATAAGTTTAGTGACCTCTGTAAAATCGAATTGACCATCGGCATCAGTAAAAGCAATCCATTGATATTGAGAATTGTAAAGACCACTTTTAAGGGCAGCGCCATAACCACGATTGGGATTGTGGGTGATTATTTTTATTTGCTTTGGATATTCTTTTTTAATTTCTTCTAGAATTTTAGCGGTGTTATCTTTTGAACCATCATTTACTAAAATTATTTCCCAATTTTCGGCAATTTTTTTAAGCATGGGAATTGTTTTATCAATTGTATTCTTAATATTTTTTTCTTCGTTATAGCAAGGAAAAAAGACTGAAAGCTCATTGATTAAAAATTTAGTCATAAGTAGAGTATAAGGCAAAAAAGGCCTAAAAAACAAGTACATCGCTTTTTGCTTGACAAATAGACCATATAACAATATAATATCCTATAATTAAATATTAATAACTCAATATGAAACATAAAATAATAAATATTAGTCTTGCTTTAGGCGCGATGGCGGTATTATTCTTATCGCTCTTTAGTCCTACTAAAGCTTTTGGTTATGATGATAGTAATAGTACAAAAAATATTTCGATTGATAAAAAAGTCCGATCTGTTGATGATTCTCAATATTACGACAATATTGAATCTTCAAAAAAGACTTTTTATGAAAAAGATGTAGTTGAGTTTCAAGTTGAAGTTAAAAATATTGGAACTGGAGTTATATATAATATTAATGTTAAAGATATGTTGCCAAAATACTTATCTTTAATTTTTTATCCTGGTAAATTTGATAATGATCAGTATATCGTTGAATGGAATATTGATAAATTGGAGGCTAATGAAAGTAAAACTTATTTAATTAGAGCTAAAATTAATGACAGCACTAAATTAAATGTTTCTACTAAGCAAACCAATAAAGCTGAGGCTTGCGGTGCTGGTCAATGTGATGTTGATACTGCCAGTTATTTTATTGGTAAAGCTACTGTACCAGCTACTGGTGCTTCAGATATTGCTGTTAAAACAATTTTAGTTACTTTATTAGCTGTTGGTGGATTTTCTTTAAGAAAATTTGTTAGAGGATATTAAACTAGATTAAAACCTACCCCTCCCCCTCCCTTAAAAAAGGAGGGGTTTTTGGTGTTTAAAACCCTCCGCCCTTCGGGCACCTCCCTTGACAGGGAGGCTTTTTATTTGGTGATTAAACGAAGGCTAATAATAGAACTAAGAGAATAAAGGTTAGAAGGAAGATTTTGGTCTGCTCCAAACCAAGGGTCGTGAATTTTGTAATTGCCATTACTTCCACTAATAATCACAATAAAATGCATTCCGACGATGGTGTTCATTCTCATTTGGGCAATGACATAACGGCCAGCTTTTAATTCATTGTCGACAGTTGAAGCGTTATAGGAAACTTGTTTAAAAGTATAGCCTAACGGAGGAGACGGAGTGAGCATATAGGCGGTATTGCTCCAAAAATTACTAGAATTGGCGGCGTAAGCTGATGGAGAAATGTCAAAGCCTAGTTTTTTATAAGTCATAGCAATACTATTAATATAACAACCGACTGAGCCAATAGTATCACTAGAGTTACCAATGAATTGTTTACACCAACGAGGATCTCTTTGAGAATAAAAATTATGATCATTGCCATCACCTGGAGATGCTGACAAACAACTACTTCCACCAGCTGAACTAGAGAAGCTTCTGAGTGCGGCTAATTGTGATTGAGCTGCGGCAAGAAGTGATTGGTATTTTTTCTCGTCATTTTTTGTACTTTCTAAAAGTTTATCTTTGGCGGCTTTTTGATTATCAAGAGTGGTTTTTTGAGTGGCTAATGTTTTTTGAAGAGTTTCCATTTCTTGTTGTTTTTGAGTTTTGGCCGTTTTTTGGGCATCATAATTAGACCTGACTGTTTCCATATTAATTAAACTGGTTTGACTAGCCTTTTGAACATTGGCAACATATTTGTATTGTTCTAAAAAATTATTTAGGTCAGATGAAAACAAAAAAGCAAACGGAGGAACTTTTTTTTGAAGTTTATAATTTTCAATTATCTGGAGAACATAAAGTGAGGAAAGTTTGTTTAGCTTAGTGTTTAGGCCGTCAATTTCAACAGTAAGACCGTTTATTTCTTTTTCAAGATTTTTGATTGAATTTTCAGTTTGAGTAATTCTTAAAAGGGTTAATTCATATTGTGAGCTTAAAATTTTTATTTGATTGGCTAAGGTATTTTTGGCAGTGCCTAATTCGGAAAGTTTTTGAGTGTATTCTGTGATTTTATTTTCTAAATCTTCTCTATCATCGGCGTATGAAGTAATTGGGATGAACAAAAAAAAAGATAGTGCTAAAAATAAAAAAAAAGTTTTTTTAAACATTAAACCTTAAAATTTAATATATCTTTTGGCTCCGATCCAACTGGCAAAGAACCCTAAAAGAGTTCCAATTGTGATTTCAGTAAACAAAAGCATTAAATAGAAATTGATATTTAAATCTATGAAGGTTATCGGCTGAAAAAAAGAATTAATTGACTTTTGAAAAATTAGAGCGAGTAAAAAACTAAAAAGAAAACCAAATATACTACCCAAAAGACCATAAATTACTCCTTCTAAAAGGAAAGGTTTTTTGACATAGAAACTGGAGGCGCCTAAAAGTCGGCTAATTTTGATTTCATCTTTTCGGTTGGTGATTTTCATGCCAATAATTGTGATCATGGTTAAGAAAGAGGTAGAGGCAATTATTAAAATAATAGCAAGACCAATTTTTCTGGTGGCGTTGGTCCAATTCAATAAAGAAGCAATAATATCTTTTTGATAAATAATTTCATCAATGACATCAGTTTTAGTTGAATAATTTTGATAAATCTTTTCCAATACCCCTGGCTCTGAAACTGTAATTTCAAAGGACGCTGGTAGAATACTGGCGGTAACCATTTCAGTTAAAAGAGGATTGTCTTTGTTTTGTTCTTTGTAGATAGTTAGAGCTTTTTCTTTAGAAATAAAAGTAATTTCTTTAACCCCCTGATAACTCGATAAATCTTTTTGTAAATTTTCGACAGTGGCTGTGTTAAGACCATCTTTTAAAAACAAAGTGATTTCTGGTTTGGTTTCAAAATATTTTAACACCATGGAAAGACCAGAATTAATTATGATAAATGTGGAAATAAAAAAGAAACTTAAGAACATTGCAATTGTGGCAATTAGACTTTGAAATGGGGAACGTCTAATGTGGTGCCAAGTAGTTTTTAGTGGACTCATGATTTTTTAGAAATATTATAATCTTTAACAATTTCACCATCATTAATTTTAATGACTCTTTTACCCATTGATTCGACAATTTCATTGTTGTGAGTGGTCATGATAATAGTGGTGTTGTTTTCTTTATTTATATCTTTTAATAATTTGACTAAATTCCAGGAATTTTCTGGGTCTAAATTACCGGTTGGTTCATCAGCCAAAATAACTTCCGGCTCGATGGCTAAGGCTCGAGCGAGAGAAGCGCGCTGAAGCTCACCACCAGCGAGTTGGGAAGGAAATAAAAACCGACGAGTGCCAAGATTAACTTCTTTAATTACTTTGTCGATGCGTGATTGAATTTTTTCTTTTGGATAATTAACAATATCCAATATTAAGGCAATATTTTCTTCAATGGTTTTGTCGGAAATGAGCTGATAATCTTGGAAAACGACACCGATTCTTCTGCGGGTGTTGTTAACATCGTCTTTATTGCCATTTGAAAGATCAATATTACCTAATAAAATTTTTCCAGAAGTAGGCTTGAGTTGATTTAAAATAAGTTTTAAAAGAGTTGATTTACCGGCTCCAGAATTACCGATAAGAAATACAAATTCTCCTTGATCAATTTCAAAGCTAATGTCTTTTAGGGCATATACGATGCCAAATTTTTTATCGACTTGATCAAAGACAATTTTCATAATTTATTTTATTCTAAAATTTTGATAATACCGACATCAAGAAACCATCCAGCTTTTGTGGAAGCATTAGTTTCTCCTTTAATTTCAACTTTTTTACCGACAAAAAGATCAAGATCGGCTGTTGACGAAGTTAGAGCAGCATATTGAGTCTTACCACCTTCTCTCTGCAAGGTGTGAGTACCTTCACCATTAATACCGCCTTTAACAAGGGTACCAGTAGCGGTGTCGGTAAATGTTTTTCCGGTATCACCGTAAGATTGCCCGACAATTAAGTCTTCTGCACTTTTAATATCATCCACTGAAGCAACATTTCCTTGGGTGATGGAACTAATAAGACTGTCATTGGGACTGCTGAGGGGCCAAAGGCGAGAAAGACCGAAACCAATGCCAATAGACAAAACTAAGATTATAATGAAGGGAAATTTTGAGTTTTTATTTTTTGAAGAAGTGTTTGAAGTAAAGTATGAGGTTTGGGTATTTTGAGATAAATTTGGGATGTCCATTTTAATTTTAAAATCTAATAATTCAGTATAACAAAAAAATAAACTTTTCTTAAGTAAAAACCCACCCTCGTCAGAGAGGCCTCCCTTGACAAGGAGGCTTATTTAATTTTTTCAGAGATAAATTGATGAAAACCTTGGTATTTATCGTCGTTGGTGGTGAATATCCATTGTTTAGTAAAATTGGTTTTTTCTGGGTGATAAATTACTCCATTACTATTATTAGTTCCAATTGGTATTTCAATTTTATTTAGAGAAATATTTTTTAAATTTTTATTTAAAATTAGACCAATTTGTAAAGCATCGGTGTCGGAAAGAGTTTTTGAAATGTCATTTTGCCAAAAGAAATAAAGATTTTTTAATTGATCTGTGGTGTTAACAAAAGTTCCTGATTTAATTTTATTTAAAATGGCGTCAATTAAAAGTTGTTGGCGTTGAATGCGACCAATATCAGTGCCACCTTGAGCGGCAGTTTCAGCGCTTTTTCGAGAACGAACAAATTCGGTGATATTACTAGAATCTAAATGAATCCAACCGGAAGGAAATTCGATGGTTTTATAGATTGGAATTGAAGGTGATGGATTTTTAATATATTCTTGATTTGGATACTGATCATCAATAAAACCTTTTTCTAAATATAAATCGACGCCCCCGATAATATTGACAAAATTGATTAAATTGTTGGTAGTGAGAACGACTATATGATCGATAGGTTGTCCGTATATAATTTTAAAATTTGATTTTAAGAAATCGAATTTATCTTGGCCAGATTCTAAACTTAACGGATAGAGATTGTTTATTTTTACTTCTTTTTCATAAAACCAAAGATCTCTGGGAGTGGAAATTAAATTTAATTTGAAAGTTTTTAAATTTAGTGAAGCGAAAATTATAGTATCAGTGGTGGTAGTTTTTTCAAGAGCATCATTACGTTCATCAAGACCTAGAATTAAAAAATTAATTTTATCTTTAGATTGATAAGGATTAGATTTGACTGAAGTATAAATTGTTTCGATTAAATAATTTGGAGATTTGCCGATAGATCGGGAAATTATACTAGAGATGATGGTAACTGAAAAAATAATTAAAAAAACAATGCTGAAAATAATTTTGGTGATTATTTTGAATAATTTCATATTTATAATTTTAATTCGGCTTCAATAAAAGCATCAAGATCGCCATCGAGGACGCCCGTTGTATCAGAAGTTTCATATCTGGTGCGTAAATCTTTGACCATTTTGTAGGGATGTAAGACATAGGATCTAATTTGGTGACCCCAACCAGCAACAACATTATCACCTTTAATATCTTTTTTTTCTTGGCTTTGTTTTTCTTGTTCAATAGCCCAAATTTTTGACAATAAAACTTCCATAGCCATGTTGCGGTTTTGCTCCTGAGAACGTTGGCTTTGACTGCAGACAGCAATACCAGTTGGTTTATGAACGACACGAACTGCAGTGCTGACCTTGTTGACATTTTGACCACCACAACCACCAGATCTGTAGGCAGAAAATTCAATTTCTTCGGGCTTAATTGCAACCGTGTTGTCATTTTCAATGACAGGGCTGACTTCAACTTTAGCAAAAGAAGTTTGACGAAGTTGATCGGCATTAAAAGGAGATAGTCGAACTAATCGATGAGTGCCTGATTCGTGTTTAAGATAGCCATAGGCATAATTGGTATAAACCTTGAAATAAACTGATTTGATACCCACTTCTTCACCAGGAGTGATGTCAATCAAATCATATTTCCAACCTTTGCTCTCAAAATATTTCATATACATACGCTGCAACATTGCAGCCCAATCCATGGCTTCAGTGCCACCCTGCCCTGAATGAATTGAAAAAATAGCATTATTTTTATCGTATTTACTGGACAAATATGTTTGTAATTCTAATTTTAAAATTTTTTTATTTAAATCATTTAAGTTAAACACCATTTCATTCTCCAAGGTAGTATCTGGCTCGTTTTTTAAAAGGTTTTCAAATTCTTCTAAATTTTGAATATCTGATTCAATAGAATCAATATTTTCAATATTTTTTTGAAGATCGGAAATATTTTGAAGAATTTCTTGAGCTTTTACTTGGTCTTTCCAAAGATCCTCTTCTTCTGATTTTAATTTTAAATCATTTAATTTAATTAAATTGTCATCGTAAGACAATTTAGATTTTAATAAAATTAATTTTGATTTAAGATCGGAAAGCGATGACATAATTATTGTGAATCGATACTCCTAAGGGTATTTTGATAAATATTATTGATGATCATTTTTTGAATTTCTTTAATTTGTGTTTGAGGAAATCCCTGGCTTTGTTCTTTAATTAAATCTAATTTTTCTTGAATTAAAGTTGCCGCTGGGTTTTGATTTAAATTTTCTAATTGTTTTCGACTGTTTTCTGGAATTGATAAATAAATATTATTGGAAATTTCGGTTGTTTTTCCAAGAATAAAATTTGGTTTTTGCTCATCAACGGATAGAACAGGGTCAACAGTTTGAAATGAATTTGTTTTTTGTCCGGAAATAAAAGAGATTATAAAAAAAACAATGACACTAAATACAGCCAATCTGATTAATGATTGAAAAGTAAATTCTGTGTGTTTCTTTTTTTTGTGTTTATGGCCAGTGGACACAGTATAATTTTATCATTAAAAAGGGAAATTATTTTGATTTTTCAGTGAGGTATTCAGTGATTGGGGTATCACCAGTAGTACATTTCTTTTCTTTTTGATCAATAAGAAAAGGGACTGGTAAACCACCATTATTTATTTGATCTGGACAAATTTGTTGAACAATTTTGGAAAAAATTGTCTTATTCGACTCATTTTCATAAACTTCAAGCTGACTGATTTTTAATTTTTGATCAATTTGATTGGTGGAAATAAATTCTTCGACAATTTTACAGTGAGGACAGGTGATGCCATAAAATAAAATATAATCGGAGGTTGGAGTTTCAGTGGAAGTAATAGACTCTGGTTTTTTAGAAGTGAGAAGATAAAAACCAATTAAGATGGCAATAATAATTAAGGCAGTAATAATTTTTTTTATCATTTGGTTTTAGCGGTAATGTCAATGATTTTATCACCCTGTTGAATTTTATCTAAAACATCGAGGCCGGAAACGACTTCGCCAAAATTAACATAATCGCCGGTTAAATGTTGACAACCTTCAGTGGTAAAACAGATGAAAAATTGACTATCATTACTGACTTGATTGGTTTCAGCGGTTCTGGCTAAACCAAAACTACCTCGAGCAAAGGGGATATTGTTTAATTCGGAGGCTTGTTTACCACCACCCATACCAGTTCCAGTCGGGTCACCGCCTTGGGCCATGAAACCAGTAATGACTCGATGAAAAATTAAATTCTTATAAAAACCAGAATCGGCCTTTTTTGTAAAATTAGCGACAGTATTGGGTGTTTCTTTTGAATATAATTTGGCAATTATTTCACCATCTTTGGTTTTAATGGAAATTAGAGTTTCTCCGATGTTTGTTTTTGCAGAATCGGTTGATGGGGCTGGAATTTCAGTAATAACAGGATTAGTAGGGGTGGTTTGAGTTGTATTTTGATTCATGTTTAGATTTAAATTTGTTTCTGTATTTTTATTAGTGCAGGCAGAAAATAAAACAGAAGAAAGAATAATTAAACTAATAAGTTGAAATTTATTTTTTAAATTCACACAATTATTTTAACAAAATCAGAACTCTTTTGGGGCCGCTATTAATATCTTCCTTTTTATTAGATGAAGGAAAATCATGAATACTTTCCATAAGTAAGTTGTAAGAATATTTAAAATAAGCACCAGCTTTGGTACCAACATCATGAACAATAAATTTTTGTTTATCATTATCATAACCAAGAATTACTAAACTATGATAATAGGGCCCACCGGAATTAAAATGTTTATTTTCTTGATATAAGGTTTTACCATTAGCAGTAACGATAATTGGAATATTTTGGACTAGATATTTTTTAAGGTCTTCTATTGTGGGGTTTTCAATAATTTTGGTTTGATAACCTAAATATTTTTGAGCTACTAAATTCATTTGTTCAATATTTATATCATGAGTGAAGCCTTGTTGATTTTCAAATTCAATCATTTTTAAAATGGCGTCGCGATTTTCTGTAGGGGTAATGCTTTTAATATTTTTATAAAAATAATCGACGGTTACAAGAGACGCTTCTTCACAAGCATCTTGCCATGGCTGATCCCAGTTTTTTTCTGGAGCTTGTTGGACGAAGGCAGCTTTGATTAAATATTTATTTATTTCCCTTTCAGTCAGAGGCTGATCAGCTTTTGACTGAGACAGGGAGGCTTTTACTTCGGTGGTGGTTTGCTCAACTTTTTCGACTGTTTGATTAATTTTGTTTTCAATATTTTCTTTGGTTAATTTTTTTGGGAAAAGAAAGCAAAATAACACAAAAATGAAAATCAGTAATATTAATGAAAATGGAATTATTTTTTTGATAAAAAATCTCATAAATATTATTATAATTTAAATAATTAAAAATTTTTTAAATTAAACCTAATTTATTGAAGTTGTTTTTTTAAAAACGTTTTAAATAATGTTTGGGTTGAAATTAGAAATAATTATGGTATAAACGCTATTGGAAAGACATTAACGTAAGCGTTTTTGGTTCTTTTAAATAATAAGGTGAAGGGAGTAAATGAATTTGGCGGCATCAGGATATGTTTTTGGTATTTTTTTGTGGGTTTTTGTAATAGTAGATTTGTTGTTATTTTTAATAATGACAAGGGGGGTGAAATCAAAAATAATTTTAGTAATATCTAATGCGGTTTGGTATATAGTCACTTTAGTGTTTATATTTTTTAAAAAACCTTATAGCGACATGGACATATTTAAAATATTAGTTGTATTAGTTGTTTGGGTAATCTTATCGATAATTTATAGGATGTTTTTTATAAAAATGGTTCGTTTATAATTAAACAACAACAATTCTATAACATGCTTAGGGCACTTGAAGATAATAAATGATTATATTAATAGTTTAAAAACTATTTTAAATAATTATATTAATATCAACAAGTGCCTTTTTCCTTGCAAAATCTGAATATTATAGTACAATGCAAAGATGCCCAAGTTCACAGATATTAGAAACATTGCCGTTATTGCCCATGTCGACCATGGTAAAACTACTTTAGTGGATGCAATGTTGAAACAAACACACACCTTTAGAGATAATCAAGCGGAGATGAATGTGGATAGAATTATGGATTCTAATGATTTAGAAAGAGAAAAAGGAATCACTATTTTGTCTAAAAATACTTCTGTCTTTTATAAAAATACTAAAATTAATATTATTGATACTCCTGGACATGCTGATTTTGGCGGAGAAGTGGAAAGAGTTTTAAATATGGCTGATGGGGTACTATTAATAGTAGATGCTTCTGAGGGACCACTTTCACAAACTAAATTCGTTTTAAAAAGAGCTTTGGATTATAAATTAAAAGTTATTTTGGTTATTAATAAAATTGACCGAAAAGACGAAAGGATTAAGGACGTTGTAGCTGATACTGAAAATTTATTTTTATCTTTGGCTGATGATCCAGAACTTTTAGATTTTCCAATCGTTTATGCTATTGGTAGAGATGGAAAAACTTTTTTAGAATTACCAGAATCACTTGAACAGGCTGGTGATATGACTCCCCTTTTTGAAACTATTTTAAAAACAATTCCAAATGCTGAAAAAGACTCGGATAAACCATTTCAAATGTTGGTTTCAGCTTTTGAAAAAAATGAATATTTAGGTAGATTGGCCTTGGGAAGAGTTAGTAAGGGAATGGTTAAAAAGGGTGATTTTATCTCATTGGTTAAGGCTGATCAAAAAGTTGTTGGTAATTTTAGAGTGGAAAAAATGTATGTGAATGAAGGAATTTCAAAAGTGGAAGTACAAGAGGCTAGCGCTGGAGAGATTATTTATATTTCTGGAATTTCGGCAATTGAAATTGGTCAAACCTTAACTTCGGTGGATTGCCAAGTGGCTTTGCCAGCAATTGAAGTGGCTGAACCAACTATTAAAGCAAGTTTTGGTCCAAATACATCGATGTTTGCTCGAGACGAATCAAGATTTTTAACTAGTCGAGAACTTAAAGAAAGATTAAGAGAAGAAGTAGAAGCTAATTTAGGTTTAAAAATTGAAGATGATCCAAATGATAGTATTCGCATGTTGGTTTCTGGCCGAGGTGAATTGCATTTGGCTATTTTAATTGAAAAATTACGACGTGAAGGTTACGCAATGGAAATTGGAAAACCTGAAGTTATTTTTAAAACTATTGACGGGAAAATTTTTGAACCTTTTAATGAATTAACGATTATTGTTCCTGATGAATTTGTAGGAACTATTACTTCGGAGCTTGGTAAAAGAAAAGCGGAAATGATTGATATGCAAACTGATGAAAAAGTTGGAACTAGACTTACTTATAAAATAAGTGAAAGAAATGCTTTAGGTTTAAGAAATACTTTGGTGACTGAAACTAAAGGTATGGTTTCTTTGAATACTTTATTTTTGGGATACGAACCAAAACAAGAAGAAAATAAAAAAGAAAGAAATGGTGTATTAATTGCTTTTGAATCTGGTAAAGCTTTGTCTTTTGGATTAGACTTGGCTCAAAAAAGAGGAATTATTTTTATTTCTCCAACAGAAATGGTTTATGAGGGACAAATTGTGGGTCTTAGACCAATGATCGGTGATTTGGAACTTAATATATGTAAAGGTAAACAATTAACCAATATGCGCTCAGCTGGAAATGACGATGGTATCACTTTGGCTCCAGCAACTAAATATACGATTGAAGAATCTTTGGATTTTATCAATAATGATGAATTTATTGACGTTACTCCAAAAACAATTCGTTTGAGAAAAAGAATTTTGAATAAGACTGATAGATTAAGAGCTTCGAGAAAAAGTTAATTTAAACTATTGGCTTTCTTGGATTATTTGGGTTTGGGGAGCAACAACTTTAGTCCAATTTATTTGACTCATGGTGGTTTCTATCCATTTGGAAACTGATGAAGTAAAATTAAATTGCGAAGA
>Ga0172379_10001412_pt1 | contig 47813 bp, 55 predicted proteins | sample GrowelOW334metaG_FD_119756 | JGI IMG/M metagenome (GOLD analysis project Ga0172379, IMG submission 119756) | Groundwater microbial communities from an aquifer near a municipal landfill in Southern Ontario, Canada - Groundwater well OW334 metaG | ecosystem: Environmental > Aquatic > Deep...
CAACCGACTGATTTCTTCTCGCTCCAAATCGCTTAATCTTAAATAATTTGTCATAGAAATCTAGCGTATCATTATTGGCGCTTAGCGCCAAATATGTTGCGTTAGATTCTGGACTCAAACTATCAACTATTCCTATATAATTTGACTAATATGTTTAACCGCCTGGTAAAAAATTCTGAAAGCCAAAATGACAATCAGCCGGTCTCTGACCGACAATTAGTAATTAAGGCTTTAAAAAATGATCAAACCGCTTTGGCTGAACTGGTAAAGCGCCATTTAGGCTTGGTTTACAATGTCGCCAGGCATTACGCAAACGACGCTGATGACGCCCGAGATTTAACCCAAGAAGCTTTTATTAAAATCTGGAAGAATTTAAAAAAATTCCAACCGGAAAAAAGTTTTACCGCTTGGGCTTATGAAATCGCCAAAAATACCGCCCTAGATTGGCTAAAAAAGAAAAAAGCCGTGCCATTTTCTCATTTTGAAACTGAAAATGATAAAAATTATTTAGACAAAATTATTACTGATTTCTCCCCCTCCCCCGATGAATTTATTGATCAATCAAGTTTAGCCTTAATTCTGCGCGGAGCAATCTCCCGGCTATCACCAAATTACCAGGAAGTGGTGATTATGCACAGCCAGGATGAAATGACTTTTCAGGAAATTGCCGAATCAACTCAGCAACCAATCAATACCGTTAAAAGCCGCTACCGCCGCGCTTTAAATTTGCTTAAAAAATCACTCAGTCGCTAAAAGTTGCCATCAATTCAAAGGATGCACCAAAAGGCATCTTTTTTTCGTATATCTAATATAGTACTAATATTCTATGACTCTAAAATCCAATAAATTATTGCAAAAAATGCTAGTTGAACAGCCGCCGGCTGAACTTTTTGATCTTGTCATGGTTCGCCTCTCCCAAGAACAAAAAATTGTCTTAATCAAAAAAAGACTTGCCTATTTGAGCATTTTTTTAGTAATCGCCACGGTTGCCTTTTTCCCGGCGATTGTCAGTTTGAAAAATGAGATTATTAATTCCGGTTTTGGCCAATATTTAATTTTGATATTTTATGATTTTAAAACCACGTTGACCTATTGGCAGGATTACAGCCTATCGCTTTTGGAAACTCTGCCGGCAATCAGCTTGGCCGCCAGCCTATTAATAATTTTAACGATTTTAGCTTTAATCCGCTCAATCAGCCGCTACACTCAAATGTTGATAAAATTATCACCTAATCATTAAAAACATGGACATCAACTCATTTTTCCAATCAAAACAATTCAGACTAATTACCGGCATAATCGGACTGTTAATTTTAATCCTGCTGATTTTTCAAATCGGAGTTTTTGTCGGCATGCGCAAAGCTGATTTTTCTTACCGCTGGGGCGAAAATTATCATCGAATGTTTGGCGGCCCGCCGCAAGGATTTTTCCAGGAATTTTCCAATCAAGATTTCATTGCCGGCCACGGCACCGTCGGCACGGTCATTAAAATTGACGGCAATTTATTGATTATTAAAAGCCCCGAAGGCCTTGAAAAAACCATTTCCTTAAGCGGCCAAACCACAATCCGCCAGGGTCGGGAAATAATAAAAACCGCTGACATTAAACTTGATAATCCGGTGGTTATCATCGGCTCGCCGAAAGATGACGGTACCATTGAAGCCAGGCTAATCAGAATTTTTGATCCGACCCAAAAACGTTTACCGCCGCCATCACCTAATCTAATTAACTTACCAAGATTTTAATTATCCCTATGAATTTTATCAAAAAACTTTTAAAGAAAAAAATTATTCTGCTGCTTATTGCAATCGTTATTTTAGTGGCTGGCTATTTCGGCTATAAGGTAATTAAACCCAGCACACCCCAAACCAGCTACGTCACGGCGGCGGTTGCCAAAGGAACGATTGTTACTTCGATTTCCGGCACTGGCCAAGTTTCCTCGTCAAACCAAATCGATATCACTCCCAAGGTATCCGGCGATATTACGTCAGTTAAAGTTACTGCCGGGCAGGAAATAAAATCCGGCGATATTATCGCCCAAATTAATGCCGCCGAAGCCCAAAAAACCGTTCGTGACGCCAAAATCAGCCTAGAAAGCACAAAAATTTCTTTAGAAAAACTTAAAAAACCGACCGATGCTCTTTCCCTGCTTCAAGCCGAGAATGCCATTACCCAGGCTGAACAGACTAAACAAAATGCCGAAGACAGCTTAGTCAAGGCTTATGATAACGCCTTTACCTCAATTTCTAACGCTTTCTTGGATTTGCCAACTGTTATTACCGGACTTCATGATGTTATTTACGGTAATGACTATAAATCCGATCAGGAAAATATTTATTATTATGCCGACTTGCTGAAAAATTATGATGAGAATGTTTTTACTTATCGGCAAAAGGCCATTGATAATTATTTGGCCGCCCGCTCGGCTTATGATAAGAATTTTTCAGACTACCAAACGATTAGCCGCTATTCTGATTCAGCCACCATTGAATCATTGCTTAATCAAACCTACACCACGACTAAATCAATTTCTCAAGCCATCAAAAGCATGGATAATTTTTTAGGCTTTGTCAAAGACCAGCTGCAAGAAAAAAACCAGCCTTTGCCATCACAATTAGCCGCCCACCAATCTAGCTTATCAACCTATACTGGCAATGCCAACTCCAATCTATCAGATTTGCTCAGTAATGTTAATGCGATAAAAAGCGACAAAGATACCATCAGTAACAGTGACTTTACGATTAAGGAAAAAACCCAGTCATTGGCCGACCTTCGGGCCGGAACCGATCCGCTGGATCTTCAATCGGCCGAATTATCAGTCAGACAAAAACAAATTGCTTTGGCTGACGCTCAAACCAAGCTCGCCGATTACACTATTCGGGCGCCGTTTGACGGGGTTGTTGCCGCGGTTAACGTGGAAAAATCTGATTCAGCCAGCTCCGGAACCGCTATTGTCACCCTAGTTACTAAGCAAAAAATTGCCGAGATTTCGCTTAATGAAGTTGATGCCGCCAAAGTAAAAACTGGCCAAAAAGTTATTTTGACTTTTGACGCTGTCGCTGATTTGAAAATTACCGGCCAAGTCGCCGCCGTTGATACTTTAGGCACCGTCTCTTCCGGCGTCGTCAGCTATAACGTTAAAATTACTTTTGATGTTCAAGACGACCGAGTAAAGCCCGGCATGAGCTTAAGCGCCAATATTATCACTGATTCCAAACAAGATATTTTAGTCGTCCCGCTTAGCGCCGTTAAGACCGGCGGCGACAGCAGCAGCTATGTCCAAGTTTTAATTAATAATCAACCCGAACAAAAAACTGTCACGACTGGCTTAAGTAACGACACGATGATTGAAATTACTAGCGGTTTAGCCGAAGGCGATCAAATTATCACTCAAACTATCAGCGGCGCTAGTGCTAAAACTAACAGTGCTTCGAGCCAGACAAATACTAACCGAAGCAATAATAGCTCGTTTAGAGGCTTAATGCAGCTTGGCGGCGAGGCCGGCGGCCCGTCCCGTTAAAATATGATTAAATGTGAAAAAATAACCAAAGTTTATCAGACTGGCGACATCAAGCTTAAAGTACTTAAAGAGGTTTCTTTTGAAATCAAAAAAGGTGAATTTTTGGCCATTGTCGGGCCTTCCGGTTCGGGCAAATCAACGCTGATGCATATCTTGGGCGCCCTGGACAGGCCGACTAGCGGCAGCTACTTTTTAAACGGCAAAGACATGCTTAAACTATCCGACGATGAATTGGCGGAAATTCGATCCCAAAAAATTGGTTTTGTTTTCCAGTCATTTAATTTGCTGTCCCGAGCTACGGTTTTAAGAAATGTCATTGTGCCTTTGATTTATGATAAAAAAGTTCCCAAAGAAGACCGGCAAAAAAAAGCTGAAGCCGCTTTAACTGCCGCCGGACTGGAAAAAGACCGCTGGCATCACCTTTCCAACCAACTCTCCGGCGGGCAGATGCAGCGAGTCGCGATTGCCCGGGCATTGGTTAATGAACCGGATTTAATTTTAGCCGATGAACCGACCGGCAATTTAGATTCAAAAACCGGCGATATCGTCTTGGAAACTTTTCAAAAATTAAACCGGGAAAAAGGCCATACGATTGTCTTAATCACCCACGAAAAATACGTGGCCGAACATGCCGACCGGGTGATCGAAATAAAAGACGGGGTCATTTTTACCGACCGGCCGAGCGCTAATTTATTAAAAGATAAATAATATGCTTTTATCGGATTTATTCCAAGAAACTTATTTTGCCATTTCAGCCAATAAATCCCGCTCATTTTTGACGATTTTGGGCATTGTTATCGGCATCGGCTCGGTTATTGCCATGATTTCCATTGGCCAAGGAGCAGCCGCCAATATTGAAAAAAATATTCAATCCCTGGGCACCAATTTGTTAGTGGTTACTCCCGGTTCGCAGGGCGGCGTCGGTTCAATGGTCCGAGGCGGCATGGGCTCAGCCACCACTTTGACTTTGGAAGATGCCCAGGCGATTGGGTCTCAAATCCAAAATATTCAAGCCTTGGCGCCAACCGTTAGCAGCCGCAAGCAAGTCAAAACTACCAAAGGTACCAACACAAACACCAGCATTTATGGCATTGATCTTAATTACCAAGTAATTAAAAGTATTGAAGTTGAAACCGGCAGTTTTATTACCAGCGAACATGTCAAAGCCACATCAAAAGTTGCCGTCTTGGGCCCGACCACCCGCGACGATTTATTCGGTGCCGATAGCAACCCGGTCGGGCAGAAAATCCGCGTTGGGAGCTTGGAATTTACCATTATCGGTATTACCAAAAGCAAGGGCGGTACCGGTTTTGGCAGCGCCGATGATTTGATTTATATTCCAATTTCAACCGCCCAGCAATATTTAACAGGCAATGACAAAGTCAGTAATATCAATATTCAGGTAGCCAAAGAAAATTTAATGACCACGGTTCAAGAACAAGTTACCAGCTTACTTTTAGCCAGGCATAATATTTCCGATTCTGCCAGCGCTGATTTTAGCATTATTAATCAGGCTGATATATTAAGCGCTATGTCGTCAGTCAGTAATACCTTGACTTTACTTTTAGGCGCCATTGCCGGAATTTCTTTGCTCGTCGGCGGGATTGGCATTATGAATATGATGCTAACCACGGTTACCGAGCGAACCCGGGAAATTGGTTTGAGAAAATCATTAGGCGCGAAAAATAATGATATTAATATTCAATTTTTGGCCGAATCAGTCGCTTTTACTTTTATCGGCGGCATTATCGGCATCCTGCTTGGCTGGGCTTCTTCGCTTTTGATAACGCAATTCAGCGGTACCACGACTACTATTACCAGCTGGTCAGTTATTTTAGCCTTTGGCGTTTCCGCCGGAATCGGCATAATTTTTGGTTATTATCCGGCTCGCCGAGCCGCCCGGCTTAATCCGATTGAGGCTTTACGCTATGATTAATGAAGAATTAACTAATAATTTAAAAAATTATGAAAAATCAAAACCTGATTATCGGCCTTATTATTGCCTTTTTGGTAGTGATGGCCGGCTCATTTTACGGCGGAATGATTTACGGTAAAAACCAAGCCGGCAATGGCTTTGGCGGCCAATTTCAAAATTTAACGCCGGAACAGCGCCAGGCAAGAATGCAAGGATTACAGCAAGGGAACAGCGCGATGGCTCGGCGCGGCAACGGCCAAGGCGGCGGCTTTGCTGCCGGCGAAATTATCAATAAAGACGACAAAAGCATTACCATCAAATTACCGGCTGGCGGCTCGAAAATAATCCTTTTTTCTGATTCAACCAGCGTCGGCAAATTTGAAAATGGAGCGGCCGCTGATCTGGCAATTGGCCAGACCGTTACTGCCAGCGGTACAACTAACAGCGATGGCAGCGTGACGGCGACCCAGATTCAAATTCGGCCAGCCGATCAGCAACCGTCAGGCCAGACTCCCCCGGCCCAAACACCCCCGCCAACGAAATAACTTTTTGGAAACTTATTGCCGAACGAAGCGAGCATCTTTGTGACTCTAGAGCTTGCTCTGGAGTCGATACTCTTCATTAACCAAGGGTCGAATTAACAAATCAAAAAACACGGGAATATACCGTGCTTTTTGATTTCAACTAAATTTATGAATTTAGCAATAACTTAGTGATATCCAGCCATTGGCTTAATTCCTCCGGTTTTTGGACATAGCCGCGCAAATCAATATTTTTACCTTGATGAATGCCCAAATGCAGATGTTTTCTTTCACCGTCGGTTTCCGCGCTGAAACCCTGGCCTAAATTTCCAATCAGCTCGCCGGCGGCAACTTTGTCGCCAATTTTCAAACTGATGCTTGATATTGCCAAATGGCCGTAAAGCACGGTAACCGGCTTGGTCTCCAATTCACAGCTTTGGATAAAAACCCCGCCGTAGCCGCTGACCCGCTGTTTATAAATGACTGTCCCGCTGCAAGCTGCTTTAATTGCCACAACTGAATCTGCTTCGCCGGAAAAAGTTTCGAAATCCACGCCGGTGTGATAGCCGGAAAAACGTTCGGGTTGAACCGGGGAATTGCTTGGCGAGACTTTGAGGCCAAACGGCTTTTTGGTTACCCGGCTTGAAGCATCTTTAATCGGTTCTTTAACCGTTTCAGTATCTTTTGGCAAAGCATCACTGGTTGTAGCGGAAACGGAGATATTGGAATTAATAGTTTTCCCAGTCACCGGACTGGCTTCAGATTTTGGCGCCGGTTTTTGGCAAGCGGTTAAGCTAAGCAATAAAAAAGATACAACCAAGATATCATATCTCAAATTGATTTTTTTCATAACTTATGGTTTTTTTTGGCAAAGAAAATAAAAAATAATGAGTACAAAACCAGCATGGTAATCATCGATAAAATCTGGCTGCCGACGCCGCTGGCAATATTCGGAAAAAACAAATCCAAACCGATAATTTTAAAATAATTCAAAGTTACAATGTCTTTTTTGATAACAGAAAAAACGACCAGCAAAAAAAGATGCACTGTGGCGGAAAACAGAACCACTCTAACTAAAGCTTGTAAAAAACGATTTTTCATATTGACAATAGAATTGAATTGAAATATTAGTTACTAATATTTTATATTTTGGCAATCACTGCGGGACAAAGTTGGAGCTTATTTTATGCTCGGTTAATGTTTGCAGTTAATTTATTAAGCTTTGACTTTCTTGCAAGCTTTATTTATTTTTTTACAATAATTTATTTCTTTATTCATTCCATCGGTTATCTGATCACCAAATACCCATAATTCATCACACAGTTCCATTAATTCCATTCCCATTTTTAATCCTAAATTTCTTTCTTTTTTTATGTCATCAGCCAAAAATTGCGTAAAATATATGTGGGGAGCAATTGGCATGAAACCCCTCTTAATCACATATCGGCAATATTTTTTAGCATCTTTAATATTCTGTTTTGTATTACCTCTCAACGGCGAGCAAATATATATCTTTTTCATGGTTAATTTATCAGCCTCCTTTATTTTATCTTTAAACCTCAAATGCACCTTTGAGGTACTACATTAAAATTTAATTTTATTTAATCCTAAATCGTCCCGATCTTACTAGTTTTATACTATTATAATTTTTAATATCCTTAAATTCAAGCTGCCAAATTGAATAAACATCTTGGCCACTCGTTTTGTCAAAAAATAATGTAATGACTTTTTTCTTCGTCCGTTCTTGCCATTGTCTAAATGGATAATAAAGCTGTCGAATAATTACATTTGTCGCGCTAAAATTTTTTGCTTCAATAAGCACGACTTGATTTTTACCCTCATAACCAGCGTCAACCTCTGTCTGCACACTTGAAACTTTAATGACTTGCTTGCCAACTCTAAAATCAAAATCAGGAGTATACTTTCTGCCTCGAATAGTAAGGACGAGCGATGGGTCGCTCATAAAAGTACGAATTAAGCTCGCAGCGTAAGCATAATCAAGGTGCTGCATTTCTGAATTGCCTATTTTTGCTGTATCTAATTGAAAATCAAGCTTTGAAGAATACATTATAATCTCTTTTTTAATCTCTGGAATATCAATATATCCTTCACCCTTAATAATATTGTAATAACCGTTTTTTACCGGAAGCAAGAAAAGATTATTCTTAATAAAAACAGTTGGTCGATCTTTTCGACTGTCTTGCTTACACAAAATGCGAACTTCTTTTTCGCCGGTTTTTTTAAATTTTTGGCACGCTCTTTTTATCTGTGTTGCTGATAGCAAGAATGGCGACTTGTTGAAATTGTGATCTAAAATTTTATAATCATCAAAAATTTTTTTCCAAGATTGACTATTGGCCATATTTTTTAAATTATTGTTAAAACTTCTTTATCATTAAATTTATGATCGTACCCTAATAATAATTTCGACTGTTCGTCTAATAATGTAGTGTCTAATAAGATATTCTTCGGTTGAAATACTTTTTCTACTACCCTACCATTGATTTCTTTAGCATACAGAGAAGCAATTTTTTTGACATATGTCCAACTTTTAATACCTGTATAGTTATTTTTGTTATACCTGTTTATACCCCTATAAAGCTTAATTTTTTCTTCTTTTCTAAATTTTATCAAAAAATTGATTACTTTTTTAGATGGGAATTTTAACGGAATATCAAAAGCTGACTGGTGAAAATATTTATCAGTCCAATCTACGACATAGGTTGGCATTTTATTTTTTTGCATTTTTTTCTAAGTCTTCAAACCGTTTTTTAGATAAATCCAGATATTTTTTCTCCATATCAATTCCAATAAATTTTCTCTCGTTTAAATTAGCGGCTAGTCCGGTGGTTGATGAGCCGGTGAATGGATCTAAAACCAAGTCACCCTTATCAGTGCTAGCCATAACTATCCTGACAAGTAAATCAATGGGTTTTTGTGTGGGATGTTTGCCAAATTTTTTTTCTAACGGCTTCGGCGGATTAATTGACCAAACACTTCTCATTTGGAGTCCCGGCTTTTTTATAAAGTCCTCCGGCCAATCGCCATTCTTCATCAAATCATAATTGAATTTATGTTTGGCATTTTTATCTTTTCTTGCCCAAATCAAAGTTTCATGGCTAGCGGTAAAAAACCGACAACTTAAATTTGGTGAGGCATTTGGCTTAAACCAAGAAATGTCATTTAATATGTGAAATTTAGCTACCTGCAAAGCAAAGCCACACTGATAAATTGAGTGGTAAGTTCCGCTAATCCAAATAGTGCCACCAGGCTTTAAAACTCTATGACAGGCTTTAATCCAAGATAAATGAAATTCAAAATCTTTTTTTAAACCATTACTAACGTCCCATTGTCCTTTATCAACGCTGACCATTTTACCATTTTGACAAGTGAAGCCACCATTTGATAAAAGATAAGGCGGATCGGCAAAAACCATGTCAACCGAATTTTCTGGCAATCTCGCCAAAACATCAAGGCAGTTGGCATTATATAGCGCAAAGTCACCTTTTATAAAATAAGGAGGCATTTTCTTTTTTGGAATTAATAATTTCATTGCGCCATGTTGATTTAGTTGTTTATTGCCTTAATTTTCTCATTTTTTGGCATTCTTGTCAAAGCAACAAATTGGGTAATATTTCATGTTTAAGCCCCACTCCAGGGCATGACCAAAAACCCCCAACGAAGATACTGAACACCCAATGTTCAGCTTTTTTTATTAGTTAAATACCAGCACCTGCCGGCCGGTCGGACATACTCTTATTCTAAGCGACAATTTGCTTAATCATTTTTTCAAATTGGCTAATTTCACGGCTTTTATTTAAGGTCGCTGTTTTCATACATCGGCAAAGTTCTTTTTTGGTCAATTGATTAAACAGCTTTTCGGTCTTTACGACAAATAAACCGCTTAGTTCCGTGGCTCCGAATTTCCAGCTAGTATTTTTAACGGGAAAAATTTTTGTTCTGGGGTAAATCAAAATTTTGCGGTCATAAAAAACTAAATTGTAAGGATAAATCATTTTCGCCGTAATTTTATAAAGCCACCGGGCAAGATTATCGCCAGCGACAACAATGCCATAAGAGGGAAAAATTATTCTGGAGACGCTGATTTCCTTATTGGCGGCAATAAATTTTTCTGGCGCCTTAAAAACCGGCATCTTCTCGCGATAGATATGGAAATGCAAATGTCCCGGAATGCCCGCACCTGAATCTTTAAGGCTCAAAATCATGGTGCGATTAAGAAGCCGCGAAATTTCAACCGCCATTTCCAGATCGCGTAATTTCGGCTGGGAATAGTGTTTACGAGAAACGATTAATCGGTGGTTTCGGGTAAAGGGATAAATATTGGCAATCACAAAATATTCGCCGAAACTGATTTTTTTTCTTTTTAAATAGCAAAAAAGGCATTTCCTTCCCTTTCCATAATTAGAGCTGCCGGCCCGCCGCGGATTGAAAAAAATTTTGAATTTTATATTTTTATCAAATGGCAGATACCTGGTTTTAATCAGATTACAATAATTATCGCCGACATCTTTCTGCCAACGGCGCAAAAGTTCATTTTTTTTTATTATACCGGCTGTCATTTTGTTATTTTATCGGAGTCAATCCGCAATTTAGGGCAAAGCGGATCTAAAGCCCTAATATTTCCGGCCAAGGAATACGCCAAGGCCGGACAACCGCCTAAACAATTTATTTTATAATATTTACAAGCCTGGCATTTGGCGCTTGGTTTTTTTTCTCTCATCATCTTTAAAACAGGCGAATTTGACCAGACGTCAATTAGCTTACGCGTTTTCAAATTACCCGCTACGAATTCCTTATAGGGCGAAAAAAAACTGCAGGCATAAATTTCACCTTGGCAATTAACGGTGACCTCTTTTTGCGCGGCAAAACAATGGGAATTTTTATCGCCGGGATTCATTTTGAGCGGCTTTTGACCGATCACACAGTCAAAATCAGAAATAATTTCTACAGCCGGATATTTATTTTTTAAAGCTAATATTTTTTTAACGGTTGAATAAAAATCCTCGGCCGAGAGCAGGCCTAATTCATCGAAATTCATAGCCCGCCCTATTGGCCGAACAGTGGAAAATTTTAAAATTACATTTAAATCATTGGCTAGCTTAATGATTTCTTCGCCGCAATCCTTGTTTAATTGACAAAGATGGGTGCTGATTCTCGCGTCAATCCCATTTTCTTTTAAATATTTCAGCGAATTGACGGCCGTCTGATAACTGCCCTTGCCCCGAATAAAATCGTTTATTTTTTCCGGCCCTTCCAGACTGATTCTCACCTGCAAAGGCTGAGTTTCTAAAATACGATCTAAAATATCTTGGCCGTAAACGCCATTGGATACCAAAATCACCCTGATATCATTGTTTTTCGCGTACTTGATAATTTTAAATAAATCGGCTCTCATCGTCGGTTCGCCGCCGGCGATAAAGAAAAAACAAACTCCAATATCACGGCAATGATCAATCAGGGAAAAAATTTCATTCGTCGTCAATTCCTCGGCCGCGGTTTTACCTGAATCTTTGTAGCAATGTTTGCACGCTAAATTGCATTTTTGCGTGATATCAAGCCCGACGGTTTCCGGCGCGCTTAAATAACAATTTTCAACCAAAGGATTATCAATCGTTATTACTTCGGCCGATAATTGGCGGAGAAAATCCGGAATTTCCTTCTGCCATTTATAGCTTATTTTTCCGGTTTGCGGCTCAAAAAAAATACCGCCAAATCGTTCCTTTCGATAAATTATTTTATTCATATAAATTAATTCTTATAATTAAATGAAGGCGAAGGCTGGCTCAACCATTTCTTAAATATTTTTTCCAAGGAGCAAGCCAAGCATTTATCGCCCTTGAGTCGCCGACTCTCAATTATTTTTTCCTGTGATATTTTCCAAAGCTCTAATAAGGGATCATCAACTTTGCCGATGATTGACTGCTCCTGACTGACGTTGCCACATCCGCCCAGATAGACGACACCGTCGGTTTCAATTCTTAGCTGAGTGCGCCCGCTGCCGCAGACAGAACTGTCAAAATCAGCCAAATCACAATATTCGCTGAATTCGGGTATTATGGTTCCGTAGTTAAAAAATACTCTAACCTTTGACTTAACGGTATCAAAATACTCCTTAATTTTTATTGACTCTTGAACACTAAGCAATCCTGATAACGATTCGGCGCTGCCCTTATTGGCGACGGGTGAAAATTTGATGTCACATTTATACTTCTCGGCTAAACTTATCAAATTATCGATATCAATTAAATTGTCCCGACGCAGACAAACGACAATTCTCACATATTTATCATAACTTCTTAAATATTCAATGGTTTTCAGGCATTGATTAAAAACCCCTCGGCCTCGAATGTAATCATGATTTTTTTCCATTCCGTCCAAACTGAAATGAACCCGGTCGATCCCGCTTTTTGCGTATTTACTTTCTATTGCCTCGGACCAACAGCCGTTTGAATTTATGGAAACCGACAAATTGCTGTTTTTGGCAACTTCCGCAATTTCAAAAAAATCCGGCCGTTGGGCGACTTCACCACCGCTAAAACGAACTTCTAAAACACCCATGGCGCTTAGGTCTCTAAGCCCTTTTTCTATGGTTTCACGATTGAGCTCCTTCTGCGGTTTTTTTATATTGCCAATCATGCAATGGCGGCAATGAAGGTTACAGCCAGAATAAATTCCAAAAAATACTTTTAAGGGGGCGCTAAGATAATCCTGGATAGGAGTTTTATGAATAATCATATCGCCCGGAGGATTATCCAAAAAATCGTTTGCTTGATTTTTATCCAGATAACGTAACTGCCAATTTTTTAAATCATAAAGTAAACCGCCGAAATATTCTTGACGAAATACTAAATTTATATTTTTCCCCACCATATTTTTCCCGATAAATCATTAAATGATTTTATGATGAAATTATTAACATCGCAATTCTTGCATTTATCAATACCCTGCCTTAAGCTCTCATTTTCTTTTTTGATTTTTTCCCAAAGATCGGCAATTTGTTTCTGGTTGATGTTCCCAACCGGAGTATATTTTTCAAATTCCGTCTGCAAACTTGTATTGATAAAGTCGCCATTGCTTTCAATGCTACAAAAATTATGTCTAACGCCACACTCGGTAAATTGATAATTCCACTTTAAGGAAATTTCTTGACAATCAGTTGGCTGACTGGGGATTACAAACTCAACATTAATTTGGATATTATTCATCCGGCAAAAATTAGTTACTTGCCGAGACATCAAGTCAGTTTCCTTTGGGGTGAAGGCCGGCTGGTTAAGGTCTTTCGCTCGGCCGACATTTACCATCGGCGCGATTTTAAGATCGCAACGCAGATCATCGCTTAGCTTAATTAAAAACAGACAATCATTCAAATTATCCCGATTTATGGTAAAATTTATTCTAACATTATTACCTGTCTCTTTGAGCCGCCTAATTGTCTGAATAGCGATTTTAAAAACTCCTTTTCCCCTTATATAATCGTGATGTTTTTCCAAACCGTCCAGGCTGACTTTAATTTTTTCAATCCCCGCTTTGGCTAATTTTTCTAGATTTTCTCCTTGGCAAACGCCGTTGGTATTTAAATAAATAGGAAAACCGAATCGCTTGATTAGCTTAACGATTTCGAAAAAATCCGGATGGCACAAAGGTTCGCCGCCATTAATCGCGATTTCAAAGACACCCAGGCTTTTCAATTGACTGATAATACTTTCTACCTGTCGATAGCTAAGTTTCTCTTTTCTTATCGGGCCGGAATTATTTGAACAATGCTTGCAGGATAAATTACACTTTCTAGTTAAAACCAAAAAAACTCTAATCGGGGCGCTTAAGGTTGAATAATTTTTATTATCATTCAAAAACAAATCTGTTGCCGTCAAAGTTTTTCGCCTTAAATCAAACTCCGCCCGATTTAAGGCTTCAATTTTATGCGTTTGGCGGTCGTATAGCAATCCGCCAAAGTTTTCTTTTCTTAAAATATACCTATTCATTATTTTTTTGGAAACAGATAATTAACAAAGCAGTACGGATCCATCGTGTTGAGTTTTTTTGTTTCATAATACGCCATGATCGGACAGCTGCCGACGCATTCCTTGCCATAATAATCGCAACTTTGGCATTTATTATTTTTATTTTTTTTGGTATTGCGAAAAACCTCCCACCGACGGCTATCAAGCCAAATATCGGCCAACGATGTTTTCCGCAAATTACCGGCAACAAAAATATCCTTGCCCGGATCGTCTTCATTGTTCGCCTTACTGGCCGGACTGTAACTGCAACCGTACATTTGGCCATCGGGCGAAATCACGGCGGCTTCGATACCGGCAGCGCAAGCTTTTTCTTTTCGGATGATTCTATCCTGATTCTTTAAATTATCTTTAGCCAATAAATTTATCGTCGTCACAAATTTAACCCGATGCTTTTCCTTAAGGCGATTTATTAATTTAATCATCTGATAAAATTCGTAATTTGAAAGCATTTGATCGGCGAGAAAAATACTAAAACGGCCATAAGGACGCAAAGGAATTAAATTTAATGATTCAATCTTTAAGGTATCGCACAGTTTGGCCAAAAAAGGAATGGCGGACAGATTATATTTTGCCACCACACAATTTAGCCTTACTCTCTTTTTCGCTTTTGATAAATAATCAAGAGTCTGAGTAATAATCTTGTAAGTCCCTAAACCGCGAATGTCATTATTGATTGTTTCTGAACCTTCTAAGCTAACGATAAACCAATCAACGCCGCTGTGCGCGATTGTTTTTAATTTATCGTCCGAATACACGCCGTTAGTTCCCAAACTTATATAAAAACCTTTACTCTTAGCATAAGAGATTATCTCCAAAAAATCAGGCCGGGTTGTCGGTTCGCCGCCGGTAAACCGAATTTCAAAGGTGCCTAATAACTCAAGCTCGTCAATAATTTTTTTAATTTCAGTCGTCGTCATTTCTGACGCCAATTCTTTTTCACTTTCATTAAAACAAGTTTTGCATTTTAAAGTACAGCAACGCGTCAGTTCAAAATAAACTCTAGCCGGCGCCGACAAGCAATCAGGTGGCAATAAATTTACATCTTTTCTGAATATTTTTATTTTTTCCGCGATAATATCAGAGCCTAATTCTTCCTGATTAATGCCGGCTAAGGCTTCCTCAAAGTTTTTAATTTCAGACATATTCTTAGCGACAACCGCTTCCATAAAATTTGGCCATAAATCCTGGCTTATTTTTTTGGCCAAACCGGTTTTTCTCTCAAATAAATACCCGCCCTCTTTTTCCTGCCTGATTTTATAATTAATCATCTTGTCATTCCGACTGGCAAAAAATTCAGCCAACACTTCCCTGGTGTTAAAACCTAAATTCACTTTTTCCAATTCATCTTTAGAAAAAAAATTCCACCCCGCTCCCTCACCGAGTCTGATTTGTTCGGGATTAATATTTAGATGGCAGATAAAAATATTAATTTCGTGGACATCATTATTAAACTCATAATAAAAAGTTTTAAAAAAATTGTATGGCTCAAGTTCAACCCCAAGCTCTTCTTTTATCTCCCTTTTAAGCGCTTGAATTGAAGTTTCTCCGGCTTCAATAACGCCGCCGAAAAAAGAGTAATGATCGGGAAACAATATACCCGGTTTATTATCGCGCAATTGCAAAAGCACCCGGTTTTGATCATCGTATATAATCGCGCCTGAATTCTTTTTAGAAATCTTTTTCATATTTAGATTTTTTTAGTTCGTCAATTTGATGCTCACTGGTTTGGCGGCCGGATTTGAGCGGCTGACAAAAAGTGCAATTTTTACAAGGCAAAGCGTCGGCCAAGCCCAAGGTTGAATAATTATTGGCTAATTCCGCCCGCCGTATGGCATTAAGTTTTTGGCCCTGCCAAATTTCCGCGATTGTCTGCGTCTTAAGATCGCCTAAAATCAAAGTCGGCTCGATTTTATCCCTAAATAATTCATTAAAACAAACAATCGCCTGGCCGTCCACGCTGATGTTAAACCTGGCCCAATGAACCAAACAAGACTCATGAGACGCCTGACCCGTGCCAGTCAAGGATAAGGTGTTTGAAATAATATTATTATAATTATGGAAGCTACGAACAAAAGCGTCGCTGACCAAACCGCTTGATTTCCAAAATTCAGTAAACGCCTGATCGACTATTTGATCTAACGATTGCACGCGACTGACAATTAGACGCGTCTTTAATCCCTGGTTTTTGATATATTCGCTCATGGCGGCGATATTGGCTTTAACCGCGCCAAAAGAATTAATGCCTTTCGTTTTTAAATAATCCGCCTCATCAATGCTGTTAATTGAAACTTCAATGATATCCACGTTAGCGCATAAATGCTTAAGAAGTTCGCGGTCATTAGTCACGGCGCAGGTAAAAATCCATGAATGGACAGATTTTTTTTTAGACAAAACAACGGCTTTTGGCAGATCGGCCCAAAGCAAGGGTTCGCCGACGGCATGAATTCTCAATGAAAAATTTTGATGCCGGGCTAGCTCCGCCACAATTTTTTCAAAAAGTTTTAAATTTATTTTTTTATTACCAAAAAAATTTTTTCTTGATTCGGCGTCTTTTATGCCTAAGGGGCAATGGCGGCAACGGCAAGGACATTCTCCCCGTAGAACTTCAACATTAACAATGGCGGGAAAATCAAACATTTCCTTTGTCTCAAATCCCAATGAATGAAAATCCACATCCGACATAAATATTATATAATCATTTAGTTAGCAACTTTACTTTCGCTCATATGTTTCGCGCCGGAACTTATTAGAATTTTTTCGGCTTGATTATGCCAAAGCTTTATATCTTGCGCCGTAAAATTCTTATGTTTCAAGGCGTAACAGGTCCGGCCGTTCTTGCCCATTTGAACATAACGAGAAAAATCATAATTCGTGATCTGGTAGCCAAAGCGCTCGGGATAATGCCAAATCATTGTTCCCGGATAAGGCAGCAATGGGTAAACCGCGAATTCGTTCAAGCCTAAATCCATCACCCGAGAAAAAAATTTTTCAAAATTATTTTTATCATCAAAAGGCAAACCAACCATAAAAGACGCTCTGATGATTAAACCGTATTTTTTCGCGATTTTAACATTTTTTTCCTTACCAATTTGTCGCCCCTTACCGATAATTTTTAAATTTTCAGGATTCATTGACTCTAAGCCCACACAAACATGAATACATCCGGCGGCGGCGAGAAGACGACAGGTTTCATCATCTAAATCATCAACCCGGGCAAAAATTCTAAATTTAATATTGAGTTTTTTTATTTCATTTAAAAGTTCCTTTAACTTCGGATTGCCGCAAAAATTATCATCATTAAAGCGGAAATAATTAAATTGATCCGCCAATATTTTCATTTCAGCAATAATATTTTGAGTACTTCTATACCTTACATTTTTATTTCCTCCCCCCATTACAATACTGTTACAATGGATGCAATGATGGACGCAGCCACGGGAGCTGATTAGGGAAACGGCGGCTTTGCCCAAAAGACTTCGTGAATAATTGCCGTAATTAATCAAATCCCTGGCTGGGAAAGGATAATTGTCAATATTTTTTCGGCTGATACCAAAAATGACTCCCTTAAACGGTGAGCCATTCTCGCATGAAGATACTAACGAATTTATTACTTCTTCTCCTTCTCCTACAACCACGACATCAGCCCTGGTGTCTAGAAGAGTTTCTTTTGGCAGGGCGGAAGGATGAGGCCCACCCGTGATAATATAGGCTGACGGATACTTAGCCTTAAGATGATTAATTATTTTTTTTAAATAATTGTAATTAGTACTAAAACAGCTAATGCCATAAATATCAGCTTGAGGAAGCTGATTAATTTTTAATTCAATCTCTGCCTTATTTTTACAGCCAGTAAGATCGTGAATTTGAATGAGTTCATGTCCTTCTTCTCGCAGTACAGAAGCGAGATACAAAAGGCCTAAGGGCGGTTCAACCCGATCATTCTCAACACAATTTGAGGGAGGGTTAATTAATGAAATTTTCACATTTGCTACCATAGGACTTAAGGACTCGCATTTAAGAAGATTCTTCTCACAAACTTACAATAAAAATTGACTTTTGTCAAGGTAGCCCGCCCTAAGTTCAATGAGTAAGTGCAACACCTACATTCAGGCAAGCTGTAAATCGCAAAAAAAATACCGAACCCTCGCGTTCAGTTTTTTTATAATAAAAAACGGCTACCCCACTTTAGTGGGCTACCGGTATCCAATTATAGCCGGCTAAAGCCGGGCAGCCAATTTTTTAATTTTTAGCTTTTCTTCCGCTTGGCGCGAGTGCGCTCGATGTCAGTGAGATTTTGTTTGCGTAAGCGAATATTTTTGGGAGTTATTTCTAAAAATTCATCATCATTCATAATGCTTAAGGCTAATTCCAGGGTTAATTCTACCGGCGGCGTCAAAGTAATCGCTTCGTCGGAGGCCTTAGAACGCATATTAGTCAATTGTTTTCCCTTAATCGGATTGACGCTGATGTCTAAACCTTTGGCGACATTGCCAATCACCATGCCTTCATAAACATCGGTATTGGGCTGGATATACAAAACTCCGCGATTTTGCAGATTATACAAAGAATAACCCAAGGCTTTGCCCGTAGCCATGGAAATCATCGAACCGACTTCGCTTTTTTCAATTTTACCGGTATGCGGCCGGAATTCCAAAAAGTGCGAACACAATATCCCTTCGCCGCGGGTGTCAACCATAAATTCATTGTGATAGCCGAGAATGCCCCGCGTCGGAATTTCAAAGGTCAATTTCGCCTGGCCGTGATGATTTTTTAAATCCTGCAAAATACCCTTGCGCTTGGCGATTTTTTCAATCACGATGCCGGACATTTTTTCCGGCAAATCAACCACGACTTCTTCGAACGGCTCAAGTTTTTTCCCGTCGATTTCTTTGATAATTACGTGCGGCTGAGACACTTGCAATTCGTAGCCTTCCCGGCGCAAATTTTCCAATAAAATCGCAATGTGAAGTTCGCCCCGGCCGCAGACTTGGTAAAAAGCCGGATCGGTAAAATCAATTTTCAAGCCGACATTGACTTCCAATTCTTTTTCCAGCCGTTCTTTGATTTGGCGGCTGGTCACAAACTTGCCTTCCCGGCCGGCAAACGGCGAATTATTAACTAAAAAATTCAAAGAAATCGTCGGCTCGTCGATTTTAATCGCCGGCAACGGATCCTGCTTGGCATCTTTAGCAATGGTTTCGCCGATGTCAATATCTGGCAGACCGGCCACCATGATAATATCGCCGGCAAAAGCTTCGATGATTTCTTCCCGCTGCAGCCCTTTAAAAGTAAATAATTTGGTAATTTTGCCTTTGCGGATTTCGCCGACTGAATTTATAACCGCCACTTCCTGCGCCGTTTTGATTTTCCCCTGGTAAACCCGGCAAATCGCGCAGCGGCCTAAAAAATTATCATAAGCCAGATTGAACGGCTGAGCGGCCAAAGGCAAATCAGCCGCGCTACTAGTGACCGGCTTGACTTTTTCCAAAATCAAATCAAGTAAGGGCGTTAAATCTTTTGACTCGTCTTCCAAATGCAATTTGGCAATGCCTTGTTTGGAAGAAGTATAAATGGTCGAAAAATTCAATTGCTCGTCGCTGGCGCCGAGGTCGAAAAATAATTCATAAACCAAATCAACCACGTGTTTGGGCTGCGCCGTCGGCTTATCGATTTTATTAATCACCACAATCGGCCGAAGCCCCAATTCCAAAGACTTTTTCAAAACGAATTTAGTCTGGGGCATCGGGCCTTCCTGGGCGTCAACCAAAAGCAAAACGCGGTCAATGGAGCGCAAAATCCGCTCCACTTCCGAGCTGAAATCGGCGTGGCCGGGAGTGTCAACAATGTTAATTTTGGTGTCTTTATAAAAAACCGAAGTATTTTTTGAATAAATCGTAATCCCCCGCTCTTTTTCCAAGTCATTGCTGTCCATACTGACCGTGCCGTCCGACATCCCGGTTTGGCGCATCAAAGCATCGGTCAAAGTGGTTTTGCCGTGGTCAACGTGCGCGATAATTGCAATGTTTCTAATTTCCATAGTTTACGCTTTGTCATTCCCGTAAAAGCCTGCCTTGCCGATAGGCAGGTGGGAATCCATTGGCCATACGAATTGACCCTGGATCCCGCATCTGACCGGACAGTTAGCAGACGAGTGCGGGATGACAAATTAGAAAGCTTTTAGAATGAAAAAATTAAAAGAATTACGTAATGCCGTAATTCTTTGGCGTCATCAAGGTATGGTAACACCTTTTTAGTTAAAAGTCAAATCTCGCTTAACTTTCGCTTATTTTAATTCGATACTTTCAATAGTAACGTCAGTAACCGGTCGGTCGGCCGCCTCGGTTTTAACGTTTTGAATTTTTGAAACGACATCCAATCCGGCGGTAACTTCGCCGAAATTAGTGTGTTTGCCGTCAAGCCAGGGCGTGGCTTCCGCCGTAACAATGAAAAATTGGCTGCCATTGGTATTGGGTCCGGAATTGGCCATTGCTAGCGAACCTTTGACTAATTGGTGGCTGTTAATTTCATCGGCAAATTGGTAGCCCGGCCCGCCGGTGCCCCAGCTGGCTTTTGAGCTGTCATTTTTACTAAGCGGATCGCCGCCTTGAATCATGAAATCTTTAATCACCCGGTGAAATTTGGTGCCGTCGTAAAAGCCGGCTTTGGCCAGTTTCACAAAATTAGCTACGGTTTGGGGAGCGTCTTGGTTGTAAAGTTTAACCGTAATATTGCCGAGGCTGGTTTTAATGATTGCCTGGCTCGCGGTTTCCGGATTTACCGCCGATGCACCATTAGTTTGTTCAATTGGCATAGCTTGGTCTTGATTAACTGCGGGATTGGTATTACCGGCAGCTTGATTTAAATTATTTGGCGAGACGTTATCATCAGTGGCATTTTTTTGGCACCCGGCCAAAGCGATAGTAAAAACGAATAAAACGATAATTTTTTTCATGTTGTCTAAAATTAATAATTTATAAATCTATTTTTATTATAACAAAAAAAATCCTTAAAACAAAATACTGCCTTTTGCCAAAAAATTAAGTAATAGGGGCAGTTGATTTGGATTGTAAATTAATTTTTTAAAAAATTGTAAGTCGTATCACTTCTTTTTTCAATCGCCAAAACAAAAATGCTGCCTTTGAGGTCTTGGCGATAAATGATTCTGAGCTGCCCTTTGCGGATTCTGAATACGTCATCTCGGCCTTTTAGTTTTTTGCAGTCTAAATTTTCTAATTGCTTATTTTTTAATTTAACCAATATAACTTTAACTGATTCTTGCTCTTTTTGGGTCAGCTTTCTCAAGGCTTTAGCGATTTTATCCATATTTTTAAAGCCGGGAAAGAATTTGGTTTAAAGCCACGCCGCCTTTTTTTATCCTGGTAAAATCAACTACTGGCTCCCAAAGCTCATCGGCTTCTTCCAATGAAGAGATTCTAAACACTGGTTTTGATTTCCTGACTACGATAAAAGACCGCCCTTTTTCTACGGCATCAATATATGTATCAATATTTTCCCGCAGCTCTTTTAAGCCGACTAATGAATGGCTGGAGTTTTTCATAATGTTTAAGTTAATCTTAAGTTTAACTTAATTTTAGCTGGCATCGTAAAAATTGTCAAGGCAACCGGATATTAAGCGCCAAAAAACTTACTGATTTTTTCTCCGTTATTTTTTGTTATTTTTAAAAAAATCACTGATATTTTTTATCTCTTCCGGCGAAAGGCAGGGTTGGCTGCGTTTAATCATATAATTGGCAAAGCCGGCGCCGCCAATCCAAATTCCCTGCTTGGGTGAATTGACCGACTGATCGACTTTGGCGTTGGGAAATTCCAAAATGCCGTTGACAAAATAATGCCGGCCGAATTTTTGTTTAAGCGTTTTGCGAGTGTAATCAATTTCATGCCAGACCTGCCCGATAAAGTCTTTGTCCTTTGACTCTCGCCCGTTGATTAAAAGCTTATCGGAATACGAAATAGTCCCCGAATTCGCTTTGGTTTCAACAACAAAGATACCCGTCGGACCAATACATAAATTATCAATATCGCCATGACCCATGTCTAAATTATGAATCAGCTGATAATCTGAACCTAATTTTTCCAAACTGTTGCCAACCGCTAATTCCGCCCCGGCCCCTTTGCCCCAAGTCCGGCAATTTCGCCAACTTAGTTTTTCCAACAATTTGTCAGCCCGACTGATAATGGCGAGAATAATAATAGAAAGCGCGCTTATGCCTAAAGACCACGGGCTGTTTAAATTAGTAATAATAAAATACACCGCCAAAAAAGTGGCGATGATTAACCCGCCACGAACCAGCCAAATTTTATCTTTATTGTCGCGATATCTTCGATAAGTAAATGATTCCTTGTTCTTCATATAAATTAAAATTACTTGCTGTCCCGACTAGCAGCTATTAACGCTTCAGCTTTGCCTTGATCATAGTATCCGCCTGACTGATAATGCTTTTCCTGCCGAATAGCCATAAATTGCGCCGCAAAATCATCAATTTTACATATAACCGTGCTATCAACTTCCCTTTGCTCATCAGTCAGTCTGGCCAAAATTTTATGGTCAGCCTGTCCATTTTCAAACCACTCAGTCATGCCGATTGGCTCACATTCTACGATGCTACTTGTTACCAACTTTTTGTCCGTAATAACGTAACAATCCAAGTTCTCGCCATCAGCCGCCTTGGTATCCAAAATATAGCCGTACGGATAAGGATAAGTTAACGGGCTTGTCGCGGTATCCAAAAGCACTCCTGTTTTTTTGTCGAAAATATTCTTTTTATTTGGTTCGGTAGTTTGTTCAATAAATACTTTCATCGCCATTATATTTATTCCACTTTAATAATCCGGCACTCGATAACTTTATTTTTCTGATTTATCTTTACGGCGTCGCCGGTTTTTTTGCCCATCAAAGCCGAACCAATCGGCGAATGATGCGAAATAATCCCTTGAGCCGGATCGGTTTCCTCCGACCCTAAAATTAAATAAGTTATTTGCTGGCCATTGATTTCAATCGTCACTCGCCGACCCAGTTCCACTGCCTCGGCATTTTTAGCGGGTTTGATTATCACTACCCGGTTTAAATGGTCTTGCAAATCCAAAATCCGCTGGTTTATCCCGCGCAACCGGCCTTTAGCGATTTGGTAAGCGGCATTTTCGGACAAATCCCCCATCTCGGCCGTTCGCCTGACCTCATCGGCCGCGGCTGGCTGGCTGGCTTTTAATTTTGCCAGCTGGTCTTTGAGTTCGTTAAACTTTTCCTCGGTCAAACAAGGATCGGGTTTTAAATGGGTATATTTACCGGGTTTTCTAATTGGCACTCTCATTTGGTTTTTTGATAATTTTTTAGCAGCAAAAGCTTTTCTTTTCGCGGCAAAGCTTTAATTTTAAATTCAGCCTTAGCCGCAATTGACCGAGTGGGAAACTTTTTTGAATAAACGACTTTAACCGGCCGACGCGGCTTGGTATATTTGGCTCCAAGTTTAGATGAATTATGTTCTATAGCTCGCCGCTTTAAATTTACCGTAATGCCGGTATATAAAGTCTTGTCAGCGCATTGGAGAATATAAAGATAATAGGCTGGCATCGGTTAAGCAATAATATTTTTCACCCGGCCGACTTCGCCGGTAGCTAAGCGAACTTTTATTCCACGCGGGTGTTGGGACGAATTAGTTAAAATATCCGCCACAATACCTGGGGTTAATTTGTCTGTAGCTTGATCTTGCTTTTGCACTATTTCAACGTGCAAACCGGGTTTGATATTTTCTCGAATGGTTCCGGGCATATTAAACTTTTTATTGAATTATTATGCTTATCTTAGCATCAATAATTAAAAAAAACAATTTTATGGTATACTATAATTAATTAAAAATTATTAATCATAAATTATAAAAAATATGAAAAAAATTGTTTACTCCTTTTTGCTAATCGTGCTGGCGCTGACAATTTTACCCGGCCAAATTAAAGCCGCCACGGCCAAAAAAGCCGCGCCAAAAGTCTGGTCAGCCGCGGCGCCAAAAGGTTTTTTGCCGATCACCTGGGCCAAAGCTCGCGGTATTGCCAGCTTTTTCAAACCACAGGAAAGCAATGGCTATATTGACTATTTGACGATTATCTATCTGCCTTATAATCAGCTGAGATTAATTGCCTCAACTACGCCACAGACCACCTGGGGCGAAGTCAAAGCGCCGTTCACGGCCGAAAATGCCAGCAACTGGGTCTTTACTAAAATGGCGACGGAAAAAACTAAAAACCAAAATCCCGATGCTCAGTTTATCTGGAATATGCCTTTCTTTAATATTACCAGCACCACGACCGACTTAAGCCTGGCTTTAAAATCGACTTGGCCGGCCAATAAATACATCACCAGCGGCAGCCGGCCGGATTTTGATATGAGCCAAAGCCGCCGGATGCTGATTATTGATAACCAAAAAATGACCGCCAAAATCGCTGATTTTAATGAAACTACTTTTCTGGCCAGCGGCGACGTGGCAGTCGAAGGCTTTGCACCATCGGTGATTATCAACGGCTACGGCGACAGCAGTGCCAGACTTTTTGTCGGCGTCCGCGCCGAGGGCAAAGAATTGGTAATTTATTGCAGCCGCGGGGCTTATCTTAGTGACGCCAGCAATGCGTTACTAGCCGCCGGCGTGTCGCCAGAAAACCAAATGCAAGCCGACGGCGGCGCCAGCGCGACTTGCGCTTACAACCTGCCCGGCCAATACTTCGTCGAACCCGGCCGGATGCTGCCGCATTTAATGGCGGCTTTCCCCTTTCTCTACCGCGGCACAATCATTAATGACGGCGTTAACCTACGCAACGGTCCGGGCGCAAAATACAAAAGCCTTGCCAGATTAGCCAAAGGCACCAATGTCATAGTTTACGAAGAAAAAACCGGCTTTGTCAGAATTGACCAGTCACAGCAATGGGTTTCGAAGTCGTTGGTTAAAAAAGTTAATTAGAGCCTAAATAAAAAATCGCCATGCACATTATGGAGATTTTTTATTTAAAGCTTACTACAAAAAATTAATTTATTTGAATAGTATCAATGCGCAAGCCAGGTTTTATATTTTCTCAAATAATCCAATCTATACTAACTTTTCTTTAAGTATTTACCAGGCCCTTCTCGTAAAAGTAGTATAAAACTAATCCAAAAAATATACCAACCAATTAAAATAATAATTTTGCTTACAAGATCAGGCCTTATGGTTAAATTTATTTGACCTTTAAATAGATGCTTATCAATATTATATAGGTATAAAGTTTGATCACCATTATTACTAAACCCCCCGAAAGGAAAATATAAACAATCTTTAATGACATTTTCAACCAATTGTCTATCGTCGTTATTTTCATCATTCAATCTTAAACCATCTAATCTAAGTGGTTCGTTATCAACCTTATTACCAACACAAGATAATATAAATTGAAAAATTTTACGCTTAACATCTTTCCCATTTGGATTATCGGCATATTCAAATTCTACGGATAAATCATGATCTAGAATTAAAGTATGTCTAATAATATTGGGCTGCAAGTCTAATAAGAATGAATATCGCGAGATATTATTTAACCTGGGTATTAATCTGCTGGTATTATCCCTGGTTTCAAATTCTGTTTTGTCAATATCCTGTGGATTGTTTTGAGGCAAATTTGCACCACTACTCTTTGCCATTGACATACCGGGTGGGATGACCGCTGAATCATTTATAGTTATTGCCTTAATATGCAAAAATACAATAATAATGGGAGGTAAAATAAACCACAAGAGTATTAACAAATTCTTTTTACTAATAAATAGGCCAACCTTTTGGACTTTCAACTTCTCTTTATCACGATCTTGTTTCTTGATATTCTTTTCCATTTACTTATAAATAATAGGCGGCGGCAAAGTAGTGGTTGTAATAGTCATTCCACTAGCCGAGGTGGTAAACGTACTTATGACATCTGTTGTAGACTGGGTACGTGCCATTGGTGATCTCTCGAAAACATGCGACATGTGCTCATGTCCACACTTATCACACACTACAGGACTTACTGAATATGCAACCACGGTAACCAATATTCCCTGACAGATTATTTGTTTTACACTTTCATCCATAAATTTTATTATTAATATTAAACCAAATTGGTAACCCCATAAGGAATCCCCACTAGAGCCTACCAGCCGACGGGCAAGCATGATAAGAACCTAACCTACTCCTATATTATAGTTTCTTCTTTTTATTTCCAGCACCCGGATTTCTTTTTCGCCAAAACCTAGATGATGGCCGACTTCGTGCCAGATTACTTCATTTATTATTTCTTTTACTTTTTTCTCATCATAACCGGCTAATTGTTCTTCTAAGTAACCCAAATTAAATATAGCAAAATTTGGCTAAAAGTAAAGGATTATTCGCTAGAAATTACAGCCGGCCCAAATCCAGATAATCATCCATTCGCACTTCGGCGACAAAATCGGGCATGTGGCTGATCAAAATCATGGCGCCGCCATAGGCATTAATGGCTTTGGCAATCACGGGCAAGTGACGAAAATTAATGTGGTTGGTCGGTTCGTCTAAAACCAATAAACCCGGCTCCATCAAGACTAGGCGCGCAAAGCACAACAAGCCTTTCTGGCCTTCGGATAAATACGAAACCTTGTGCTGCATTAATTCGCCGCCGATTAAAAATCCGGCCGCGACTGAGCGCAGCTGCTGTTCGGTCGTGCCGTCAACGGCGACCGATTGCAGGGCATTAAAAACCGTGTCGTCAAAATCCAGCGTGGCAAAATCCTGGCTGTAATAGCCCACGCGGACGCCTTCTAATATCTTCTCGCCTTCGCTTGTGCCGCCGACTAGCGAGCGCAACAGGGTGCTTTTACCGATGCCATTCGGCCCGGAAATTAATAAGCGCGTCCGTTTGTTTAAAATTTTATTGACTTCTTTAACCACCGGCTCGTGATTTTTAATAATTTTGACCGAGGCAAGCGTGACAATATTACCGAAAATGTCTTGGTTCGGGATTACAAAATCGCGGATGGTTTTATCTTCGCGCCGAACCTCCACTTTGTTTTCTTCCATTTCTTCGGTTTCATCGTGCAATTTTTTCGCCAATTTTCGCATTTTACCGCCTTTGTTGGCAAAAAAGTTGACCTTTTCTTTGCGGTCTCTGATTTGTTTTTCCAGCTGGGCGTTTTTTTTGATTTCCCGATCAATTCGGGCGCTGATTTCTTCAACGACCGAATAATAATCGCCGACGTAAGTTTCCAATTTTTTCGTGAAGCTGTCCAAATAAATAACCCCATCGGTAAAACAATTTAAAAAGTTGGCGTCATGCGAAATTACGATAACCGTTTTGGGATACATGATTAAAAACTGGATTAAGTGGTCAATACCGGCCTGATCCAAATTATTAGTCGGTTCGTCAAGCAGCAAAATATCCGGATTGGAAATCAAAGCCGCCGCCAATAACAAGCGCGCCTGCTGGCCGCCGGACAAATCGCCCACTCGCCGCTCGATAGGAATTGCCAAATTAACCGCTTTCAAAACTTTGCTGATGTCGCTTTTCAGACCCGGCGGGACAATTTCAAAAACTTTGGCAAAAAACTGTTCCACGGTTAAATCAAAATCAGACCGCGGGACAGCCTGCAGTGCGGCGCCGATAGTGGCGTTATTAGTCAGCGAAACTTGGCCGCTTTTGGGCTTGAGCTCGCCGCGAATCAAAGCAAACAGCGTGGATTTACCGGCGCCGTTTTGCCCCATTAAGGTAATTTTTGAACCAGTACGCACGCTAAAACTCGCCTCGTCAAGCAGGGGCTTTCTTTCAGAATATTCAAAGGTAACTTCGTTGAAACGCAAGATGACTTCTTCGGGCATTGGTTTTAAATTAAACAAAAAAAACGTTAAACGTTATTGCGTAATATGCTTATTTTAAAAATTGATCCTGATAGAGCTTATCAGAATAACTCAGTATAGCCTACACATTTCTTTTATGCAACTTTCTAGATAGCAAGTGCTGCTGTGATTGGTTCACCTACCGTATAATTCACAAAAAAAGCATCCGATAAATCATCAATATAGGTTGACCATTTGATCCCGTACATGCTCTGGCCGATTTCTGGCGTAGTAACGTACCTTAAAACCCCGCCTTTATCAACTGCATATACCCGCGGATCAGTTTGGATTTTAACCATCCGCACGCCGGGACGATATGTCACGTTGCCACCCAAAGCAACCCCAGCCAGTTGTTCATCGGTAACGGTAATCACATTTTTAAAGTCAGCATACCAACTGGCGTAAATTTTTTGATTCGGAAATACATAGCGCTTACCGTTAGCACCGCAATAATAGACAGCAGTCGATGAGCCTTTAATCAGCGTATTGGAGGTGCACGTTGCCTCGATAGTGCTGATCAAACTTTTATCCTCATTAATTGTTTGTGCACTCAATTTGGCGGACTCAGGGTTAAACGAACCCGGGTGTGCCGCGGCGAGCAAACTAGGGTAAGAATCAATAGCGGCACCGTCCGGAGTGTGAATTTCAAAGTGCAAATGTGCTCCTACATTCTCGGCATTACCGCTGTCACCCACCCAGCCGATCAACTGTCCGGCCTGGATCGTCGACCGGCGTGTTATTGTCGGAGCGTAAGCATAGACAGTGCCACCCAGGCCGTCATCGGTACCGGGAGTGTCATTGTTAATATGGTAGTAGCGGTATGAGTAGCCGTCGCTATCTTTAATATAAATGGCATAGCCCCATGATGGTTCTTCCTGGGGCAAAGAAGTAATTTGGCCATCAACGGCTGAAATTAGAGGCGTCATTTTTTTGGCAAATATGTCAGTACCTTCATGCGTCCGACCGCCTGACCGCGGATCGCCGAAAGTATCAGAAAAAGTACTATATACTCCCTGTATTGGAAAAACAATCTGCCGGATTTCTTCAGCACCTGTTTGTAACGGCAACAATATGGTACAGATGCTAATCGCTAAAATTATTTTTTTCATATACTTATTATACCCCACCAGTCGCCAGCTGGCGAGCCAAGAAGGTGGGCAGGCAAAAAACCGCCTAATTGGCGATTTTTTAATACGCAATTTCATCCCATTTTTACCGCCACGGGGAATTGTCCCGATTCAAGATCGGGATCCCGACTTCCTTATTTTATAAAAAATATTTATGTACGTCGGGAAACCCCGGTTACCAGGATGTCCGCCGGAGGCGGATGCGCCCTGCCTGCTCGCCTCGCTGACACTTCGGCGTAGCGAGCCGGTAGGCAGGCTCTGGCGCAAGAACCTGGCGTCTCCCGACGTTTCCCGATGCCGAATCTAAAATCAGAATCTCTCAACATTTATACTTTATTAATTTTCGGTATTTAGCCCGTGGGAGAATCGGACTCCCGTTACATGGATGAGAACCATGCGTCCTAGCCACTAGACGAACGGGCCATGTGAGTAACCCCTCTTAGCCTGCCCTTTGCGAAGGTGAGGAATGCACACCCCTCCTAACCTCCCCTTAATAAGGGGAGGAATACTTGGTTTAGCTTCCCCTCCTTTTTAAGAAGGGGTTATGGGTGGTTTGTGAATATACCTCAAAATCTCTTCCAACACTTCATCAATATTCTCATAAATTTCAAGGTTAGTAAAGCGTAAAAACTTTGTCCCAAACGATTCAATGTATTTCTGCCGTTTTCGATCATATTCAATTGCCTCATCTAAAAAATGCGAATCACCGTCAACTTCTATCACTAATTTCAGCCGGGGACAATAAAAATCAACAATATAAGGACCGATGCTTTGCTGGCGCCGGAACTTATAACCGGCCAAATTTTTACCTCGTAAATAATACCAAAGAATTTTTTCCGCTTTGGTCGCCTGGTTTCTTAACTTTTTTCTTTTGGCTTTGACTGACAATCGATTAAATATTTTTGTCTGTTGCATAACTTTGTAAGTTATGCGCTATGTTGATTATTCTTAAACCCCTCCTGGCCTCCCCTTCTAAAGGGGAGGAAAACTTTACCGAAAGTCAAACTTTGATCCGCCACGGCCCTTGAAAAAGACCAGGGCTAAAATCGGCAAAACAATCCAGCAAAATTTACCTAAATCGCTTAAAAATATTGTCTTGGTAAATGGCGATAAATAGTTAGTTGCCACTTCCGGCAAAAAGGATAAAATAATGCTGGCTAAAAGTCCAACCTGCAAAAGCGAAAATAATATCACCTGCCACCAACCGCCGGAGAGACTGCTCAAGTTCTGGGTCAGCGAACTGCGGGATAAAAAAATAAACAGCAGTGCAAATACAATTAAAAAGGCCGACACTTGAAAACCAAAAACGCCGGGCTTATTAATTAAGGTATCTAAATTATCCATGAACGGCAAGTTGGTCGTTACCGCCAAAGCCAGATAGGTACTGATTAAAATCGCCACAATCCGGTCGCGACCCAAAGTAAAACTGTAAATCAAAACACTGATGATAATAAACAATAAAATCACGACATCCCAAGTCGGCGTTGTCCAATTAATCCCTAAAAAACTAAACCAAAGTTCTTTGCCGGAATCCGCGGCCTGATTAGCGACATCCATCGGCCCCGGCGTATTAAAGACATTAGCTAAATCCATTAAAGTCGTTGTGGCGGTAGTAATCATAGGTTAGGTATTAGGATTTAGGTTTTAGGTCGCCAAAGGCGACTTACTTTTAATTACACAAGGATTAAGAATTAGTTACATTATAACTCATTTTCCAGTTGTTTCAAAAGTTCCTTTTGCCGATGGGAAAGCCGAACCGGGGTTTTGACAATTACTTCAACTAGCTGATCGCCTCGGCCGCGGTTCTGTAAATAAGGCACGCCCTTGCCTTTTAAAACAATAACTTTGCCGCTTTGAATTCCTTCCGGAATTTTTAGCCGGGTCTTGCCGTCCAACGTTTCAATTTCCACCTGGCCGCCTAAAGCCGCCAAAGCAATGGAAATTTCCGCCTTAGTTTTGATATTGAAACCCTCGCGCCTAAACCGAGGATCGGCTATGACTTTGATTTTTAAATATAAATCTCCGGCTTCGGCGCCTTTGATTCCCCCGCTGCCTTTGCCGGCAAGGCGAATTGTCTGGCCATTATCAATGCCAGCGGGAATTTTTACCGTCAGAGTTGCCTGGTCTTTGACCGTGCCTTTGCCGCGGCATTGGCTGCATTCTTTTTCCGCCTTTTTGCCTTCGCCGCTGCAATACTGGCAAACCGAAGGAATACCGATGCCAAAACCGATATTGCGGACTACCTGGCCGGTGCCGCCGCAATGCTGGCAGGTGGTAACTTTGGAACTGGGATCAGCCCCGCTGCCGCTGCATTTTTGGCAGGTTGAATTTATATCCAAATTAATAGTTTTTTCCACGCCAAAAACCGCGGCTAAAAAATCAATGGTTAATTCAACTTGAATATCAGCGCCGCGGTTGCGCTTGGCTGCTTTTGACTTGCCTCGGCTGCCGCCAAAACCAAATAAATCGCCGAAAATATCGCCCATGTCGCCAAACTCAAAAGAAAAGCCGTTAGCGCCGCCGCCTTGTTGGCCAAACCCTTGGGCAAAATCGGAATAATCGCGAAAACCGCCTTGTGATTTGGCTTGCTCAAAAGTCTGGCCGTATTGGTCGTATTGCGATTTCTTTTCCGGATTGCCTAAAACGCCGTAAGCTTCATTAATTTCTTTCATCTTGGTCTCATCACCCCCCTTGTGCGGGTGGTGTTGATGAGCCATTTTATAGTAAGCCTTTTTAATTTCTTCCGGGCTGGAGTTTTTGGAAACGCCTAAAGTTTGATAATAGTCTTTTGCCATAGTTTAGTTACGAGTGGCATGAAACATGTTACATGAAACATGTTACTTGTCACTAAATTATTCTGCTTTAAAGCCAATTTCATTTTTCGGCGCTTCGGCTTCTTCCACCTTGCCGAAAGCCGTTTCATACTTTTTCAAGTTTTCTTCCAAGGCTCGGATAATCCGTTTCAAATGCCCGGGGCTCGTAATAATTTTACCGACTACCCGGCCAGCCGGCGCCACGATGTTGAGAAAACTCAGCAAGAATTCTTCTTTGGTGTGGCCGACCGTCATCGCGTTGGCATATTCGCCGCCGGCAAAGTTGTCTCGAATTTGAATTTGATTTTCCTGGGGTTGTTTATCCATAAATTTATCAAGGTGGGGCGTAAAAGCCCCACCTCTTAGCTCTTATTTTTTATTTTTTGCTATCTTTATTGTCTTGGACTTCGCCTTCCACCACTTCTTCCGCTTGCTTGTTTGGTTCGGCGCCTTCTTGCGGCTCGGCTTGCCCACTTGCTTGCTGGTCAGCCGGCTGGCTTGCCTGCTGCTGTTGCTGCTGATACATCGCTTGGCCGATTTTTTGAGCAGCCGTGCTTAATTCCTGGCTGTGGCGCTTAATCGCTTCCAAATCTTCACCGTCTTTAATCTTCTTTAATTCTTCAATTTTGGCTTCAATGTCTTTTTTATCGGCTTCCGGCACTTTGTCGCCGGCATCGCGCAAGGCTTTTTCCGTTGAGTAAATCAAAGTATCAGCCAGGTTTTTAGCTTCAATCAATTCTTTTTTCTTGGCGTCTTCGGTGGCATGAGTTTCCGCTTCGCGCTTCATCTTTTCAATTTCATCTTTGGAAAGTCCGGACGATGCCGTAATGGTGATTTTTTGTTCCCGACCGGTGCCTTTGTCTTTGGCGCTGACATTCAAAATGCCGTTGGCGTCAATATCAAAAGTTACTTCAATCTGCGGCAAGCCCCGAGGCGCTGGCGGAATGCCGTCTAAGATAAAGCGGCCTAAAGTTTTATTATCGTGAGCCATTGGCCGTTCGCCCTGAAGAATATGAATTTCCACTGACGGCTGGTTATCCGCGGCCGTGGAAAACACCTGCGACTTGGTGGTCGGAATCGTGGTGTTTCTTTCAATTAACGGCGTCGCCACGCTGCCTAAAGTTTCAATACCCAAAGTCAGCGGACTAACGTCAAGCAATAAAACATCTTTAACATCGCCTTGAATGACCCCGGCTTGAACGGCCGCACCGACGGCGACGACTTCGTCGGGATTAACCGAAATATTCGGCTTGCGGTTAAAGAATTTTTCCACCGTCTTTTGAACCAATGGCATTCTGGTCATACCGCCGACCATCACGACTTCTTCAATATCTTTGGTTTCAATATTGGCATCTTTTAAAGCTTTGCGGCAAGGCTCCAAAGTCTTTTCGACTAAGTCGCCGACTAATTCTTCCAATTTCGCCCGAGTCAATTTCATCACTAAGTGTTTGGGGCCGGAAGCGTCGGTGGTGATAAACGGCTGGTTAATCTCGGTTTCTTGAGCCGTGGAAAGCTCAATTTTGGCCTTTTCCGCTGATTCCTTGATCCGTTGCAAGGCCAAAACATCTTTTGACAGGTCGATGCCCTGATCCTTTTTGAATTCGGCAATCACCCATTCAATCAAGCGCTGGTCAAAATCATCGCCGCCTAAATGAGTATCGCCGTTAGTTGACTTGACTTCAACCGTGTCTTGAGAAATATCCAAAATGGAAATATCAAAAGTCCCGCCGCCCAAGTCGTAAACCGCGATTTTTTGGCCTTTCTTTTTTTCAAAGCCATAAGCCAAAGCCGCGGCCGTCGGTTCGTTGATAATCAATTTAACGTTAAGTCCGGCAATTTCCCCGGCATCCTTAGTCGCCCGGCGCTGAGAATCGTTGAAATAAGCCGGCACGGTAATAATCGCCTCGGTAATTTTTTCGCCCAGCCGAGCCTCGGCATCCGCTTTGAGTTTGCCTAAAATCATGGCGGAAACTTCTTGCGGCGTGTATTCTTTGCCCGACATCACAATTTTGATGCCATCGCCGGCCTTGATCATTTTAAACGGCATTAATTTGACGTCGCGCTGGACTTCCTCTTCTTCCCAGCGACGGCCGATTAACCGCTTGATGGAAAACAAAGTATTTTCCGGATTAGTCACGGCTTGCCGCTTGGCGATTTGGCCAGCCAGCCGCTCGCCGGTTTTACTAATTGCCACCACCGACGGCGTCGTCCGCGCGCCTTCGGCATTTTCCAAAACTTTCGGCTCGCCGCCTTCAATAATGGCCATGCAGGAATTCGTGGTTCCCAAATCGATTCCTAAAATTTTGCTCATAGTATTTCTTTTATTATTAATTATATTCTTTATAAACTATTGACATGATCCAATAGATATGCTAACTTCTACAGTTGTCATGTCGACAACTTAGTAGCAACAAAGGAGGGTACGAGCATTATGGTATGGTCTTACAGCGTGGACGACGCTGAGGCAGTTGGAAACCTGCTAGGGGAACTTTGCAAACATGCAGGAGGAACATTCCCTGGCGGTCAAACCCAGAAAGAAGTCGAGGGTCTACCAGTCCCTTTTATGCTGGATTTTGCCCAGCAACTGGTTGATAGCGACTTCCAGCAGAGCCATCCCGAGGCCGAAAAAACCCTAAGTCGACTTCGCGATAAACTCGTTGATCTGTACGAGTAACATATCGCGGATTCATCCCCACCAACGGCGTGCTAACTTTGGCCGCCGTCTTTTTTTGAATAACTTCTTTACCCAGGCGGCTAAGCTAATTTTTAACACCTCTGCCCTACTTTTGTCATTGCGAGGAGCACTTAATAAAGCTCCGTGCGACGAAGCAATCTGACGCGAAGCGTCATCCTGAAAGCAGCTTTCAGCGGCCGAAGGATCTGATTTTCAAAGGGATTGCTTCGCTCCCTGCCCTCCGACTTTCCATCGCTCGCAATGACACTAATAATTATTTGCTGCTGATCGAAATTGGAATGGACTTGGCTTTGGTTTCCGGCGATTTTGGGATCGTGATTTTCAAAATCCCTTTTTCATAATCGGCTTTGGCCTGGTCAGTGACGACTCGGCTGGGTAAAGCCACCGTGCGGAAAAAGCTGCCGGAGCGGACTTCTTTGCGGTAATAATTTTTTTCTTCGACTTCCGATTCCTTTTTCGCTTCGCCTTTAATCATCAAAACGTCGTTTTCAATTGAAATATCGACATCTTTGGGATCAATCCCGGCCAAAGGCGTTTCCACCACGACATCATCTTTGGTTTCATAAACATCAATCGCCGGAGTAAAACCCTTATCCTCCATAAATTTTTCCATCTCTTCAAACGGTTCAAGAAGTGGGGTCCATTTTATGATAGCCATAGTTTTATTCTCCTTTTGTCATTCTGAGGGAGGTCGCCTTAGGCGACCGACTGAAGAATCTCAGAGATTCTTCGTCCCGCTGCGCGGGACTCAGAATGACAATATTAATTGTTATTTGGCCACTTTGACTTTAGCCGGCATTATTACTTTGCCGTGTAAAGTGTAGCCTGATTTAACTTCTTCAAAAATTACATCCGTTTCAAAATCTTGGTTTTCTTCGTGGACAACGGCTTCATGAAATTCCGGATCAAATTTTTCGCCCACGGTTTTGATTTCTTCAATCCCTAAATTCTTTAAAAAATCATCAAACTGCTTTTTAATATGGAAAAAACCAATAACCCAGTCAGAATCTTTTTGGTCGTCCGGCACATGTTTTAAGGCCAGCTTGAAATGATCAAAAATCGGCAATAGCTCGGCGATTAAAGCGGCGTTGGCGAACTGAATCAATTCAACCTGTCTTTTCTCGGTATCTTTTTTTAAATTCAAATAATCGGCTTTGGCCCGCTGCCAGCCCTCGAGGTGTTCGTCCGATTTCTTTTGGGCTAATTCAAGTTCTGATTTTAGTTCGTCAATATTGACATCATTGTCTTGTTGTTGAGTTTTGTCTTGCATAAATGTATGTATGTAGGAAAGTAGATTGGTAGAACGGTAGGCACTACCTACCAATCTACTTTTCTACTGACCTAACTTATTAATTACTTGCTGGCTGTATTTAACTAAATTAAAATTAGTCTGGTAATCCATCCGCACCGGGCCTAAAATCCCTAAAATCCCCTGGCTGTCTTTTAACTGATACTTGGCCAAAACCGAGCTGCAATCGGCGCCAAAAGGATTTTTGCTGCCGATTGCCACTGCCACTTCCGAATCAATCTTATTAAAAATTTTACTAATCGCCTGATCAAAATGGTCAATGACCCGGCTTAAATTATAAACCACTTGCTGCTGGGAAAACTCCGGCTGATCGAATAAATTGGAAAGGCCGGTGTAATAGAAATCATTAGCGGCAAAAGCGACAAAAACGGCATTGTCCGAAAGCTCGGCTAAATTCTTGGCTAAGTCTTTCAAATTCTTGGGTTCAAAATTTTTAAAATTCTTGAAAGTCTTGTCAATTAATTCCTGCTGCTTTTTAGCCAATTTTAAGCCTGGCAAAAAATTATCCACAAAAAATTGGTAGCCTTTTTCCGTCGGCACCCGCCCGGCGGAAGTATGGGGGTGATAAATATAGCCTTCTTCTTCGAGCTCGACCATTTCGCTTCTGATAGTCGCCGAACTCAAATCAAAATCCCCCGCTTCGGCAATCAGTTTGGAACTGACCGGCTGAGCGGTTTTAATATAGTGAGCCGTGATAATCTTGAGCAAATTTTGCTTTCTTTCGTTCATTTTTTGGGTTTTTTCGATTGGCACTCGTTACTTTAGAGTGCTAATTTCATTATAAAGGCACTTTAAAAAACTGTCAATAGTTAGTCTCCTCTTAGCCGACCTAGAGACTGCGTGCCCCGCACCAAGCTAATAATTTAACTTAAATTTAATTAAAAACAGCCGAAGGCGGAATCCACGCGCCAATCAGCCAAATTTACTTTTAATTTTTTTGAGCTTTGGTGCGGGGTCAAGAACTTTTTTTTAAAAAAAGCACCCCGTCAAAAACCAATTGGTTTTCAAAAGAGTGCTGACTAAATATACCCTCCAAAGCGTTCCCCACTATACCAAGCTAACCAGTTTACCCTGGTGAGCCGCCGATTCATAAATCGCCTTAATCAGCTCAACTGCCTTGCGACCCTCATGGCCGTCAACGAATGGCTGACCACCAGTTTGAATGGCCTTAGTGAAATCTTTGAGCTGACGCCTATGGCCTTCAGTGTCGAGTGAAGCAAATGGATCTGCCGCCGCCGAACCAAGCCCTGAAGCCTGGTTAGCCTCAATCGCTTTTTCAATCTTGGCGTCAATCGGCAAACGCTTTCTGAACTGCCACAAGACCAGTCGGCCATCCTCAATAACGGCGCTGCCGGTTGTCCCGTGAATTTCCAGCCTGGCTGGACCGCCTGGCCAAACCGCAGTTGTCGCTTCGATTGTGCCCAATGCCCCGTTTTCAAACTCAAGTATAGCGACGGCCAAGTCTTCAACTTCCAGCCCGTTATGGGCTATACACTTAGTCATTGCCGAAACTGTCCTGACTGGACCCATTAACCACCGAAGCAGGTCGACTTGGTGGATCCCTTGATTTATCAGCGCCCCGCCGCCATCCAGCTTCTTCTTACCGTGCCAGTCGCTATTGTCATAATATTCACTTGAGCGATGCCACTTGATATGAGCGTTACCTAAGACCGACTTACCAAAACGGCCTCCATCAACTGCTTGTTTTAGCCAGCTGGCCGCGTCGCTAAAGCGGCTTTGAAAAACACAGCCCAGCAAGACACCCTTTCTTGCTGCCGCCGCTATCATACGGTCGCACCGGTCGGTTCTGATCTCAAGTGGTTTTTCAACCAGTACATGCTTACCTGCCTCGATGCAGGCGATGGCAACTATCTCATGCATTCCACTTGGTACGCAAATGCAGACCGCGTCAACCTGACAACACTCCAGCATCTGCCGATATTGCCCGTAAGCCTTGGCATTGTAGCTGGCGGCCAACTCTCTCGCTTTCGCTTCATCATGGTCAGCGATGGCGACAAGTTTCGCCCCAGGAATTTTTGCTAACGCTTGTGCGTGGAATTTTCCGATTCCACCACCGCCGATGATTGCATACCTGACCTTTTCCATATTCAATCCTCCCACCTTTCTTTGCGTTGAAATCAATCTTCTATAATCAGCCACCAGTAAGGGTGGCCGTAAGAACCGACATCATACACCGCTTCGCCGGCAGCGACAGTAACCGGAAAACTCCCGATTTCATGGAAAATTACGGCGCCAAAGTAAAGCGCCTTTTGTCGGCCTAACTCTGCCGATACTGCCGTAGCCAAAAGACTTGGCGTCAAAATCCGATTGCCAAACAAATGTGGCAGCAAAGGCGATTTAGCCGCTACCCGAATCTCTTTATCTTGGCCACTCTCCGCTGCTCTTTTCAGGTGGCCCAAAAAATCAGCCCAAATCTTATCACCTGGTTTGGCCAGCAGAAAAACTGACGAGGCGTCATCACCGTAAAAAACCCGGCCGTCATCCAACAAGACCAGCCGTACCCTCAAAACTTCAACCTCTTGATATGCCTTCATCGCTCTATCTCCTTCTCTTGCAGCCGGCAATAGCCAGTCAACCTCTCCAAAAACCCAAGACCCAGACGTTCCCAAATTGTTAAACAGCGTTATTGCCCTCCTAACGTTTTACGTTAATAAATTAACCCCCTTGTGTCAAGTTCAAAAATCCTGCTAAAATGACTTCGTATGGAAAACCAAACCCCCACGCCGAAACCGGCGAAATTTCAAAAACTAAAAAACTACCTGACCGGCCGCCGATTTCTAAAACTCATCCTGAATCTTTGGACGATTATTACCATTGTTTTATTTATGGCTGATTTTTTTTCCGGCAACAGATTCGATACCCAATCAACCGCGATTGGCATAATTTATTTGGGGATTTTGGGGGTTTATATCACGGAAAAAGAATATACCCGCTGGGAACATAAACGCTTCATTTCCCGCTTTTTAGGCGAAGGCTTTGTCGGCTTTTGGTCGGCAATGATGATAATGTTCGTTATTATAGCGACTTTTTCCGGCGGGCAATTTAAAATCCCCCAAGATTTCGCCGTCGTTTATACCAGTATTGTCGCCGCTTTTGCCATCACCCAGCACTCAAAATCGCTTTATCACCACAAGGAAGACGAACCCCTTGTCAAAAGCAGAATATAATGCTAATATACGCAAGTAGAAAAGCAATATCCTGACTTATCATAAAAACTCCTGAAAACCCAGATTAGCTTTAAACCAAAAAGAATTATCAATTATTCGCATAAATTTAGTATTATACTTATCTTATGAAAAAAGACATTCACCCGAAATACTATCCTCAAGCCAAGGTTGTCTGCGCCTGCGGCAATACTTTTAATGTCGGCTCGACGTCGCCGGAACTCCACGTTGAAATTTGTTCCATGTGCCATCCGTTTTACACCGGCAAGCAAAAATTGCTTGACGCCGCCGGCCGAGTCGAAAAATTCAAAGAAAGATTGGCGAAAAAAGCAACGGCTGCCGCCGGCCGAAAAGGCAAAAAAGCCAAAAAAGCCAAAGCCGCTGTCCGCAAAAAAACGCCAAAAAAAATCAAAGCTGAAGAATAGCTCAAATAAACAAAGGCTCCCCGAAAAGGGAGTTTTTGTTATCTCAAAACTAAGTCTTACTTAAAAATAAAAATTTATGGACCAAAAATATCACGACTTAAAAAACCAATTTGAAAAAATCAAAGCGGATTTGAGCAATCCGGATTTTTTAAGCAGCCAGGAAAATCTAAAAACCGCTTCCCAGGAATTCAGCCGGCTGGAACCGCTGGCGAAACTGACTGATGAACTGGAAAAAGCGGAAAGACAGCTTTTGCAGGCTCAAGCCGCTTTGGCCCAAGATTATGATGATGAATTATTAGCAATTGCCCAAGAGGAAATCACCGACTTGACGGAGCTGACCGAAACTTTAAAAAAAGACTTGGAAGAAGGCTTGCGGCTGAAAGACCCAATGGACCAAAAAAATATCATCATGGAAATTCGGGCCGGCACCGGCGGCGACGAAGCGGCGTTGTTTGCCGCGGAATTATTCCGGCTTTATTCCCGCTACGCCGAAATAAAAAACTGGAAAACCAAAATTTTGGATTCTAACCGCATCGGCATCGGCGGCTTCAAGGAAATTACTTTTGAAATCATTGGCCATAACGTCTATCAAAATTTGAAATATGAAAGCGGCGTCCACCGCGTTCAACGGGTTCCGGAAACCGAAAAAAACGGCCGGGTTCACACTTCCGCCGCGACCGTGGCGGTCTTGCCCGAAGCCGAAGAAGTTGATGTCTCAATTAAAACTGAAGATTTGAAAATTGATGTTTTCCGCGCCGGCGGCCATGGCGGCCAAAGCGTTAATACGACCAACTCGGCGGTTCGAATTACCCATTTGCCGACCGGCATTGTCGTCGGCTGCCAAGACGAACGCTCCCAGCAGCAAAATAAAGCCAAAGCGATGCAGATTCTGCGCTCAAGGCTGCTCGCGGCCGAACAGGAAAAAAAGGAAAAAGCCCAGCGGGAAACTCGAAAATCGCAAGTCGGCAGCGGCGACCGATCGGAAAAAATCAGGACTTACAATTTTCCTCAAGACCGGGTAACTGACCACCGGATCAAAGAAAGCTGGCATAATATTTCTTCAATCATGGACGGCGGTCTTCAGCCAATTATCGACAAAATCCAAGAAGCTGACCGATAAAAAAAGAGGAAGACAAATGTCTCCTCAAAGTACTCAACCGGCGGCTGATTTTCCAACCCCTGTCAGATCACGTCCAGCAATCCACCTCTCAAATACATGACGCGACTCCGCAGATGGTCTGAAGTTTCCAACCCCTGCCATGTCCATTTCTCTTTTGCGGACGGTGTTCTCCCGATCTTTAGACCATTCGCGGCATGCCGCCATAAAAAGGTCATTGCAAGATCCATTATGGACATATACCAGATTACCGCCAGGATTATACTCCTCGCTAGACAAGGTAGTAGAATGAACATGATGGCGTCGGAAGAGACCCTGACCCCTGCCGCAAGCGCAGCATTTTTGGTCTTCAAACAATATCTGTAGCTCCGTCGCCTCAGTGCCGTCGAGTGCCAGCGCTGACTTTTCGTGCAAAAAACGGCATCTCCCCCAGTGAACCATGACCGGATCACCAGAAAGGTTATACATACTTCTCAGGCTAGTCAGCCGAAGGGGCCAAAACAGCCAAAACCAATGAACAACTCCACAGACACAACACTTTCTTACTTTTCTAGAAAATAACATGAGAGATTCTCCTCGTTTTTTTTCTTTTCCAATTCCGTTGTTACTATTTAAGCAAAAAAACTGATTATTGTCAACCAATCGGGATAATGATTACTATCAACCAAGCATTGAATTTAGCGGCTCAAAACTTCAAGCGGGCAAAAATTAAAACCGCTTTTTTGGATAGCGAAGTATTATTGGCTTTTATTTTGAATCAGCCCAAAGAATTTTTATATACTTATCCGCAAAAAAAATTAACCAAAAGCCAGTTTCATAAATTACAGGCAATAATCAAAAAAAGAACCAAGGGCGAGCCAGTCGCTTATTTAAAAAACCAAAAAGAATTTTACGGCTTGAATTTTTATGTTGACAAAAGAGTGCTAATCCCCCGCCCGGAAACCGAATTGCTGGTCGAAGAAGCTGCTAAGCTGCTAAAAGCTATAAGCTATCAACCTGCCGGCCGGCAGGCAGGGCTAAAAGCTATTTCTATCGCCGACATCGGTACCGGATCTGGCTGCGCCATCATTGCTTTGGTGAAAACTTGGTCAGAAATCAGAGATAAGAAATCAGAGATCAGCTGCTATGGCACAGACATTTCAAAATCAGCGCTGCAAGTAGCGAAAAAAAATGCCAGAAAACACCAAGTCAAAATCAAGTTTTGCCAAGGCAGCTTGCTTGAGCCGTTAAAAAATAAAAAAATTGACGTTATTTTAGCCAATTTGCCTTATGGCTGGCCGCAGTGGCTGGCCAAATCGTCAGCTGAAACGGCCGGCTTGAAATTCGAACCGAAAAAATCCCTTTTTGCCAAAGAAGGCGGGCTTTACCTTTACCGCCGGCTTTTTGGGCAAATCGCCGAGATGAAATTAAAACCCAAATTAATCTTAATTGAATTTGACCCAAGGCAGAAAAAAGCTTTGGCAAAACTGGCAAAAAAATATTTGCCGGCCGGCCAACTGGAAATAAAAAAAGATTTAGCCGGGCTAAATCGAATCTTGATAATTAAGCAATAACTATTCTAAATTGCTGCCGCTTTTGATTATATTTTCCACTGCCGCCCATTTGCTGATGCCGTCTTTGGGCACCAAAATCACGACTTCATCGCCGGCCGAACCGTGGAAATAAGTTACCGAAGCGGTCAATAATTTCCAGCGCTGGCCGTCAACCACGGCAAACCACTCGCTGATTGAATCGTTAAAAGTCAAAAGAGCGACGAGCTGTTTTCGCGCCACCGGGCCGATTTGCTTATAAATAAAAGAACCATTGCCCGCAATGGTTAATTTCAAGATATCGCCTTCGACTAATTTTGATTTGGAAGCGTAATTGGCTGCAATATTATATTCAACCCCGTCGCCAGCCACCATTTTTTCGCCGTTAAAAACTCCTTCAATAATCCGCTCGTTGCCGTTGTCGATTGAAACAAAGCCGGCGCTCATTTCTTTGGCTTTTTGCAGGCTTTCCAATAAAGTCCCGGCACTGACATCTTTTTCCTTCATTAAGCTCAAGGTTTTTTTGATATTAGCCTGGGTATTTTCCAAAACTTCTTTGAGCAATTCCAAATGCCGCGAAATGTCTTCCGGTTTTAAGTCTTGATTTTCAAGCTCTTCCTCTTTTTTCTTTTTTTTATTTTTACCCAGCATTTTTACCCCGCCCAATTTTTGATTTTTATTTATTAATATCTTTATTTTTACCCAGCTATTTTTAGTTTTGGTTTTTTTAGCTTAATTCCGATAGAGATAAACCGTCGTTGTTTTCTTATCCGGTTTGTCAAGCGCTGCCGGCGCCCAATCCGGAATACTGAAAGCGTAAGAAACGATCCGGCAGCCGGGCTTGGTTTCTTTTTTTAGTTTCGGCTTCAATTTTTTCATTGCTTCGGGAGTCAGAAAAGTACAAATTACATCGGCTTGCCCGAAGTCATAATTGAAAAAATTGCGATATTTGAGGCTGGCCCGGCCGGCCAAACCCTTTAACCTTATTTTAATACACCCCAGAAAATATGGCAAGAAAGCAATTTCAAAACCCGTGGCTTTGGCGCCAAATTCTTCGGCGGCGATAATAATAATCCGGCCGTCGCCGGCGCCTAAGTCGTAAACAATTTCACCCGGTTTAACCCCGGCTAATTTCAGCATCCGCCGGATGTCCTTTTTCCATAGCGGCACCCAGGGCGCGGCCAAATAACCGCCCAAAGCAAAAGTGCCAAGAATGGCTAGCAAAAAGACAAAAAATAACAACCAAAAAATAACAAACAAGGTCATAAGCTCCTTTCAATCGGCGGATTAGCAACCGCCGGCCTTGAGCCCAGCTGGCTGCGTTCTAAAATGCCCGCTTCGACTTTGCGGCGATCAACGCCGTATTTCCAGCGGGAAAATTCGATAATATCCGAAGTAATGCTGGCGTCGCCGATCACCGGCGGAAACGTATGGATATTAAACGCCCGCTGAGGCTGGTTGTCGATTAACAAGCGAAGGTAGGCATTGTATCGTTCAATATTCATCAAATCATATTCATCGACTGCGGGCGACATCTGTTTGGCGACAACTTCCGTGTCTTCAACGCCGATCCGAAAAGAAACCAGGGTACCGACATTGCCGAAAATCGCATCTTTGATTTTATTGCCGTAGCTTTTGCCTTCCATGCCGGAAGCTTCTGTCAGCTGGCCCAAATACTGATGAGCCAAAATTAAATTCAGTTTATACTTTCTGGCTTCGGCTAAAATCGTAGCAATGCTGTCGGTAATGAAATTCTGGAATTCATCGATATAAAGGTAAAAATCCCGCCGCTGTTCTTCGGGCATATCGGTTCGCGACAGCGCCGCCATCTGAAGTTTCGCCACGATAATCAAACCCAGCAAATTACTGTTGACTTCGCCGGTCGTGCCTTTGGCCAAATTTACCAATAAAATCTTTTCTTTATCCATGACTTCGCGGAAATTAAAGCCCGATTTCGTCTGGCCGATGATATTACGAATCATGGCATTTTCAATAAACCGCCCGACTTTGGAAATTAAATACCCCAGCATTTCCGACTTATGAAAATCGGAAGTCTTGGCCATTTCCTGTTCCCAAAATGACCGGACAATCGGATCGGTTACCTTGGTCAGCTTGTACTTTTGAAATTCCCGGTCGGTAAAAATCCTGGGAATTTCAGCAATCGTGCCGGGATGAACTTTATCCGCCATCAAAGTCAGCATGCCGTTTCTCATGTTATGCTCAAACATCGGCCCGATCATCGACGGATCCGTCACTAATTTATAAAAAATCGCAATCATTTCCTGAATCACGAAATCTTCCTGTTCCGGCCGCTCCGCTTCCAGCATATTCAACCCGATCGGCCGCTCGGTGTCCGATGGATTGAAATAAATCACTTCTTCCAGCCTTTCTTTGGGAATATTAGGCAAGATGCTTTCCACTAAGCTGCCGTGCGGATCAATGACACAAACGCCCCGCCCCGCCCGGATGTCCTGAATTGCCAAATTTGCCATTAAAACCGATTTGCCCGTGCCGGTCATACCAATCGTGTAAAGATGCCGGCGCCGGTCGTCCGGCCTCAGATAAACATTATTTTTTACGCCGCGGTAGAAATTTTCGCCTAAAAGCAAACCGTCTTGCGGCAAATTTGCCGGCGGCGACAGCCTTTTGGCCAAAAGCCAGCGGATATTCGGCGTTTCCAAAAACGGGGTTGGTAAATGGTAGAGGCTGGCCAATTCTTCAGTGTTTAAAATTATTTTTTGGTCCGGCCGGAAATTACGGTCGATAAAATCATTGACCAAATGTTTCGGCGATTCTTTGATTAATTTAAAGCTGTTGCCGTACTGGTAATAATTAAACTGGGAAAACGAATCAACCACGCCGTTCAAATACCCCTTGGCTTTGGATTCATCGCCGGCCGAAACAATAATCCGGACATTGCAATCCAGCCCCGCCCTTGAAGTTTTTTCCTCAAGCCCTTTGATTAATTCCTGCTCCATGGGCGAAAGCGTTTTTGGCTGCCTGAGTCTTTCCTGTTCAATTTGCTCTTTGGTTTTAGTCTGAAAAATTCCGGCAAAATCAAAAATATTGAATTTATTCGTTACCGACAGCGCCTGATTGAGAGTTTTGCCTTTCTGCATTTCGGTGGCGACTTTTGAGCCTTTGGCGTGCCAGGCTTTTTTGGCTGATCGGGCAACAATTTGAATCGCTACGCCGTCTTCTTTGGCCACGCTGCTCAAAGAATTGGCAACGGCGTTAAGCGGGTCGGAATTCAGAGTCTGGTAAGTTTTAATCGGAAAAATAAAGCTGCGGGTAAATTTCAGATAGCCGTTTAAAATTACCCCTTTGGGCGTAAAAATATTATAATCTTCCGCTTCGCTGATATTGGCTTCGGGATACTGGGCTAAAATCTGCTGTTCCATGTAGCGGCGCAAATATCGAGGCACGGCCACGTAAAAAGAAACTAAGCCGGCATGAGCCACAATTTCCAAGGCAAAATGATCGGTTCGGCCGAAAAGCCAGGCTCTAAATCCGCGCTGAGCCTTTAGACCGCCAAGGGTAGCCAGCCAGCTTTCCGCCAGGGCAATATGGCTTCTAATTTGTTCGATGGTCTGCTGGTTGTCCGCCGTTTCCGACGATTCCTTGGGAACGGTAATCAATAAAATATCTTTATGAAAATCCAAGGGCAAAAAATTCTGCGACCGAAGCAGGGCTCTGACTAAAAAGGCCAGGATTAATAAAAAAATCACCAAGCCAAAAATGATTGCGGCGGTGACAATAATTGGCTGGCTGATTGTAAATTCCAAGTTTCCGGCAGAAAAGCCAGGCTGCGGCAAGGCGCCGAATTGACTGATTACTAAGCTCATGACTTTAATTTCATTATTTTATCGGTTTTTATTTTGGCTTCCTGCCTCAAAAAAAACTTATTGACGCCGGGAATAACTTTCAGCCACTCAAAAATAATTCTAAAAATCATTTTTACTTTAACCTTGGTTTCGCCCAGGACTTTTTCGATTTTGGCCGCGGCCAATTCGCCTTCTGATTTGAATTTTTCCTGCGTTTTTGGATCCAGCTGGAAATATAAATCCGCCAAGTCTTCTTCCAAAATGTTTTCGATTTCAAGCAAAACCTGGGTTTTACCGGCCGAATCGATTTCTGTCGGTTTCACGGCGCCGAGTGGCACCGGCTTTGGTTTGGGCTTTTCCGCTTCGGTCAGCTCTTTTAAAACCTCCGCTCTCAAGCCTTCCTTTTCTTCCTGGCTCAATCCTTCCTGAATTTCCGGGGTTTTTTTGGCCGCGGGAAAACGGTCAGGCGCTAATGGCAGTTCCTGGTTTTTATTCAGCTCTAAAGCTTTGGGGGAATTTTTGGAATTCATACGCCTTAATTATAATATAAACCGGCTGGAAAAACAAACACGCCTTTTTAACTTTCACGGTTTATGGTATGATTTAATAAATTTGATTTAATAAATCCATAAAGACTAAAATAAATTTTATGGCGAGCATTCAAAAAGTGGAGTTTCCTAATTTTAGCTGGATTAACATCGATAACCCCACCGAAGCCGATATTCGAGCGATTGGCCAAAAATATAATTTTCATCCCTTGGATTTGGCAGACTGTTTGAAGCCGTCACAGCGCAGCAAAGCCGACGCCTATCCCAAATATACTTTTTTAACCTTTTTGGTCCCGATTTTCAACCGAAAAACCCGGGAAATTCTGGCCGCCGAAGTCAATTTTTTTATCGGCAAAAACTTTCTAATCAGCCTTCACCATAATGACTTGAAAGTTTTTACCGATTTTTTCAATTTGTTTCAGCTCAGCGCCGATTTGCGCCAAAATTACCAGGATAAATCGCCGGAGCGGCTGCTTTACGAAATTTTAAACAAGCTTTTTTTGTACTGCTTTCCGATTATCGACCATTTAAGCGCCGATTGCGACAACATCACCAAAGCGATTTTTTCCGGCCAGGAAAGGCAGATGGTTTCCGAAATTTTAATCATCCGGCGCAATATTACCGATGTCCGAAAAGTCATGCAGGTTCACAAAAATGTCTTGAAAAAAATAATTGCCAGCCTCAAAGCCAACCCGATTTTCGCCCTGAAAAAAGACGACGTTTATTTCGAAAGCTTAGTTGATTACACCAAAGAAATCTGGGATAACCTGGAAAATTTGAAAGAAAGAATCGAAGCCCTGCAAAAAACCAATGAGTCGCAGATCTCTTTCAAACTTTCCGACACGATGAGGATTTTAACGATTATTTCCGTCATCACTTTTCCCTTGACTCTGATTGCGGCGATTTTTGGCATGAACGCCATTTCAGCGATGCCTTTTGCCCAGAGCCCGAATGGTTTTTGGTACATCATCGGCATCATGGCTTTGATTTTAGTCAGCATGCTGACAATTCTCAAGAAAAAAGGCTGGCTTTAAACTGGTTTTAAAATTAACGATTTTTAAACAAAAATACCCGCATTTTCAGGGTATTTTTTTGGATATTAATTAAAACGCGAACGGAGCAAATCCTAGATTCCGCATCAAGTCTATCTATTACAGGCCAGTGCGGAATGACAAGTTAAAAAGTTTTATCTTGGATTAACGGCAAAAAATTTCGCGCGTGTTGACAAATATTAAATTTTATGATATCTTAGTTTCTAGAATCTAGCGCAACAGTATTGTTAATTAGTTGATCGAATACTTCATAAGGTTTTTGAAAGTTGAGAGCCTGTCTAGGTCGTCCATTAAGCAAGTCTTGTGCTTTTTTA
>Ga0172379_10001413_pt1 | contig 47792 bp, 47 predicted proteins | sample GrowelOW334metaG_FD_119756 | JGI IMG/M metagenome (GOLD analysis project Ga0172379, IMG submission 119756) | Groundwater microbial communities from an aquifer near a municipal landfill in Southern Ontario, Canada - Groundwater well OW334 metaG | ecosystem: Environmental > Aquatic > Deep...
ACAGTCTCTGGTCTAGCTTGGACGATAAAAAGCTCGCCAGTTATACCGTCTTTGGCCCATTCCATATCCATCGGCATCGGTTTGCCGGCTCTTTCGGTATAATGCTTTTCAATTTCAAGTGCCCAACGAGAAAGAGTCAAAACTTCTTCATCATTTAAAACAAAAATATTTCTATCTTTTTCGGCTACATCTACTTCTTTGACCAAACCGGCGCCGGCTGAAGTGGTGCTACTAGTCGCATAAATCATTTTATTTTCTTTGGAGCCGATAGTTTTCTTGATAATCGCTTGGAAACCTTGATTCAAAGTGGGTTTAAAAACCAAATAAGAATCCGGAGTGACTTTACCTTGTACCACCATTTCGCCCAGACCCCAAGAAGCGTCTATCTCTACTACGTCTCTAAAACCAGTTTCAGTATCAATAGTAAACATGACTCCCGAAGAACCTTTGTCGGAACGCACCATTTTTTGCACCCCCACCGAAAGAGCGACATCAAAATGATTGAAACCTTTGTCTACTCGATAAGAAATAGCGCGGTCATTCCAAAGTGAAGCCATTGCCATCTTGACCGCCTCAAAAACTTTTTTGGGACCAACCACGTTAAGATACGTCTCATGTTCACCGGCGAACGATGCACCCGGTAAATCTTCGGCCGTCGCGCTTGAACGCACCGCCACATCAGTTTCGTCTGTTTTATACGCATTTGAAAGGTCTTTGTAAGCATTAGCAATTTCTGTTTCAATTTCGGCAGGAATATCAGCTTTTATAATTTTTTCTCTGATAGCTTTACCCTTTTTTTGTAAATCTTTGATATCTTCGGTATTTAAATCTTTCAACTGATCTTCAATAAAAGAAAGCAATCCAGCTTTTTCAATAAAATATTTATAAGCGTAAGCGGTCACCACGAAACCGTTGGGTACTCTGATACCTTTGGGTACCAAAGTAGTGTACATCTCACCGAGTGATGCATTTTTGCCACCCACCATAGAGACATCATTGTTATTTACTTGGTCAAACCAAAGTATAAACTTTTTATCTTTTTCCATTTGTATAAAATTAAATAAGTTTTAAATTACTTATATAATATTATACATAAGTCAGAGACATTACTCCCGAGTTTTCCTGTGTATATCGCACCATCAGAAATTTTTTTAAAAAAATTGTAGCTATCACTATTTTGTAAATATTCTTCAGTTGATAAATTCAGATCTTTGGATTTTTGAAAAAGCGCATTATCAACTATGGCTCCGGCATGATCAGTATTATCAAAACCATCTGAAGATGCGCAGATCAAAACTGTATCAGACGACATGTGAGACAAAGCGGAAAGAGCCATTTCTTGATTGCGCCCACCTTTGCCACGCTGAAGCTCCAATCCAGGAGCGAAAGCAGGCAATTTGACAGTTGTTTCGCCTCCGAACAAAATGCAAGTCTTGTTTTTTGATGATCTTCTCGCTAATTCTTCACCCAACTCACTAGCGTTACCTGAAAATTTCTCAGTTTCGATAGTCGTACTGAAACCCAATTCTTCTGATTTAATTTTCATAGCTTCAAGAGCGTCGTGATTGGAAACCAAGAGAATATTGGTAGGCATCTCTGAATATTCCTGAAGCGACCCGCCCGACTCGCCGTCATGGCGGGCGGGGATATGCGAAACATCTTGGGAGCGTAAGGAATTATTCTTATTTACTGATTCAATTACAGTCGGGCCCGAAGCAATCACTGAAATATCATTACCCAAAACATCAGAAAAAAGTAGCGAAACTATTTTAGCCGGACGGCATATTTCGGCAAATTTGCCACCTTTGACTTGAGACATCTCTTTTCTAGCGGCGTTTAATTCGTAAATATCAGCACCCCTCGCTATCAGTTCTTTGGTTTTGTCTATAATATCTTTGAGACTGACACCTTCAATCGGTAATTCAAACAGAGCCGAACCACCACCAGAAATCAATGTGATAATCAAATCTTTTTCAGTGACTCCGTGAACCATTTTCAAAATTTGTCTAGTTGCTTCTACATTTTGTTCTGAGGGTAGGGGGTGAGTGCCTTTAAAATATTGGATTTTTTTGAGTGTAAGAGCTTCAGATTCATCTTTGACATCAATCACCATGCCTTGAGTCAAATAACCACCCAAAATTCCTTCTATGACTTTGGCACCATCCAAAGCGCATTTGCCTATACCGATGAAATAAACCTCACCCCCGGCCCCTCCCCTAGATGCAGGGGAGGGGAGAGAAATAGAAATGGATTCTAAATCACTATTTTTTATAAAAAGTTTTCCATCACTTACTGAAACTTTTTTTCTCAAAATTTTTTCAGTATCAATCGCCTCCAGTCCTGCCTCCAAAATTTCTAAGGCTGGCCCACGTAATTCTGGATTGGTTTCCAAAAGTTCCGCTTTATTTAAAATAATAGACATACATATATTTTAACATATTAAATGGTGGGCACGAGAAGATTTGAACTTCCAAGGATTGCTCCATACGCTTCTGAAGCGTACGCGTATACCAGTTCCGCCACGTGCCCTTATAATATTTATCTTAGCTTCTTTATCAGTTCTTTACCAATTTTTATAATTTTAGTTATGATATAATTTTGACATTAAAAGTAACAAACATTATATGGAAGATCTAGAAAAAACTAGTGGTAATGGGTTTCAATCTTACAACGATGTCGACCCCAAAAAACAACTTACAGCAGTTGAAGCCAGATTAAAAGAAATCAATGATATGCCAGAACTTAATCAAGACATTATTGATGAAAGAAAAAAATTAGAGAGCATAGTCAGTAATTTAATGAGTAATGGCGACCCTAGGTCCTAATAGTTTGACATAATTATCATATTTTGATAGGGTTTATAAGCAATGTTAATGATCAGACTTCAAAGAGTAGGCAGAAAACACGAGCCGGTATTCCGACTGGTTTTGACTGACTCCAAAAACGGCCCAAAAAGTGGTAAGTTTTTGGAAATACTAGGTTCTTTTGACGCTAGAAAAGGGGACAAAGCCGAATTTAAAAACGATAGAGTCAAACACTGGATCGAAAAAGGTGTTCAATTATCAAATACTGTCCACAATATTTTAGTAGATAAAAAAGTTATAGACGGCAAAAAAATCAACGCTTTACCCAAAAGGACCGCTCTAGTTTCCGAAAAACCAGCTGCCGACGCCACCATAGAGTCAAAGGAAGAAGCCAAAATTGAAACTCCAGCTCCTACCGAAGAAAAAGTAGTTGCCGAAGAAACTCCAGTATAATATAATTAAACCGTAGGACATTATTAATTTAATAAACTGAAATGGAAAAAGACGCGCAATTTTTGGATTATGTCGTGAAAGGATTAGCAGACCACCCAGAGTCTGTAAAAATTAGTAGAACTGTTGATGAAATGGGAGTACTTTTAAGTTTAGACGTACATCCAGAAGATATGGGCAAAATTATCGGCCGTAGTGGCAACACAGCCAAAGCTATCAGGATATTGCTACGAGTAGTAGGTATGAAAAACAACGCTCGAGTCAACCTCAAAATTAACGAACCAGAAGGTGGCCGAAAAATGGAATCATCTCAAGTCCCTCAATCTGACCAGATGAGATCGATGGACGAAGTCATGGAAGATTTGAAACTCGAATAAAATATACAAATAAATCAAAAACAAAATCGCTTCAGTAGACATCTGAGCGATTTTGTTTTATTATCTAAATTATGAATTTTCATGTAATTACATTGTTCCCAGAAATCTTTCAATCGTATTTGGATGCGTCTATTTTGGCACGCGCTCAAAAAAATAAAAAAATAAAATTTAATTTTTACAACCCTAGAGCTTTCGTCAAACCTTCAAAATCTCAAAAAAAGAACGATAAACCGTATTTGAGAATCGACGAAAGACCTTACGGTGGCGGAGCTGGCATGGTGCTTCAAGCGGAGCCCATACTCAAAGCTTTTGCTAAGATTGAAAAGAAAATAGGAGATAAAAAAAAGAAAACCAAAGTAGTGGTTTTTTCGGCCAAAGGTAAAATATTTAATCAAAAAATGGCTTACGATTGGGCTCAAAAATATCAAGACATAATTTTTATAACCGGTCGTTATGAAGGTATCGATGAGCGCGTGAAGCTGGCTTTAAAAGCTGAAGAAATTTCCATCGGGCCTTATGTTTTGACTGATGGTGACGTGGCTACTATGGTAGTCTCTTCGGCCGTAGGGAGACTCGTCCCGGGAGTGATAAATCTGGATTCTTTAAAAGAAGAATCTTATTGGAATCTTTTGTTAAAAAAAGAAAAAGATGGGGAAGTGGGTGAGAACGGCCTAGAATATCCACATTATACTCGACCGGAAGTTTTGGAATACAAAGGCAAAAAATATCGCGTACCCAAGATTTTATTATCTGGAAATCATGCGAAAATTACCGAATGGCGAAGCCAAAAAAACAAGTAATTTTCGTCCTGAATTTTTATGAAGGGCGAAAATTACAGAATGGCGCAATAAAAAAAGTAAATAAAAAGTAAAAACCGTCCCTCCACGAGACGGTTTTTACTATCTTAACTTACAAACACAAATACCAACGCCTACCTGCGCAGGCAAGCGTGATTTCGTGTTTTATTTAGTTAAGCCAAAGGAGAAATACATTGTGCCCCGCCTAAGCCGAGCAGCGGTGGGCTTCTCTTTTGGTTTATATGGTGATAATACTCACCCCGCAAAGAACTACTCCACATATATTTTAGCACAAAAAAAAGAAGAGAGTATAATAAAGGTGTTAATAAAATTTTTAATTTAAAAACATGGAAGGATTTAAACCAGCGGAAAATATAAATTCAGTTGAAGCTGAAAAAACAGTAGAAACCCGGATTGAAAAAATAAGAGTCGCCGAAAAAAACGTTTTTGATGTTTTTCAAAATAAATTATCCGAAGTCTTAGAGAGATTAGGAGAGAATCCTTATTTTAGAGATTTAGAAAGAACTGTTTAAATTAAATATGAAATATCCAATAAAAGATGAGGTAGATTTTTTGATTGCTCAGGCTCAAACCGAGACCGATATTGCCAAAGAAATAGTAGAGGGCATCAGAGGCAAAGGTATCGATGATGAAAAGGCTTACTACGAAGAAAAACTTTCACTTAAAATGTTGGAATTTTTTAAAGAAGAAGAAAAAGTGATTGGTTTGTATGCTGAAGCCAAAAAAAATTATCCTTTACTGGCTGATTTGATGGAGAATAAAAGACCATATTTAAAAGATATGTTGATAGAAGCCAAAAAGCTTTATGAGAAAAATATATTAGGGAAGTAACCTCACCCCTAACCCCTCTCCTAGAAGCAGGAGAGGGGAAAAGGAGTGGGATATAAAATCTTATGATAATAAGTGAGGACATTTTAGAAAAACATTTGGACAATATACGCGCTTTGCAGTCCTCGAGCGGTTTGTTTTTGGCGTCACGCTCGGATGTTTCTACCGGTTACAACAAAGCTTGGCTTAGGGACAATTTTTATACCTGTCTAGCCTTTGAAGAAATAGGGGATTTGGAAACCGTCAAAAAAGTCTGGCAGGCTTTGATCGCTATTTTCGTCAAACACAAAAATAAAATAAGTTGGGCTGTCAAAAACAAGCCTTACAACACCTTTCAATACATTCACGCTCGCTACAACCCCGAAACGTTTGAAGAATTTTGGGAAGAGTGGGGCAACAAACAAAATGATGCAGTCGGAGCGATACTTTTTAAAATAGGTGATCTACAACAAAAAGGCCTCAAAATAATTGAAACCGAAGAACAAAAAGAAATACTCCAAATTCTGGTAGATTATTTAAAATCTATAGAATATTGGCATGATCCTGACAATGGTGTCTGGGAAGAATACGAAGAAGTACACGCCTCGTCAGTCGGAGCTTGTGTGGCCGGCCTGAAATCAATCGCCAAGACCGGTTTGGTGCAAATCCCCCTACATCTTATAGAAAAAGGTGAAGAAGCTTTGCAAAAGATCCTACCCAGAGAGTCAAAAAGCAAATTTACCGATCTGGCTCTACTTTCTCTTATTTACCCGTTCAATGTTGTACCCGAAAAAATGGCCCGTGAAATAGTCAGACACATAGAATACCATCTAGAAAAAGACCGCGGAGTGATCAGATACAAAAACGATAGATATTATAATAAAAATGAAGACGAAGTCAGTGAAGAGGCTGAATGGTGTTTTGGTTTGTCTTGGCTTTCTATTATATATAATCAGTTTGCAGGAAAAATAACTCACCCCAACCGCACCAGTATGCACGATTCTGCTGAATCGCCTCTTTTATTAAGAGAGGGGCAGGAAGAGAATAAGAATGACAAAGAAAAAGCTCATGAATATTTAGAAAAATCTTTCAAAACCATTTACAAAGATCAAATCCCCGAACTTTATTATTCCGATTCTGACAAACCCAACGACAACACTCCACTCGGCTGGGCCGAATCTTTATTTATAGTTGCCCTACTTAGAGCAGCAAAATAAACTACACCACATTTTAAAATTACAATGACGGCCATTGTAATTTAAGTTATCCACCCCGTAGTAGATTTTGGCATTGTGCTTTTAAGCACGAAGTGCGATGCCAAAATTCACTACGGGGTTATCCACAAGTGGGGTTGACAAGCTTGACAAACTTTTAACTGGGTATATACTAATGTTTAACATTGATCGATTGAGTTATGGCTTGTCAATGGTGGACTGTTTATAACCAAAAGCAGTCTCCGTCAGTTGACGGATTACAAGCGAATTTCTTAAGTTTGGCTTATAACAAAATAAACAGTTAAAAAGAGGAAATAAAAATCCCCAAAGGTTTGGGGCGATTTTTTGTGCTTGTGTGTTGGTTAAAATTTTAATAATGAACTAAATTATTTTAAAAAATAAAAATTAACAATTATAAATTATGACAAATATATTACCCAAAAAATATTTCAGTAAGTTCAAAAAACCTTTGATCGAAATCCCTGATTTGGCCAAAGACCAAGTTAATTCTTTCAAATGGTTGGTAGAAAAAGGTATCAAGGAGGTTTTTGATGAATTCACCACTATAAGCGACACTTCCGGCAAAAAATTTAAATTTGAATTTTTAAGTTTCGAGTTAGAAAAACCTAAATATGATGAGTATTACGCCAAAGAAAAGAAACTCTATTATGAAGCCCCTCTCAAAGCCCGAGTGCGTTTGACCAACAAAACCATGGGTACCGAAAAGGAACAAGAGATTTTCTTAGCTGATTTCCCCATGATGACTCCGCACGGTACCTTCATCATAAGTGGAGTAGAAAGAGTGATAGTCCCTCAGCTCGCTCGATCTTTCGGAGTGTTTTTCACCAAACTAGAAGCCAAAGGTAAAGCGCTTTTTGGTGTAAAAATCATACCAGCTCGTGGGGCTTGGATCGAAATTGAAACTGATGTTGATAAGGCTATATATGTACGTATCGATAGAAAGCGAAAGTTTCCTGTAACCTCACTTTTGCGAGCCTTCGGAGCAGAAACTGATTCTGAAATATTTGATCTTTTCAAAGACAACCCAGACGCCAAAGAATACTTAGAAAAATCTTTGGCCAAAGATCACGCTAAGACTGCCGCTGAATCTTACATAGAAATATACCGCCGACTCCGAGATGGCGATTTGGCCACCGCTGAAAACGCCAAAGAATTTTTAAACAATTTGTTTGATGTAGATCGTTATGACCTCCAAAAAGTTGGCCGATTTAGATTCAATTCTAGGTTTGATTTACCAACTTCTGGCAAAGGATCTGATAGAAGAACTCTAAACATTGAAGATTTGAAATTGGTAGTCAATCATATTATACACTTGAACATCACTCCCGGATCAGTAGAAGATGATATCGACCACCTAGGAAGCCGAAGAGTGAAATATGTCGGTGAACTATTGCAACAAAAATTCAGAATAGGGATGGCTCAAATAAAAAGAAATATGCAAAATCGTATGTCTACTGTAGATACCGATATGACTTTGCCTATCCAATTTATAACTGCCAAACCACTACAAGCTAGACTCAAAGAATTTTTCACCACCAACCAGCTTTCTCAATTTATGGCCCAAGAAAATACCTTGGCCGAAATCGAGCATTTGCGTACTCTTTCAGCTTTGGGACCCGGCGGATTGAACCGTAGCCGTGCCGGCTTTGAAGTGCGTGACGTGCACCCTTCACACTACGGTCGACTTTGTCCTATTCAAACACCAGAAGGTCCAAACATTGGTTTGATTTTACACTTGGCTCTTTACGCTCGTATCAATGAGTTTGGTATGATTGAAACTCCTTACATCAAAGTCAAAAACGGAAAAATTACCGATAAAGTAGAGTACTTAAACGCCTTAGAAGAAGAGACTTTTGCTATCGCTCACGCTGCTATAGAAATAGATGAAAATGGCAACATCAAACCAGAAATGGTAGAAGCGCGTTTGAATAACAACCCTGACTTAGTACCAAAAAACAAAATTGACTATATCGATGTAGCCACTAACCAAGCTTTTTCAGTAGCCACATCACTTATCCCATTTTTGGATCATGATGACGCCAACCGCGCACTCATGGGTTCAAGTATGCAAAAACAAGCAACTCCTTGTGTTGAACCAGAAGCACCACTCGTAGCAACCGGTATCGAAGGCCCGGCTATGCGAGACACAGGTAGATTGGTCACTGCTTTAACTGACGGTACAGTCACCAAAGTTGATGGTAATTTGATTGAAATCACAGACAAAAAAGATAAAAAAACTCAGCACAAACTTATCAACTTTGCCAAAACCAACAGTTCTACTTGTTTCCACCAAAGACCAATAGTAGATATAGGTCAACACGTCAAAGTGGGTGATTGTCTAGCTGATACTTTGACTTCAGTCCAAGGTGAAGTAGCTTTGGGTCAAAACATTTTAATTGCCTTTTTGTCTTGGTCTGGAGCAAACTACGAAGACGCCATCATCCTTTCCGAAAGATTAGTCAAAGAAAATAAATTCACCACTATTCATATCGATGAAGTCGTAGTAAGTGTCCGCGACACCAAATTGGGTCCTGAGATAACTACTTGCGATATTCCAAACGTCGGTGAAAACAAATTGAAAAATTTGGCCGAAGATGGAGTGGTCCGAGTAGGAGCAGAAGTCAACCCAGGTGACATCTTAGTTGGTAAAATCACTCCAAAAGGCGAGTCTCAACTCACTCCAGAAGAAAGACTTTTGAGATCTCTCTTTGGTGAAAAATCTCGAGATGTCAAAGATACTTCTAAACGAGTAGGTGGTGGTAAAAAGGGCCGTATCATCAATGTCCAAATTTTCTCTAGAGAAAAAGGTGACAAACTAGAATCCGGCATCATAAAGAGAATCCACATCGAAATAGCTCAAATCAGAAACGTCTCAGTGGGAGATAAATTAGCTGGTAGACACGGCAACAAAGGAGTTATTTCAAAAATATTACCAATTGAAGACATGCCTTACACGGCTGATGGTACTTCAATCGATATCATCCTCACTCCACTTGGTGTGCCTTCAAGAATGAACTTGGGTCAAATATTAGAAATGCATTTGGGATTGGCCGCCAAGACATTGAACTACCAAGCCGTAGTCCCAACTTTTGCTGGCGCTACCGACAAAGAAATAAAAACCGAATTGGTCAAAGCGGGTTTCAACGAAAATGGCAAAGTTCAACTTTTTGACGGCCGCACAGGCGATCCATTTAAGCAAGAAACTGCTATCGGGTATATGTATATCTTGAAACTGGACCACATGGTAGAGGACAAAATACATATGCGTTCTATCGGGCCTTATTCTCTCATCACTCAACAACCTTTGGGCGGTAAAGCTCAAGGTGGAGGTCAAAGATTTGGAGAAATGGAAGTCTGGGCACTTTTGGGACATGGAGCAGCTTATACGCTCCGAGAAATGCTTACCATCAAATCAGACGATATCCTTGGTAGATCAGCCGCTTTTGATTCAATTGTCAAAGACGAAAGAATCACTGGCGAAAACCTACCGGCCGCATTCAACGTACTGGTCAGCAATTTGAGAGGTTTGGCCTTGAACATAGAACTTATCAAAAATAACCCAACCAAAAATGATTAATAAAAATTCAAACGCAGTGGCAGATTTTGACATGATAAAACTTTCACTGGCTTCTCCTGAAGCAATCAAGTAATGGTCATTTGGCGAGGTTACCAAACCAGAAACGATAAACTACCGGACTCAACGCAGTGAGCGCCACGGCCTTTTCGATGAAAAAATATTTGGTCCAGATAAAGATTACGAATGTTATTGCGGTAAATACAAAGGAATAAGATACAAAGGTATTGTCTGTGAAAAGTGTGGCGTCGAAATCACTCGCTCCATCGTCCGCCGAGAAAGGATGGGTCACATCGATCTTTCTGCTCCAGTAGCTCATATTTGGTTCTTGAAAAGCATGCCATCACGTATCGCTTTGATTCTTGGGACTACTTCAGCTGATGTAGAAAAAGTTATTTATTTTGCTGGCTACATAGTCACTAAAGTATCAAACGAAGAAAAACAAAGTATTTTGCGAGACTTGGATGCCGAATTCAAATCTAGAATCAAAAACGTAACCGAAGAAAAAGAAAAAGACGATCTCAAAGAAAAATTAATTCAAAGAAAAAAGGAGATCGAAAGTATCGTAGAAGGTAAAGTTATTGATGAAATTGTTTATCACAATTATTCTGTAAAATACGGAACATTTTTTGAAGCAGAAATAGGAGCCGAGGCTATTTACAATATATTCAGAAACTTAGATTTGAATAAATTGGAAGAAAATCTCAAAAAAGAACTTGAGGCCTCCAAATCTATAGAGTCAGTCAAGATCGCCAAAAGATTGGCCTTGATCCAATCAATGATCAAATCTGGTACCAGACCAGAGTGGATGTTTTTGACTACCATACCAGTCATCCCTCCTGCTATGCGCCCAATGGTGCCGTTAGATGGTGGTAGATATGCTACTTCTGATGTAAACGACCTTTACCGCAGAGTGATCAACCGAAACAACCGATTAAAAAAATTGAAAGAAATTTTTGCACCAGACATCATTTTAAGAAACGAAAAAAGAATCTTGCAAGAAGCGGTTGATGCATTGGTTGATAATTCAATCAGACACAACAATAGCCAACAAGCAACAAGCCAATCAAACAAATCTCGAGAACTCAAATCTTTGGCTGACAACCTCAAGGGTAAACGCGGCCTTTTCCGTCAAAATCTTTTGGGTAAACGTGTTGATTATTCTGGCCGATCCGTTATCGTCGTTGGTCCAGATTTGAAATTACATCAATGCGGTCTACCAAAACACATGGCATTGGAACTTTTCAAACCATTCGTTATATCAAAACTTTTGAAACAAGAGCTGGCTTACAACGTGCGCGGTGCCAGCCGATTGATTGATGATCAAATACCAGAAGTTTGGGCAATTTTGGAAGAAGTTATCAAAGATAAATATGTGCTTTTGAACCGTGCTCCTACTTTGCACCGATTGGGTATCCAAGCTTTTGTGCCAATACTGATTGAAGGTAATGCTATCCAGCTTCATCCACTTGTATGTAGTGCCTTCAACGCAGACTTCGACGGTGACCAGATGGCGGTTCACGTCCCACTTTCACCCGAAGCTCAATTAGAAGCCAAGATGATCATGGCTTCAGACAAAAACATCCTCAAACCAGGTTCTGGAGATACTACTATTTCCAGTAAACCTCTCGATATTATTTTGGGTTGTTATTGGATGACCAAAGACGTAAGTGGCGAAAAAGGTGAAGGTATGGTTTTCCCTAATCCAAACAAAGCGATTACTTCATATGACTTCGGCGTAACCGAATACCGAGCAAAAATAAAGATATTGGGAACTGATTCTCCTAAATATGCGAAGTTCAACGGCGAATTGTTTGAAACCACTGTCGGGAGACTTTTGTTTAACTCAGTCTTACCAAGCGATTATCCTTTCATCAACACCGAGATAGACAAGAAAAAATTGGCTGCTTTGATCGATGACCTCATCACTCGTTATGGTACCGACTCTATCCCGCCAATTATGGATAAAATCAAAGAATTTGGTTTCCGTTATGCGACTGTTTCGGGCGTTACTTGGAGTATTGATGACGTGGTAGTACCGGCAAATAAATACGAAATTATCGATCGAGCAAAAGCCAAAGTTATAACTGTAAAAGATCAGTACGATGCTGGGTTGCTTTCATTTGGCGAAAAAAGATCCAAAAATATTGAAATCTGGACCAACACAAAAGACGAGATTGAAAAAGCTATCCAAAGTTCGATGGATAAAACCGGTTCAGTTTATGACATGGTGAAATCAGGTGCTAGAGGTTCAATGGGCCAGCTCACTCAAATGGCTGGTATGAAAGGTCTCATCGTCAACACTGCCGGAGAAACTATCGATTTCCCAATCATTTCTTCAAACAAAGAAGGGCTCACTCCTATCGAATATTTCATCACTACCCACGGTACCAGAAAGGGTATGACCGACACCGCCCTCAACACTGCCAAAGCCGGATACCTCACTCGAAAATTGTTTGATGTTTCTCAAGATTGTTTGATCGTAGAAGAAGATTGCGGTACTCATGAAGGTGTCACTCTTTCCAAAATCACATCTTCAGGTATTGAAGTTTCTATCGCCAAAATAGCTAAAGGTAGATTTTTGGCAGAAGATTTGAAAGATAAAGATGGTAATGTACTATTCAAAAGAAACCATTTCATCTCTCGCGACGATGCTACCAAAATCGAAGCTGCAGGCGTTGCAAACTTACTAGTAAGATCACCACTCACTTGTAAAACTTTGGACGGAGTTTGTATCCACTGCTATGGCGCCGACTTAGGTAAAAACAAAATCGCAGAATTAGGTGAAGCGGTCGGTACAGTGGCCGCTCAAGATATCGGTGAACCAGGTACTCAGCTCACTATGAGAACCTTCCACGCCGGTGGTACCGCATCTGTCGGTGGAGACATCACCCAAGGTTTGCCTAGAGTTGAAGAAGTTTTTGAAAATCGTATACCTAAAAACCCAGCTATGGTAGCCAAAGTAGACGGCACAATAAGCGAAATAAAAGTAGATGGCAAAGACAAAATGATAATACTATTGCCAGACGAAGGCGAAAAATCAAAAGCCAAAGCCAACATAGAATACCCAGTCAACTATCATCGTATGGTTATGGTTTCAGTTGGAGATAAAGTCAAAAAAGGTGACCTACTCACTGATGGTTCAGTCGATTTGGATGAATTGTTCAAATACGCCGGCAAAGAAAAAACTCAGAACTACATCATTCACGAAATTACCAAAATTTATGAACTTCAAGGAGAGCCGGTTTCTCGAAAACACATCGAGATCATCATCAGACAAATGTTTAGCCGAAGAAAAATAAAACACCCAGGAGACACCAAATTCTCTCAAGGCGACATCATAAATCACAGCGATTTCCTAGTAGAGAACGAAGTTATGAAAAAAGCAGGCAAAGAAGAAGCCAAGGCTGAAGCTCTACTTTTGGGTATTACTGAAGTCTCACTTTCTAGGAAGAGCTTCCTTTCTTCAGCTTCATTCCAGCACACTACTCGTATGCTCATCCAAAACGCTTTGCGTGGTACCGAAGATGAACTATCAGGTCTCAAAGAAAACGTCATCATCGGCCGACTTATCCCAGCTGGTTCTGGTTTCAAAGGTAGTCCAAAATACGACATGATCAAAGATTTGCAAAAAGAATTGGATCAAGGAAATTAGAGAATTGAAAATTGAATAGTTAACCATCTAATTTAAATCTATTTTATGGAGTTATCAGATGCTACAAAAATATTGGAATTTGTATCAAATTTTCAGACTAAAGCCCAAGCTATTAAAAGGTACGAGGGTAACCCATATGTCGAGGGAGACAATATTGCTGAACATCTCTCGCGAGTAGCTCGGCTATTGATTTGTATTGCTCCCGATTTGAAAAAAGAATTCCCAAACGAACCAGCTCTAATCGAAGAAACTTTAGTTTGTCTTTTGGTTCATGATGATGACGAGGTGATTGATGGCTTCGATATTCCTGCCCCAATCAAAAGTCATAATAGTAAAGATGACGAAGAAATAGAAAAATTCAAAGAACACGTTAGCAAACTAACAAAGGAAACTAGGGATCTTCTTACTTCAACTTTTGGTTCCTTTAGGAAAAAAGATACATTGTTTGCAAAGATAGCCAAAGTTCTTGATAACATTTCTGGTAATCAGCTTGTTATAGAGCAAAAAATTGGCCTTATCAGTCCAGATCAAGCAAAATTTGCCATTGAATACGCTCAAAAAGTTAAAGGCGTGTCAAAGATCACAGATTATATAATTGATGCTCAGGTCGCACAAATTGTCGAATATCGTGATTATCTAAAATCTAATCCAGATGAATTAAACAAAATTAATGGGGTATCAGAATTTATAGAAAAGGCAAAAGAACTTTTACAAATAGATGTCCTTTCACACTCATTAGATAAAAATAAAATTTTTACTCCATTAAACCAATTATAAAAATGGCTCACGAAATAGAAACAAAAGTTTTGGATATAGATTTTGAAAAGATTAAAGAAAAACTTACTTCTTTAAACGCGACCAAAATTTCAGAAAATAGACTAGTGGTTGACTGGTACAGATTAAAAGGAGTTAAGGAAGGGGAGGATAACTGGTTTTTGAGGATTAGATCTTATTCTGATGGTAGACATGAAGTAACATGGAAAGCAAAGTCAGATATTTTAGGCACAGCCAGAAAACACAAAGAAATTAATTTCAATATCGCCGAGCCAGAAAAACTCGGGGACTTATTTGAAGAAATTGGTTTGGAAAAATATGCTCATCAGGAAAAAGACCGCACATCTTTTACCTTTAAAGATTGGCAGTTTGATATAGATGTATATCCTAAAATGCCGGCTTTCATGGAAATTGAAGGCAAGAGTGAAGACCACGTAAACGAAGCGATAAAACTCTTGGGGCTAGAAGGGAACAAAACTTGGGCCAAAGGTGAAAGAATTTTGATTCAAGACACTTACAATTTGGACTGGTACAATATGAAATTTTAATCTACATGTCATCAAGCACTGAACAAATAAAAGAAAAGCTCGACATAGTGGACGTGATTTCGAGCTACATCAAAGTGGAAAAAGCAGGGGTGAACTTCAAAGCCCGATGCCCTTTTCACAATGAAAAAACTCCGAGTTTTTTGATTTCGCCAAACCGCCAGACTTTCTACTGTTTTGGCTGTCAGGAAAAAGGCGACATATTTTCATTTGTAGAAAAATTTGAAGGACTAGATTTCAAAGGAGCTCTAGAAACTTTGGCCAATCGCGCAGGCATAAAACTAGAAAAATTCAAAAACGAAAACCCCGAAACAGCGAGCAGAGAACAAAAAGAAAAAGAGAGGATGTTTGAAATAATGGAAGAAGCTACCAAATTCTTTGAAAAAAACTTACCAAAAAACCAAGAAAACCTAAAATATTTGGAAGGACGAGGCTTGAACTCTGCTTCTATAACCAAATGGCGACTAGGTTTCGCTTTGGATGAATGGCGTAGTTTGTTTGATTATCTGACTGCTCAAAAGTTTTCCAAAGAAGAGATGTTGGGAGCCGGGCTTATCAAAAAAGCCGCCCAGCCTTCGCCAGAGGCTACGGCGGGCAAAGCAGGACAAGATAAGTACTACGACACTTTCCGAAATAGAATTATTTTCCCACTTTGCGACAGCACTGGCCGAGTGATAGCTTTTTCGGGTAGAGCTATGAAAGAAGACGATAAAACTCCCAAATATTTAAACTCGCCAGAAACCAAACTATTCTACAAATCAGAAGCTCTTTATGGGTTTGATGTCGCCAAAAATTATATCCGCAAGTTAGACTATACGGTTTTGGTAGAAGGGCAAATGGATTTGGTAATGTCTCACCAAGTTGGCGTCTTTAATACTGTGGCTTCTTCGGGCACCGCTTTGACCGAATTGCACCTAAAAAAGCTCCAGAAGCTTTCCAATAGGGTTATAATCGGCTATGATTCTGATTTAGCAGGAGAAAAAGCTGGGATAAGGTCAGCTGAATTGGCCCTTAACCTGGGGATGGAGGCCAAAATAGCTTCATTACCCAAGGGCGAAGATCCAGCATCAGTCGCCAAGACAGACCCAGAAAAATGGAAGGAGGCCCTAAAAAAATCCGAACATTTTACGGATTTCATATTGAACAAAGCAGTCAGAGAAAACGAAGGTAGGAATTTGACCAGAGAAATTTTAAAAAATGTTTTGCCGATCGCGAGCTTCATAAAAAGCGAGATCGAAAAATCGCAATTTATAAAAAAGATTGCTCAAAAAATGAGAGTGAATGAAGAGACGGTTTGGGATGATTTCAAAAAAATAAAAGAAAACCCAAAACACGAAATAGAACAGGTCGAGATGGGCAGTTTGAATTTAAAAAAAACAAGTCTTGAACGTATTATGGTTGGTTTGGTATACTTGGAAGAGTTACAAGATCAAAAATCTCCAACCAAAGAAAAGTGGGTGAAAATTTTGGGACAATCAAGGATTGAGGAAATTTTTGATAATTACAAAGAAAATCAAGAAGCTCTTATCTTTGAGGCTGAAATGCATGCTTCAGGAGGCGATCTAGAAAAAACTAAAGCAGATATACTGCAGAGATTAGAGCTGCAAAATTTGAAACAGCAATTACAAAGAACAGCCATGGAACTGGATGATAAAAATATTTTAAAAGAAGCGGAAGATAAAATAAAAACCGAAATCGACAAAATTCAAAAACATATTAAAGAAATTAACAAATAAATTCAAAACAGATGGCAAAAAAATTGAAGACAAAAAAACAGATAAGAAAAGTGACTAAAAAGAAAAAAATAGCACCCAAAAAGAAAGCTGTAAAAAAAGCCAAAAAAAGTGCTCCCAAAAAATTAGTCAAAAAATCTTCCGGAGCAGCAGATGCCAAAAAACTTTTACTGATTAACAAAGGCAAAGACCGGGGTTTTATAACCTACGATGAAATCTTGAAAGAATTCCCAACCATCGAAGAAGATGTTTTTCTACTTGAGGCAATTTATGAAGAATGCGCTACGGCTGATATCGATATTTTAGAAGGTGGCCGGCTTCTGGATGATGTCTCTTTGGTAGGTAAAAGCAAAGAACACCTCAAAGACGAGGCTTCGTACGACTCCATCCAGATGTATTTGAAAGAAATCGGCCAGCACGCTCTCATTTCGGGTGGCCAAGAAAAAGAACTAGCCAAAAGAATACTCAACGGGGACTCTGAAGCTAAAAACATTTTGGCCAGAGCCAACTTGCGATTAGTGGTTTCCATTGCCAAAAAATATGTTGGCCGAAGTTCTGACCTTACCTTGCTAGATTTGATCCAAGAAGGCAACTTGGGTTTGTTCAAAGCGGTTGATAAATTTGATTACACCAAAGGTTACAAGTTTTCTACTTACGCTACCTGGTGGATCAGACAAGCGATCACTCGAGCATTGGCCGACCAGTCTCGTACTATCCGCGTACCGGTGCACATGGTAGAAACCATCGCCAAATACAAACAGGTAGTGAGGAGGCTTTCTCAAGATTTAGGCCGAGACCCTTTGCCTGAAGAAATCGCAGTAGAAATGGATCTAGATCCAGAAAAAATTTATATGATTGAAAAGATCGACCAAGGCACTGTCTCCTTGGAGTCTCCAGTTGGTGACGAGGGTGATAGCAAATCTACTTTGAGCGATTTCGTAGCCGATGACAAAATAATAGCGCCTGACCAAGAATCAAATCGCCGTATTATACGCGATCAGCTCCAAGAGATTTTGTCCGACTTACCACCCAAAGAAAAGAAAATTATTGAAATGAGAAACGGTCTGATAGATGGAGTATACCACACATTGGAAGATGTCGGCAAAGAGTTTAATGTGACTCGTGAACGTATCCGCCAGATTGAAGCCAAAGCCCTAGAAAAAATGCGTCAGCACGACAAAATCAAACGCCTCCAACACTTCTTATAATTACATAAAAAGATTGGCCCGGTCGTATCAAACGACCGGACCTATAATGGCGGTAGCATCAGTGAACCACCTGCTTGCTAAGGCGCCGCGCTTCGTGTCGCTCATCGCGCGCGATAATCCGCGCCCATATCTTGTCTCGAGTCTCAATGTAGAGGCCCAGCTCGGCAACAGTCTTCCGCCGAGCATCGGGACCCAAACTCTCGCAATTGAGATCTTCTGTCAGGTTCCTGATCTTGGTGTTGAAATCGACCAAGACCACATTGTCCCTCAGATCGGCGAACCATTCACCGACCTCTGAAAAAAAACAAGCCGCCTTCGATCGAATAAGCACCTTTCATCTCCTAAGCACTATTATACCATATATGAAATATAATGCAAGCATGTCAACTCCTAGCTGGGGATAATGTGATATTATAGATTTATGATTTCTAAAGAATTTGAAATCGAATATCAAAAACTCAACCCCAAACAAAAGGAAGCGGTAGATAGCATCGAAGGCCCAGTCATGGTCATCGCTGGCCCTGGCACAGGCAAAACCACCATACTGACTTTGCGTATGGCCAATATTTTGCGGATGACAGACACACCCCCCTCGGGTATTTTGGCTTTGACATTCACCGAAGCTGGCGCCAAAAATATGAAGACCAAACTCAGAGAAACCATAGGCGAAAGAGCTTTGGAAGTACCGGTGCATACTTTCCACGGTTTTGCTTCTAGTGTCATAACTGAATTCCAAGATCATTTCCCTCATCTGGCCAAATCCAAACAGATCACTGATGTGGAAGCTGAAACTATCTTGAGGAAAATTTTGCAACAAAAAAAGTTTAACAAACTGCGACCATTGGGCGAACCTGATTTTTATTTAAACAAAATATTGGGGACTATAAGCGACGCCAAAGGCGAAGCTTGGACTCCTGAGATGCTCGAGAGTTTCAGCCGAGAAGAAATCGAGAGGATCCAGACTGACCCGACCGCACTTTCTACTAGAGGCGAATCCAAAGGCAATTTAAAAGGTGAGTCTTTGAAAAGGATAGAAAAATGTGAACGCACCATTTTATTTGCCGGAGTTTATAGAGAATACGAAGCCCAAAAAAGAGCCGAAAGAAAAATCGATTTTGATGATTTGATATTTGAGTTAGTGCAGACTTTACGCCAAGACCAACTACTCCTGCAAATTTTACAAGAAAAGTTCCTTTACATTTTGGTAGACGAACACCAAGACACCAATGATTCTCAAAATTTGATCGTGCGGATGATCGCTGATTTTTTTGAATCGCCAAATTTGTTTGTGGTTGGCGATGAAAAGCAGGCTATTTATCGTTTTCAAGGCGCTTCGGTAGAAAACTTCTTGCAATTCCAAAAAATTTGGAGCCAAATGAAAATCATTTCTCTAGAAGACAACTACCGTTCTCATCAAAAAATATTAGATGCGTCTTTCAAAATGATTGAGCAAAATTACACTGAAGGTGAACATCAAAATTTGCGTATCAAACTCAGAAACCAAAACTCAGAAACCAAATCACTAGATCTCTGGCTAGCTCCAGATGTCGCGACCGAAGAAGCTCATCTGGTAGAAGCTCTCAAAGATCTCACCAAAAAACAATCTGATCAAACCATAGCAATCATCGTCCGCAAAAATAGCGAGGTCACAAGGCTTTTGGCTTTATTAGAAGAAAATGCGATACCAGCTTCGGCTGAAAGAGGAGCCAACATATTCACCAATAGCACCGGAGTACTTTTTTTTGATCTTTTAGCATTTTTGGCTGACCCTAGTCAAACCGAGAGTCTAATCCACACATTTGCCGGTGGTTTGTGGGGTTTGGACTTTGCTAAACAAGTAGAATTTATAAAATTAGCGAGAAGTGGTAGCTTAAAAGAGATTGAAGAAGCCATACCTGAAATCACAGAACTCCAAAAAGCTTTAAAAAATAGCGGGGCAGTCGCTTACCTCACTTTAGTGGCCGACGTATCGGGCTTCACCCAAATAGCCAGCCACAACCCTCTTTCAGCCGAAGTTTGGAGAGTGATATTTGAATTGGCTAAAGATTTGGCTAGCACCAACCAGATAGAAGATCCGCAAAAACTTATAGAGAGTTTATTGGCCCATCAAAAAACTGCCGAGAAAAAAAATATAAAAATAAAATCCGGCCAAACTGACGCTCCAATCACTATCATGACAGCTCATAGCTCCAAAGGTTTGGAATTCGATTATGTATTTTTACCTTATGCCACCGAAGAAGCTTGGGTCACCAAAGGCCGAGGTACTTATTTCATATTACCCAGAGAAAAAGAAAATACTGATGATATTCGAGACGACCGACGACTTTTTTATGTCGGTCTCACCCGCGCCAAAAAACACGTCTGCATCAGCTACGCTTCAGACGACGGGATGGGTAAAGGACTTTCGCCTTTGCGTTTTATAGATGAATTAGACCAAAATCAAATCCTACAGACCGAGCTCAAGCCTATCTCTATAGACAAACCTCAGCAAAGTCTACAAAAGAAGGCTTCCGCATTGGAAAAAGAAAAAACCGAATACACCAAAAGAGTATTGCTAGAAAACGGGCTTTCGGTGACCGCACTCAATCATTTCATGGAATGTCCAAATAAATTTTTTTATAAAAGTATTTTGAAATTACCCGAAGCGCCAAGCGCCAGTTCAGAAAAAGGTAACGCTATGCATGAAGCGTTGAGCCGAGTATGGCAAAAAAGAGCCAGAGGCAAATTGGACGCTGATACCATAAGTCAGATCATAACCAAAAACGTCAAAGAATATTTGAGCAAATCATTATTGCCAGTTTTTGAAAAAGAAGCCGTCTCAGAAGAACTCTTGATCAACGCACCCAAAGTAGCAGAGGCTTTGCTTGAGCATTTCAATCAAGAAGGGGTGGTCTCGGCCGAAAGCTGGGTAGAAAGTTATTTTGAATTTAAAAATGTTGAACTAAAACTGCACGGCAAAATGGACAGCATCGTAGAAAATGAAAAAAATATTTTGGTTTTTGATTACAAAACTCGTGAAGCTATGAGTGCAAACGCGATCAAAGGTGAGACTCAAGGCAGTGATGGTAATTATTTCCGTCAATTAGTTTTTTATAAAATGCTTCTGCAAAGCAACCACCAATATAAAAGCAAAACTATAGAGCCAGCTTTGGTTTTCGTAAAACCAGATATTAAAGACCGATGTCCAACTATAAATTTACCTATCCAAAAATCAGATATAGAAAAATTGAAATCAGAAATAAATTCTTTGATCGAGCTGGTTTGGTCTAGCAAATTACTCACGACCACTTGCGATGACAAAAACTGTGAGTATTGTGGGCGCAACAAACTAACAAAATAGCGACCCGTAGGGTCGCTATTTTGTTTTTAATATTTTAATTCTTTATTAGGATTTCAAAATTAAATCTATAACTGATTTGACTTGAGCATAAGGGTAAGCACCTTCGATTGGATAGTATTCATTCTTTTTTGTATCTACGATCACACTTGATGGTGTGCCAGCAAAACCAATCTCTCCAGCATTTTGAATATCTAGATTAACTCTTGGTGTGAATTCGCCACTAGAGACACAAGTATCAAAAGCGGTAGAGGAAAGACCGACTAGTTTAGCTATGTTTGTGAGCTCTTTGGGATCAAGACCATTGTTTGAAGTGGTTGTTTCGTAAAGTTTGTTGGTATATTCCCAAAACTTGCTGTTACCACCGAGATTGCCGGCACATTCGAGAGCCTCAGCTTCTTTGGGAGCTTTGGAGTGCAGTTGAGGAATAGGTAAGTGACGATAAACCCAAGCCACTTGTTCGTCTTTGCCATATTCTTGCATGATAGAAATCATAGTATTGTGAAAAACTTTGCAATATGGACATTCGGTATCAGAATATTCGATAACCAAAACTCGAGCTTTGGCACTACCCAAAACGTGATCATTGGCATCTACTGGCCTGACAACTCCTGCTAAATTTTTGGATTTCACTTGCTGTTGTTGAGCGGGAGTAGGGTTAACACTAGAAACTTTGCCGTTCATATAAATACCGCCTGCTATCAAAAGTCCGGCAATAACTATTGATATTGGTAATGTTATTTTTTCTGACATCTATGATTTGTTAATATTAATATCTAAATTTTATCACAATTTCCATCAAAATGGTAAAGTATGATTTAAAACCGAAGATTCGAGCGGAGTTTCCCAATCAGAAGTATCCAGCTTCACTTCATTCAAATTGCCACCTTCTTTGAAAATAAGTTTTTGGTTTTTTAAAGCGTATTCATAAACATCTTTGGTTATACGCACATCATCCAGACAATATTTTTTGACCTTTTCTACTTCACCATCGCGCCACCATTTGACTGCATCAAGCCCGTGACCACTTTTGTTGGTACCCAAAGTGCCTTCGGCTATCTGGTCTAGCTTCATACGTCGGCCGGCCGATTTTTGCATTTCTTTCAAAAGATCCAAACTTTTTATTTTCAATAAATCCCCTGGGTAATATTTGTTGAGTAGTGGGATATCAAAATGATCACCATTGAAAGTGATGAAAACATCAGTATTTTCTATAATCTTCCAGAGCTCGCCAAATTCTTCTTGGACAAAGGCACTATATTTGTCGCCTTCATATTCATAAACTCCAACTACTGAGATATTCAAATCAGCCGGATTGTTTGACCCGACTTCTTGGAATATATTTGAGGTTTCTATGTCAAAAACTATTTTACGCATTTTATAATTTCAGAAATGTCTCCACTTTGTTCTTCTCGAGTTTCGGTGTTGCGCAAAATAAATTTATTATTTTTTAGTTCTTCCGAGCCGACAGTCACGACATAGGGGATATTCCTTTTGTCTAAAGATTTGAGTTGATCGCCAAGTTTTTTGCCTGAAATATCGACAGCTACCCTCAGACCGTTTGTTCTCAAAGTTTCGGCTATTTTATAAACTTCTTCTACTGCTGTATCTGGAGCCACGCAAATGTAAACATCAGTAGTAGATTTTATTTTGGGGAGTAGGTTGTGGGTCGCCAAGAAGTCTCGAGTGGTAACATCGCCCATACCAAAACCAAAAGCAGAAACTTTTTGGTTGGTGAAAGCCCCAATCAGGTTGTCATAACGCCCACCGCCAAAAATAGTACGAGGATTTTCTTTGTTGGTATCAAAGACTTCAAATACCACCCCAGTATAATAATCAAAACCGCGAGTGACAGTCGGATCAAAGACTACATTGGCAACGTCGTTTTTCCTCAAGGTCTCGATGACTTTATTTAAATATTTGGCAGAGACACTATCGGCCATCATAGAAAAAAGTCCTTCGCCAAAATAAAGATGTTCCAGAAGAGTCCCGGCTTTTTCTTCACCGATCAAAGTCACCATAGCACTCCGGAAATCATCGTTTGACATCTTCTCTTTTTTGTCTATCAATCGACAAACAAACTGCCTTTGGTCTTTATCAATCTTTATTCTTTCAAAAATATCATCCAAAAGAGGTCGGCTACTTATCTTAATCTGGAAATCTTTGTCGCTAGCGCCAAATTTTTTCATGATACCTGAAGCCATAGAGATGATCTCTACTTCAGCCCAAAAATCTGATACCCCAAACATGTCGACGTTCAATTGCCAGTGTTCACGCAAACGGCCACGCTGAGGTTTTTCGTATCTAAAAAGATTGGGGATAGAATACCATCTGATAGGGGCGGGGAGCTCTTGGATACGGCCAGCGATCATCCTCGCGACGGTCGGGGTCATCTCAGGGCGGAGCGCCACTTCTCTGTCGCCACGATCAGTAAAAGAGTAGATTTGTTCGTTTACTATTTCTTCGCTGGTTTTGGATCTATAAAGTTGCAAAGGCTCCAATATAGAGGCCCCGTATTCGACATAACCCCAAGACTCAGCGGTCTTTCGCATCACATTGAAAATGTAGTTTTGAACAGCCTGATCTTCAGGATAAAAATCGCGCACTCCTTTGTAGCTTTCGGTTGATATTTTTTTGTCGCCCATACCAAACATATTACACTCCATTATATTAGATTTAGGCAAAATTACAATCAAAAAACCGCACTGATAGATATGCTCACAAAGTATTTGTTTCTAAAATCTTTTATGTTATATTATTGTAGTCCATAAATTTGGGCCCTTAGCTCATCTGGTTGGATTGAAGGTTGAATTTATATTGGGCCCTTAGCTCATCTGGCTAGAGCGCCTCATTTGCAATGAGGAGGTGGCAGGTTCGAGTCCTGTAGGGTCCACCAAACAGAAAAAACACCAACTGCTTGGTGTTTTTTCGTGTGTGTGGAAGCCGGAACTATGTTTTTCTAGCAAGAAAAACAAGTGAGGCAGGGTCGTGAAAATTTTGATTTGACGAAATCAAAATTATTCCTGACCACAAAAGGCAAAAACCGCAAGCCGGAGTCGCGGGATTTTTCTGTCAGGGAAAATACTTGTGACCACAAATTTTCATCTACTTGACTTTATTTTTGATATATGCTATCCTTTAAGTAGACCAGAACCAGTCTATTTTGAAGGGATACAACAATGCCAAAGCCGCTTAATCAGCTTACGAGAGAGGAAGCCACCGAGCTGGCTCGTAAAATCGTGAGAACATCAAGTTCTGACGAGGAGGTCAGGCGACGACTGACCGAAGCAGGTTTCAATGGCGACAACGCCGAAATACAATCGCGAACCGAAATGGATATGTACCAAGCGATGGTGGCGGTATGGGGACCATATGGGGCCATCAGCGCATGATTTCAGAGCTCAGACCGCCCCCAAGAGCCGCCACTCTCCCGGGCGGCTCTTTTTTTATATAAAATTCCTGAGTGCCAACACTCACGACTAATTGACAAAAAACTGGTTTTCTTTTATTATATATGCAGAAGGAGACCAAGTTCATATGTCAAAAGTTTCGCCCGTAACCCCAGACGATATCGCAAAAGGAAAGGAAAACGCTTTTCCCTACGCGGTATTTGAGGCGTTCAATCAGCTCATTTTGGAACATTTCTCCAGGGGGACTGCAACATTCAAGCAGGAAGAAGTTTTGACGTTGTTGAAAAACAAGGGCCTAAACCGTGAGGAAATCTTCAAACGCGGCTGGCTCGATGTCGAAGAAGTGTACCGGGCTGTCGGGTGGGTAGTCCTGTACGACAAACCCGGATACAACGAATCCTATCCTGCCACGTTCACTTTCAAACGATCGCAGTAGAATCGTCGCGTTCGTTTAATGACACCACACCACCACTAAGTCGGGACGCCCTGCGCTCCGACTTTCTTTTTATCCAAATTTCCTGAGCACAAAACTTATAAAAAACAAAACCGCTTCTCGGCGGTTTTGTTTTTGAGATTAAATTTTAAATTTAATCGTCGTCTTCTTCATCTTCATCTTCGTCTTCATGAGAATTATGATTTTTCAATTCTTTTTTGTGTTCTTTTTTATCTTTCTTATCCTTTTTTTCATGTTTATACCACCCATATTTGTTTCCATGTTCTTTCCCATTGTCACCGGGATGTTTTGGAGGAGTCACAGCTATGCCATTTTTTACAGAAATCGTAACAATAGTAGATGTGCCTACGTTGCCAGCCGCATCATAAGCTTTGGCTGAAAGACTGTGGGAACCATTGGTAGTGGTAGTAGTGTCCCAAGCGAAAGTATAAGGAGTAGTGGTGGTGGAATTTTTCAAAACTCCATCAAGATACCATTCTACTTTTGAAATACCAGATTGAGGGATGACATATGGAGTCATTCGAGAGACATTGGTTCCATGCATACCTTGATAGGTAGATGTCATATCCGTCCCACAAACGAAAACATTTCCTCCGGAATGCGACCCTTGCAATGGCGTAACATCATAAAGAGTACCAAATATGGTAACGATACAATCTGAAGCGGGGATAGCCAAATCAGTAGCATTGGCAGAAACTGCAACTACTCCTGATACTGTCGCGCCATTGACTGGTGCAGTGATCGCGATCGTCGGAGCAGTGATATCTGACACTGCCAGAGCGGTCAAAGGGGCCAACGGCAAAACCAAGATCGACAAGACTACGATCATACCCAACGTTTTGAATACGGATAATTTATTTTTTATTGATTTCATAATTTCAATTTTAACTAATTGGTTTGTAATTTTAATAAATTTATAATATTTACACCGACCCATACATACAATAAATATTGCAGAGGTACATAGTGAGACGAGTTTATATTGTTTGACTTACACCAAAAGTAACATCTAATAAAAACATTTGAAATATTTTTTGAGATTTTTCGTCTCATACCTATTGTGCAATGGCACAATATCAAAAGAAAAAATGAATACATATGTTATTATTGACATACTTCTCTAAGTTTGTAAGAAATTGACCGACATATCGTCTCAACCCATGGAAACCCTCCAAAAAACATTCTTTGAATCTTATAAATCTCATTCGGATGAGATATTTCGATTTGTCTTTTTCAAACTCAATGATAGAGAGAAGTCAAAAGACCTAGTGCAAGAGGTCTTCATGAAAACGTGGATTTACATAACAAAGAACGGTAATATTGGAAACATCAGAGCTTTTTTATATAAAACGGCTAGCAACGCCGTCATAGACGAATACAGAAAAAAAGAAAGGGGTTGGGGTAGACTCTCTTCTTTAGAAAATCTTTCTGAAGAATTTGGATACGACCCAGGCTTTGATGACACTGATTCTATCATTGATAAAATAGACGGTGAAAAAGCGATGAAACTCATAAAAGAGTTGCCAGAAATATATGCCGAAGTTGTATTTTTGAGATTTGTTGAAAACAAAAGTATCACCGAAATAGCCGAGATAACCAACCGATCTGAAAATGCGATTTCTGTGCAATTAAACCGAGGAATCAAAAAACTAAAAGAAATAATTCAAGATAAATTCAAGATATGATAAACGACTTATTTAAAAAAATAAAAAAAGAAACTTTAAGCTCAGATGAAAAATCTCAAATTTTATCTGTTTTAGAGAGTTTTGTAGACCAAAACCCAATACAAAGCGTGAGATCGCCTTTTTATAGTTCGTGGTTTATTTTTCAACAAAAGATGGTAGTCGTGCCGATAGCTATAATTTTGGTTTTCGTTTTAACCTCTGGCACAGTTTTTGCCGCCAAAAATTCATTACCGGGCAATATACTTTACCCAGTGAAAATATTGAACGAAAAAGTAGAATCATTCGTCACTTTTGACACTGAAACTAAAGCTCAGGTTGACGCTTCGCATGCGATCTCTAGATTGAACGAAGTAGAACAAATCGTGAACTCAAACCAAGAACTAGACACGGAAACCAGACAAAAAATAGAAAGCCATTTCACTACTCAAAGTGAAAACACGATAAAACATATAGATGAACTAAAAAGCAAAGGTTTGGAAAAAGAAGCTTCAAAAATAGAAACTGATTTCCATAAATCACTCGGTGAATACGAAAAAACTATCACTGATTTATCCAACAGCACCAGTACTGAAAATAAAACCAAAAAAGAATTAGATAGCGTAGTTTCTAATATTCGTTCTCAATTAGAAAAAAGATCAGACACAGATGAAGATGATCATGATTCAGAAGAACAAAGAGAACAAACCACAGAAAGACAAAGGGCAGAAACAGAAACTAGAGAAATTGAAAGGACAAACACCGAAGATTAATTATTTACTTAAAGCCGTTGAGATGAGGTGCGAGAGGAACTCCCTTATATCGCCACCAACCGCTTCTAGTGACTTGATAAAAGGAGAGCGGTGAGTGAGCTCAGGCAAAGTATTGACTTCCAAAATGAAAAGCCCGCGTTTGGGATGGAATATAAAATCAGCTCGTGAATAATGCCTCAAACCCAAAATTTGGTGGGCGAGTATAGTCGCTTCGGTTATTTGTCTTTTTTCATGTTCACTAAAATTGCCCGGTATTTTGCATCTGGATTCTAAATTTTTATATTTGGAATCAAAATCATAAAAAACATCTCCTTTGTTTTGATCAATTTCAATTGGTAAAAGAGTATAAAAATTTTGACCACGGAAACCCTCAACCACTCCGCAAGTGGCCTCTTTGCCATTTATGTATTCTTCTATTAGAAGTTTGTTGGAATGTTTAAAAGAATTTTTTAAGGCTTCTTTCAAATCCCCGAGCTTGTCGACAAAAGAAATACCAAAAGAAGAGCCCGAACTCACTGGTTTGATAATGATAGGGAAAGGCATACTTTGGTATATGGTATTTATCATTTTTTTATCAATATCTTCGTCTTCACTTTTTTCTATAAAAATATGATGGGGGGTTTTGAGACCATTTTTATTGAAAATATTTTTGGACATTATTTTGTTCATACCCAAAGCTGAAGCCAGTGAACCAGACCCAGTATAAGGCACGCCAAAATTTTCCAAAAATCTTTGGACGGTACCATCTTCGCCATAAAACCCATGCATAGCATTGACCACCACATCAACCATTTTTAAAATATCGTAAGGATTTTTTTCTAGACCACTGGTGTGCCAAATTCCATTTTTAGAGACCCAAATATCTAAAGGGATGTACTCATCAGGTAAATTGGCCAAAATAGTTTTGCCAGTGTTTAGCGAAACATCATATTCGGGCGAAGGTCCACCCCGCAAAACTCCAACTCTTATTTTGTGAGCAAATGACATGCATTTATTTTATCATAATTTTAATATAGAATGTGTATATGGAAATCGCTTTATATAGGAAATACCGCCCACAGACCTTCAAAGAAGTAAAAGGCCAAGACCATATCGTCTCGGTACTTGAAAACGAGGCCAAAACCGGCAAGATTGCTCACGCTTATCTTTTCTCCGGTAGTCGGGGTACCGGCAAAACCAGTATCGCTCGTATTTTTGCCAAAACTCTAGGTGTGAATAGCGAAGATATTTATGAGATAGACGCCGCTTCAAACAGGGGGATAGACGAAATCAGAGAGATCAGAGACGCAGTACACACGTTCCCTTATTCTTCAAAATACAAAATTTATATTTTGGACGAAGCTCATATGCTCACTCCACCAGCTTGGAACGCATTCCTCAAAACTTTGGAAGAACCACCTGAACATGTCATTTTCATAATGGCTACCACCGAACAGCACAAACTACCAGATACGGTGGTTTCGCGTTGTGAATGTTTTACTTTCAAAAAACCCACTCATCAAATCTTGGTAGAATCGATCCAAAGAGTAGCCAAGGAAGAAAAGTACGAGATAGAAAAAAAATCAGCTTCGCTTATCGCCACTTTGGCCGATGGTGCTTTTCGTGATGCTTTTGGGATACTGCAAAAAGCGATGCATTCATTTTCACCCGCCGAAGCGGGAGCGAAGGAGGGCAGTAAATTGTCTCATGAAAAAATAGAAGAAATTTTGGGCGCACCAAAAACTGAGTACATCTTAGAAGTTTTGGAAGGCCTTTCAGAACAAAATACAGAGAAAGCGGTAGGAGCAGTCCACAAAGCTTCTGAAGAAAACACTGACATGCAAGTTTTCCTCAAAATGATTTTGCGAGCCTTGCGTTTTGTTTTGCTTTTGCGTTTTAGTAAAGATATGAAAACCATGATCATAGACCAGACTGGTGAAGAAGAATTTGAAAAACTTGAAGAAATCAGTAAGACCGCCAAAAACATAAACTCCAAAACTTTGCTCAACTTCCTCGAAGCCTACACTCGCCAAACTTATGCTTCTATACCCGAGCTACCCATCGAACTCGCGATCATCGACTCTTGTGGAGAAAACAAATAAAAATACAGCAAAAGAGTATAATTAAACAATATTATGGAAGCTTTAATTCAAAATATTGTTTGGTGGATTGATTCTTCAAAATATTTTTTGCTATTTTTGGGTTGTATATTTGAAGGCCCGATCGTGATGCTGACTAGCGGTTTTTTGTACCACTTGGGTCAATTTAATTTTTGGCAAATGTATTTTGCTTTAGTTTTGGGAGATTTCACTGCTGATATCATCTGGTATTGTATCGGTCGTTACGGCACCCGAGACATCACTTTCAAATATGGCAAATTTTTTGGTCTTACTCCTGAAACATTGGCAAAAGTAGAGGGTTGGTTCACCAAATACCATCAAAAGATTTTGATTATTTCCAAACTGACTACTGGGTTTGGTTTTGCGGTAGCGGTATTGGTCACCGCTGGTATGTTCAAAGTGCCATTCAAAAAATACCTCATCCTTACTTTGTTTGGCGGTTTTATTTGGACGGCGATGCTCATCACTATCGGGTACTTCTTTGGAAATATTTTTATACTCATCCCCGGGTCAATGAAAATAATATTTTTGGTTATAATATTTTTAATTTTTGTTTTTGGTATTAAGTTTTTAAACAATCGTCTAAAAAATATAAAAATATGATATCTATCATAATCCCAACTTGTAATGAAGAAAAAGATGTTAGCAGACTAATAGATTGTCTTCTAAACTCATCTGTAGACAAAGAAATTATTGTTACTGATGATGCCAGTACCGATAAAACTTTACTCGTGCTAGAAAAATATGAAAACAAAATAAAAGTTTTAGCCAATCAACCCAGACACAAATCAATCGCCGCCAATCGAAACGAAGGCGCAAAATCTGCCAACATAGACAGTGAATTTTTGGTTTTTATGGACGCAACTACTTTTTTAAAAAATCCCGACGATTTTTTCAAAAAAGCTTTGTCCATATTTAATAATGATAAAAACCTAGTTGCCATAACCGGCAGATTGATGGTTTTAAAAGAATTCGAAACTTTTGGCGACAAAGTGATGCATTTCCTTTTCAATTTAATAATAATGATAAAAAATAATTATTTGGGAATGACTGAGGCCTCAGGCAAATTTGAAATGATAAGGAGAGCCGTATTTGAAAAAGTTAACGGTTTCAACGAAGATTTAATCACCAGAGAAGACGCTGATATGTTCGGTCGGTTAGCCAAAATAGGCAAAACCAGATACATGAAAGAACTCGAGATATTTTATACAGGTCGTCGACAGCATATTTTAGGTTGGCCAAAACTTTTATTTATATGGATGTTAGAAACTTTTTGGGTTAGCGTTTTTGGTAAAGCCAGAACAAAAGTTTGGCCAGTAACTAGATAATATATGAAAAATATAACAAAAATGGTTAAATGTGATACTGCTCTTTCTTTGGTAATTATTTAGGAAAATTGTCGAATGAGCCAAAGGTATGGTAGAATGCCTCCAACCATTTGGGAGATCGTCTAACGGTAGGACAGAGGCCTTTGAAGCCTTTAATCTAGGTTCGATTCCTAGTCTCCCAGCCAGTCTGGACACTGTTCTTGCGACCAAGACGGGTCAAATAATAAATATTATGAAGCTAATAACTTTAAATGTTTGGGGAGGCAAGCTGTATCAGCCTCTCGCGGATTTTCTTGAAAAGCGCTCTAAAGATACAGATATTTTTTGTTTTCAAGATACGCTCTTTGGAAGCAAACCAGAGTTTTCTCCAGTTAAAGGCGGAAGAATAAATTTGTTTGAAGAAACCAAAAAAATTTTGGAGGATTTCAATTCATTTGTTTACCGAGATCCGGAAGAGTCATATTTTCATGGAGAATTACTGCCACTTAATGTTGGGTGTGGTCAAGCTATTTTTGTTAGAAACACAGTAGAAATTTTGGAAAATGGAGGGTTCAGAAGCCACCCAGAAAGCCCATACCATAAAGGCGGGGATATGGTTAGTGGTAGGTGTCAGTGGGTTAAATTGAAAGAGAATGAAGAAGAAGTAACCATTCTGAATTTGCATGGATTGTGGCAAAGAAATTCAATGAAAAGAGACACGCCGGAAAGAATGGAACAATCAAAAAAGATAAAAGATTTTTTCAACGGACACAACGGTAAAAAAATTCTTTGCGGGGATTTTAATATCATAAACGATGGCAATGCAATGAGTTTACTTGAAGAAGATATGACGAATTTGATAAAAAAATATGAGATAACTTCTACCAGAAGTAGCCACTATCCGAAGGAAGAAAAATATGCCGATTATGTTTTAATATCTGAAAATGTTGAGGATAAAAATTTCCAAGTTTTAACTGACGAAGTTTCCGACCACTTGCCCTTATTATTAGAATTTAAGTAATTTATTTTTATGAAATCAGAACAAGAGCTAATTGAAGTAGCGCGCGAAGCTGCCAAAAACGCCCACATACCATATTTTGATTTTCCAGTAGGGGCAGTGATTGAGACTGAAAGCGGAGAATTATTTACTGGTTGCAACATTGATAACGCCAGCACACCATTAGGGATATGTGCTGAAAGAACAGCTATTTTTAATGCAATCAATCACGGACATAAAGATATTAAAAGGATAGTAGTTACTTGCATCAAGGGTGATAAAAGCAAACCAGAGACCTTAATGCCCTGTGGCGCTTGCCGTCAGGTTATGGCTGAATTTATGTCGCCAGAGGCAGAAATTATTGTTGATGGTGTAAGAACTTTCAAATTAAAAGAGCTTTTGCCCTCTCCGTTTACCTTAAAATAAATATGCTTACTCCCGAACAAGAGAAATGGGTCAGTCACTTGAACACTACTGGTAGAGTGGAGATTTTTCTTTATGACGAAAAAGCTCCTGAAAAATTTGAGCAGATAAAAGCTCAAATCCAGTCGGCTATCGGAGCAGATTTTGAAATCCTCCACCGCGGCGCTTCAAGCATGGGTATTTCTGGGCAGAAAGAGATTGATGTTTACATACCTATTTCAGCAGAACAAATTGAGGTGCTTACACCTAAAATGGAAGCTGTATTTGGCAAACCTAAGAGTGTTTATACCAACGAGAGAACAAAATTTTTGGCTAACGTTGATGGTACAAAAATTGAAATTATGCTAACCAACAAAGAGCACCCGAGCTGGATTAATGGAGAGAAATTTCGTGATTGCTTATTGGCAAATCCTGAAACTTTAGAAAGATATAAGAAGTTAAAAGAAGAGTGCGCTGGTGTGAATTGTCAGCAATACTATCGAAAGAAAATTGAATTTATTAATGAAATTTTGGGTGAAGATTATATAAGATATGAATAAAATCAATCTTGAACTAAAACATTATTGCAAAGATTTCAAAAAAGTCAGACTTGTTTTGAAAGAAATAGGGGCTAAAAAAGAAGTTGTTAAAAATCAGAAAGATTATTTCTTCAATTTGTCAGACATAAACAAGGAAAAGTTGCCGCGGCTTAAGTTGAGGATTGAGGGCAAAAAACAATTGCTTGTATATTATGAAAGACCGCAATTTGTAAAAGGAAAAGACACGGCTTCTGATGTGAAGCTGTATGAGGTAAAGGATAATCAACTTTTATCTTTTCTTGTAAAATCTCTTGGAGTAAAAGCTGTAGTTGATAAGAAGCGAGAGGTTTGGAGAAAAACCAATACCGTATTTCATATTGATAATGTAAAAGGTGTGGGCGGTATTTTTGAGATTGAATTACAAAAGAAAGGAAGCAAAATAACTGAAGCCGATAAGAAAATCTTCAAATCTTACCAAGACAAACTGCTCCCTTTCCTTGGTCCAGTTATAAAAGGTTCAAATGTGGACTTGGTTAAACCAGAAAAGCGTATTTCCCTGTAGTATAATGGTTCTAACTTCATCCAAGAGCCCCAGCACTTGACATGTGTATACAACACGTGATACAATTGAAGATAGGAGGTCTACCATGGATTGCAACGCAGTTAAGGCTGGTCTACGTGTCAAAACGATAAGATTGGAAGGCATCGAAGGTATGCTGATCAACCCGAGACACCTGACGGTACGACGTGAAGGAGTCACCGGCACGGTCAAGGAATGGGCGCCTGGACACGGCGGAGATGTTTGGTTCGTTCAGCACGACAACTCGGAAGAGATCGGTGCGTATTGTTTTACGGAACTGGAACCTGAATAGGTTTCTTCCGAGGGTGGCCGTCAAAAGATGGTCGCCCTTTCGCTTTATCTAAATTCGTTCTAAAATAGTTCCGACTTCCTCCTTCGTCAAGACTATGGCCGGAGAAACTCGTACCAGACGGCCAGCCAAAATTTTTAGCTATATTTTGCAATACATTTTTATCCATCTTTTTGTTAAGTTGAAAATTTTGGTATAATTTTTATACAATGGCTCACTTATCATTTTTTATTGGGGCTTTAATTGCCGGCGCTGTGTGGCTGGCCATGTATTTGTATCACAAAGATTTGCGAGTTGGTATGCTATGGGGAAGTCTTTGGGGATTTCCTTTTGGCGTGATTGAGATTTTTTATAGAGAGTATTGGAATCCGCCCTCCTTATTTAATCTTATAAACAAAATTGGTTTTGGCATTGAAGATTTAATGTGGGCCGGTTTTGTGGCTGGTATAGCATCTGTAACTTACAATTTGTTTACCAATCGTACTTATACAAAAATTGAAGGGCAGAAAAAAACGTATCTGCCTTTTGTGGTATTTTTGGGTGCATATCTTTCGGCTGAAATTATATTTCCCAATTATTCAATCTATGGGTTAATAGTTGCTTTTGTTTTATCCTCAATTACAACAGCTATTCTGAGAAAAGACTTGGTAACAAAAATGCTATCAAATGGTTTTATTTTCCTAGTAGTTTATTTTGTTTTTTATTTTATATTTGTTAATTTGTTTCCGGAATTCGTTGGGAATTATTACAGCTTAAAAAATATTTCAGGTATAGTCTTATCGGGCGTTCCACTAGAAGAGCTAGTATTTGCATTTGTCGTAGGTACAGGCTGGTCCACTTATTTTGAGACCATGAAAGGTTTCAGAAACATTAAAATTGATCCTCATTAGTAACCTTACCTAAATCCGTTCTAAAATAGTTCCCCGTCCGCTAACGGCTTCATTTCCTGACATTTGAGCCGTTCCTAGAATTCCGTTTACTTCGGAAACATTTTTTAAAAAATTTTGGTCACTCTTTAGTATGAACATGAAAAATATTACACCCAATCTATGGTTTGACGGCAATGCACGCGAGGCAGTCGAATTTTATATTTCAGTTTTTCCGGACAGTAAAATAATCGCTATGACCAACTATCCCGAAAGCGCCGACGACGGTCTGGCTGATTTTCAACTTAATATGGCGGGGAAAGTGTTGACTATAGATTTTGAACTAAGTGGCAATCGCTTCGTGGCTATCAACGCCGGTCCGGATTTTAAGTTTAACGAGTCAGTATCCTTTTCAATTCCTTGTGAAGATCAAAAAGAGATTGATTACTATTATGAAAAGCTTTCAGCCGTACCGGAATCTGAACAATGCGGTTGGCTCAAAGATAAGTATGGACTAAGTTGGCAGGTTGTACCAAAAAACATGGAAGAATTGATGAAGCGTCCTGGTGCTTTTTCCAGAATGATGAAGATGAAAAAGATTGTTATTGAGGATTTTTAATTTCTACTCAATATTTATTTATGGCAAAAAATACGGACCTCAAGCACAAAAGAAAATAAGTAAGGTTATGCCGGCGGTAAAGTCCCTAAACAGAAAAAATAATATGGTTATTGCAAGCGGTACAGTACATAAAATACCAAAAGATTTACAAAAAGCTCTCACTTACGATAAAGCGGCACTCTCAGTATGGGAAGATATCACGTCGCTTGCTCGTAATGAATGGATTTGCTGGATTATTTCCGTCAAAAAAGATGAGACAAGGAAGGAGCACGTCAAGAGGACAATCATCGAACTCAAGGAGGGGATACGCCGGCCTTGTTGTTGGATAGGTTGTATTCATCGTACGGATAAGTCAGTAAGTCCTTCGGTGCAAGGGATTCTCGATAAGCGATCTAAAAAATTCAGAAAATAGCGTAAGTCGCATTTGTCGCTTTTTGGTTATTCCGAGGAGGGTAGAAGTAGTAAAATCATAGAGGATATTTAAATATAACATAAGGGGTCTTTGTTTTTTACATAAGCCAAAAATTTGACTTTGACCTCTGAATATGCTATCATTACGGGTAGGAGAATATTTCAAAAATGGTTGATTGGCCCACCCACCAGAGTATTCAAAATTTGAGTATTGCGGTGGGGAGAAATCCCGAAAGGAGTTCTTTGTAAACTACATATGATCAATACTATCGCTCGCTGTTTCAAGGAGGGGTGCGGCATTTCTTTCGAGAAAGCCGTATCCTCCGATCGCTTTGCCGAAATTTTGTCGCAAGAGTCATCTCTGCCCGACCAGTTTCCGGCTACGACTGACGAGGGAGTAGCGTTAAGGACTAACCTGATTAAAATTGGAGTGCTGCTAAACACACTCTCCGATGAACAGGCCATATCCGAAGCACGCAATCTCTCGCTCAACAACATCCCAAACTTCCACTCTCGAGCAATCGTCCGACTTCTTGGTGAACACATCATCAAAGCGGCCGACGATTGTCTGCCTGACGGCATCGGAGAGTTGGAAAATAAATGGAAGAGTGGCGATGCGGAAGTTCAATTGCGTGTTGTTCGCTCTCTATTTAATCTTTTTGTCGGCGAAACTCAGAAAGCTCCCGGCAAGGAAGAGCTGAACTGGAGTTCGGCTAACCAGCAAATCCAACGCGAGATATTCAACAACATGGAACACGACGACCATCGTGTTCTGCCCCAAACCTACGGCAAATGGAACGGCGGAGACGCCCCCAACTGTCAGGGTAAGGCGCAAATGATCCTCGCGTTCGCCAAGAGAGTCGGTGCCCGCGCGTTCTGTGTTAACACCATCACCTCAACGGGTGTGGTGAAAGACATCTGGCGCGATGTGGCCGCCAAAATCATTCAACAGGACTTGAAGGATCGAAACATTCAAAATATCGATCCGACTTTCCATGAATCTCTTGAGGCTTTCGCCTTCGTCCGCTCATTCGAACAGTCAATCCCGGATTTCTTCCACATCGGAGTAGTCCTGGAGATGTGCGACGGACGGTGGGTGCTTCTGGATCCGCACGCTCTCACTTGGGGAATACTTCCTCCGACATACCAAATGGACAAGATCGATCAGCTTCTTACGAAGTATGGCCGAGTCCAGCCCGGGCTTTCGTTCCAAGCTCACGATCACGGGACGGCTGCCAAGCTTTTTGGCAAACAGATCAAAGAACTGCAGCGCCTGCTGCAACGTTCCCGCGATCTCGAGAAAGTTCTTGGCGACGCTTCAAATCCTGTCGAGGCCTTCAAGGCATTTCAGGAAATCGGCGAAGTGGATTTCATCATCGAGCAGGAAGGACTTCAGGAACGGATGCAGGGAGATAAGGATCTGCGTGAGTGGTTTGCTCACACCGTCTTCTTTGGAGACATGATGAGCATTCTACGCGCAATGTTCGATCCAGATTTTCTTCCTCGCCGAATCGGCTCGCTCGTCACTTACCATCATTGTCAGGCCATGAACCTGTTCAAAGATCAGATGACGATGGGAGGCCAACTCGTCCATCCGGAATGCGAGTTCAGCATTCCAGAATACAATATCGCCATGTCGATGATCAATTCTCTGTCAATCACTGATGGGACCACGCCCGCAACAACGGAATTTTTCCTCAACAATGACTTTGGACAGATCACTCTGTACAACGCAATGGCTGAGGGGATACCGAACTTGCCGTGGCACCAGCGGGAGAGAAACCCGGAGCTGGCAAAAGCTGCTGTGCAGACATTGTCCGCATTGCCGTTTATGCACTCCACATGCAGAGACCGAATCAACCGATTTTTCAGGAGGTATCGCGATGAGAAACTGTAAGGCCATCAGTACAGGTGGTCTTTCTCCCCAAGCCCAACGCTTGGTGGAGCTGATCTACGACGAGGGCAAGTCGCTGAGTGAGGTATTGCAGAGCAACCCCGAACTCATGAGCGGCTTGGACGAATACCACAAATGGCACGGTGAAAATCACGCGGCGATCTCGACAAAGAACGAGAAGCCGGACACCGGCCACAGTGTCAAGGATGCGGCAAAGAAGCTCAAGAAGAAGAAGTAGTCCGCACGATCATGTATAGTATTTTACTGGTTTTCATAAACCAGAGCCGCCTTGGGTAACACCGGGGCGGTTTTTGTAAAAAATCATTCGGCCTGGTTTACCCGATATATCAGGCAAGTGCTAACACTTCTACTAAATCAGGGCAAGAAATTTGTTTGATTCAGATAGTGTGAGCTCTGAATAAGTGACAAGATCTAACCAATTGGTAATTCTGAAATCGTTCACAATTGCTAGTTCGTAAATTTGAGCTAGAAATGTTAGATTAATTTCATGGAAGAAATAGAAGTTAAATTTTTAGAAGTTGATAAGAATATTCTGGAAAAGAAGCTTCTTGAAATTGGAGCTAAAAAAGTTGGAGATTATTTATACAAGCGCCAAGTGTTTGATTATCCAGATCTCCGACTTGATAAACAGGGCGCATGGATAAGATTGCGTGACGAAGGAGATAAAATCACTCTTTCATTCAAACAACGTCTAGGGATGCAGGGAAACTCTGGAAACGACTTAGGAATGAAAGAAATTGAATTCGCCGTAAGCGATTTTGGAGAGACGGCAAATTTTTTGTATGAATTGGGTCTTGCGAATAAATTTTATTTTGAAAACAAACGTACCCGTTATGAAAAAGATGGAATTGAATTTGATATTGACGAATGGCCTCTGCTTAAGCCATATCTTGAAATTGAAGCTGATAATTGGGAAGATATAGATAAAGCAATTGAGTGGCTCGATTTAAACAAAGTTGATATGAAAAAATTTTCTACAACCCAGATTTATGCGCTTAAAGGCATCAACGATAAAGATTATTCAAAATTGACTTTTACCGAAGCTGTTAAGAAATAAGGGTTCCAACTTCGCCCGCCTGCAACGCTTATGCGATAGCATTGCGGGCAGGTACCAGACGGGCCAGCTCGGGAATTTATCTTTATTTTTCAACGTATAAAAATGCGCCTATCTGATAATACGGAACTTTGATAAACTGATAAACATGAATAAAAAAATTGCAATGAGAGATTTGGGTTATAATAATTTTTTTGAGTCCAATCGCAAAAAGTTAAAGTTGGAAAGTTTTGGAGTTGCTCGAGTTATCATTGAATACAAAGGAGCTTACAAAATCAGAAACAAAGAAAATGAATATCTAGCAAAAATAACCGGCAAGCATATGTTCAATGCTTCATCGCGAGAAGATTACCCGGCAGTTGGAGATTGGGTAGCAATAACCGATTTAGATGGAGAACATGCTACGATACACAACATACTGCCAAGGAAGACAATACTAAAAAGAAATCACAGTGATAAAAGCCGGACTGGCGGAAAAAACGAGACCCAGATAATAGCGGCAAATATTGATGTGGCATTTATCATTGAGTCAATTGATAGAGATTTTAGTCTCAATCGTTTTGAAAGATATTTTACCATAGCTAATAATGGAGGAGTAAAACCGGTTATAGTATTAAACAAAATAGATTTGATTTCCAAAGAAGAGCTTGATTCAAAATTGGCAGAGATAAAAAACAGATTTAATGGAGTCGAAATTATCCCGACCAGCTCCATAAGCAAAGAAGGGTTTCAGGAATTGAAAAAATATATAAAAAAAGGGAAGACTTATTGTTTTCTTGGTTCTTCTGGAGTAGGAAAGTCATCTTTAATAAACAAACTGCTTGGCAAAGATATTATCAAAACTGAAGATATAGGTCTTCATACTGGCAGAGGTAAACACGCTACCACCAGCAGAGAAATGTATTTTTTGGAGAATGGAGGGATTGTTATTGATAATCCGGGCATGAGAGAAGTTGGAATGACAGATGCTGGTGTTGGTATTGATAGTATATTTGATGAAATAACCATCTTAGCTGAACAGTGCAAATTTGCTGATTGTACACACACAAACGAACCGGGCTGCCAAGTTTTAGAAGCAATGGAATCAGAAAAACTTGATGCAGAAAAATATTCAAATTTCATAAATCTCAAAAAGGAAGTCGAGTATTACGAAATGACTGAATTGGAAAAAAGAGAGAAAGATCGTCAATTTGGAAAATTTATTAAAACATATAAGAAACAATTCAAGAAAAACGAACATTAGTTACCGTGGTTCCAACTTCGTATTTAATCCGCCGAAGTCTTGACGAAGGAGATCCAGACAGCCAGCAAATACCAAGGACTCGAACTTTGATATACTCATTGTATGAAGGGTCATGTATGTAAAAATATTGATGTATTCCCGTTAGATAAATTTCATCAACTTGGGGAAGGAAAAGGCTCAAAAGTTCTCATTGTAGGAGAATCACCAGCACCAAATGGTTGGATAATTTCAGGCAAAGCTTGTTATAGATCTGACGGTAAAATTTTGCCAACAGGTAAAAGATTAAATGAACTTCTCCTACCATTTGATATCTCGGTAGAGATTAGTGGATTTACAGAACTTTCTAAATGTTTCGTTTCCAAACGTTCCGAATTAGAATCTTGTAGTAAAAAATGTTGGCCAATTTTTCTTAATCAGATTGATGGAAAAAATTACAAACTAATTATTATATTGGGTGTACAGACGACTAAAATTTTCTCTAAATTAATTAATATGGAATTAGTTGTTGGAGAAATTGTTGATGTTAATTTAAAAAATAAAAATTATAAAGTATTGCCAATTTTTCATCCTTCTCCAATTAATACGAAAGGACATCCTAAAAACATAGCTTTATTTAAAAAACATTACCAAAATATTAGAGGCATAATGAAATAAAGTTTTAGTCCTTATTATCAGTTATAATGATTCCAACTTCGCCCGCCTGCAACGCTTATGCGATAGCATTACGGGCAGGTACTAGACGGCCAGCAAAATCTGATATAATTAAAACCATGAAATGGTATTTTGCTTCACGAATAAGGCATAGAGAAAAATTAATCGATATTTCTGAATTTCTTAGAAATAAAGGTGAAATAATAAATTCACAATGGATATATAAAGAATCTCTCAAACCTTACGATCAGAATATTTCTAAAGTCAGATCTTTTTCAAAAGAGTTTATCGCAAGTCTTTTAGATAGTGATATTTTTGTTTTAATTAGTGATCCTGAAGGTACAGATATGTTTATAGAACTTGGAGTCTGTGTCGCTAAGAATACCTTATCGAATAATATTAGAATATATATTGTTGGAGAACATTCCAAACGGTCATTGATGCAATTACACCCATCAATAATTCATGCTCATAACTTAAAAGAAGTATTTAAACTCGAAAAAATTGAGGTCACGGGATTCAATATTCCAAGTATTGATTAAGGATGGTTCCAACTTCCTCCTTCGCCAAGGCTACGGTCGGAGAAACTCGTACCAGACGGCCAGCCCATTTGTTTTAAATAAAGTGCCTGCCGGTGATTAGCCGAGCAGGCACTGCTTTCCTCGTCATGTAGACGAGATTACACGATTTTCAGGTGCTTTCGAGCCAAATACGTGACCCATATCGCACCGTTACCAACGAGAACACATACCACAAAGACCATCGCCACCATGCCCTCAGCCCCCTGGGCTGTAACAAGCATCGCGATCGAGGCAACTGCGCTCAAAACCGTGATTACCGCAAGAATCCTTGGGCTAAAAAATATCCCAAAGATAAACCCAACCAGAGCACAAATTATTAGTATTGTCATAAACTCCTCTAAACATATTAAATACTAATCAATTAAGATTGTCAATATTACGTATTTAAGCCGGTTTTTGATATAAAAGTTCCAACTTCGCCCGCCTGCAACGCTTATGCGATAGCATTGCGGACAGGTACCACAGATGGTCAACCATCATATACTAAGTCAGGTGACTGAGATGCCTGCTTTATTTCATCCCAAATTTAGTTAGAATAAAGACATGCTCCAAAACAAGCCCATAATCAGCGTCACTAACTTAAGCAAATCATTTGATAATTTTGTTGTTTTCAAACATGCTAATTTTTCTATACAACAAGGTGAAAAAATCGGCTTAATTGGTTCAAATGGATCAGGTAAAAGCACTTTACTCAAAATTTTGAACGGATTGGTCAAACAGGATGAAGGCCACCTCACAGTTTCAAAAGAAATGGCCATTGGTTATATTCCGCAAGAATTTGATGCCGATAAAGACCAACTGGTTAAGGATATTTTGAAGACAAAACTAAACCAATCAGAAATCATTTCCATATTGGAAAAATTAAAAATTGGAGAATCAATGTTGGACCGACCAATTGTAAAATTGAGCGGAGGAGAAAAAACAAAAGTGGCGCTCGCTAGAATATTTCTATCTAAGCATAATTTCTTGCTTCTTGATGAACCGACTAACAACCTAGATATAGAAGGACTGGAACTTTTGGAAAAATTTGTTAAGGAAAGTGACAAAACTTTCCTTATAGTTTCCCATGACCGCGAGTTTTTGGACAGAACAGTAAACAGGATTTTTGAAATTGATGAGGTCGACAGAAAATTGCGAATTTATGATGGAAATTTTTCTTCATACTTACAAACCAGACACGCTAGAATAGAACAGGAATGGGCTGAGTACAATGACAATGTAGAAAAGAAAATACATTTGGAAAAAACAGTCGAAGACAAACTCAGGAGAGCTGATAAAATAAGTCGAGCCGAACTTAGAGATAAAGATAAAATGCAAGGGAAAACTAAGATTGAATGGGGACAAAAAATCTTTCAAAGGGGAGCAAAACTTTTGAAAAATAGATTGGAAAATATGGAAAACACTGAAAAGCCGAAAATATTTCTGCCATTAAATATTAATTTTGAAATCGAAGAAAGAAGCGGAGATAAAGTCTTGGAATTAATTTCCATAACCAAAAATATGCCAGACCAGACTCTTGGACCTATTGATTTGGTGATCCAATACGGAGACAAGATCTTGATCACAGGAGAAAACGGATCTGGAAAAACAACCTTGCTTAAAATGATAATGAGACAAACATCTCCAGACAAAGGAGAAATAAAATATGGTACGAATTTAAAAATAGGATACCTGCCCCAGCAAGAAGACTTCGTATCAGAAGCCAAAGTCAAAGACGAATTTATTCGGCTAGTTAAAATAGAAGAAGGAACAGCTAGAAAAATATTAAACAGATTCAAACTTTCTACTGAAGATGTAAACAAAAAAATCAGAGAATTAAGTTCAGGCGAGAGATCGAGATTGATTATCGCTATCATAATGGCTCAAAAGGTTAATTGCCTCATCTTGGACGAGCCGTCGAACCATTTGGATCTGCAGGTGCTAGAATCTTTGGAATACGCAGTTAAAAATTTCAAAGGAACTTTGATTTTAGTAAGCCACGATAGATATTTCATCAAACAAATAGCACCACTGAAATCATTCGTGATTAAAAATGGTAAAATTATTGCTCGAGAAATTTTAATCTGATCCCAATTTTGTATAAAACAATCAATAAATTTGCTATACTTAAAACATGAAAAAACCATTTTTTTACGCATCAGGAGCGGCGCTTTACATAGTTATTGTAGTCTCAATCCTTCAAACTGCGTCTTACGTTTTTAAAGACCTGAGCGGGACAATGCTTGTCCCTATGGCTATGTTGAGTATGTTTGTACTATCAGCAGCAATTATGGGATATTTATTTTTATCCGAACCACTATATTTGCTCATGGAAAACCGTAAGCAAGAAGCTATTGTTTTCTTCGCTAAAATTGTCGGGTTTTTCGCTTGTTTTGTAGTCATTTTTGCAATTTTACTTTTCCTCGTTTAACACCTGTTTAAATAAATTCATGAAGAATATTCAAGAAATAAAAACCCTTTATCCTGATGTTGAAATCAACCTTGATGGTATTAATGATTATTATAGAGAAGGTTTGCCGATAATTGAACGGGACACTCTAGCCGTGATAATAAAACACCCAAGTGAAGAATTGTATCTTATGGCAAAGTGGAAGAATGCTGATTGGAATGGATTTTTAACAGGTGGCATTGAAGATGGAGATACACTGGAAAAAACTGTAAAAAAGGAAATTCATGAAGAGGCCGGTTTTAAAAATGTTTTAAAAATTATTCCTTTAAACTTTACTGCTCACGCTTTGTTTTTTCATACTGTTAAAAATGTTAACAGGTTGGCACATTATCATCTAGTTTTTGCACAATTGGCTGATTTAACGAAAGATCCGGTATCCGAAGAAGAACAAAGCATTGCGGATTTTGTATGGGTACCGAAAGGCGATGTACTCCAAACTATCACGAGAAATTCCATGAAATCTTTATGGAATTTTTATGTAAAATAATTTCAACTTCCTCCTTTATCAAAGATCATGGCGGTAGAAACTCGTGCCAGACAGCCAGCTTGTAAATTTGATACAATACGATTATGAAAGGAGGATCAGAAAATAAAAAGATTAAACCGATTTTAGTTTCCCGTTTTCTTGATATTAGACAAAAACCTGAAATAAATCCTGATGAGGGTGATTTTTCAAATACTTTTGAAAATGAAGACCGTCGTGAACATTTTTTTGATGAAGCAAAAAAAGCATTCGAGTTTGTTTTCGACAAAGAAAAATTTATACATGATATTCAATCTGAACCAAACAAAGAAAGTTTTTCCTATTTAAAAAAAGTCAGACGTTACGGATTAGTACTCAAGGCATCATACAAATTTTCTGATATTAGTCATAGATGTGGAGAAAAATTAAATCATTTTTTGTTTCTTTTGGGCGAATACAATGATAGTTATTGGATATCGCCAAGACTAGAAATTAAGGATGAGATTTTAAATAATCTAGACAATACGGATTTATCAGTAAATTTTATTGACACACCAAAATTCAAAGAATACGCAGAGGGTATTTTATCTCAAACAGAAATAATTTTGCAAAAAAAAGAACTTCCTATAAAAGAATTCCATACGCTAAGAAAAAGACTGCGATTATTATCAAATTTTATGCAAGTTGCTGCGGCAGAAGATTATGGTGGAAGCTTGCATTGGTTATTTTATTGTATTTTTAAATTGTCGACAGAACTAGGAAAAACACACGATGATCATGTACAAATGGGTTTAAAAAAAGAAATAGAATACCACAAATCAGTAGTAGAAATAGATTCAGATATTGCCACAGAGTTTGAGAGATTAAAACCTTTTATTAAAAAAGTTTATAGTTTAAATTAATATATATTTTATTTAGGATTAACTGGAAAGTTATTTGTAACAAAATAATGACTTCATGCGTCATATAAACGTTACCAATAACTTAAAAATATGAACAACAGACCTATTCATTTTGAAATACAAGCCGATGATATAAAAAGAGCTAAGAAATTTTATGAAAACACATTTGATTGGAAAATGGAAAAACCAAATATGCCAGAGGTTGGGATGGAGTATTGGATGATTATGACCGGCGAGGGTCCGGGTATAAACGGCGGACTTTATAAACGTTCGGATAACCCACATCATCAAATCACCACTTTTGATTGCACTATCCAGGTAGAAGATTTGGATAAAATAATCGAAGCCGTCAAAGCAAACGGTGGCAGTATTGAACCTTGGGAAGGCAAAGAAAAGTGGGAAATGAAAGGCCTGGGTTGGTTTTCGCGTGGCATCGATCCGGAAGGAAATATATTTGGATTACTACAGCCTACTGAATGGCAAGCAAAATAATACGAAAGAAAAAAGATCATATCAAAATATTACGTGAATTATTCATTCTTCTCTTCGCGAACTTCTTTTTCCATATCTTTCCATTTATTTTTTAATTCAACCCGAAGTCCATCAGCTTTGGCATCTTCGACATAATCTTCTACTTTTTGCCTGTTTCTCTTCTAATTTTTTGAACCAAAAAAGAATATATTTGTTTATAAAATAGCTCCAGTCCCTTATCAACTCCACTATCTCGTAAATTTGGCCTAAAAATGTTAATATAATAATATTACAAATATAAAATATATGAAAAAAACAAAAATCATAGGGGTAGTGATCGTAGTCGTCGTCGTAGGGTTGATTTGGTTTTTTACCAAAGGCCCAGCTGATCAACAAGTATCCAGGCTGGACATCAAAGATACTGTTGCTAATTTTTATGGAGACTGGCTTAAAGCAGTGAGAGAACCAGTCTCGGCCAACCCAACTCAATCACAATTGGCCAATTCGCCAGTCTTGAGCAAAACTCTAAGAGACCACATCAAAAAAACCATCAAACAGCCTGGGACAAACTTAGACCCAGTTTTGTGTCAAACGGTAATACCTGAAAGAATTTCTACAAGAATGGTATTCGAAAACGCCGACAAAGCCCAAATCCTGATCACATCTCCAGATAAAAAGGTGACTGAGCAAGCACTAACTACTTTGATTAAATACAAAGACGGCTGGTATATTGATAGTATCCAGTGTTCACCCGGAGAATTTGGACCACAACGAGAATTCAGTTTTGAAAGTCAGGGATTTTTATTGAAAAGCTCAATCCCTGCTCCTTATAATTCCAAAGATTGGCACCTAGTATATGAAGAAAACGGCCAAGCTGGTAACGTCATACCAATCTTCTTTGATTCCAAAAGTCAGTGTGTAAACCTAGATGGAACCAAATCTACATGCAAGCCCGATCAATTCACTGAAGCGACCAAAGTATTCGTACATGGACAGATGACCGAACGTGGCATCAGTGTGACTAGACAAGAATTTGTAAAATAGCACCTTGGTCGAACCTAAAATATGGATGTTCTAGAAAATACAAAATCCGAAAAAAAATTCTTTGACCAAGCCCACAACACCAAAGAAACCCCACTAGCATGGCTTATTTTGCAAATAGCATCAATCTGGCTGATTTCTGATATTGGTTATTACACATTCTTGCCAACTCTAGGATTCACTGGGGGATTCACTGCCAACCCTTTTGCGATTACAGTCTATTACTTATTTTGGTTGGCAATAACAGTCTTCACATTTTGGAACATTTATAGAGAATGGGAAACAATAGAAAGTAAGCGAATATCAACTTACATTTTTTTGCTGGTAGGAAGCGCGGTTGTCGTTTTTTATTTCACCTATATACTTCCTAATTTCCCGGCAATATCTTGGGATAAAGTAATCAAACCACCATCCGAATTGTTGCTTGCCACCCCTTGGTATTTTTTGCCAAAATCGATCGATATCTTGATGCAACAACTACTCGTGGTAGCGATGGTATTATCTTTTTCATTCCAAAAATACAGTTTGCGTGCTGTTTCCATATGGAGTGCCATACTTTTTGGTGGAGCACATTTATTTTTGATATTTGGAGGAAAAACAGCTTTGTACGTGACGGTCTTCACTGTTAGTGCTTCTTTGGCTGGATTATTTTTCCCATATCTAATACTACGAGTCAAAAATGGTTTTATCTACTCATATTTTTTGCATTGGTCTTTTTATGCTGTCGTGATCATCTTGGCTCATTTAATTTTCAAAGCATAATGATATGAAAAAAATTACGCACGTTAGTGACAAGATGCAAAAAGATTATCAGTATGAACTAGTGGCCCCAATCGGCAAAAAATTTGACCCCCAATTCACACCAGATTTGACTCCCAAACAAATGTTAGAGCTTGGAGTTTTTGGTGGAAGATATATGCGTGATTGTCAAAAAGAATTTCCTAAAAATTGGTTTATTAAAGCCAAATTCCACCCATCAAGCGCCCCCGGTCACAACAAAAATTTAAATTATTTCAAAGTTGACGCCTCTCAATCTCTATCTATTTGGCAAAACAAAGGTTGGATCTATCTAGAGGATCTGAGAGGCTGGTTCCAATGGTATTGCCGATATTATATGGGTCGCCGGATCCCTATAGAGGATGAGAGACAGATCAAACGTTGGAAGGCTATGACCCGCCATCTCGCCCAAATCAGCAAAAATTGCCGAGTGGGAGATTTTGCTTGTCGACCCAAACAAAGACAAGCTCTGCTCCATTGGGCTTACGACACCCGCAAGCTGTAAAATATCAATTTATTGA
>Ga0172379_10001414_pt1 | contig 47763 bp, 53 predicted proteins | sample GrowelOW334metaG_FD_119756 | JGI IMG/M metagenome (GOLD analysis project Ga0172379, IMG submission 119756) | Groundwater microbial communities from an aquifer near a municipal landfill in Southern Ontario, Canada - Groundwater well OW334 metaG | ecosystem: Environmental > Aquatic > Deep...
CTGACCGACCATTCTTCTTCAGCCACATTTTCTAAATTTTTGAAAAATTCCATATGCTCAGCGCTAACCGCAGTAAGCACAGCGACATCCAAATACAAATATTTTCTAAACTGATTGATCTGCCCCGGGCCATCAGTACCAAGCTCCACTACTACCAAATCAAAAGGATATTTTAAATAAATCTGTATCTCATTTTGCAAAATAATTTTAAGCCATAAAAAAAGATTCCAAAGCGGAGGCATACTATGACCAAAAAAAACCAAAGGCACACTGACGATGTCATTATAGTTGCCCGCTTGGTATCTGACTTTTTTTTCAGATGCCAAAACTTTGGCGATGGCCAGTTTGGTCGAAGTTTTACCGATACTACCCACTACTCCAATAATTTTAAAATCGTGCATTTTTCGAAGCCTCCGCACCTGATTGCCCAAAACTCTAACTAAAATATTTTTTAAAACAGATTTCATATTGTTAATTATACTTTATTCATTCTTCAAATACTCTGGTGTATTTATAGACATCCAATCAAGCATTTGGCGCATCACATAAGTACCACCAACAAGGTTGGTCACTGGACCTTTTTCCATCACCACCGCAAACGCATATTTGGGTTTTTGATAAGGCCAAAAACCAATCACCCAAGAATTCACAAACTGTTTCCTAGAACCCAATTCAGCGGTACCGGTCTTGCCAGCCACTTCTACGGCCGAAATATTCAAACCAGCGGCCGTGCCTTCGGTAGCTGACATGCGCATTCCCTCTCTGGCGACTTGAAAATTGTTATAATCGCCTTTAATTATAGCTCCTGAAGCCACTGTGGAAGTAGAAGTAAACAATATAGAAGGAGTAACCAAATTACCACCATTGGCCAAGGCAGCAGTAGCTACCGCCACTTGAATAGGAGTCACCTGCATTCCGTATTGGCCGATGGCGGTATTGTAAGTGTCACCCAAGCGCCATATTTCACCATCAAAAGTTTTGGCCTTCCATGCCGGATCAGGGATCACTCCAGTGGCTTCTTTTTGAGGATCTAAACCGGTTTTTTTGGTGAAGCCAAAATCTTCCAAATATTTTTTTATTTTTTCAATACCCAAACCTTTTTGACTACCAAATCCACCACCAATTTGATAAAAATAAACATCCGAAGAAACCGCGATAGCTTTCCTCATATCTACCGGTCCGTGAGCTTTCCAGTCTTTAAAAATAGAAGGCTTGCTCGGATCGTAAGGATTGGGCACCTCTAACTTACCGGTACTTACTATTATTTTTTCTGGCGTAATAATTTTTTCTTGCAAAGCAGCAAAAGACAAAAAAGGTTTGACGATAGAACCCGGAGTATAAAGACCGGAGACTACTCTATTCAAAAAAGGATTGTTTGGATTTTTATAATAATTTTCGATTTGTTCCGCATCTTTACCTTCGGTCATGACTTCCGAACTATACTCGGGATAACTGACCATAGTGAGTATTTCTCCAGAATTGACGTCTATTATAACTCCAGCCCCGCCTTGAAAACCCACTTTGGTAGCCAAATCTTTTATAGTTTCGTAAAATTTGCCTTGCACTCGACTATCGATAGAGAGGACCGCATCTTCACCATTTTTGGGTAACTCTATAACACTACCCGAAACCACTTCTCCGCTTACAGAAGTTTCAATAAGTTTCAAACCATTTTTACCAAAAAGAATTTCATTCAAATAAAGTTCCGCCCCATCTTTGGGCAAAAATTCTTCCTCATAATAAAAACCAGATTTATCTTTAGCGGGATATTTTATAAAACCCAAAAGATGGGAAAACCCAGGAACTTCTAAATACTTACGCAATGGAAATTCTGATTCATTATTGGCTTTTTGATTCCAAGCTAACTCTACTCCCTCTCGACTATAAATAGCACCCCGAGGAGCCACTATCAAAATTTGTTTGAGTTTATTGTTTTCACTTCTATCTTTATAAAAAGCACCATGCACGATCTGCAGATCGCCAAGTTTTATTAAAAAAACTACTATAACCAAAAAACAAACCGTTCCCAAAATAGTAAAAACTTGTTTAGCAATGGGTTTTTCCAATCGGCCTTCAAATTGATGTATATCAAATTCAGGTAAATTCCTAGAGTCCATAAAGATCTCGTCTGGATCTATTGCTCCATAATTTCTTTTGGTCCATTTTCTCAATACTCTTTTGAAAATTCCTGGCATAATTGTATGAAATTAAGCTCTTATCATATTTCAAAAGTGCCATAAAAGAAAGGCCCACCCGCGCGAACACGGGTGGGTCTATTAGTGGACATCTTCCTCAAATCTCTTCCGAGAAGAGCCATCACAGTCCACCAAACTTATAAAGAACAAAATGTTGAGGGTAAAAGACCAATCGAAGTTTTAACAAAAAAACAGCTGGAGCCAATTCACCCTCATTATTTTCAAGAATATTTTCCGAAAAATAATGAGGGGGCGAGATCGGACGACTACAGTTCTTTCGAACACTTTTTGGTTAATCTCGCCCATGGCAGACATGCTGTGAAAAACTCTCTCGAGTATCAAGACGTCAGTCTGCCAAACTTATGACCCGCCTCCGCAAAGCTTCGGCGTGATAAAAAGAACAAATGATGGCTGCGGACAGCAGCTTACTATTCTTTCGAAAAGGTTGGCCAAAGTCCGCGTTTGTCTGCACCCCCAGCTTAGTCTTTTGACAAAGAAAGGATAGCAAGCAAAATGTTGAGGGTAAATTATCACCGTAGTTGGTTAGATAACACCGTCCACCTATTACCCTCATCAAAATTTACAAAAATAATTTATAAACTTTGATGAGTCCCCGTCCTTCACTTTCGCTCAGGACGGGGTTGGGACACAGAAAGTTTAGTTCTTTCTAACACTGCATCATGAGTCCCAAATCAATCAAAAAGAACAAAAATTTTTAAGGGGTGGAAATCCCGCAATAATCTCCGTAGAGAACATCCACTCTATTCCACCCCCAAACGGACAAAATGATCACAATCCTCTACTAGGATATCCGACCTCTAGTCCGTTAAGCTTCGATCTTGTCCCCGCTTTCCGACTTCCCAGTCGCCCCTTCAAGCTTCCACCAATCCCGGAAAAGCAATTCCACGAACTTGCCGAGAGTGTACCACGTGGCCATCTTGTGAATGTGACCATTGGTGTAGCGGATGGTGCCTTTGAGACCCTCGTGAGAACCCCCGCGGCCAATGACATTGTAAGTGCCGTTCGAATTCTTCTTGAAGAATCCTTCGTGAAGCTCGAAGTTACCCTGATCATTGGTCACAAGAACCGGATAAGGGTGACTTGCGCGATACTTGACCTTGGCCTCGAGGAGCTTTTTGCCCCAGACCGAATCCGGCCGACGGTTGAACTGGTCACCGAGAAGGTAGAGTGCCTGACGGCAGTCTTTACTCCAGTTGGCGACCTCATTGTTGCGCCGACGCGGGAAGCGGCCATCACCGAGGAGGTGCACTCCGCAGAAGGCGCGCAATTTTGCCTTTGTCTCAAACCGGCGAATGTCGATAACAGCGCCAATGATACGCGAAGCGATCATCGGGCCGAGACCGACCACCGGCTTGAAAAGTTCGGTGTAGACATCGAGCCCTTCGCAAGCCTTGATGAGCTCACGCTCACGCTTGCCTTCCTCAGCAACGACCGCTTTGAAAATCTGGTCGTTTGCCTTGAGGTCATCGAATTTCTTTTCGATGCCACCCTCGGGGAATTTCCCCTCGGGCGAACAGAAGACGGCACCAATCATGTGCTGGCGAAGTCTCTGCTCACAGGCGATGCGAGCTTTCATCGCATCCACCCGAGAGCGCAAGCACTCCCGGATCCAAATGAGGGAAAGATCGCGAGGACCGACTTGATAAAAAGTCGCAGGCGACTTTTCCAATTCCATCGCGAGAAACTCGGCGTCTTTGTCGCCAGCCTTCTCGCGAACCGTCTTGAAGACAGCCGGCGGGATGCGGTGCACAGTAGCACCGATTTCCTGACCGCGACGAGCCAAGGCAAAGGCGAGATTGTCGCCAGAGCCACCTAGGATCATCGCGATCTTGTCGTCAGACTGGAGACCTTCGAGAGTCTCTGTTTTGCCAGTTTTGGCCGGGAAAATGCCGAGCACGAAGTTGAGCTCGTCGGTTTCCGTTTCCAAATCCAAAGTTGTCGTTTTGCCGTTTTCGAGGATGGTGACTTGCGTCGGTCGAGCCTCTCCTTCAGCAGTTTTCTTGACACGATGTCTGATCCCGATGATTCGCATCGAAACCTCCTTAGTCCCTAGGGACATTTTACAAAGAACGGATGTGAAGTGGATATCGGCATCACAGTCTTTTCAGACTAAGTCGTTTCAAATCCACTTCACAATGCGAGTACTGGCACCGTAGTCCTTGCGGACAGAGGAACCTTAACTCGCAGAGACAATAATACACATTATTTGACAGCTGTCAATATTTATATAACCTTACGCCAATGGATTTTTTGGTTTAAAAATAAAGCCAGAGCAATCAAAATCAGAGTAAATATAGTGAAAGTGTGTCCTTGCCAAAAACCTTGGCCAAAGTAATAAAATAAATCCAAAAGAAAACCAGCCAAAACAATCTCATAGGGTAATTTGATGAGATAAACCGCAAGCAAAGCCAAAGGGATAAAAAGCCACCAACCAAAAGTAACCGGCACAAAAATCAAAGCTAAAAAAAATAAAATTCTATACATTAAATTAATCAGTGTTAACCCCCAATATAAACACCGTATTGATTTTAGAAATATAAACTGGCAAAGACATCAAGACTTTTTTAAAACCAGCAGAACGATCTTCTTCTACCACCCCTACTATCGCCACCAAATAATCAGAAGACCCTCCTACTATTATTTTATCCCCTACTACGATATCAAAATCAAAAGGCACTTTAGCTTCTATGTTGCCACCACCCACTCCTTTGATTTCGATTGATTCAGAAGTCCTAGAAACTACTCCGTAAGAGATAACATCCACAAAAGAATTCAGAGCGACTATCGAACTATTTTTGGAAATTTTGACTATCTTACCAACCAAGATCCTTTCACCAGCCAAAACCGAATCTCCTTCAATCAGACCATCAACCGTCCCCCTATCTACAAACAAAGAGTCCATCGGTATTTGAGGAAATTTGCTTATGACGGAAGCCGAGATGAGTTTGCCGATTGGTTTTATCTTTAAATCTTCTCTTAATTTTTTATTTTCATTTTTTACAACTTCATACTCAATCAAATTGATACTGTTATTTTCTACTTCGTTTAAAAGTGCGTCATTTTTTTTGATTAATTCGATTTTATCAGAAAAAAAACTTGGTATTTGGCCGATAGTTTGATAAATATAATTACCACTCTTTAAAAAAGGTGAAAACAAATTTGCTACCAAAGTTTTTGAAAAATCAAAAACAGTAAAAACCAAAACGAAAACTAAAATCAACAACGATACCAAAAATATTTTTAAAAAACTCCTACCAAAAAACCTCTGATTATTGTGTTTTATTTGGAATATCATTTTCATCAGCGATTAAAACTTCTCTAAATTTTTCCAATTTTTCCAGAATTATACCAGTACCCCGGACCACGCAAGTCAAAGGATCATCAGCGATATAAACTGGCATTTTCACTTCTTCTTCCAAAACTTTGGCGAAACCTTTGATGAGAGCCCCGCCACCAGCTAAATAAATACCTCGGTGCATAATATCAGAAAGTATTTCAGGTGGAGTGACCTCCAACACTTCTTTGACAGATTCAACCAATCTTTCAATTGAATGCGAAACCGCATCTCTCACATCAGAGTCAGTCACCACCACCTCTCTTGGCAAACCAGTGATCAGGTCTCGGCCTCGCGCTTTGATTTCTAGAGGAGTACTTTCTAATATTAAAGAACAAATATTTATTTTTATATTCTCAGCGGTTTTTTCACCTATAACTATTTTAAACTCACTCCTTATGTAAGCCGAGATATCATTGTTCAATTTGTCCCCTGCAATACGGACATTTTTGGAACTGATCACACCATTTAAAGAAATCACAGCAATATCGACGGTTCCGCCACCCAAATCAATAATCATATTCCCAACCGGTTCACTTATTGGCAAATGCATACCAATAGCTGCCGCCATTGGTTCTTCTACAATATGAATCTCGCTTGCGCCTGCATTTTTGGTGGCGTCTCTAACCGCTCGAGTTTCTACATTGGTAATGCCTGACGGCACTCCGACTACCACTCTCGGGCCTAAAAACTTTTTTGAGACTGCTTGCGCTTTATTCAAAAGGTAATGCATCATCTCTTCTGTAACTTCAAAATCAGAAATGACCCCATCTACGATAGGACGCACCGCTACGATATGAGGAGGAGTGCGACCAAGCATATTTTTGGCTTCAGTACCGACAGCTACCACTTGACCAGTTTTTTGATTGACGGCAACGACGGAAGGTTCATTTAAGATGATGCCTTTGCCACGCACATAAACCAACATATTGGCAGTACCCAAATCTATGCCGATATCATTACGCAAAACTCTAGTCCATTGTTCTAGTTTTTCTTTGAACATATGGATAATCTAGCACAAATTTTAAATTTCGTCCTCTAAAATCATTTTGACTTCACCAGTTTTTCTGTCTTTTATTTCCAACTTCCCAGAAGCTATATTTTTTTCGCTAACAATAATCTGAGTCGGCATACCCAAAAGTTCTGCGTCGGCAAATTTTTCACCAGCTCTTAGGTCTCGGTCGTCATACAAAACATTATCTGCCCCCAATTTTTTATAAATCTTTTCTGCCCACTCTTTAACCTCGGGCTTATTTGAAGTAATCTCGATCAAATGATATTTGAAAGGTGCTACGGCCTCTGGCCAAACAATACCTTTGTCATCTGAAAGTAATTCAACTATAGTGCCCATGAGGCGCCCCAGACCAATACCATAAGAACCCATGAAAACCATTTCATTTTCTCCTTTTTCATTTTTATATTTCAAATCAAAAGGTTCTGAAAATTTAGTCCCGAGAGTAAAAATATTACCAACTTCAACTGCCTTTTTTTCTATGAGCTCTTCCTTTTTTAGACCCAAACTTTCTACAACATCATCAGTAAAAACTTCTTTATTTATAGCTATCTTACTTTTTTCATCTATATAAATAATGTCTTCACCAGCTTCGGTGACAGTTTGAAATTCATGAGAAAATTTAGAAAAGGTACCGCCCGAAGAAAAAGTGACATAAGTTAAACCTCCAATCCCCGCTCTTTCAAAAATATTTTTGTAGGCAATTTTGGCTTTTTCATAAAAAACATTGTGTTCAGCTTCGTTTTTTGAAAAAGAATACAAAGCTTTCCAATAAAACTCTCTGCCTCTCATTATGCCTGATTTGCTTCTAGCTTCATTTCTAAAAATCTCTTTGAAGTCGTAAGGGTAAATTGGCAAATCTTTGTAAGAATTTACATACTGTTTTAAAATATTTGAATAAGCTTCTTCGTTGGTAAACGAAAGACCAACTTCGGCGCCATTTTTTAACTTAGTTTTAAACCAATTATCAACCACGCTATCGTCCCATCTGTTTGTTTTTTCCCAAACTTCTTTATTTTGTAGTACCGATGTTTTCATCTCGATACCACCAATTGCGTTCATTTCTTCTCTTATGATGTTTTCAATTTTTTTTATAACAATCAAACCAAAAGGCAAATACGAATAAACTCCAGCCATTTCTTTGTGGATATAACCGCCACGTATCAAAAGCTCTGCGTTTTTGGAGGTCTCATCAGCTGGCGCTTCGCGCCTAGTCTTTGTAAAAAGTTGTGATTGTCTCATACATTAAATAATACCCTAAAATTTGGGATTTTAAAACAATCGCAAAATGTCGCGGTAGGTGACGATGAGCATGACTATAATAAGTAGAGCAAAACCAACATTATTCAAAACTCCGGCCACTTTGGCATTAATTTTTTTACGAGTGATGCCTTCGATAGCCACAAAAAGGATACGGCCCCCATCGAGTGCTGGGAACGGCACCAAATTTATGATAGCCAAATTTATTGAAATCAAAGCAGTGAAAGTAAGTAGATAAGCAAAACCTAATCTCGAAGCATCTCCCACTAAACCGATTATACCCACCGGACCCGCCACTCCTGAAATATCAGCCTTACCTTTAAAAACATTGCCCACCAAATCGCCAAGACCCATCACTGTCAGATAAGAAAGTCGTAAAGTAGTTTTGCCACCCTGATAAAAAGCTTGGTGGACAGGGAGTGACAAAGTACCAATCATATCCATATTTATACCTATTATTTTTCTTACTTCTTTTGAGGGATTTGTCTCTTCAGTTTTTGGAGTTATTTTAAAATTAAAATTTTTGCCACCACGATCAATTTCTAAAATAATTTGACCGGAAGATTTATTTATAAAATTGGAAGTACTTTCTGGACTTAATTCTGATAAAGTAGTGCCATTTTCTAGAGAAATACTTTTTATTTTGTCTCCCGTTTTTAGACCAGATTTTTGAGCTGGATAATCAGACACCAAAGCAGTCACTGTCAGACTTGGATTTTTAACAACGGCACCAAAATCATTTTCTACTGAAGTTGGCAAACCAATCATAAAACCCAAAGAAAATAAAAGCCAAGCAAAAATAATATTGAACACCACCCCGGCGGTCAATATGCTAGCCTGCCATTTTTTGGATACTTGTGTGAAATTTTTACCGATTTCTTGCGGCAGCGAATGTTCCTGAGGCGACTCTGAATAATCCTGAAGCGAGGTATGCGTAGCATCTTTGGAGCGTAAGGATTTATTCAGAGTCGTCTCTTCCTCATAATTCTCACCAAAAATTTTGACGAAACCACCGAAAGGAATCCAATTCAAAGAAAACAATGTCCCCCATTTTGTGCCAAGTTTTAAAGCTCTTGGCGGATAACCAAAACCAAACTCTTCTACTCTCACTCCTGCTTTTTTGGCAACCAAAAAATGCCCAAGTTCATGGACAAATACTAAAACCCCCAAGACAATCACAAATATTATAAATGCCATTTAGTTTTTTATCTCTTTTTCTTTTTTTTCTGCTAATTCTTCCAATTTACGGTTTGTTTCTTCTATTATTTTTTGCATTTCATCTTTCAATCTAAATTTATCATCTTCTCCCATGCCACCCGCTTTTTCTTTTTCATCAATCGATTTACCGGTTTTTTCGCGCAAGTTTCGCATTGACACTTTTGATTCCTCCAGCAAGTTTTTGACTACTTTTACAAATTGCTCTCTCCTTTCGGCAGTCAATTCTGGGAAAATAATCCTCAGACCTTTTTCAAAAGGTGCGACCGACAAACCCAAATTTGAAGAATTGATAGCCTTTTCGATACTCTTGCCAACTGTCATATCCCATGGTTCCAATCGAATTGTTTTGGCATCTTCTACTAAAATATTAGCTAATTCTTTGATAGCCATCTTTGAACCATAAGCTTCAACTTGTATAAAATCAAGAATAGCAGAAGTAGCTCGGCCAGTTCGAATAACTGACAACTCTTTACTGAGCCAATTTTCGATATCCTTACTTTTATTTTTTAAATCTGAAAAATCAAACATCATACATATTATAGCACTCAGTAGTAGATTTTAGCATAGCACTGAAAGTGCATGCAAAGCAATGCTAAAATTCACTACTGGGTAGCACAGCCGACAGCCATTCCAAGAGCATTTTGGGCGAAGACCCTCGGCTAGTCGCAAAAATTTTGGCAATTAAAACATTTTTCATTTGATTACTTGAACCTTTATTTTGATATGCGATATTTTCCAAGTCATTGATCAGTTCTTTCATTTCATTTTTATCTTCTTTTTTTGAAAGAGAACGAATAATGGCCAGTTTTCCTTTTAAATCAGCAGACAAAAATTTTTTGGAAGAAACATTATTTTCCAAATCATTTTGTGGTAAATCCAAAATCCTGACTCGAGAGATAAAAGTTGGCAAAATCCCACCCAAACTTTCAAGATTAATAAAAATATGAGTACCAAGTGTCGGCTCTTCCAAAACTTTCAGCAAAGCGTTTTGAGCTTCCAAAGTTATAGATTTTGTAATTATTAGAGAAACTTTTGTTTCGCTCAGTAAGGGTTTACTTATAGCCCATTTTATAAATTCTCGCGCATCGTCAATTCCAAACGTCTCTTGATCTATGATCGAAAAATCTGGATTGGCTTTAGTATCAAAGTTTAGTTCTTTCCCCAAAATATCAAAAACATGATCTCGACAATCTTCTTTACTTATTATTATATTAGCGTGATGCATTTTATTTTTTGGCTATAACTACTCTCTTGTAAGCACCCAAATGATCCAAAGCTATACCCGTACCTTTGGCCACACAATAAAGAGGATTTTCGGCCAAAATGGCTTTAACTCCAACTCTTCTGAAAATTAACTCGGGTAGATTTCGAAGAGCAGAAGTCCCGCCCGTCATTATGATGCCGTGATCCATGATATCAGCAGCGAGTTCTGGTGGAGTTTCTTGCAAAACATCTTTGACCGCTTTTATTATTTCTCGAAGTTCTCGAGAAATCGCTTTTACTATTTCATTGGTTTTGATCTCCACTGAGCGAGGGAGGCCAGAGATAAGATCTCGCCCCTTGATTATGGTCGCGATTTCTTCATCTACGGGCAATGCTGAACCTATCCTTATCTTTATGTCTTCAGCAGTCTTATCACCAATCGCCAGATTAAAAGTTTTTTTGATGTAATCAGTTATACTTTCGTCAATTTTATTTCCAGCACATTTGACTGAAGTGGCTGAGACAATACCCCCCAGAGAAATAACAGCAACGTCAGTAGTACCACCACCAATATCTGCTACCATATGTCCTTTGGCTTCATAGATGGGGATACCTGCCCCTATAGCTGCCAATATCGGCTCTTTTATAACGTACGCGTTTTTGGCGCCCGCTTTTATAGCCGCCTCTATCACCGCTCTTCTTTCAGTCGAAGTCACTCCAGCCGGCACAGAAATCAAAACTTCCGGTTTTATAAAACTCCAACCACCCAAAGCTTTTTTCATATAATACGAAAGCATAACCTCGGTCACTTTATAATCAGCTATAACTCCATCTTTCATTGGTCGATAAGCCACTATCGCTTCTGGCGTTCGGCCTATCATATTTTTGGCTTCGATACCAACTGCCAAAATTCTTTTATCTTCCAGAGAAATAGCCACTACCGAAGGTTCATTCAAAACCACCCCCTTACCAGGCACAAAAACTAGTGTATTTGCAGTGCCCAAATCAATCCCCAACTTTTTAGAAAAAAATGACATACTCAAATACTACAAGTAACTCCTCAATTCGGCAATCTTGAGCTTTACCTAAATCTCTGCCACAATTCTGTTTATGTTTATCATTGATTGCTTACCATTTTCCAAAGGCTTAAATAAAGAATCTTTGTCATATTTTGGGCCTAAATATTTAGAACCCGGATCTTTGATAAAAGTAAACCTCAGAAATAAAAGTGTAGACGCTTTGGTACTAGAAAGTCAAAATGCAACAGGAGTTAAATCACAAATAAAATCGGCTGACTTTCAATTAAAAAAAATCGGAGAAACTACATCCAAACCTTTTTTACAAAAAGAATTTTTAGAAGCAATAAAAACTAGCTCCGAATACTTTGCCGCCACATCTGGCAATTTACTTACTCATCTAATCCCCAGTTTTATTTTGGAAAACACATCATTACTATCAAGAATAAAGCCCCAAAAAATATCAGAAGAAACAAATGACGACCATTATTTTAGAAAAAATTCTGAATTATCTATTTTGCAGGCCCCCGATGAAGAAAGGATGGATCTTTATAAATCGCTTATAAGAGAAGAATTTGCCAGAAAGAAATCAGTTTTTTTATGTTTGCCAAAAAATGAAGACATCAAACAAGCCAAGAAAAAGTTAGAACGAGGTATAGAATCTTTTGTTTATACTTTTCATAATGAAATGGGTCCAAAAGAGTTACAAGAAGAATACAAAAAATTATCCAAAAATTCTCATCCCATACTTATCATAGGCACCGCCAGATGGCTGTTTTTACCCAAAAATAACCTGGGTACTATTATTATAGACAAAGAAAATGAAAGTGGCTGGAAAACTCTTTCAAGGCCATTTATAGATTTACGTATTTTTGCTGAAATTTTAGCCAATAAAAAAGATGTTCGTTTAGTGATTGGGGATTCTTTTTTGAGAGTAGAAACCTTATACAGATACAAACAAGGCGAAATCAATGAATTTGAAAGTGTTAAATGGAGAATGCCTATCGAGATTAAACCATCGGTAATAGATCTTAGAGAATCGGCTAAAAAAATAAATCCAACTAATCAAGAAAAAGAATTCAAAACTCTTTCACCAGAATTACTGGCAGCAATAAAGGAAAATATTCAAAAGAGTTCTAACATGTTTATATTTGCCGCCAGGAAAGGTATCTCATCGGTGACAGTTTGCCGTGATTGTGGTGAACAAGTCAAGTGTAATAATTGTTCCGCTCCGATGATTCTCTACAAAACTAAAACTATTAGCATTTTTAAATGCCACCAATGCGGCGAAACTAGAGACGCGGCCGAGCTCTGTCAAAAATGTGGCAGTTGGAAATTGGCCGCTTTTGGTTCAGGTATTGATCGAGTAGCTGATGAAATAAAAAATAATTTTCCAGAAATAAAACTTTTTGAATTAAACAAAGATACAGCCGGAACAAACCTAAAAGCCCAAAAAATAACAGAAAGTTTTTATGAAAACAGAGGTTCAATCCTCTTGGGGACTGAAATGGCTTTTTCTTATCTTTACAAAAAAGTAGGTAGTTGCGCTATCGCCTCATTTGATTCACTTTTTTCTATTCCAGATTTTAGAATTAGAGAAAAAATATTTCGTCTTATATTGCAGACAAAAAATTTAGCCAAAGATCACTTCCTTATCCAAACCCGCAATCCCAGAGACCCCACTGTAGAATACGCCATTACCGGCAACTTAATAGAATTTTATAAAAAAGAAATTGAGGATCGACTTATCTTGAATTACCCACCTTTTGGTGTTTTTGTGAAAATAACAACTAGAGGTACCAAAAATTTTGTAACCAAAGAGCTTGATAGTTTAAAAGACAGTCTGCAAGATTACAGTCCGATTTTTTTTCCCTCTATTCATGAAAAAAAAGGTGAACCAGCAGCTCTCAATGCCATTATAAAAATGTCAAAAGAAAAATGGCCAGAAGAAAATTTAATAAAAATCCTCAAATCCCTGCCACATCACTTCGAAATCAAAGTTGATCCTGATAATTTACTGTAAACTTATAAGTGATTTTTTGATAAATTATAGTATAATTGAGTTCACAAAACATATGAATGAAATCGTACAAAAAGAAAATAAAATTTTAAGAAAAATCTCAAAAGCAGTTCCAATTGCAAGCATAAAAAGCACTAAAATAGCCTCTATTTTGGAACGTATGACAGAAGCATTAGACAAACAAGAAGACGGAGTAGCTATCGCCGCCCCCCAAATCGGGGAAAATCTACGCATTTTTATAGTATCCAAAAAGATATTTGAAATAATGGATGAAGAAAAAACCAAAACTAAAATTTCTAAAAAGCAAAGTCTAAATGAATTAAGAGAAGAAAAACCAGATTATAAAAATATGGTTTTCATAAATCCAGAAATACTGAAAACTTCCAAAAAACAAATGTCAGTAGAAGAAGGCTGCCTTTCGGTGCGATGGTTTTATGGAAAAGTAAAAAGATCTGAAAAAACTCTAGTCAGAGCTTATGATGAAAATGGCAAATTATTTACCCTAGGAGGGTCCGGCCTTTTGTCTCAAGCCTTCCAACACGAAATTGACCACTTAGACGGTATACTTTTTATAGATAAAGCTACTGGTCTAAAAGAAATGGTTCCCGATAAAAATGGACAAAATAAATAACAAAAAAACAAACTGGGTATTTTTTGGCTCATCAGAATTCAGCGTTTATGTATTGGAAGAATTAAAAATTCACAGCATCTTACCCAAACTTATAGTAACAACCCTCGACAAACCCAAAGGCAGAAAACTGATACTGACCCCTACTCCAGTAAAAATTTGGGCCCGAAACAACAATATAGATTGCATAAGCCCAGTTTCTTTAAAAAAGCAAAATTCTGATCTTGTATCAAAACTAAAATCTCAAGATTATGATTTATTTTTAGTCGCTTCATATGGAAAATTGATACCAAAAGAAATTTTTGAAATACCCACATTTAAAACTTTGAACATCCACCCCTCTCTGCTTCCCAAATACCGCGGTGCCTCCCCTATTCAAAGTCAAATTTTAAACAACGAAAAAGAAATAGGAGTAACCATAATGCAGATTGAAGAAACTATGGATACCGGACCTATTGTTATTCAAAAAAATGTTGCGATAGAAAATTGGCCCATAGGCAGAAAAGAATTAGAGAAAATTCTAGCTACAGAAGGATCTAAATTATTTGCTCACATTTTGCCCGAATGGGTTATAGGAGCTATTGATCCCATCATGCAAAATGAAGAAAAAGCTACTTACTGCCAAAAAATAGAAAAAGAAGACGGGCTTATAAATTTAGAAGACGCCCCATATGAAAATTTACTCAAGATAAAAGCTTTTGAAGAGTGGCCTACCGCTTTTTATTTTGAAAACAATAAGCGCATCATAATCACTGATGCCAAATTTGAAAATGGCTCACTAAAAATACTAAAAGTAATACCGGAGGGTAAAAAAGAAATGCTGTTTACAGATTTCCTCCGAGGTCAACAAAACCAAAAATAATCCTTTGAATTCAAGAGCTACTTTGTTCTTCTTAAACCTTTTAGTAATTCTTTTATTTTGGCTCCACCCCTTCTGAAAAGTCTGAGTGCCTTTTTTCTGCTCGAAGTCAATTCATACACAATTAAATCTTTGACCTCATCAATAGAAGCGTATAAATCTTCGGTTTCTGATTCTGCGTAATAAGTCTGACCACCCGAAACGACCTGAATTTCTGCCCGAAAGATTTCTCCAGATTTATGATGTTTTGATATTTTACCTACCTCTATATTTACTAATACTTCATCTTGTTCCTTAAAAAATTTATCAAGCATGTTTATTTTTTTTCCAATATATTCTGATATAGAAGGAGTAAGTGTTATGGCCGTAGCTTTTGTGTTTATTTTCATTTTATTCAGGTTAACTATTAATCAAAAATATTTATAAGGTAAGCATCTATTTTGCGTTGGTCAAGATCATAAAAATTTTGGTTTTCTTCGTACAATCTTTCGGCTAAAAGCTTTCCAACGAAACGAAAATGCCATGGTTCATATTGATAGTAAACATTATCTTTGGGATAAGAAAGTATAAAACCGTATTTGTGGGCATTTTGCAAAAGCCAGGTGTATTCTTTAGATTTGCCAAAGTTGGTGAAATCGGCACCCAAATCCAAAGAAGTGAAATCAATCGCAGTGCCCAATTGATGCTCTGAATACCCCTGATCAGCCGAAAATTTATTAGCCCCACTACCATAAGTAAGCTTATAATTACCCTTTAAAGACATTTGATCATTAAACGACCTGAAACCAGAAATCAGAAGCAAATTAATATTATCTTTTTTAGCATCTTCTACCATATTCAAAAGAAACGGAGAAGTGCTGGCGTGTATTTGAATAACCTTATTTTTTTCATACACATATTCTTTGGGTACCTCAATCAGTTTTTTTGGAGTATAATTTTCATTTAAAAAATAAACTTTAGAATACTTTTGCAACAACTCTTTATCAGTTTTGGCTAATTTATCAAGATTGCCAACTGTACCACTAATCTGACCAATTTGAGCCTCAAATTCTCCATTTTTTTGTTTTTCAATTTGTAAATTTTGACTCAAAACTAAATTTTCATTTTGTAAAACCAAAACCTTTTGTTCTAGATTTTTTGTATTTTGTTTTATATCATCACTTATTTGGTAATAAAAATAACCCAGAGTACCAAGACTCAAGAGACCCAGTACCACCAAAACAGCGAAAATGTTTTTTTTATATTTATAATCTTTATCAATCATAAAGTGAATTATAACATACTAGTAGTGCATTTTTGACATCGACAGCCTTTGGGTTTGATATGCTCGTCAAAATAGTCTTTACCATAATCGTAAGTCAATTCTTCCCCTGCTTTGATTTTTTTCAAGGTCATAATAAATACTTTGCCTCTCGGACCTTCGGGCTCACAGTTGGGTTTACAAGAATGATTTATAAACCGAGCGATATTTTCTTTAACGTTGCCATCAATCATCAAGTCTCTTCCTGTAGCAAAAATATATTTACCTCGAGCTCTCTCTTGATCTTCTTTTTTTATTTCTTTGCCTATATATTCAACCACACAAGCGCCTTTAGGTATAACTTCATTGGCAAAAAGCCCCTTACCAGCATAAGACTTTCCAACCCGCAAAGAAAAATTTCCGACTGTGTATTTTGATTTTTTCATTGCCCTAGTTTAATCAAAATTTAAATAAAAAGAAAGTCTATTTATCAAAACAAATTTCAGTCTACTTGACTTCATTTTTTATGTAGTATATCATTCAAATATGCGTTTGAATGAATTAGCTAAACTGATGCGTACAGCTGGAGACGAAAGCAGGTTAAAAATCCTATGCGTCATATTTGGTAATAAAAAAGTGTGCGTATCGGATATAGCAAAAAAATTAAACATGAGTGTAGCGATCGTTTCTCATCACCTTCAAGTTATGTCTAAAGAGAGTTTGGTCCTGCCGGTGCGTGAAGGTAAAAGGATTTGCTACGAGCTTCCAAAAGATAAGTTCGTAAAAGATTTGAAAAAATTTGTTTGCAAATACAAATAATTATCAATTTATTAGTAAATATTTAACAAAATAATAATAAAAACATGAATACAAAAAATCACAAAGTTATAGTCTATTCCACTCCAACCTGCCCATATTGTGTTTACGCAAAAAATTACTTCAAAGAAAATGATGTTCCTTTTGAAGATGTTGATGTGTCAACAGACCGAGCAAGGGCTCAAGAAATGATAACAAAAAGTGGCCAAATGGGTGTACCAGTCGTAGACATAGATGGAAAAATTTTGGTAGGCTTTCAACCAGAAGCTTTTGAAGAACTTCTGAAATAAAAGGAAAGAAAATAGACTTTTGTATTGTATTAGAAGTAGAAAGGTTGAAAGAGACGTCAAATCAATCTTTCTTTAATAATTACTAACAAAAATACTATGGAAAACAAAACATTAGGATTAGCAGCATTAACTCTCATTTTGGGAGCAACAGCTCTATCTGCTGGTTCAGCTTTAGCCTACAGAGGTGATCCTACAATTCAGGGTCCAAATTATTCAACAGAACGTCATACAGCAATGTTAAAGGCGTTTGAGAATAAGGATTACACTGTGTGGAAAAGTCTTATGCAAAATCGAGGCCGAGTGACAGATGTCATAACTGAAGCAAATTTTGCTAAATTTGTAGAAGCTCACAATCTTGCTGTGCAGGGTAAAACAGCCGAGGCACAAAAGATTCGCCAAGAACTTGGGCTAGGTTTACAAAATGGTTCAGGTAGAAATGGTGGTGGCATGATGAGCGGTATGGGAATGGGTAGAAATTTCAATCGTTAAATTACATAAGCTGAAAGTCAAACTCCGGCATTAGTCGGAGTTTGACTTATAAGCTTAAAAAACTAGCATGAGCGAAATCCAAAAATTAACCGACGAAGAAATAGTAGAAAAAGTTCGCTCAAACGACTCTGATCTTTACGCTGTCATAATTGAGAGATATAAAAATAAACTTTTAAGATACGCCACAAATCTAATTCACGATAATGACAGAGCTAGTCACATTGTGCAAGACTCTTTGATAAAAGCATATATAAACATCAATGGTTTTAACACAAAAAAGAAATTTTCAAGTTGGATATATCGTATAGTACACAATGAAGCAATGAATGAAATAAAAAAATATCAAAAAGAAACACCGATTTTAGATGATTTTGATTTTGAAAGTGAAGAGGACACTATAAAAGAATTCGAACAAAAAGAAGCAGTAATGCTAGTGGAAAAGTGCCTGAATTCAATACCACTCATATATTCTGAACCTTTGAGTCTTTATTATTTAGATGAAAAATCATACGAAGAAATAAGTGACATATTAAGAATACCGATGGGCACCGTGGCTATCCGTATAAGTAGAGCTAAAAAATTAATGAAAAATATATGTCAAAAGAATTAAAAAAAATTACAGAAAATATCATGGACCAAATCCATGATAAAAAAATAAAGATGAGACCCAAGATATATTTTATCGCGGGCTCAGTACTTACTTTTGTCGGGCTAGTTTCATCGATAATAATTTCTGTCTTTTTGATAGGATTGATTAGATTTTCCTTACGAACACACGGGCCAATAGCAGATTATAGGCTTGACCAAATACTTTCTAGTTTCCCCTGGTGGGCACCCGTATTCGCTTTGATAGGATTGACTGTTGGTATCTGGTTACTTCGCAAATACGATTTTTCTTTTAAAATTAATTTCAAAATTATTATAATAGGTTTTATTTTAACTGTTTTCGCTAGTGGTTGGATTATCGATAGTATCGGGTTAAACGATCTTTTAATACGTCGAGGTCCCATGCAAGGCATAATGAGGCAACATAACACAAAATAACTTTATATAATCAAACACAGTTGAATTATATTATATAAATAAATAAATTATGAACAAATCAAATAACGACCAAGAAAAAGAATATGACGTTTTGTAAATTTTGGACAATAGAAAAGCCTCACACAGATGGAGCCGTGAGGCTTTTCTATGTGAGACTTTATTTTTCAACCTTCATACGGTAGATTCCGTCATGAGGTTTTCCTATGGCAGTTGACTCAGCGACAGAGACAACGATCGTGTCTTTGCCGCAAGCCGCCTGGATCCTTTCTCCCTTAGATGGAGGGAAAATCATACGCCGGGTGAGCCACATCTCTCCATACAGCTTAATGTGATCTCTTTCCCCTTCTGTCACAGTTATGCCCTGGACAGAAATCGAAGCGTGGTGGCGATAGACCCAGAACTGATACAGAATAACCAAAGCGAACATTGCTCCGGGAGCATTCGCAGTCAAGATGTACAAGTTGCTGATTTTGAATGCATACACACACCACGACATTGTGGTGAGAAAAAGTGTGAGCTGAGTGAAGAGTGAAATACCCTGTGTGGATTTCGCTTCATGGATTTTGTAAATCTGCACTGGCAGTCCCATGCCCATGAAGACAAGAGATGTAATCGTAGCAATAACACCCAGGATTTCTGAACTCATTGGGTAACCTCTGCTAAGCAAGATAACACGAACCTTTTAGTTTGTAAAATTGGCTCCCATTTTTAAACGACTCGACGCCACCCCCGTTGAACCATTCTCAATATTCAATTATAACTCGCTTGATTGCGGTCTCAAGTTTTTCCGGCTCATCCGTTCCGATCCGGTAAATTTTTCCGTTCTTCATTCGAATTTCAACTGCACTAAAGCCGGAAACATTAAAAATCCACATACGTGGCCAGAACCACAATCGGATACCCCAGCCATAATACCAATGGTTTTTTACCTGCGTTGCTGAAGCAATCTCACTTGCCAAGAAGTTTTTGCGAAAAATGCCGTAGCCAAACTTGATTGCTACACGCTGTTCGTCAACGCTCACGGTAAGTGAGCTGAAAGATGCGAGGATAACTAATATCAGCACCATGATAGCGGTAATGGCAAAATTTGTACCAGAATCGACTGATGGAGGTTCAGCTCTGGCCGTAATCTGAAGCCATGCGAAAAATACGAACACGACCAGCGTGATAACGATCATCAAGTAACCAATTTGAGTATGTTTGTATGTGGTCATAATTTTATGAATACCGTTAGATTAACAATTTATATTTTCCCATATTTATTCTATTCTATCTAAATTTTATACTTCTCGCCATACGGTCAATGGCACTGTCGAGATCAAATACAGCCATGCCGATGAAATGGGCCCCACTTGATAGAGGACGTTAGAACTATAAATTGGGCAAAATAAAAGCTTTAATTTAGTTGAATTTTAGATGAAATCTTTAGTTTATGCTAATGCAGTTAATAACAGTTTCTCTGTTCGTCGGTTTTATTAGTGATATAATATAGCGTATACACAGTCTTTTATTAACTCTTAGAAGCTAATGTTAATTTTATGAAAATTAAGATAATACCTATATTTTTGTCCATCCTAATGCTTTCGGCCGTGATGTTTTCCGTAGCAAACGCCGAGGGTAAGAGTAATGCAACCAGTACCTCAGCAAAAGAAGCGGTTCGTGAAAATGCCACAAGTACGGAGGCAAAGACTAAGGGTCAAGTTGTTGCCGAAGAGCATCGAAGTACGGTTGCCACATTTGTAAAATCTCTCCTTAGTGTCGCCAATATTGAGGGTAGCGATGGAATAGGACCTCAAGTACGTGTTGTTGCGCAAGCCCAAAATGATTCTGCCAGCACTACAGCAGATGTTGTCATAAAAATAGAGAATAGAAGTGCACTTAAGACATTTTTTATAGGTAGCGATTATAAAAATTTGGGCCAGTTGCGCAGTGAAGTTGTGACAACCCAAAATAACATAGACCAGCTAAACAACCTTATTACCAAGGCTAAATATAATATGGATAAAACAGAGTTGACCGCCCAGATCAAAACCCTTGAGGACTCGCAAGCAAAAATAAAGTCTTTCATTAAGGATCACGAAAGTTCATTCAGTCTCTTCGGCTGGTTCGTAAAATTGTTTGCTAAATAATTTTTAAAATTTATATATGGAGTGGGGTCCGCGATTCTACTCGCGAACCCCTTTGCCCTAAGGGCAGTTGACCTCGTACTTGTCTACCATTACCTTCGTAGTGTTGGTGTCGAGGTCGTACAAAAGCACTGACGCCTGGCTGACCATGAACATTTTCCTGGTCGCCGTCTGTGTCAAACGGAAGAAAAGCCTCTGTGGCAGGACATACTGTCCTTTTTGAAAGTGAAAGACATACTGGAAGTTTTCCTTCACCCCGTACGCCATACCCGAGACTACGCCGACGCCGTTGTCCAAATGGATAACGGTACTCCATGTCACTTGGAACCCACCGTTCGGCAATTGCACCGTCTGGAAATTGTTCTGGACAAAACCACTTGTAAACATAACTGCTTCCCAGCACGGTCCGCCGGAAATCCCGAAGGGGTTGGTCGTTGTGACATCAATTTGCTCGTTATTCCTGTAAACCTTTGCCTGCCCGAAAGCAGACGCCCCGAATACAAGAATGATGGCAAAAATCGCCACCATGAATTTGTACTTGTTGGTCACTTTTTCTCCTTATTGCCTTTACTCACCCTTGGGTGAGTTCTAACTACGGTTTAGCATTTTATATTGAATATGTCAAATTTTTCGTTGATGAGTTCAAAACTGAACCGGAAAAAAGAAAAGCACATGGTAACTTGTGACAAAATGTATAAAATGAAACGTTCCTCCCCTGTTTCCAGCGGGAGGAACGTTTTTGTTTTCCGACCTTTAATTAGCTTTTAATAATTTCTAATTTGTTTTACTTGAGCTCCACCAGACAAAGAAGACTATTTCTCTGATACCAATTTGACACCCATTGAGCTCTAGTTTGTCAATGGTTTCTATGTATCAGAAAAAACTCCTAGGATTTTATTTCTCCAGCTTTTTTCTCAATTCGCCTATAACAGCTTTCTCCCAAAACTTCATAGAAAACCAACCAATGAGCGGTTTTGCAAATATACGAAGCCAAAATTTATGAATAGCTACTTGATATGTATAATCAACCAAAGTCCCTTCTCTGTTTTCAGAAAGTAAAAATTCTTCATGACCAGAAGTTCCAAATTTGGGATTTTCATTGTCCGAGAGATAGCCTTTCCCAGGAAGGATTTGGGTTTTCATTTTTACTGGAAAATTTTGACCAAAAGATTTTGCGACCGCATCCATCTCCAAATTATTTCCTTCACGCTTAACGACTTTTATAGATGCCGCAACTTTCGGAAAATATTCAGGAAATTTTTCAAAATCAGTCATCATATCAAACACCTCTGTTAGAGGAGCTTTGATAAGCCACTTGGCGCGGAGAGTAATACCTTTCATATAAGAACTATATCAAAAAAAGCTCAAACATCCAAACCGAGCCAAGAAAAGTACCAATAAACTAACCAAATTCGAAAGTTTTCCCCCTCTTTGTGCACCTTTTTTGCTATTTTTAGCATATTTTATACTTTTTTCTTGCTATAATTAATAAGCCTAAAGGTCGGCAAACTAAATTATAAATTAATTAAAATAAAAATATGAAAAAAACAATTTTATCTACAATTACAGTTATCTCTTTGTTGGCTTTTGCTTTGCCAGCAGTAGCTGCAACACCAAATTGGAACGTAACGGGTGTGTGGAATTTTGATGTGATTAGTACTGTATGGCCAGGAACTTATTCAAAAACTATGACACTCAGTCAAGATTCAAGTGGAAACCTGACTGGAACAGGAAGTAATATTCCTGCAGGCCAAACATGGAATATTAATGGTAATGTAAGTGGAGATTCTATTAATTTTTCAGCAACATATGATGCGCCAATGGCAGGATATGTAGCCACTTTTGTTGGAACTATAAGCCCTAGTGGAACAATGAACGGCACATGGTCTGATGTCACATATGGTGATTCAGGACCATGGTCAACAACTAATGGTGTAGCAACAGCAATTGTACCTCCTGTAGTCACGATTTGTCCGACTGGTACCACAAAAAATCCAGTGGCCCTAGAAACAGTTACAGTTAACAGCGCAATTATGACAGGTTCTAATTCTACATCATTAACGGCTGGGCAAAGCTATATCTTAAATGTAAGCGGTACTTGGGGAAATCGTGGATGGGAATTAGTAGATGCTAAATATACAACTGGAAATGGTTGGTCAACGTATTTTGATGCACCTGCTGGAGGTTACCCAACTTCACTTCTGGATTTACAACTAAACAATGAATTTATTGATTGGGGTCCTTATAGTTCATCTCATAATTATGAAATAACTTATACTCCAGTTGCTAATGGACCAGTGAATTTCCGAGTTTTTGATGGTAATGTCACAACCAATACACCTGATGCTGGATGGTATGGTGATAACGTTGGAAACTTGCTGGTAAATATTTACTCCTGTGTTCCAAACATGCCTCCCACAACAACTCCAACAAACAAGGATCAATGCAAGAAGGATGGTTGGAAAACATTCAACAATCCAGTATTCAAGAATCAAGGCCAATGTGTGAGTTATGTTCAAGCGAATGAACACGCAGGTAAAAAAATAGTAGAATAAATTTTTACTTGTATAAATTTCAAAGACAGCCTTTAGAGGCTGTTTTTGATTTATACGATAAACCACAGAAAATAAAAGATTTCTCCCCTTCAAAAATTCATAAAAACTCTTGAAGGGAAGCCTGATCGAGTGACACTGATCAGGCGTTCTAAAACTTAGGCGTGCTTTTCATCGGAGAGCTGGTACCGATCTAGCGGATTTGTCTCCTTCTTATCCTTAATCTCGTTGATTTCCACACCATAAGTGAGAACGAGACTGCTACAACCCTCCTGGGTTATAAGGAGATCAAATTCATTTACTTCGACCCTGCATTTAACCAAATCGAAGTGAAAGAATTCGAGAATCTCCTCTCCAGACCACTTCCTGTAACCATCGAACACAGTGAACTCATCAGGCCTCAAAACACGAGCCATAATAGTTTCCTTTCTGCCAAGATTTAATCATATTTTATATAAATCGACAAATTGACTAATCAACTTTATTTAAATTTAAACAAGTCACAGAACACAAAAAGCAACTAGACCCAAAAATCAAAAGTCCCCTTTTAGGGGACTTAAGATTTTTACGAGCTCCGCGGGTTGGATTCGAACCAACGACCAATCGCTTAACAGGCGACTGCGCTACCGCTGCGCCACCGCGGAATGAATTAAAACTTACCAAACTGCATTTGTTAAGTATACAGTTGCGCAATCGCCTGAACAGGCGACCTCCTTACAGGAGCTGTCCACTCATTGGACTTTTTGTTTCGCTATGCTTACAAAAATTATCAATGAGTCTTGCGGTTGGGTCCCAACCCAACCTCACGCCACAGCTGCGCCACCGCGGAATGTTATTCTTTTTTAAAAGAATAGTTAGTATTGTATCAAAAATTCAGCCTGTTGCAACACACCAAATTTAACTATTGTTTTTCAAAAAAATATATTCTAATATGACCGCAGAAGGATCCAAATGACACACATTCAGGCCACTCTGTGGCTCAAAAAAATGGATAGTGAGATACGAAGGTTTTGCCCTTTCGAAATGGGTAGCAAAACTGGTTGGTACAGACTCACGGGGAATCTCACAAGACCGCAGTGGGCAAAGATCAAAAAAATCATAGAGGAGCACGACTTGCCCTGTTTGCTCCACCCCACCTGCTATGGCTTTATGCTGGTCATTCATGAGAATAAAAAAGCTACTATATTCTCAAAAAAGAGACCCAGTATGTTGTTGGCAGTGGAAGATTCGCAATTTCCTTTTTTATCAGCAAAAAAGGGATTTGCTGGGCAAATGTCCACGCTGAATAGACTGGCACCGCTCACACACAGTGAAAAAAACAAGTCTCTTCTGAAGCTACAGGGGTTTAAGGCACTGAAAAATTTGGAGCATTACGAATACTAGCCCCATCCGCCGACACATCAGATGAGTGTGTCGGCGGGTTTTTGTAATAATTAAATAATTGACACCTGGGTTAAAAAGCGTAATTTGAATGAGGAAAGGAACAACATGGATCTAACCAAAAACAAAATCGATGCGACTTTGGTTTTTGCCGTCAAAAATGATGGAAACCAAAGAAAAGTGCTTCTGGCCCAGAAAGTCAGAAAACTTATCGTCAACTGTTTCAATGGTTTTGGTGGTTCTTTGAACAAAAAAGAAACCCCAAGGGTTTGCGCGATAAGAGAACTAAAGGCCGAGTCTGGCTTAACCGCCATGAAGAAAGATTTGGAGTTCGTCGGGGTGGTCACTTTCCATAACCAAAGGAAAGACCACAGCCAATTTAGCGTCAGGGTTTTCATTTTTACCTTGAGCAAATGGCGAGGCAAAGTGAAAACCAAAGAGGACGAAATGAAAAACCCCAAATGGTTCAAAACCTACCGACTACCGCTCAAAAGGATGGCTCCGGGCGATAAACTCTTTGTGCCACAGATCTTCATCGGAGATCACAGCAAAGAGCTCCTCCATGGAGATATCTGGTACTCTCGTAACCAGAAAAAACTGCTCCGTTATGTCGTCAAATGGGTGGCGAGAACTGGCGATATTAACTGAGGTTAATATCGCTAAATTTTTATATATTGTGATAGGGTTTAAGTATGCCAAAACACAAATTTTTTGATTATAAGTTATAATATCCGCATGAACCCTATAGATCAAGCGATTCTGGATTTTTTCACTCACTACCGAGTAGATAGCCTAGTTTTTGTTATGCTGATTATCACTTATACCGGCAGTAGTTTGGTAGTTGGTGGTTTGACTTTACTCTCAGCTATTTCTTTTTATATTCACAAACACACGAGCAATATTATACCCCTTTTGATAACCATCGGTGGTAGCACCATAACCACATATCTGATCAAACACATAGTCGATAGAGCAAGACCTTTGGGAGCAATATACACCGAGCTTTCGCCGTCTTTCCCTAGTGGACACGCGACCACAGCTATGGCTTTATACGGGTTTATGATTTACACAATTTGGTCTCAGTCTACCAAAACTTCACGAGACGAACATCGTTCATTACATAAGTTTCTAACCGCTGGTCTTGTTATTTTGATACTACTCATCGGCTTAAGTCGTCTTTATTTAGGAGTGCATTATTTTTCTGATGTGCTAGTCGGATTTTTTATTGGATTGATATGGATTTTAATTTCTCGCTCAATTGCAAAATCAAAGTTCTGGCGTCTTCTGGTAGGTGAGCATCTCTGATCACGATCTCTCTGTTGTGGCCAGCCGTCTGTATATGCAAAGTACCAAATTTAAAAAAGGTTTCCACCAAACCTTTGGTCTCTACGGTGATATCTTGAATTTGTTCAAATTTGAAACTAGTCACCTCTCGATGGAAGAAACCTCTTTGATCGACATCTACGATACGCCTGTCAGTGATCACCCAAAGATCCAGATAATAATCAGTCCATTCAATAAAAAACAAAATCCAAAGCAAAAGTAGCCAGAGAGAGTAACCAAAAACTTTCCACTTAGAAACCAAAACTTCTACCATATTTTTGATCCCCTCATCCAAAGGCAAAAAACCAGAAGACAAAAGATTGATAACAATCATAGGGGCCAAAGCTAACAAAACCATCAAAAAGACCATCGGCATTATCACAAAATAATGTCTACGGACTATCTTTACAATTTTTTCGCCATTTTCAAATTGAATCATTTTTTTAATTTAAAGCAAAAAAGGCAGTTGCCAAAAGCGCCACTGCCACCACCAAATAAATCAATTCAGTAAAAGCCAACTTGGATCCGCCCATACCATATCTACGCCAATGAAAAAACAAGACCAAAGAAACTCCGGCAGTGAAAGCGGCCATAACAAAAAAAAGCAAATCAGCTAGAGCTTCACCAGAGAACGTAAACCAACCAAAAATATCAGGCAACGTTTGCATACTTTAATTATATAAAATTAAAAAATCTTTTACCAACTGCACCGCTTCTTTGGCGTTTTCGGTACGCATCAGTTTATAACGAAAATCTCGCAAACTTAAATCTTTCAAATATTCTTTAAAATGTTTTTTCATAACAGCAAAACTTTTGAACCCACCCAATTTTTCATCAAAAAGAGTTATGTGTTCAGCTAAAACCCGCAATCTTTCTTTGGGAGTAATATATCCTTCGCTTTGCTCAGGATGCTCAATTTGGCAGCTCTGTTGCACAGAGGCCAAATTAGCAAATAACCACGGATTACCAAAAACCGCTCTGCCAAGCATGGCTCCATCAGCTCCGGTTTCTGCACATTTTTTGTAAGCGTCATTTATATCCAAAACATCACCATTACCGATAATCAAAGTTTGGCTTTTTAATTGATCCCTTATTTCTACTGCTCTCTTCACGTGTTCCCAGCGTGCTGGTACTTTGGACATTTCTTTGCGAGTCCGAGCGTGTAATACCACCACTGTCGGATTTTCGGCCAATATTTCTGGTAACCAAGTTTCTAATTCATCTCTGTGATAACCAATCCTGGTCTTGACCGACACTGGAATTTTATTTTTTGTGCCTATTTTGGCGGCTGCGATTATCTCTCTAGCCAACTTTGGATTTTTCATGAGAGACGCTCCGGCCCCCTGTTTCTCTATACTTTTATCGGGACAACCCATATTTATATCTACTCCATCAAATCCGAGTTCCACTGCGAGCTCCGCTGCTTTTTCTATCATCTCAGGTTTGCTGGTGAAAAACTGAGCAACGATCGGCCTTTCAATTTCAGAATATTCCAAATCTTTCAAAAGTTTTTGGCGGCCAATCTCTGGAGCTTTTACCAGACCATCGGCCGAAACAAATTCGGTATAAGTCACGTAGGGGTAAGCGGAAAAGGTTTCTAGCGAAGCCGTATTTTTCGAAGAAAAATCAGCGAAGCCGGCGGGGAGAGAAACCTTTTCCGCTGATACTTTGGCTATAATATAACGGAAAGCCACATCGGTGACATCAGCCATCGGCGCCAAACAAAGTATTGGTTTTTTTATTTCATTCCAAAAATTTTTCATAATGTTTATCCTATCTTTTTCCCCTCTGCTTCACAAGGAGCGGGTTTATAGGCAAGGTTGATATAAAAAACGAGCCCCGCACCCTCCGAAGAGGGGCGGGGCTTTCGCTCAGGGCCGGCGGCCTTTTTATCGCGGTCGCACAGCCCGGGGCCGGCGGTCAGGACGAGGACTTCGGCGCGGACGACCCGGTGACGAAATGGCGGCAATAGTAATTCAGATTCAACGCGGACGGCGGCGAATTGTTTCGCATTTTCGGGCTCCTTTTTGTGAGGTCGGGTTCTAGCCCCAACGCTCACACCAAACAACGAACCGAACACATTTGTACTTGAAATCGAACTGGTATAAGTATAGCACAACCACAGTATATGTCAAGCATTTTGACACGATTATTTCATTTTGTCTGTGCCCGTGTCAAAATATAGCTCAACAGAGCCGTATTATACCAACTCGGATTTTTTTATTTCGATTTTGCTTCCCGGCCCAGCTTCCCCACTGACTATCTTTTTGGCGATTATATTTTCTATTTCATTTTGAATAGTACGATTGACTTCGCGACCACCAAACTGACTGCCATTGCCTTTTTCAACTAAGAAATTGACAACATCGGCATTTATAACCAACTCAACATTTTGCTCTTTCAATCTTTTGGCCAATTTACCCAATTCCAACTGAGCGATACTTTCCAACTCTGTGTTTTGCAACGGATGGAAAAGTATAACCCCATCAAATCTATTGATGAGTTCTGGTTTAAAAATTTTAGTTTCAATAATTTTATTTATAATATTGTCTTTTTCTTTAGTTAAATCTTTTTTCAATTTGACTGTCTCCCAGATCAGACTACTACCGGCGTTTGAGGTGGCGATAATGATAAGATTGCGACAAACCACTTGCCGACCCAAAGCATCGGTAAAGAAACCTTCATCTAAAATCTGCAAAAATAAATCCAAAACATCAGGAGCGGCTTTTTCAAATTCATCAAGCAAAAGCACACTGTAAGGATTGTCCCTCACTCGACTTGCGAGCAATCCGCTTTTATTGGTAGTGAAATCTCCAATAAGTTGAGATACAGCTTCCGGACCGTTGTATTCAGACATATCAAAACGAATCATATTTTTCTCATTACCAAAAAAACTTTCGGCTAAAGCTTTTGATACTTCAGTTTTACCTACTCCGGTTGGGCCAATAAAAAGGAAAGAGGCCAAAGGTTTTTTGGGGTTGTTGATACCCGATCGTGATCGTCTCACCGCATTGGCGATACCACTCACCGCTTCATTTTGACCTATCACTCTTTGATGCAAAAGCTCTTCTAGGTGTTCTATTTTTACCGCTTCTTCTTCTTCAACTGCCCCAGTGGTGATGCCGGTTTTTTCTGAAACAAAAGTAGCCACATCTTTTTCTTTTAAAATAGCAATCTTTTGTTCTACCGTCCAGGGCGCTATCTCGATAAGCATATCCAAAGCTTTGCCTGGCATTTCTCCATAACTTATAAAACGATCGGCATTATTGGCCAAAGCTAAAATGCTTGGGAAAGAAAAAAACAAACCATATTGCTTCTCGATACTAGGTACTTGCTCTAGAATCACACCGATCGAAGCCTCAGCTCCCAAAGAATCAGGTATAATCCTTTCAAATTTTTCCAGAAGAGCTGGCACTGTCTCAATAAAAAAATGAAAATCAGTTTTGGTCGCCGAAGCGATAATAGGCAAATTATTTGAAGAAAGATAAGGAGCAATAAGTGACGGCAAATTGATGCCCAAATTTTTAAAACCAGAGACGAACCCAGCAAGATCTCTCACATAAAGGATGATGTTGCCAGCCGAAACGGATTGATTTAAAATTTTCAAAAGCTCCGACTCCAATTCATTTTTATTTTTATAATTAGACACCAAAGAATTCCAATCCAACTCGATAATATTTTTGTGCTCCAAAGCTGGTTGGGTTATTCCCAATTTAATTCTTTTCAAAAACCGCCCCACTATATCTCTAGCTACAGCTTCAGAATCATCGATAATTATGGCGTTAGCCTCTTCCCTTCTCAGCAAAATCCCTTCAAGTGTGGCAACTTCTTTGCGACGATAACCATTCTCAATAGTCAACGCAGAAATATCAATAGAATTTTCAAAAACTAAACCAAATTTTCCCAAATCATTGGAAACTCCGTAGGCCCAATTAGTGCCAATCGATGGTATGGCTCCCAAGTTTTCTCTACTCCAAAATCTGTCACGACGGTTTTTTTCATTTTCAATATTCATCACCCAATTGACTGCTCCTATAAATTCATCTCTGTTCACAGAGTTTTGAGATAAGAAATTTTGAAAAGATTTATCAACGTCATAAACTGCGCTAGCATATTGAACCAAATCCACCAAATCACTAGTCAAGACCAAAGCTGAAGCCATAGTTAGTGGTCTTTCTGAATAAATGAAATGTTTTAAATTATCTGAAGCAATACCCGTTCTCAAAAGTATTTCCATACCGATTTTATTTTTAAAAAAAGCTGAAGTTACATCTATATTGCCAGTACTAAACAAAACATTGGTCAGAGCATAATCCAGACTGCCTCCGTTCATTGATCTATAAAAGAATTCCAAAAAAGAAAGGGCGAGATAAAAGAAAATAAAGAGGAAAAATAAACCATCAGCCAACCCCAAATAAAGAGGCAAAGCATCAAAAGAAAGGAAAAAAGAAATCAAAGCAGCCAGAGCGCAAAACTTTCTCAAAATATTGCGCAAAATTTTTGGGAAAAATTTATCTAAAGATAAACTATAAAAATATGGCCCGTATATTATTTTTAATTCTTTAAATGTCATATTATGAAAAAAGTAGCTGACAGTATAAGGCTACCAAAAAGTATTATTGGCGCCAAAATCCAAATAATAAAAACAAAAACCGCAAAAATAAAAACTAAAATATAAGAAACCAGACCCAAAACCAAAACCAAAGTTTTGATGACGAAACTGACGGCTCGCATAAGCGTATTGACAATAAAAGAAGAGGCGAAGGCTTCCAAATCCAAACCGCCACTATAATTTTCACCAAGTCTTTTCCAAGGGGCAAATAAAGTTCTTAAAAGTAGTTTAAAAGAAAAAAAATGTGCAACAAACCATAAAAAATTTTGGGTCACTCCAAAAAACTCTCTAAGCCCTTGGCCGTAGTGCCATTTTATATAAGCCGAAATTAACAGATCTCTTTCATAAGTTTCAGACATAGCTTTATTATAGCAAATATAAAAAAATAATTTTAAATATTAGAAACAAAAAATCAGAAGGTTTTATAATACATTTTGTTGCCAAAACGAGCATCTATATATTGGAATCGAGCTGAGGGATTTTTGATCTTGGTCTCGTTTACTAAAAGCAAAACATTTTGAGCCACTAACGAAAGATCAACCTCATCTGGGTTAAATATGACAACCCCTAAGTCAGTTTGTGCCGTAGCCTTATCTGCAGATTCGATATTGAAAGAAGCCACTGCAAACCCGGCTTTTTTAAAAACTTCTACCAATTTTAGATAATTTTGGATTTGAGTAGGTGTAGCAAAATATTGCATCAAAGGATCACCAGTCAAAACTCCTTCAAAAATCAATTTGTCTTTTGTATTTTCGGTCTTTTCAAAAACCAAACCATTGCTGGTCATAAAATAACAAACTTTATTTTGAGAACACCATAAAAATTCAGGTTTTCTTTCTGCTACTTTTAATTGAACTTGGTGGCTAAAAAACTTTTTATTAACTTCTACTTTTTCTATTTGATTAAAATTGTTGAGCAAAACATTGGCCAAATCTTTTTTGTTTATAAATAAAATATTGGATTTAGGTATCAAAAAAAGTCTAGTGCCCGTAGCAAAATCACTAGCCAAACTTTTGACGTTTTGTTCTGATAAAGTAGTAAGCCCCAATACTTCAAAATTTTTGACTTGCAAAAAGTCAGCTCGCAAAAGCCAAACTAAACCAATCAAAAAAGCGATCGGTAAACCTATTTTCAAAATCAAACCAAAAGTTCTTTTTAGTTCACTTCTCCTGGTTATCCTAGAAGAAGCTTTTTTGTATCTACTATTATGCATTAAACTTTTTTAGAGATCTTTTCTTTGCCTCCCATATAAGGACGAAGTACTTCAGGGATAATGATCGAGCCATCAGCTTGCTGATTGTTTTCTAGAAGCTGGATCAAAACTCTTGGGGTCGCTATGGCGGTATTGTTGAGAGAATGAGCAAATTTCAATTTACCTTCGGCATCTCGATATTTGATATTCAAACGACGAGTTTGAAAGTCATGAAAATAAGAGCAGGAATGAGTTTCGCCATATTTTTCTTTGGAAGGCATCCAAGTCTCTATGTCGTATTTTTTGACTTGACCCAGACCCAAGTCCCCTCCGCAGTTGACCACTACGTGGTAAGGTAATTTGAGCGCTTGCAATATTTGCTCAGCGTTGGCCAAAAGTTCTTCGTGATATTTGACACTTTCTTCGTGACTAGCTTCACAGATAATCACTTGTTCAAATTTCATAAATTCATGTACTCGATACAAACCTTTGGTGTCTTTACTGTAGCTCCCTGCTTCTCTTCTAAAAGCTGGAGAAAAAGCCAAAACTTTTTTGGGTAAATCTTTTTTGTCCAAAACTTTATCAGTGAAATAACTCATAGTGGCCACTTCGGCTGTACCAGCCAAATAATCAGAGTCTTGAGTGTGATACAAATCGTCTTCACCTTGAGGCAAATAACCAGAACCAAGCAAAGTTTCTCTTTTGACTAATGATGGTACAAACATGACTCCATAATCTTTATGGTTTTTTCTAAACAAATCCATAGTGAGTTGCCAAATAGCAAAAGCTAATTCAGCCCCTTCATTTTTCAAAAAATAACCTCTAAACCCAGCCACTTTAGAACCGGCTTCAAAATCAGCCAAATCCAAACTTTCCATAAGTTCAATATGATCTTTGGGTGTGAAATCAAATTTAGGAATTTCGCCCCAGACTTTGGCTTCTTGATTATCAGCATCATCATTACCGTCTGGCACTGACATATCTGGGATATTGGGCACAGCCACCATAAGCTTTTGCCATTCAATCATTATTTCTCTCAACTCTTCTTCTATTTTTTGCATCTCTTCTTTCAAGGGTTGCATCTCTTCTATCAATTTTCTTTTTTCAGCTATTTTGCCAGCCTGACCGAGTTTGGCTACTTCTTCACTTACTTTATTTTGAATGGCTCTCTTTTCTTCTAGTTTTTGGCTAACAGCTTTTCTTTTGTCATCGACAGCGATGAGCTCATTGACTTCAAAATTGAGGTGCTTTTTCATAGCGCCCATTTGGATCAACTCGGCATTTTCTCTTATAAACTTGATGTCTAACATAAAAAATGAATTACGAATATTGAATTAAGAATTATGCATAATTCATGATTCTTAATTCATGATTCAAATGATAACAGATGTTATAATAAATGTTAACACTAAAACCATGCATTACAAAATCCAAAAAATGCCTCAGGCTGACTGGCCACCGCTTTTGGCAGAGATAAACGATCCGCCAGAACAATTATATTTCGCAGGCCAAATACCAGATTACAGTCGCAAATTGCTCTGCGTTGTTGGCAGTCGTAAATACACCAATTATGGCCGAGAGGCGGTAGAATATCTGATAAGAGAATTGAGTGGCTACCCAATAACTATCGTCTCGGGGCTGGCTTTGGGCATAGACTCAATAGCTCATCGAGCAGCATTGAAAAATAATTTACCAACTATTGCCATCCCTGGGTCAGGACTACACCCTAATGCTCTGCATCCGCAGACTCATGTCATGTTAGCTCAAGAAATCGTCGATCAAGGCGGGACATTGATTTCAGAGATGGAGCCCGAACAAAAAGCCTCGCTCTTGATGCATGACACCGCTTCCAAAAAAGTTTTTTTCAGTTTTCCAAAACGCAATCGCATAATGGCGGGCATGTGTCACGCGATCTTGGTAGTAGAAGCCGAACTCAAATCTGGGACACTCATCACTTCAAAACTAGCCACCGAATACAATCGCGAAGTACTCACTATACCTGGTAGTATATTTTCGCCACATTCCGATGGGCCACATATGCTCTTGCGATTAGGTGCGACACCCATAAGAAACGCTGACGATATACTGGAAGTTCTCAATATTGGTAAATTAGATTTTGGTTCAAGTCAAAAAAATTCAAAAAATAAAGCGGGTAAAAAAGAATCAGCTTATGAAAATTGTTCAGAAAAAGAAATGTTGATAATAAAAATTTTGATAGAGCCCCTACCAAGAGACGAGATTTTGCGTGAAGCCAATCTCCAGCACCAAATCCCCATTGGCGAAACTCAAACTCTACTTTCACTTTTGGAACTCAAAGGTCTTATCAAAGAAACTCTGGGCGAAATCCGCCTGATTTGACTAAAAAATCAAACTATTCTATCCTTTTAGTAGGAGTGTTCCATGCATTATTTTTTGTCTGCGGCGTTTCTGCCTCTTTTGGCACTTGTCGCTCTTGCGATCTTTTGCCTGAGTGGCAAAAGCCGGTGCAAACCGAAGTCTGAATACTTCAATTCGTTTTCGATCTTCGAAAATAAATCCGGCCAGGACATGATCGAGTTCGCAATCATGGCCGGCTTCTTGGCCGCCATAGCCCTCATCATCATCGTCATCTGGTTATGACGAAACTGAGCCCGCCACAACCGCCCCGATGGTTTGCAAGCAGTAACGCAAGCAAGCCACTCGGGGTAGTTTTTTATACACAAAATTGGCTATTTTTGCTTTTTATTGTTTTTTCGCTTATTCTGTATTGATATGAAGCTTTTGATAGTAGAGTCCCCAGCCAAAGCCAAAACTATTGGTAAATACATAGGTAATGATTATGTAGTAGTCGCTTCTGTCGGCCACATAAGAGATTTACCAAAATCCAACAAAAAAGCCATCGACATAGAAGGTGGTTTTATACCACATTATGAAATTTCTAAAGGTAAAGAAAGAGTAGTAGAAGATATAAAAAAGTTGGCTAAAAAAGCAGAAGAGATACTACTCGCTACCGACCCCGATCGTGAGGGAGAGGCCATCGCTTGGCATCTAGCTGAGGAAATTAAAAAATTGAAGATTAAAGATTTAAAGATTAGGAGGGTCACCTATCATGAAATCACCAAAGAAGTGATCGAGGAAGCTTTGAAACACCCTCGTGCGATCGACCAAAATTTGAGAAAAGCACAAGAAGCTAGAAGAGTTTTGGACCGACTGGTAGGTTATGATTTATCCGGTTTGATTTGGAAAAAAGTCAGGTACGGCCTTTCGGCTGGCCGAGTACAATCCCCCGCCTTGCGAATACTCATGGAAAAAGAAAGAGAAATACGAGCTTTCAAACCAGAAACTTATTTTGTTATAAGTGCCAATCTTGCAGTTTCCGGAAAAAGTTCTTCCATAGCCGTATTTTCCGAAGGAAAATCAGTGCAGCCGGCGGAGGAAGAACTTTTTTCCGGAAACCAGAGTTTTATAGCTTTTTGTGAAGAAGAACCCAAAACAAAAGCTGAAGCTGAAAAAATTTATGACATAGCCAAAAATGGAAAGTGGCAAGTCAAAGCGGTGACTGAAACTGAAGTCAAAAGAGCACCCAAACCACCTTTTTCTACTTCTACTTTACAGCAAGTAGCTTCAACTCGACTCGGCTTTTCTCCTAAACGCACGATGATGACCGCCCAAAAACTTTATGAGGCTGGTCATATCACTTATATGCGTACCGATAGTTTAAATATGGCAAGCGTAGCTCTAGATCAAATAAAAACTATTGTCACAAATAAATTTGGCAAAGAATTCCATGAGACTAGAGTTTACAAAACCAAATCCAAAAACGCTCAAGAAGCACACGAGGCTATCCGCCCTACTCATTTTGACAAAGAAAACTTAGGAGCAAGTGATGACCAAAAAATTTTGTATAAACTTATTTGGCAAAGAGCAGTCGCTTCACAAATGCGAGATGCTTTGATGATGCGTACCAAAATAATTACCAATATTGTCCCAGGAAAAGTTTCTTCTGAAGCCGTAATTTCTGAAAGAAATTCAACGCAGCCGGCGAAAGAAGAAACTTTTCCTGGGACAGAAATTCCAGATTTTTCAGCTAATGGTTCGAGAGTTATAGAAAGTGGCTGGCTCCTAGCCGACCCGCAAGCCAAAGGCGAAGATACTCTGTTACCAAAAGTTAAAACTTCAGATCCTCTATCTTTGCTCAATTTAAACAACGAAGAAAAACAAACTGAACCACCAAACAGATACAGTGAGGCCGGCCTCATCAAAGAACTAGAAAAAAGAGGTATCGGCCGGCCTTCTACTTATGCGTCCATCATTGGCACGATAGTAGAAAGAGGTTATGTAGAAAAAGATGGCCGAACTTTGAAACCCACTGACACGGGTGATGTGGTTTCTACTTTTTTGGAAAATAATTTTGAAAATTATATAAGCGACACTTTCACCGCCGAAATGGAAGACGAGTTGGACCAAATCGCAGACGGCACACGAGAATACGAACCAACTTTGAAAGAATTTTATAAACCATTTTCTAAGGATGTAAAAGAAAAAGAAAAAACCGCCAAACTCACCACCCTTGGAGATGCTGATCCAAAACTCAAATGCCCAATCTGTGGATCAGGTATGGTGATCAAACTTGGTCGAGGTGGTAAATTTTTGAGTTGTGAAAAATTTCCAGATTGTAAAGGTATGCGCAATATTGATGGCTCTGAAGTGAAAGAAGCAGAAAGTATCGGCAAAGATCCAGTCTCTGGTTTGGAAGTGTTTGTCATGGATGGCCGATTTGGCCCATATGTACAACTAGGAAACGGTAGCAGCCAGCAGCAGGTAGTAAGTAGTAAGGAAGGGAAAATAAAGAAAGAAAAGAAAGAAAAACCACGACGCTCGTCGATCCCCAAAGACAAAGATCCTAAAGATGTCACACTCGAAGAAGCTCTGAAATATTTGAGCTTGCCTAGAGAGTTGGGGGTTTACCCTGAAACTGGCGAAATGATCTCTGCCAACATTGGTCGCTTTGGCCCTTATATCGTCCACCAAAAAGATTTCCGTTCGCTCAAAACTGACAATGTTTACGACATCACTTTGGATCGCGCTATTGAAATATTGAAAGAACCTAAAAAAGTCGGCCGCCGAGGCCCTTGGAAAAAGAAAAGCGAATAAAATTATTATTTAAATAATTAAAATGAGTTTGGAATCTCCAAATAATAAAAAAACAATAACGGAAGCCGAATGGGGTCAACTTAAACAGGACTCACAATATTATGTTGATTTGATCAGATCAAAATCTGAGGGAGCAAGCAGAAGTTGTACTCACATTTTAAATAATTTAGGATTAGCTATATCTTACATTTTATATGACTTAAATCAAAAATCTCCATTAAAGGATCCTGAGTTATATCAAAATGCCATTGACGCAATTTCTGATATAAAAAAATATTTAAAACTCTTAGAAGAGTTTCCAGATTTTGCTGAAAAAGAACTTGGGCCAGGTTACGGTTGTTTTCCTGAAATAAGTACCAAAGTCGCGAAAATTAAAGAAATGATTGGCGCCTACGAAAAAAAACTAAGAAAAATCTAAAATCTCTTAGCAAAATTACAATGGCCGTCATTGTAATTTGAGATGTGTTATAATTTGGATATGAATAATAGAGATTATAAAGAATTTGCCAAGGGTGAAATTTATCACATCTATAATAGAGGTGTTGGTAAAATGAATATATTTAAGGATGAAGAAGATTTCAAAGTATTTTTGTTCCGTCTTAAAGAAAATTTATTTCCCGAACTCATAAAAAGAAGAGATCTCTCTAAATCGAATTACAGAAGAAAAATTTTACCACCAAATTCCTTTGATTTAATAGCCTACTGCTTAATGCCAAATCATTTTCATTTATTAATAAAACAAAATTCCGAAATATCAATAAGCGTGCTGGTATTAAAACTATGTGGTGGATTTTCAAAATATTTTAATAAAAAACATAATCGTGTCGGTTCACTTTTTCAAGATAAATTTAAAGCTGTAAGAATTCAAAAAAATAAACAACTAATGTGGACGTCATTATACATTCATGAAAATCCTCTGAAGGCAGAAATCACTAGTAACTTATCTAACTATAAGTGGAGTAGTTATTCGGATTACGCCGGATTAGAAAATAACAATCTTTGTAAAAAAGAAGCAATACTAGGCCAATTTAATTCCCCAAAAACATACTTAAATTATTTTAAAACATCAGAAAATAAAAAGATTAAAAATAAAATGATTGGCTGTCTTGATTTATTAATCGATAATGAATAATTACAATGGCCGTCATTGTAATTTGAGATGTGGTATAATAATAAAATGGAAAATGATTTAGAAAAAATATTATCTCTTTTAACTAAAATCAGTAAAACCGAAAAAGATTTAATCAAAAAAGCTTACGATTTTGCCAAAATAGCTCATGAAGGAGCCAAGAGAAATAGTGGAGAGCCTTATTTCAATCACCTATTTGAAACTGCCAAAAATCTGGCCAATCTCGAGATGGATACCACCTCCATAATCGCCGGCTTTTTGCATGATGTTTTAGAAGACACTAAAACCAAACCAGAAATTTTAGAAAAAGAATTTGGTAAAGAAGTTTTGTTTATCGTCGAAGGAGTTTCTAAATTAGGTACATTAAAATACCACGGGGCCAATCGTCACAATGAATCATTGCGTAAATTGCTTTTAGCCACCTCCAAAGATATCCGTGTGCTTATAGTCAAACTCTGCGACCGTTTACATAATATGCGCACTCTGAATTTTTTACCAGAAGAAAAACAAAAGCGTATCGCAGCCGAGACCCTAGAAATATACGCGCCTATCGCTTATCGACTAGGTATAAGGAAACTCTCTCGCGAACTTGAAGATTTGGCTTTCCCTTTTGTCTATCCAGAAGGTTTCAACGAAATATCTCCTCTTTTTAAAAAAAGTTATACCGAAAAATTGGAAAAATTGGAAAAATTTAGAAAATCGGTTATGAAAGAACTGGTTAAAACCAACTTCACCAATTTCCGTTCAGATTATAGAGTGAAAGGTTTATATAGTTTATATAAAAAATATTTAAAATTTAAAAAGGATATAGAGAAAATATACGATGCTTTGGCCATGCGTCTAACAGTAGAAAAAACCGAGGATTGCTACAAAGCTTTGGGTATCATCCATGCCAACTGGAAACCTCTACCTGGCCGTATCAAAGACTACATTGCCTTCCCTAAACAAAATGGCTATCAAAGTTTGCACACTACCGTTTTCACTGGTGATGGAGATTTAGTAGAAATCCAAATCCGTACCGAGGCTATGCATAAAGAGGCCGAATACGGAGTAGCATCTCACGCTATTTACAAATCAGAAGGTAAAGACAAAAAACAAATCACTCCTTGGATAGAGGCGATGCTGCCTCATTCAGTAGATGAAATAAAAAAAGATTTTTTGAGTGAAAGAATATTTATTTTCACCCCCAAAGGTGATGTGGTAGATTTGCCAGTAGATTCTTCAGCTATTGATTTTGCTTACGCTATCCATTCAGATTTGGGAGACAAAATGTCTGGTGCCAAAATAAACGGCAAATTTTCTTCTATCACTACCGTCTTAAAAAATAGTGACATCGTAGAAATCATAACTTCTAAAAACACTAAGCCCAACCGCAAATGGTTGGAGCATGTCAAAACCAGCTTCGCCAAAAAAAGGATTAGGAATTTTAGTTAAATACTGAAGTTTTTTATGGAATACAAATCTTCTTCCTTGCCCGCCATAGCCTCGGCATCGGTGGGGATAGGAGTCTCTTCGGCTATTTTGATTTCTTCTGGGCTTCTATCGTCTAATATTTTTTCTTCCTGATTACTAGATGCTGACTGTTGACTACTATTTTGAAGCATTTTCAAAATATCTTCTAAATCATCGTTGGAGAAAAATTCAATCATAAGTTTGCCACCCTTTTCTTTCTTTTCAATTACCACTCGTGTACCAAGAGATTCGGCAAATTTTTCTTCAAAAGCACAAATCTCCGGATCGACTGAGGCATTAAATTTACGCACTCTTTCGATAGCGATCTTACGAGCCGCCAACTCCGCCTCACGCACATTCATTTTGCGAAGCATTATATCTTGGAAAAGTACTTTTTGTTCTTCTGGTCTATCAATAAGCATGAGTAGTGGACGAGTATGACCTTCGTTTATACGACCTTCTGAAAGAGCGGTGAGCATATCATCTGGCAAATCCAAAATACGCATACTGTTGGAAACATAAACTCGACTCTTGCCGATTTTTTGAGCGATTTGATGATGTTTGAAACCAAATTGATCAGCCAGTTTCTTGAAAGCCCGAGCACGCTCAACTGGGTTCAGATCTTCTCTTTGGACATTTTCAATAATAGCCAATTCTAATTTCATCAAATCATCTCGATTGTCACTCCCTTCGCCCATGCGGATAATCACCGGCACTTGAGAGAGCCCAGCTATCTTGGAAGCTCGCAAACGGCGCTCCCCAGCTATGAGCTCATACTCAACTCCCAAACCGCCATCTTCTTTTTCATATTCTTTACGAGTGACCACCAAAGCCTGAAGCACACCGTATTGTTTGATAGAATCAGCCAAAGCTTTGAGGGCCTCCTCGTCAAATTCGCGACGAGGCTGGAAAGGGTTGGGTCGGATTTTGTCGACTTCTACCCAAAATATGGAATTTTGATAAAAATTTGAAGTGTTGGGCATGTTGATATTTTACATTACTTAAACCGAAAACAAAAGTTAAAAATTTTGATTTTGGGGGATATTTAGGGTATATTTATGCAAACAGGGGCATGTGGCGAAATTGGCACACGCGTAGCACTCAAAATGCTATGACCGCAAGGTCTTGTGGGTTCAAGTCCCACCATGCCCACAAAATGCCAAAGGCAAAATTGCCAGCTAAAAGTTTTAAATGGACTTCAGATCTAGCTTATATTGTAGGTTTATTGGTAACAGATGGATGCCTTTCTAATGATGGTAGGCACATTATTATGAGATCTTCTGATATAGACCTCCTTTCAACTTTCAAAAAATGTTTAAAACTAGGTAACAAAATAGGAAAAACAAACAATGGAAAAATAATTTCACACCGAGTACAGTTTGGTAATGTTCAATTTTATAGATGGTTACTCACAATAGGCTTAACCCCAGCAAAAAGCCACACGATTGGAGTAATAAAAATTCCAGACAAATTTTTTAAAGATTTTCTTCGTGGTCACCTCGATGGTGATGGGAGTATTATTGTATACAAAGATCTTAACAATAAATATCGTGGCAGAACATACTCAAACAATAGACTTTATGTTAGATTTATTTCGGCAAGCAAAACTCATATACTCTGGCTACGCCAAAAAATAAAGAAATTGGCTAGCGTAGATGGCGCTCTTGTAGTTAGTAAACCTATTTTGGAAAACAGAGCACCTATATGGGAAATAAAGTTAGCCAAAAAAGAATCTTTAAAAATTCTAAAATGGGTGTATTATAAGTCTGACCTCCCATCATTAAAAAGAAAAAAGATTAAAGCAACGAAAGCAATAGAAATGATCGCAAAGGAAAAAAGACGCACTTATACAAGAATTTAGTAATATGCAAAAACTGATAGTCGTACTCGGACCGACAGCTAGTGGCAAAAGTGACATAGCGGTAGCGCTCGCCAAAAAATACAATGGCGAGGTTATTTCGGCCGACTCCAGACAAGTTTATAAAGGGTTGGATATTGGCACCGGCAAAATAACCAAAAAAGAAATGCGAGGAATACCTCATCACCTACTTGATGTCGCCTCTCCCAAAAAAAGATTTAGCGCTTCTGATTTTGTAAAAAAAACAAACAAAACGATCGTTCAAATTGTCGCAAAAGGCAAAATACCGATTGTTTGTGGAGGTACAGGATTTTATATTGACGCTTTACTTGGAGATAAACAAATCCCCGAAGTGCCACCCAATCTCAAACTACGAGCAGAGCTTGAAAAAAAATCAATGGAAGAGCTTTTTAAAATTTTGCAAAAATTAGACCCAACCAGAGCTTCAAATATTGACGCCAAAAATCCAAGGAGGTTGGTGAGAGCAATTGAAATATGTACAGCAATCGGCAAAGTACCGAAATTTGAATCAAGAAGTATGAATTATGAAGTATGCAAAATAGGAATTAAAGTTCCAGACGAAGAGTTAAAAGAAAGGATAAACAAAAGAATAGACAAATGGTTTAAAATGGGACTTTTGAAAGAAGTCAGAGATTTACACCAAAAAGGCCTCTCTTGGAGGAGGATGACCGAAATCGGTTTGGAATATAAAATCGTCTCTTTGTTTTTACAAAATAAAATATCTAAGCCAGAAATGATGGAGCAGATGCAAAAAGAGACTTGGCAATACGCCAAACGCCAAATCACTTGGTTTAAAAAAGATAAAAATATTGTTTGGATCCTACCAGGGATTAAAGAGATAGAAAAAGAAGTTAAAAAATTTATTTAGATTCTGTCCAATCAACTCCGCTTGCAAATACATTATACTCCCAAGTTTTTTGTTCTTTGGTACATTTTATTGATGCGTTTCTCTTTTGACCTTGTGGCTTTGTAGCTTCCAAAAATGCTTTTGCTCTGCGAGCCAAAATTACAAAATCACTTTTGTTAGTATTAGTTAGGTCTAAACGGATCTCTAAAATAGGTTCCTGCCTTACACTATGCAAGAAAGAATGGAAATCAAAATCTGGATTTGTATTTATAAATTCAGATGTTATATCTTTACCGTGTTTTTCTAGAGCATTTGTAATAGGTTCTTCCATATTAACAAAATGGTTTATTGATAATGCGGGCCCACGAGGATTCGAACCCCGGTCGCTCCTTTTGGAGAGGAGAATTCTACCACTGAACTATAGGCCCAACAATTTAAAATATAACAAAAAATCGCCATTTTGGCGAATTTTTGTTTTTAATCATTTTTTGACTTCTTTGAAGACTATTCTCTTGCGGAGTTTTTTGGAGTATTTTTTGAGTTCGATTTTGCGTTCTACTTTGCGTTTATTTTTGCGCGTAAAATACACTTCGCCAGTGCCTTTGTTTACTATTTTTATGAGTTGATCTTGTGACATAAATATACGAAATAACGAATTAACTACGAATTGCTACGAATAAAATAGCAACCAACAAAATGAAGGATAGCACAGAAGACATCGTAGGGCAAGCTATTCTGGCACCGATATATAAGCCTTAAATTTGGCCATCAAATCCTTAGTGATTTCCCCCACTTGCCCATCACCTACAGTAAAATCATCAACTTTGACAATCGGCACTATATCTTTGAAAGATGAGGAGATAAAAACCTCGTCAGCAGTCTTTAATTCTTCTTCCAAAATCGGTCTCTCTTCTACTTTGTATTTACCTTCGGCTAATTTCAAAATAACTTTCCTAGTGATACCTTTCAAAATATCTTCGGTTGGAGTGATCAGGGTTTTATCTTTAACAACAAAAATATTGGAAGTAGCACATTCCAAAACCTCCCCATCATAAACATAAAGGATCTCTATAGCTTTTTCTTCTTTGCGCCAATTTTGCAAATTGACCGCTCTGATGTAATTGGTGGTTTTATATTCAGCCAAACCGCGCATATGACGATAAGTCACCAGTTTGCCCCCCTTTTCATAAAGCTCCTGAGGGAGTGGATCCCATTTTTCAACCAAAATATAAAAAGTGGGCTCTGCAAAATCATACTCAATACCACCCAAAGTTTTCCCACCAGTCAAAATTATACGTACGTTAGCCCGCTCCATAAAACCATTTTTCATAGCCAACTCTTCGATCACTCTCTCGGCTTTTTCTTCGGTCACTGGTACGTTGAGATTCAAAATATGAGCACCACTAAGTAACCTATTCCAATGATCAGCAAAGTGGAAAACTTTACCTTTGAAAACCGCCAGTCCATCATAAATACCATAACCACGCAAAAGGCCGATATCTTCCACGCCCACTTTAGCCTCACTAAGAGGCATTATTTTACCGTTTAAAAAACAATATTTTTCCATAGAAATAAGTTTAACACATAAATATTTATATGATAAACTTCTATTGGAGTAGACCTATGGTCAAAGACATGTGTGAGCAGGTAGTCAAATACTGGGAGGAAAATACGAGATTGCTCCCAGAAGTTCTCAAAATCAGTGGGGATGTGCTCTTGGAAGTCATCGATGGCATAGACGAATGCCAGCGTGACCTCCTCGCAAGTCTCCGCGAACTCTGTTTCTGACAACCAAGATGGGGGGCTCCGAGCTCTCCATCACATTTTTAAATTCTCTATTAAATCATTAAATTGCTCTCCTCTGTCAAAAAATTGAGACCCCTTGACTAATATTTAAAATGCGTTAAAAATAAGGACGGAGAAACTAACCAATGAGACAAATTGCAGGCATGCAATTATTTTTAGTATGCGAAGGTAAACTTCTTCTCATACTCCGGGATAACAAACCAGACATCAAAGATGATCCGATAAACGGGATCCACTTCCCCAATACCTGGGCCTTGATGGGTGGTGGAGTGGAAGAAGGCGAAGACTTCTTCCAGACTGCCGCTCGAGAATTACTTGAGGAACTCGGCATTGAGTTTCAGTTGCAAATTTTGGGAGTTTCTGCCAAAGGAAACTGCTATTTCTTTGCTGAAATTGGTCAAGGATTGGCCGATAAGATCGTTCTGGGAGAAGGCCAGGAGTATAGATTTTTCAATCTATATGAACTGGATAGTCTTGAACTTGGTGGGGCCATAAAAATCTATCTCGCCAAATACCGTGACATCATCATGAAAATGATAGTCTCGGGTAAACCGGCTCAGGGTTCTCAAATGGGTCTCTTTATTTGGAATGGTGGGCAGCCAAATAAAGTTGTATAAGGGCGAAACCGCAAGGTTTCGCTCTTTCTCTTTATTTCTGTATAATAAAAATATGCAAGCGGTAATACTAGCAGCCGGTAAAGGAAAAAGAATGGGTAACCTAACCTTAGACACTCCAAAACCTCTTTTAAAATACAAAGACAAAAGTCTCTTGCATTGGAAAATTGATAATCTGCCAGATATTATAGACGAAGTGATTTTAGTAGTTGGTTATTTGGGAGAAAATATAAAAAAGATTTTTGGTGATATATACCAAAACAAAAAAATATACTACGTCCAAGACCAAGAAATAAGAGGCACCGGCAAAGCATTATGGCAAGCCCGAGATTTATTAAAGGGCAATTTTTTAGTGATGATGGGAGATGATCTATACAGTAAAGAAGCTTTTTTGAATGCTAGCGCAGAAACTTGGTCACTCACGGTCAAAAAAGTTCCGAGAGAAAATAACAGTAGTCGGATAGAACTCGATGAACATGGAAAATTAAAAAATTTTATAACAGCTGAAAAATATAGGGAAAAATATAATGACGAGGGTTACGCCTTTACTGGTTTATACACTTTAAATCAAGACGTATTCAAATATCCTCTAGTAAAAATGAAAAAGAAAGAGGAGTGGGGTTTACCTCAAACACTTTTACAAGCAATCCCAAAAATAGATATAAAAATATTAGAAACTGATTTTTGGAAACAAATAACCACTCCTGAAGATTTGAAATAAAAAAGGTAAACCGCCACAATCCAAAGATTGCAGCGGTTTATTCGGCTCTACTCATGTCATCCTTTCCAGAGCTCCACATAATCCGCATGAAGCGAGGGGTTGCAAGTCGATCCGAAGTGGATCACCCTGCCACCCATATCCTGGAGAGACACATGCCAGGGAGTCTCATGGGCGAAAACCACGAACGGCCCTCGGCTCTCGGCCTTGATCCACTGATCCAAACGCCCTTGAACATCGGGATCTTTGTGAGACCTTTTGAGTCCCACAAGCGCCCCGATTTCAAACGCAAAAGAGACCAACATCTTGATACCCATAGTACACCTCCTATTATATTTTTAACACATTTAAAACATCAAATCAAATTTACAGACCAATTACAGATTTAGTAGCTATAAAAGCTCTAGTAATTGGCCCAAAATACCCTACAGCCGGTGAAATCTTATTTTTCTTTTGGTATTCAATCAAAGCCTCTCGCGTCAAAGATCCGAAATAATTAGTCACTCCGTTTGCTTTCAATTTTTTTGCTGAAGGGCCTATGTTTTGAGAGACCAGAAATGATTGCAACCGTCTCACGTCATCACCCTTCAAACCAAAAAACAAATCCCGATTAAAAACTGATGCAGGAGAAGACGCGACAGGCACAACGCTCCACACTATCCTCCTATGCCCACCAACGCGCCCTGCTGGTGTATTGGTATTGCCGGCTAACACGGGGTTAGCAGTTGTCCGCCCTTCAAAAGACGTTGTAGTGCTTGTATTGCCAGCCAAATCACTAACCGAAACTTCAAATGAATAAAGAGTGTCTGCAATCAAATCATCGGATAACCAAGACTCACTAGATGTTGCTAAAGAATTTGTTGAATTTGTAGTGTTGTAGAAAATATAAGGGGTAGCAGACAAACCAGAACCACCATCTGAAGCTCCAGAGATTGTCGCAGTAAAAGAAGTGGTGGAAGTAGCTGATAAGCTCACGTCCCCAGCAGTAGGCGCAGTTGAATCAACCTTGAAAGCTACTGACCCGGAATTGGCAGTGGTATAAGTTGATGAAGCATTATTGTTATCAGCCGTTAAAACTCGCCAATAATATGTTGCTGAATCAGGAAGAGTTTGAGACTCGGATCCCACAACATAAGCTCCAGTACCAGCGGACTGACCAACAGTAAAACTTTTTGCACCTTGAGCTTCTAAAGCCGATATGTAGTTTATAATCAAAGAAGAAAAACTATTTGAAGTATCATCGATTTGGATCTGGTATCTAACAGTATCCCCCGCATCAAGATCAGATATATTAAAACTAAGTGTTGGAGAGATATCAGAAATCCAAGAACCATCTGAAGGACTCAAGCTACTTGGAACACTTGGTGTTTGATTGAAACCCCAATTTACGTTATTTCCCGCATCCGTTATATTATGTCCCGCACTAGAGATTACAGTAGCGTTACTATTGTAAGAATCCTTAACACTTAAATAATCAACATAGCGAGTGCTTTGTGGATCAAGATAAGAATAATTACCAGCCGAAGAGCTAATCAGAGAAAGAAGATTGCCAGATGCTCCACGCATAGTAAGAGTACCGGCAATCGTAGTTGTAGCCCCCACCTCAAAGGTAAGAGTATCTGCTGATGTAATTACTTTGTATAAATTATTAAAAGTTGTTGAGTCATTAATCAATTGGCTAGTACCGTTTAAATGTACCGTACCGGAATTATGTGCAAAAGTACCGGCCGTTCTCGTAATATTACCGGCAATAGTTGTAGTAGCTCCAGAGGCAGTGAAAGTACCAGCAGATTGAGTGAAATTTTTGCCAATAGTCAAAGGACCAGATGTGGCAGTGAAAGATCCTGCACCAGTTATAGAAAGATTTGAATAGGTATAACCCTTGAGAGTGTAACTACCAGCACCTGCATAATCTACAGTTCCACCAGTTTGGATTTGTGGATTGCCAGCATTTGTTGTAATAATTTCGTCACCATTTAATTTTAAAGTCCCGCCATTTTGAACAATTAAAGTTCCGGAAGAACCATTTACCGTTAGAGCATTTCCATTTAAATCCAAAGTTCCAGACTGAATCAATAAATCCTGAGAAGCAGCGTCCATAACAAGCGCAGAAAGTAAATTAACTTCCCCTGCAGTTTTATTTATGGTTATATCACCATTAAAAACGCCTGTCGCTCCAGTCAAATTAAAATCTTGATTAGCTGATCCGGAAAAAATTAAAGGTGAAGTGCCCCCATCATAGCCAGATGACAATGTGACATTACTTCTGGCCTCTAAAGTACCGGTATGGATTATTCCATTTGTCAAAGTAAGTGCACCAGCGACAACTATGGTATCTCCAGAAGAAATAGTTAA